>Ga0255355_1000001_pt1 | contig 219124 bp, 167 predicted proteins | sample HBST75metaG_FD_189943 | JGI IMG/M metagenome (GOLD analysis project Ga0255355, IMG submission 189943) | Peat soil microbial communities from Stordalen Mire, Sweden - H.B.S.T75 | ecosystem: Environmental > Terrestrial > Soil > Wetlands > Peat | place: Sweden: Norrbotten County, Stordalen Mire...
TCCAACAAATCTTTGCCCCCTTTTATACCTGTAAACCCCTCTCTTTTATCCCAAAACCCTGGATATAAACCTTGTGGTACTACTCATTCTGTTCCCTTTTTGCCCCCTTTTTACCTTGCTGTACCCCCTTTTATACCTCCATACCCCCTTCTTGCCCCTCTTATCTGCAATGCAAATCGCATCCTTTTTCCCAAATTGCTCATTTATGCATATCCTAAATACCCCCCGTTGCCTTGCAAATAAAAAATTCTCTAACTCTTTTACAACAATATTTCCCGGTTATTACTTATATCCAAGTTGAGTCTTGAATATCATGATTTTATAGGAGTTGGAGCACCTATAAATATATTGATCCACAACAATTTAACCAAACAAACGAGAGATTTATCCATCGATAATCAAAAAAATCAGCATTAACAAACTATTTATTCATAAACGCGATGTTTATTCATCGATAATCCTCCAGTATTTGTTCTATATTGGGTCTATTCCCATTCAGAGATAAAACCTATATAATACGTATATAAAACCTATATAAAACGTATATAATACCTACTTATATAGATAGGTATTATATACGTTTTATCTACGTGTCATGTATGTTTATAATTCGTAGTATCTATGAACCGGTTACGAGGGAGCATCAAAGAAAAGACGATGGTCATGTTCGTGAAGGTCAGTTGAAGTATATATACCTTGTTTTGGCGAAGAAATAGTTACTGTTTCATTGTCCGATTGACAACCTAATGAATAATACCAGCGTGAAAAGGGATGCACATTATGGTTGTCAATATATTTCTTCAAAAAAACATGAAATGCAAAAATGAATTTGTAGTTTTGGCGGTTGAAAAAGGCAAATAGAACATACATAAAGAATGAACATCTCGATGAGTTTCATGTGTCCCTTATATAAAACATAATTCACTAACAGCATAACGATACTCCCACTAATTTATTCCCGAATGAAACACAGATTTATCGCCATATTTCCAGCTATCTTTTTATCCATCATCGGATATGTCACATGGCGAGGATGTCAGGTATTGCCTAACGAAGCCTTTTTGCGACCATTGTACGCAGGAGGGAATATTTTGTTTTTCTTATTCTTTCTCGGAACATTGTTGTTCGGACATAAAATGCCCATCAGATTAGCTTCAATCCTATCATTTATAGGTAACACCTATCTTATTGTGATGATCTATCTGTTATTCTCGTTTTTGTTAGCCGATATTGTCAGGCTGGCCAATGGAATAGCGCACTTTGCCCCGGCAGGATTGCACAACTTCCGATATTGGTGGATGATGATAAGCCTGATTGCTATCGCGATCGTCATGATTATCGGAAATTACCGCTTCAACCATCCCAAAACGGTGAAACTCGATTTGCATACTGATAAACCACAGCAGGGCAAAGCATTGAAAATTGTTGCTGTAAGCGACATTCATCTCGGCTTTTCAATCAACAAGAAAAACCTGCAACGCTATGTATCGATGATCAATGCCGAGAAACCAGACCTCGTGCTCATGGCAGGCGACGTCTCCGACCGCTCAATAAAGCCCATTATTCGTCAAAACATGCAAGAAGAATTGCAACAAATACATGCACCGTTAGGGGTATTTGCGATCAACGGTAATCATGAGCATTATGCAGAGACGAAAGGAGCAATGGCTGAATATTTAAGTCATGCAGGTATCCACATATTGATCGATTCCACACACCTGATCGACCATTCATTCTACCTCATCGGACGCGATGACCGGAGTAATGAGCAACGCAAATCGCTCGATTTATTAGTAATGAATCTGAATCCTGATCTTCCGAAAATTTTACTGGACCACCAACCTCATCATCTGGAGGAGGCACAAAACAACGGCATCGACTTGCAAATTTCAGGACATACGCACGAAGGACAATTCTTTCCGGGTAATCTGTTTGTAAAAAACATGTTCGAAATTCAATACGGGTATGGAAAAAAAGGCAGTACACATTATTATGTCTCCTCGGGCTTAGGCATCTGGGGACCTCAATACCGAATCGGGACACAATCTGAAATGGTGGTCATACAACTACATTACTGAAATCATATCATTGACATTCACAGATATGCTATTTCATCATTCCCCGTACAGTGTTCATCAGCTGATTCAATGCCACTTTTTTGTTGTATATTAAAAAAGCAGGCAACATACATGTTCACGCATCAGAATTGACTTTGAAAATAATTTTTCTATTTCAGAATGAATGCTTACCTTTGCAAGCTCAACGAGAAAATCAACCCTTAATTATAACAATCACAATGAAAGAAGGCATTCATCCGGCAAGCTATCGACCCGTAGCCTTTAGAGATCTGTCGAACGGTGACACATTTATTACCCGCTCAACAGTAGCTACGAAAGAAACCGTTGAAATTGACGGGGTAACTTATCCTTTGGTAAAACTCGAAATCTCCAGTTCGTCACACCCATTCTATACCGGCAAGCAAAAGTTGGTGGATACGGCAGGACGTGTGGACAAGTTTATGAACCGTTACCAAAAACACTTGGAAAACAAGAAGAAATAAGTTCATCTCTTTCAATAATTCACACAAAAAAGCCACTCCACAAAGGGTGGCTTTTTTGTTGTTCAAAAAAAAGAGAAGGGATGTGCATCATGAAACAGCATATTTTAATGTAAGTGTAACAAAAACCGTCAAAATAGGATGTACCTTTGAAGAAAAAACAAAGACTATAACCCGCATGAAAACCTTGTTTTTTTTTCTCATTGACACAGGAGCAAACGATGCAAGTGACACTTTAAATTTGAGAATAGCCGCAACATCAACACACAGCACATTAACTCATTCACATATCCTTCGTAAAAGGAGAAACAAATCAACACAATGAAACAAAAAACAGTCAATACGGAAGGGCACATCAAAAAAGTGGATTTAGCACGCGCCATATCGCAACTATTTAACCAGGAGCCTAATCGCACTTTTAATTACAAACAGATAGCTCATACACTGTCGCTTACGACCACACCATTAAAACAATTAGCCAGTGACGTATTGGCAGAACTTACTGAAAACGACTTCCTCATTGAAACAGAGCGTGGAAAATTTCGTTTAAACATACGAGGTGGTAATATCTGTGGCATCATTGACCGCACTTCACGAAAGACATACCTGAATCCAGACGATGGCGGAGCGCCGATTTTCATTGCCGAGCGTAACATCAACAGAGCCATGGACAAAGACTACGTGAAAGCCTTTCTCTATGCAGGACGTAAAGGTCGTCAACCAGAAGCTGAAGTGCTCGAGATACTGAAGCGCGCGAAAGAAACTTTTGTCGGTGTACTTGACATGAGTGGACCGTATGCATTCCTTTTGGTGGATAAAAAATACCTCTCGAATGACATTTTCATTCCTTCAGACAAACTAAAAGGAGGAAAAAACGGACAAAAGGCCGTAGTCAAAATGCTTCACTGGGACGCTAAAGATAAAAACCCCGTTGGTGAAGTGTTGGATGTGCTGGGGAACATAGGCGAAAATAATACTGAGATGAACTCCATTTTAGTGGAGTTTGGATTGCCATACCGCTATCCGGAAAACGTGGAACAAGAAGCCGAGACCATCGATGCCGGTATCACACCGGAAGAGATTGCACGTCGGGTAGATTGTCGCGATATTGTTACTTTTACTATCGATCCACGCGATGCCAAAGATTTCGACGATGCACTGTCGCTGCGCAAACTGACCAACGGATTGTTGGAAGTGGGTATTCACATTGCCGATGTAACTCATTATGTAACCCCGCAAACCCTTATTGACCGGGAAGCAGAACAACGTGCCACCTCTGTCTATTTAGTGGACAGAACCATCCCTATGTTACCGGAAAAATTATCGAACGGACTCTGCTCTCTTCGTCCCAATGAAGAAAAGCTATGCTATTCGGTATTGGTGCAGCTCGATGAAGAAGCCAATTTGAAAGAATATAAAATATGCCGTACGGTGATTCGTTCCGATCGTCGTTTTACATATGAAGAGGCACAAACTATCCTCGAAACAGGCGAAGGCGATTTCAAGGAAGAATTGACCACACTCAATCAATTAGCAAAGAAGATGCGAGAAAGGCGCTTTAATGCCGGTGCGATTGCATTTGACCGTGTAGAGGTACGTTTTGAGATTGACGAAAAAGGAAAGCCGACAAGCGTTTTTTTCAAAGAAGCGAAAGATGCCAATAAGTTAGTAGAAGAATTTATGTTGTTAGCCAATGAAACAGTAGCTGCACATATCGGCAAGCCGGGGAAAGGGAAGAAAGCAAAAACCTTTGTTTACAGGATTCACGACGTGCCCAACCCGGAAAAATTGAATAACTTTGCACAGTTTATTCGTCGTTTTGGGTACAAACTCAAAACAACAGGAAAGAAAAACGAAGTGTCATCATCCGTCAATCATCTTTTGGACGAAGTACAAGGCAAAAAAGAACAAAATTTGATTGAAACATTGGCAGTACGATCAATGGCAAAAGCAATCTACAGCACTGACAACATTGGTCATTATGGGTTGGCATTCGACTATTACACCCATTTTACTTCCCCAATACGTCGTTATCCAGACATGATGGTGCATCGGCTACTGACACGATATGCTGCAAACGGGACATCAGTTAATGCTTCGGAATGGGAAGATCGTTGTAAACACAGCTCCGATATGGAGCAGTTAGCAGCTAATGCCGAAAGAGCCTCCATCAAATATAAGCAAGTAGAATTTATGAGCGAAAAGTTGGGGCAAACATTCGACGGTGTGATTTCAGGTGTAAGCGAATGGGGCATTTACGTACAATTGAACGAAAACAAATGCGAAGGGATGGTACCTATTCGCGATTTGGACGATGACTATTATATTTTTGATGAAAAAAACTATTGCCTCGAAGGACATCGTCACAACAAGAAATACCAATTGGGTGACGCCATCACCGTGCAAGTTGCACGTGCTAATTTAGAAAAGAAACAACTTGATTTTGCCCTCGTTCAATCTGAAACCACCAAGGTAAAACCGAATGTAAAAAGTAATGCAAAGCCAGAACGTACAAAACGCAGAAAATAGCATTTAATGTCTTTGCAATGCTTGAAAACAAAACACCTCTCCGAGGTGTTGAATATATCTTTTTATCGCTATGCTATTTATAACAATACCTTCAGAAACCCATTGAATGTTACCCAAAGAATTTGATATCATCGTAAAAACTTTCCAAGGGCTCGAAGAAGTTCTTGCCCGGGAATTAACCGATTTAGGCGCCAACAATATTGAAATCCAACGACGCGCTGTCCGTTGCACCGTTGACAAAGCGTTGCTTTATAAAACGAACTTCTGGCTACGTACTGCTTCACGCGTATTGGTTCCCATTGCCACATTCAAAGCTGAAACACACGATCAAATCTATGATGCCATTAAAGCGATCGATTGGAACGAATACATGACATTAGAAACTACTTTTGCCATAGATTCCACTGTTTACTCCGACCACTTTCATCACTCACAGTTCGTCACTTATCGAGCGAAAGATGCCATTGTAGACTATTTTCAAGACCGATATCAACAACGGCCATCAGTTGACTCAAAACAACCGGATATCTATTTAAACCTACATATTTCGCAACAAACCTGCACGTTGTCTTTAGACAGTTCAGGAGAATCGCTTCACAAGCGTGGTTATCGGAGCGATCAAACGGAGGCACCTCTCAATGAAGCTTTGGCAGCAGGCATGATTCTTTTGTCAGGCTGGCACGGAGAATGTGATTTTATTGACCCCATGTGCGGGTCGGGTACTTTACTCATTGAAGCAGCCCTCATCGCCCTCAACATTGCTCCCGGAGTCTATAGGCATCAATTCGGATTTGAGCGATGGCTCGATTTCGATGAAGAACTGTTCAATAATATCTACAACGACGACAGTCAAGAAAGACCTTTTGTGCATCATATCTATGGTTCAGACCAATCGTTGAGAGCTGTCCGCATTGCTGAAGACAACATTAAGAGTGCAGGTTTAACCAAATACATTCAAGTTGAAACCAAACCCATGGAAAATTGGCAACAACCACAAGAAAAAGCGCTCATTCTTTTCAACCCCCCTTATGGAGAACGACTATTGACAGAAGACTTGTTAGGTCTCTACAGCACCATAGGCAAAACATTAAAACATACTTTTGCCGGCAACACAGCGTGGGTAATAAGCTCCAACCTCGAGTGCCTTGATCACATGGGACTGCGCCACAATCAACGCATCAAATTGCTCAACGGAGCTTTACCTTGCGAATTTCGCCATTATGAGCTTTTCGCAGGTAAAAGAAATGATTTCTTAGCCGAAAATGCCAACTCTTCTGAATAATTTATTGATTTAACAGTAAAAGTGTACTCATTATAAATTAATCTTTATTTTTATATCCATTTTATCATCCTGTTATGCCAAACATTCATTTCTCCAGCATACTATTTGAGCAAGCAAAAAAATATGGCGAACGACCTGCTTTTTTCACTCGTAATAATACTACAGGAACATGGGAACCCCTTTCGTGGAAAGCATTTGCCACGGAAACAAAGAACACCGCATTAGCGCTTCTTTCCTATGGAATTCAACCGGGACAACCTGTAGCAATCTATGCTCAAAACATGGCTGAAATCTTTTTTATTGACTATGCCAACTACGCAATCCGCGCGGTGTCAGTTCCTTTGTTTGCCACCGCATCCGTAGTTCAACTTATCTATATTTTGAATGATGCTGGTGTTCAACTTCTTTTTGTCGGTGAACAGACTCAATATGACAATACGTTGGAAGCGCTCCCTCATATCCCCACTTTGAAGCAAATCGTAGTAATCGATCCGACAGTAGCGTTGCACAACGAGCCACATTCGCTTTATTTTTCTGAATTTATAACCAAGAACAAGACTACTGCAATTGAAATTGAAGAAGAATTCGTTCAACGGCAACAAGCTGCCAACGAAAATGATTTGGCTTTAATCATGTACACATCCGGAACTACAGGAGAACCTAAAGGCGTCATGATCAATCACTCTTCATTTATTGAGGTAATGAAGATTCACGATGATGCAGTGCCCTATCTTACTGAAAACGATCGTTCCATCGCTTTTTTACCACTCTCACATATTTTCGAACGGGCATGGTGCTATTTCTGTTTTTACAAAGGAACTCAAATTTATGTAAACCTTCGCCCGCAAGAGGTGCAAAAAGCACTCAAAGAGATACGCCCCACAGCTATGTGCAGCGTGCCCCGTTTTTGGGAGAAAGTTTATATAGGTGTCAAAGAGCACATCGACAGCTTTTCACCTGCCATGAAAGGATTTGTTGTTTGGGCGTTAGCATTGGGCGAAATTTATAATTTAAACTACTTACGCCTGGGTAAGAAGCCTCCCTTATGGCTCAAAATACGTTATCAATTAGCAGATAAACTTATCTTTGCAAAAGTCAAAAAGACAGTCGGTATTGAAAATGCCAACATTTTTCCTGTAGGCGGTGGTGCCCTTGATGACCCCATCAATATCTTTCTACGCAGTATGGGCATTCCGATTGTAATCGGCTATGGATTAACCGAAAGTACTGCTACAGTAACCTGTTTTAGACAAACTAATTACATAATAGGCACAGTCGGCAAATTGATGAATGGTGTTGAAGCCCGCATTGGAGACGACAATGAAATTCAACTCAAAGGGAAAACCATTACGGCAGGTTACTACAACAAACCAGAAGCAACAGCTGCCTCTTTTATCGATGGATGGTTTAGAACAGGTGATGCAGGAAAATTTGATAAGGAAGGAAATCTGATTCTGATTGAGCGCATCAAAGACTTGTTCAAAACATCAAATGGTAAATACATTGCTCCACAACAATTAGAAATAAAACTTGGCACGGACAAACACATTGATCAAGTAGCAGTTATAGGTGATAAGCGTAATTATGTCACAGCCATTGTTGTACCCAATATGGATGAGCTTCATCAGTTTGCAATCAAGAATCAATTGACGGGCTTAAAAGATGAAATCTTACTTCAACACCCAATGGTGATCTCTTTTTATACCACGTTGATCGAGACACTTCAAAAAGATATGGCCACGTACGAAAAAATCAAAAAGTTCACATTGATTAAAAAGGCATTCAGCATCGAAACCGGAGAACTTACCTCAACGTTGAAACTTCGCCGTGCTATTATTCAGCAAAACTATCACCAACAAATTGAAGCAATGTATCACTAATTGCAGAAAAAATGCAATAGCGCTATCAGAAGAATTATTTTATGTCAACTGCTAAATTCTGTGTGAGTTAAATATAAATAGATTTATAAAAAGAGATGATCCACTTTTAATAAAAGTGGATCATCTCTTTTTCATGTCAACCATTCATCGCAAATAAAAAAAGCGAATTTATCGGATGTTGATGCCAAAGCCTACGGATGCAGTTGAATACTTTTGCAAAGTATACTGAGCATGAAACGCCAGCACCCACAAGATTTTCAACCTGAATCCCAAGGTTAAACCCGGACTAAAAGAGGAATAATGAAGCGGAATGGGATTCACTAATGTCTTTATGTCAAACTTGCCATTACTATTTTGTGCACCCAATTCAGGATAGTCGCCGGTAAAATTAAAGTTAAAATTACTACTGATAACACCAAGTCCAAGATAAGGAGTAAAAAACAATAATCTTTTGGATACAATCAAGTTAGCCATTAAAGCACTCGAAGTTAATCTCATACCCTGATTATTATAAATTGAGACATCTGAAGGTTCATTTATCATGTCAGGATTAGAAACAAGATCATCAGGGGTAATGGGATTTTTAAAGGTGTAATTAAAATTGACATGGGTATAACCAACCATGACGGCAGCATCAAAAGGCAGGAGCTTAACACCGGGAATCCATTGTTTAATATTGTGTTTCAATCCAATGCCCCATAATCCAACTTTAAAGTTATTGTTGTTAATGGTTGGAACAAATCGAAAAGACAAATCATTGCCTAAAGGAAGTCCGATCGTTATTTGTGCATTCACAGCCGGAATGACCGGAGTTACACCTTTGGGCGTAGTAAAGGACGTAATAGTTTGTCCATTTTCCACCAATTGCAATGGTACGCCGTCTCCTTTACCTCCAATAGTTGGTGCTGTCGTAACACCGGAAGGCACTTGCAAGTTTTGCAGTCCGGTAAGGCTAAATGTTTTGTCAGATGTTGGAACAAACAACGCACCCGCACCAACGGTAATGTCGAAACCCAAAAGTTTATGCGTGGCAGCAGTATTGTACCAGTTAGTTCCAAGACCTTCCGAGAAACCATAACCAAAAGGTTTGAGATAACCATCTGCCAATGTCTGTAGATCAGCCTGACCCGCTTCAAATAATTTTGTAATATCATTTTGCGCGTTAACCATTGCAGGCATCAATAGTATTAAACCAAGTGCCCAAAGAATAAGCAACCTCTTGTTATTCATAATCATCATGTTTTAGAAAATGGGGGTTATTAATAGCATTAAGACAAACAGAATAAGAATAGCAAATTGAAATGTTTTGGGGTTGTCCGTTGACATTATGATTTCAAACAATTCATTAAAAAAAACAGGCAAATCCGATTATCGAATAATTACCGCGACAAAGTTAATACTGTTTTTGAAATAATAAATAATTGACACTAAAAAAACGGAATCCAGAAAAACAACCATTCTGACTTTTTATAGAGTACAAAACATTCTATTGCAATGAATCATCAATAAGTCCAGTCGATGATTGATATAGTCAGTAGCACGAGAATAATTGCAATCAGAATCGTGAAAACTAAGGAAAATACAAGTTCCATAAAGAAGCAATACCTTTACTAATAAATTGATTATAAATTTATTAAATTGTATTTTATTGTCGATCCAATAGTAATTCCAGTAATTTAATTACTTAGAAAATTACTCAAATAAGCCTTACTTTCAAAACAATATTCTCAGGATTTCTAATTAACATTTCATGGCACAGAAGGTCCAACAATTGAAGAGTAGTAACCTAATTATATATTATTCCATGAATGACTTGCCTCCGTCAAATAAACTTCATCGTTTTGTAATATTTTTATGAATTGACGTAGCTAACTTTGTATCTGCAAGCAGATATAATCTAACTCGATATTTTAACATCTATTTCCGCCATTGTTGAAAACTTTTGAAAATAAATTATGTTTTCGTGCGGAATTATTGTACTTTTGTGGCGTATTGAAGAAAAATCGAATATAAAATGTATATAATTCTTTAATTAACCAGATTATCAAGTTATTGAATAACGGAATATTTATTCTTAAATGTAATCTTGATCGAAAAGCATAGAAATCAACAACTGTTCTTATTACTTAATTAATTTCAATTGTATGAAAAAAACAAGTATGCGTTTACTACTGTTAGTGTTTGGTTTGGCCATGGCATTGACCACCATGGCACAGGTTACCACATCAAGTATGTCGGGACGAGTCACCGATGGAAAAGAGCCCTTAATCGGAGCAACAGTTATGGTTACTCATCTGGCTTCAGGAACAAAATATGGTGCTGTTACCAATACGGATGGGTATTATACCATTCAGGGTATGCGACCCGGTGGACCATATCAAGTTGATTTTGCATATGTTGGCTACACTAAGACCCGTTTTGATGACATCGCATTACACTTGGGTGAAATGTACTCATTAAATTGTGTATTGAAAGAATCTTCTCAAACATTGAATGATGTAGTAGTTGTTGCTTCAAAAATTGTTGAACGTGCCGGCACAAATACAGACGTTTCGACACGGCAAATTGAAAGCATGCCAACGATTAGTCGAAGCATTAATGATTTCACACGCTTGTCGCCTTATTCAGGCAATAGCAGTAGCTTTGCAGGCCAGGATGGACGTTATAACAACATCACGATTGACGGTGCTAATTTCAAAAACAACTTCGGGTTGAGTACCAGTAATTTACCAGGTGGTGATGCTCAACCTATTTCATTGGATGCTATTGATGAAATCTCGGTTAATGTTGCTCCTTATGACATCCGTCAATCAGAATTTACCGGTGCCAGTGTGAATGCAGTAACACGAAGCGGTGACAATACGTTGAAAGGTTCTGCTTATACTTTTATTCGTCCGAAATCCTTTACCGGCAATCATATTGGTGATGTGCAAATAGCAGGCGCAAATTCAAAGAATTCTGAAACGTATGGTTTCCGTTTAGGAGGACCAATCATTAAAGACAAGTTGTTTTATTTTGTGAATGCAGAAATTCAAACGACAACATTACCAAGTAATGCATTTGTGCCCAGTACAAACGGTGTAGGAAACGCATCAACAAATACAGCCCGTACGACAGTAGCGGATTTGCAAACTGTCAGCAACTACTTGAAAAGCACTTATGGGTATGATGCAGGCAGTTATCAGAATTTCGGAAATTTCCATAGCAACAACTACAAACTCTTAGGACGTATTGACTGGAACATTGATGAAAACAACAAATTAACGATTCGGTATAACTATGTCCATTCTAAAAATGATGTTTTGACCAACGCGAGCAGCGGACCCTCTTCCCTAGTAAAAGGATCGGGACGTAGTAGTGTTCAATCTGTTGCTTTCTCCAATGCATTTTATAACATGACTGATATTGTTGGTTCCATTACAGGCGAATTAAATAGTAAAATCAGCAATATCGTTTCAAATAAATTTTTAACAAGTTACACCCACATTCAAGATGTACGAGGAACGAACAGTACACCATTCCCGTTTGTGGATATTTGGTCAGGAGGCGATCAATACATGAGCTTTGGCGAAGAATTGTTTACATACAACAACAACGTGATAAACAACACGTTTAACGCCACGGATAATCTAAGCATAAACATTAATAATCACACCCTGACAGCCGGTATATCGTACGATCAACTCTATTTCTTCAACAGTTATTTGCGTGAAGGCACCAGTTATTATCGCTACGCCTCCGTGCAAGATTTCCTGAGCGGTGCCCAACCAACCGGTTTTGGTTATACCTACGGATACAACGGCAACTCAGCTCCGGGTCAAGAACTGACATTTGGAATGGGGGCGGCTTACGTACAAGACGAATGGAAAGTATTGCCCAATTTGAGTCTTAACTATGGTGTTCGTGTAGAAGAACCCTATTACTTGAATTCCTTACCGGACAATGTCACATTGGATAATCTTAACTTTTTATCTCAACCAGTTGTGTTAGGAGGCAATTCTGTGCTACAACCTTATCACATGAGTGTTGGATCATGGCCACATTCGAAAGCAACTTTAGCACCAAGAATCGGATTTAACTGGGATGCTAAAAACGACCATTCTCTTATATTACGTGGTGGAACGGGTATCTTCACCGGTTTATTGCCTTTTGTTTGGTTTACAAATCAACCAGGTGGCTCAGGAATGATTCAAAGTCCAGAAATCAGTTTGACAGGATCACAACTTCCGGCCAATTTCAAATTTGAACCTGATTTTCAAAAATTGCAATCTGAATATCCCACGTTGTTTCCCAACACTCCAGGATCTCTACCCAATGGATCGAATGTAGCTGAAGTGGCTAAAAATTTCAAAATGCCACAAGTATGGCGTTCGAATCTTGGCGCTGATTTGAAGTTGCCGGATCAAACACAAATAACAGTTGAAGGACTATATTCAAAGGACATTAATGCCATAGTTCAAGAAAATGTTAACCTTCCGAATCCTCAATCGCAATTTGCAGGCCCTGACCCTCGTCAACGCTGGACATCAAGCAAGGTGGTAAGCACCATAGGATCTGCTATGATATTAAAGAATACAAATTTAGGATATTCGTACTCATTTTCAACACAGATCAAGAAAACGTTTGACTTTGGTTTGTCGGCCATGATTGCTTATACATATTCAGTAGCTAAAGATGCAACCCCAAACCCGGGATCAACAGCAGCTTCTGCATGGTCAAGCAATGTAGCAGTGAATAGTTTGAATAATCCGGGGCTAAGTTACTCAAGTTTCTCGATGCCACATCGTTTGGTAGGTTCACTTTCTTATCGAGTGGCTTATACTAAGAATTTTGCCACAACAGTTTCAATTTTCTATCAAGGATCACCCCAACAAAGAATGAATTTTACCTACTCCAATGATATGAATGGAGACGGAAATGCGTCAGATTTGATCTATATTCCAAAATCACAAAACGAACTCACCTTTGTGGACTACAAAAACAGTGCAGGTACAGTTGTCATGACAGCTGCAGATCAGGCTGCTGCATTTTGGAACTATGTACAAGGAAATTCTTATTTGAAGAGACACGAAGGTCAATATGCCCAACGTTACGCTTATGTATTGCCTTGGGTACACGATTTTGATGTAAAAGTGCTTGAAGATATCTTTACCAACTTTGGTGGCAAACACAAATACACCTTGCAAGTATCTTTTGACTTATTGAATGCGGGTAACTTGCTGAATTCACATTGGGGAACTTACAAAACCATTGGAATAGGCAGTTATGACAATATTCGCCCATTGACTTACAAAGGAGTGGTATCAAGTTCAAACCCAATTCCTGAGTATACTTTAAATGCTACCAGTTTAGCCGGATTCCAACAAAACAACCATTTTGTAGACAATCCTACTACAGGAAGCACCTGGGGAGCATTGTTAGGATTTCGCCTGATCTTCTAATAAGTATCCCTTTCGCTTAAAGGCTGTTCTTGTAAAAGAGCAGCCTTTTTTTGTTGTAATAATCATGTTTGCGATAAAACCAAACAATGGCCTTTATTATTGCATTCAGTAAAAAACCACTTCATTGGACTAATATCATAACTTCTGCCCTATCTTTGTAAAAAGGAAGTCTTGATAGTTTCAAAGTTCAATCTCAAACAAATTCACAACATATATACACTAATGAACAAAGTAATATTGATCACCGGCGCTTCGTCCGGGATCGGGAAAGAGACCGCGAAAAGGTTAATAAATCAGGGATTTACAGTCTATGGAGCAGCCCGTCGTACAGATAAAATGGAAGATCTCAAAGAGTTAGGAGTCCACTTGATATCTATGGATGTAACGAATGATGCTTCGATGGTTGCAGGCATCAATACACTTTTAGACAATGAGAAACGTATTGATGTGTTGGTGAACAATGCAGGTTATGGTTCATTCGGAGCAGTGGAGGATGTACCGCTTTCTGAAGCAAGATACCAATTTGAGGTTAATCTATTTGGAATGGCACGACTGACACAATTGGTTTTACCGGTAATGCGTGCACAACATAGTGGCCGAATCGTTAATATTTCGTCCATTGCAGGGAAAATTGGTGAACCACATGGAGCTTGGTATCATGCCACTAAATTTGCTGTTGAAGGATGGAGCGACAGTCTTCGTATGGAGCTGAAACAATTTGGCATCGATGTAGTAATTATTGAACCCGGCCCAATCAAAACCGAATGGAACACAATTGCCAGAGAGAATTTAATTAAAGCATCGGGAAGTAGTGCTTACAAGGACTTGGCTCTTAAACATGTGGAGATGTTGAAAAAGATAGATGAAAAAATGGGGGCGAAACCAATAGTCATCGCCAAAACTATCGAAAAAGCCATTCTCTCTCATAACCCCAAAACACGTTACGCTACAGGAGGAGGTGCCTCATTGATTATATGTGTGCACAAACTTGTTTGCGATCGTCTGTTTGACCGGATCATGATGAGCCAAATTAAATGATAGTGAAGAGAGAGCATCTAAAAAGTTTAAAAGATAAGTCTTCTAAGAGTCGGTATTGAAAATGGATAAACAAGAGCAATAATAAATCATAGTGGGATGAAATGCGTGAAATTAAACAGGATAACTTGATTAAAAACATATTGCCATGAAGACTGAAAAGAAACCAGCAGTACCCTCCTCAGAGTTTAATTTTGACGAAAATATTGCAGAAAAAGCCGAGCTAAGAGCTCATTTGAAAGAAGAAATACCCCCTATCTGGTCGTCTGTTTCATCATTAATGATTTCAGAATATGAGCCTCAAACAAGTGGGGATGATGTTTTTTTAGGTGACGAAACACCTAATGTGACAACCACTCATCAAAAAGGCAAAAAATACCATTGTCACTGCCAAAGCTGCGATAAAAAATGGGAATCTCTCACTGTACCCGCAGCATGCCCGACCTGCAAATCGACTCATATAGCCTATATCTGAATACATCAAAACTACAGAGTACTAAAGAGGCAAACACAAAAACATGCAATTGTGCTGATGTTTTGTATTTTGTTAAGTTTAAACTATGGGAACTTCTTCGTTCTGAATATTTAACATGTATTTCTAACAAGTGACTCTCTCCCTATTTATCTTTGTCAACAGAAAAACAAAGTCTCGAAACAACATTTCTATATATGAAACCGAACAAAGTTTTATTCGCCTTGTTTTTAATAGCAATATGCTCGAATTGTGCAAATCCACTTTTCGCCAAAGACTTTTCCAAAGATCAAATAGCATTAATAAAAAAGGGTGTCAAACTTTCGAAAAAGTTAGCACAAGACTCCATAGAAATGCAATCTTTTGACAAAGCGAAAAAAGCACTTATCAACAAACAATGGATTTTGGAGGCAACGCAAGTATATGGCAAAAGAGGAATTGTGATGCAAGTGAATGACAACACGAATTTTATTATGCTCGAGAAGGACAAAGCCTATTTGCAGTTAGCATTCAACGGATTCAGAAGTGGGCCGAATGGTATTGGCGGGATAACACTAAAAGGTTATCCAACAAAGATTTCACTCAAAACGGATAAACACGGTAATATTACCTACACTATAACTGTTTTTGGCAATGGGCTAAATGCCGATATAACCATTTGGTTAGCCTATGGCGGTAATCATGCAGAAGCAATGGTCGATGCTACCTTTAGCAATGGACAAATTACTTTCTCAGGTCAATTGGTATCCCTCTCCGACTCCAATTACTTTCGAAGCGGATTCGATTTTTAATTGCATACGATCATTTTTTATTCTCAATATTATGGACGTATGGAACTCATCCCGATATTCGGGACTCGTTTCACAAACATAGATTATTCCAAACATCATCGATCATGAGCTTTGTTCAAGCCCTTTCAACAAAAAAACCGCCATGACGATAAACATCATGGCGGTTTTCAAATAAAAATATGAGTTATTTATCTTGTGGCAAAGCAGTCGAATCTTCAACCACAGAGACGAGTTTCTGTTCCTCAACGTTAAGCGTCATCTCAACCACTGAATCGGGTAATAGGTGGGTACGCATGATAAGATCAACCATTTCATCTTCCACATATTTCTGAATAGCACGTTTTAAAGGACGAGCACCAAATTGCACATCATAGCCTTTATTAGCGACAAAAGATTTCGCTTCCTCAGTCAGATGTAAATGATAACCAAGGCTTTCAACTCGTTTGTAGAGACTTTCAAGTTCCAGGTCAATTATTTTCATGATCGACTCTTTGCTGAGTTGGTTAAACATGATCACATCGTCAACACGATTCAAAAATTCGGGAGAGAAAGTGCGTGTCAACGCTTTTTGTATGACACTTCGCGAACGTTCAGGATTAGACATCTCACTGTCTTCCATAGCAAACCCGATACCCTTTCCAAACTCTTTGAGTTGACGCGTTCCGGCATTGGAGGTCATAATAATAATTGTGTTCTTAAAATCAATCCGTCGTCCCAATCCATCTGTCAAATGACCTTCATCAAACACCTGAAGCAAGATATTGAAAATATCGGGATGCGCTTTTTCGATTTCATCCAACAAGACAATCGAATATGGTTTACGACGTACTTTTTCTGTTAATTGACCACCTTCTTCATAACCAACATAACCCGGAGGTGCACCAATTAAACGCGAAACGGTATATTTATCCATAAACTCACTCATATCGACACGAATCACTGACTCGGTGGTTCCAAACATAAATTCTGCTAATGATTTAGCTAAATGTGTTTTGCCAACACCTGTCGGACCCAAGAAAATAAACGTACCAATAGGTTTATTTGGATTTTTCAACCCTACACGGTTTCTTTGAATGGCTTTTACCACTTTTTCAACCGCTTCAGCCTGACCAATTACTTTTTTCGTAATGCGTTGCTGCATTTCAAGCAAACGCTCACCTTCAATCTGGGCGATACGATGAATGGGTATGCCTGTCATCATAGCAATGGTTTCAGCCACCTTATCGGCATCCACAACCTCACGTTGTTCTTTTGTTTCTTCTTCCCAACGTAATTTTGCTTCTTCAAGACGAGTATAACACTTCTTCTCTGTGTCGCGATATTCGGCTGCCAACTCATAGCTCTGTTGCTCAACAGCCTTTTGCTTATTTTGTTTTGCTGCCAACAATTCTTGTTCCAGCTCTTCAATCTCTTTAGGCACAACGATGTTAGCGATATGAACCCTCGCACCTGATTCGTCCAAAGCATCAATGGCCTTATCAGGAAACGCCCGATCAGTAATGTAGCGTTCCGACAATTTGACACAAGCCTCAATGGCATCAGGGGTATAAGTTACCCGATGATGATCCTCATAACGACTTTTAATGTTATTCAAAATCTCCAGCGTTTCTTCAGAAGTAGTCGGTTCAACGACAATCTTTTGAAAACGACGTTCCAGCGCGCCATCTTTTTCAATGCTTTGTCGATATTCATCCAGAGTAGTTGCTCCGATACATTGAATGTCGCCACGAGAAAGAGCAGGCTTTAAGATATTGGCAGCATCCAATGAACCGGCTGCACCACCTGCGCCCACAATGGTATGAATTTCATCAATAAAAAGAATCACTTGCGGATTTTTCTTCAACTCATTCAGAATAGCGATAAGACGTTCCTCAAACTGTCCGCGGTATTTGGTACCTGCAACTATTGACGCCATATCCAACGCAACAATGCGTTTATCATATAAACTCCGGGGCACTTTACGTTGCACTATCCGCAATGCTAACCCTTCAACAATTGCCGATTTGCCAACACCCGGATCACCTATAAGCACCGGATTATTCTTTTTGCGACGGCTTAATATTTGTGCCACACGTTCAATTTCGCGTTGTCGCCCGACCACATTGTCTAATATTCCTTCTTCGGCTGATTTAGTTAAATCAGTTCCAAAGTTATTAAGCACAGGGGTATCTGACAATGGCTTGTTAACAGTCGATTTGGAAGTACTTTTAGAAGAAGATGATTTTATCGAATCATCATCATCCTCTTCGTTTTGAAACTCTGCACCCATTGATACATCCTTTTTTTCTTCAAGACAAAGACGAACAACATCGTAACTAACATCTTCACTGTTGAGCAATTTAGCAGGAAGATTATCCTTCTCTTTCAAAATTGCCAACAATAAATGTTCAGTATCAGCAATCTCTTCATTAAGTGACCGTGCTTCTAAATAGAGAATTTTCAAAATACGTTCCGTCTCGCGAGGAACAGTCAAATCTTGCGTAATCACATGATTATCTGAACGTACATGTTCTTCAATATTTTGTTTTAATAATGATAAATCAGCGTGTAAAGAAGTGAGAAGATCAATTGCCTTTCCATCTCCTTCGCGTATTAGTCCGAGCATAAGATGTTCAGGTCCAATGAAATTGTTCCCTAAACGTTCTGCCTCTTCCCGGCTATAACTTAACACATCTCGTAATTTATCTGAAAAACGATTTTCCATTTTCAGTTCCTTTCTTATTACAGTACAAAAATACATGATAGTTTCTTGTTCAATCTTATGTTATGTTAATTTAACGAATTAACTCCCATATACCAATAATCTACATTTATTGCAATGCTTATGCAACAAACAGTTAGCTTATTTCAAACGGCGTGCCACTCCAATAACCCATGCTAAATTGGCAGAAAATCTTCGTCAAACAGAAAAAGAGTACTACTTTTGTAAGCGAAAAGTCTACTTAACATGACAAAACGAACACTTCATCTTCAACTTCTTTTGTTTTTTGCTCTATTGCTCGCTTTAGTCGTAATCTCTGTACATTTTCTACGTCCGCTCTTTAAACCGGCAATGTTTCGCATCGTAACCTGTAAATGTGATCTTTGCAAAGATGCAGCAGCCCCTGTCGATTCCACAGGCATGTTGGACGATCTCAATGACATCCAATTGGAACATGCACAAATAGGAGGTCTTAAACACACATTCGACACAGACAGCGACTTTCAGGCTGCGCTTGACTCTTTATTGACAAATGACGTTCTGATTTATGTGGAAGACTGTCGTTACTTCAAAGTTGATGAACTCCATCATTCACATCCCTATTTAGTACCAGCAGCAGTTAATTTATTGAAAGATATTGGTGTGGAGTTTCAGAAACGCTTAAAGTCAAATCATCTCAAGGCATATCGGTTTATGCTCACTTCCATGCTTCGCACTGACGAAAGCCAACACAAACTCAAACGTTATAACAGTAATGCTACTTCAGAGTCGGCTCACCGTTACGGAACCACATTTGATATTACATATAATCAATTTTTGGATGGCGATAACCCCGTTTATCCCCCCAAAGTGCGAACTATCTTCACACAAACTTTGATAGCAATGCGCCTGCAATGCCGTTTCTTAATCAAAAGAGAAATCCATCAAAGCTGTTTTCATATCACCGTAGTAGTTTGCAAACCGGGCTTGCCGGTAACAGAAAAAGTTTCATAAGCTTATTGTAGCAAGCTTAATCAAAACACAAATTCAAACAATCCACAAATAGATCTAATGAATTCCAATTGATAGTTGATTTCATGTTTTATGTCGTATGTTTACGACATAAAACATGAAATCATGATAAAACCAGAAGTATTTGATAAAGAGCTACAAGACTTAGCTACATTTGCGAAAGTCATTTCACATCCGGCTCGATTAGCTATTTTGAAATATCTTTCCGAAACAAAAAACTGCATTTCGGGAGACATATCCGACCAACTTCCTTTAAGCCGAACAACGGTTTCGCAACATTTGAAAGAATTACGCGACATTGGGCTTATTCATGGAGAGATTGACGGATTAAAAATCAACTACTGCCTTTGTGGCGATACCATTCAGCAATTCAAAATGCTCTTTGATGCCTTTTTCAAAGAGATGGATGCCACATGCGAATCACCATCATCAGGAGGCAAAACAAAGTGCCAAAATGCCAAATCTTCAAACCAAAATTCATGAAAGTACTTATCCTTTGCACAGGAAACAGCTGCCGTAGTCAAATGGCACATGGATTCTTACAATCGTTCGATACAAATCTTATCGTGCGTTCCGCCGGTACAGAACCCGCTTCAACCATTAATGCCAAAGCCGTAGCAGTAATGAAAGAATCAGGCATTGATATCAGTGATCACAATCCCACCCTGGTAGATCAATACCTCGAAGAAAAGTGGGATTATGTAATAACAGTTTGCGATAATGCAAATGAGACATGCCCCGCCTTTCTCGGGAGCGTGAAACACAGATTGCACATCAGCTTCGAAGATCCTTCACACGCCACAGGCTCAGACGAATTTATCCTGAACGAGTTTCGCAGAATCCGGAACGAAATCAAAGAAGATTTCTGGAAATTCTACAAAGAGAATCTGAATATTTGATAATTATTTATTATACTGATCATTATCACGCATTATTACTTTCAAATCATCTTGTTTTAAATCTCCAAATTAATAAAAATGGCAATTTCATTAAACATTAAATCATTAAAACCAGTCGTATTTAGTGTGCCTGCTGTTTCAACAAAATTAGAGTTCTCTGATTTAATAGGTGCATTAAAAGTGCGATTTGGAATTGGCAGAAATAATTATACCATTACTCCTGGTTTATATAAAGTTGGAAATCCTGACAGTCATTCTGATGTACTGGTGTCAGCCAATTACAAATTGAGCTTTGATATGTTGAGAAAAAATCTAAGTTTGCTGAATATATGGATATTAGTAATAGATACAAAAGGTATCAACGTTTGGTGTGCCGCCGGTAAAGGGAATTTTGGAACAAACAATGTTGTGAAAAGTATCAGAAATTCCTCACTTGAACATATCGTTAAACATAGGAATATTATTCTTCCGCAACTATCAGCAAGTGGTGTGGCAGCACACAAGGTAAAAGAACAAACCGGATTCAGAGTTATCTTCGGACCGATTCAGGCAAAAGATATTAAAACGTTTATTGAAGCCGGTTATAAAGCAACTCCTGCCATGCGAAAGATAACCTTTCCAATGAAGGAACGCGCAAAGTTAATTCCGGTAGATTTTATGTATGCCAAGTACAAGTTGCTGTTGATTATGTGCCTGTTTTTTATTTTTTCCGGTCTTGACAGGACTGGATTTTTATTTGCCAAAATGGTTGAAACCGGTCTTTCCCCAGTAATAGATATTTTGGGTGCTTTTATTGGCGGGATCATAGTTGCGGTGCTGTTTTTACCATGGATTCCATTTCGGGCATTTGCTTTGAAAGGTGCATTTTGGGGATTAGTATCAACCATTTTATTAAACAGGTTATTCGATGTTCCAGTTTTAGAAGCAATTGGCATGGGATTGACATCTATAAGCATTGCTTCATTTATGACCATGAATTTTACGGGTTCCTCAACTTATACGTCGTTATCCGGAGTTCAAAAAGAGATGAAATGGGCTATTCCAATTCAGATTGCTTTTGTGGTTGTTGGTTCTATTCTTTTCATAATTTCAAAACTGATTTGATATGAAAAAGAATCCCGAATATCGGGATGAGTTCCATATATCCTTTAAAATCAAAATTATTTACAGATGAAAACAATGCAGTATTTTAAAAACGTAGTTACATTGAAGCTTGACAATGAATTGTGTACAGGTTGCGGAATGTGCGTGATTGTATGTCCTCATGCCGTTTTTGAAATCAATCGGGGTAAAGCTCAGATTTTGGATATTAATGATTGTATGGAATGCGGAGCTTGCTCACTTAATTGTAAGTTTGGAGCTATTACGGTTAGATCCGGCGTAGGTTGTGCTTCCGGAATTCTAAATGGAATATTAAATGGAACCGAACCTTCTTGTGATTGCGGCGATGGAGAAAAAAACAGTTGTTGTTAAGTTGAAACTTATCATTTATGGAAAAGAAATTAGGGTTTTTCGATCGATATCTCACTTTGTGGATTTTTCTTGCCATGTTAACAGGTGTGCTTACCGGTTGGATAAGTCCGAATGTTGCTAATTTTTGGAATAGTTTTTCGGTTGGCGCAACCAATATCCCAATTGCCATTGGACTTATAGTGATGATATATCCACCCATGGCTAAGGTAAAGTATGAAGAATTGGGCAAAGTATTTCGCAACACCAAAATACTTGCACTGTCATTGATTCAAAACTGGATTATCGGACCGGTATTGATGTTTGCGCTTGCCATGTTGCTTTTCAAGTTCTTCCCCGGTAAAAACAACTCCAATTTGCCTTATGTATATGGAATTATCATGATTGGGTTGGCACGCTGTATAGCCATGGTAATAGTTTGGAACGATTTGGCAAAAGGCGATACGCAATATGCCGCTGGATTGGTAGCTTTCAACAGCATATTTCAGGTATTGTTCTATTCAGTTTATGCGTATTTTTTCATTGCTATTGCTCCAGGCTGGTTTGGCATTCCCACAAGCGATGCCGTTTCTAAAATTACCATTGGACAAATTGCCGAAAGCGTTTTCATTTATTTGGGGATTCCTTTTATTGCAGGTTTCATGACACGTTTTATTCTGATTCGGGTCAAAAGCAAAGAGTGGTATCACTCCAAATTTATTCCGAAAATTTCACCGTTAACGCTGATTGCTTTGCTTTTTACGATTATAGTTATGTTCTCGCTCAAAGGCGAATATATTGTAAAAATTCCAATGGATGTATTTCTGATAGCTATTCCGTTGCTCTTATACTTTGTCATCATGTTTATCGGTTCCTTTTTCATGAGCAAAAAGGCCGGTGTAACTTACGAACAAGCTACTACTTTATCATTTACAGCCGCCAGTAACAATTTTGAATTGGCTATTGCTGTTTCAATTGCTGTTTTCAATATCAACTCCGGTGAAGCTTTTGCAGCAGTAATTGGTCCTTTAGTTGAAGTTCCGGTAATGATTGCGCTGGTAAATGTGGCGCTACGATTCAAAGAGAAACTGTTTATTAGGTAGACAGTAGAAATCATAATTAATTGACAATGGACTTCAAAAATTGACAATGAAATCTGTAAACAAATTTCAGGACGAGACATCATCTCATTTACCATTTATTCATTGACAATTTACTATCGTGAGATTGCAGATTTCATTCACAAATTATCAAATTAACATTGTCCATTGTCAACTGTCCATTGTCAATTTATGAAGTTCCCTCTGCCTTTGCCTATTTCTATTGCCTTTCCCTAATTTCAGAGCTTCAATTGTGCAATCACCTCTTTCAATGCATTACCCGATTGATGCAGCATGGCTCTCTCTTCATCGTTAATCGGCACATCGACAATGCGGTTAATACCTTGAATATTAACTATGGCTGGCACACTCAGGCAAAGACCGCTAAGTCCATATTGACCATCGAGGAAACTGGATACGGTGAGAATAGAGTTCTCGTTTCGCACGATGGCTTCCACAATACGCTTTACAGCTAAAGCCACCCCATAATAGGTAGCACCTTTCTTTTGAATTATTTCGTAAGCCGCGTTACGTACCTGATCGAATATTGCCTCTTTAGGCAATCCATGCTTGATGTCGGCATGATTTTCCTTAAAATAATCATCAAGGGGAATGCCAGAGATATTGGTCACACTCCATGTTGGAACTTCGCTGTCGCCATGTTCACCGATAATATATCCATGAATGTTACGCGTGTCTATGCCCACATGTTCGCTGATCATATAACGAAACCTTGCCGAATCAAGCACGGTGCCTGATCCAATGACTTTGTTTCTGGAGAAACCCGAAAGTTTATAAGTAAGATACGTGAGAATGTCTACGGGATTAGACACCACTAATAAGATGCAGTCGCGGTTGTAGAGAGTGATGTTACCTATGATGTCTTTGAAAATAACAGCATTTTTGTTTACTAAATCAAGACGTGTTTCACCGGGTTTTTGGTTAGCTCCTGCCGTGATGATCACGATGTCTGCATCTTTACAGTCGCTATAACTTCCTGCATAGATCTTTACCGGCCTGACAAAAGGCATGCCATGATTTAAATCCATTACTTCTCCTTTGGCCTTATCCATATTGACATCAATCAATACAATTTCAGGAATCAAACCGCTTAACATCAGAGTGTAAGCTGTGGTTGATCCGACAAAACCGGCCCCAATAATCGTGACTTTATTTACTGTGTTGGTTGTCATATCGTAATTTTTTATGTTATTAATTTGGTAAAATGAATTACAAATATACAACATGGAAAGGCCTTTCCCTATTTACTGAATGAGAAAGAGAGAGATCAATCAAAAACAGATACCCGTTGTCACATCTCTTTGCCCTGTGACATGAATGTTTGGTTTTTAATGTGTATAGACACGGTTTACACAACTGCATCAGCAGGGAATAATCCGTTAGATTAAATTCTTACTCACTAGGCAACTGCGAGTTACTCCGTGAGTTTGTATCTTTTTCCGAATAGTCTCCATTTTTATGAAGATTTTGTGAAGCTTTAAAAAAGCCACTCTTGCTTGTTGATGCGATCTTATTTTTAGGCTAACTTAGCAGATCATTTATAAACCTTCAAACTTACGTTGGATATGAGAAAAATAACCGGATTAATTCTTTTGTTGGTATTGACTGGGATGGTGTTCGCGCAAAAAAAAACCGTGACAACTACAGAATTGAAACGTCCCAAATTAGTGATAGGTATTGTGGTGGATCAAATGCGTTGGGACTATCTCTACCGTTATTACGATAAATATGAAAACGGCGGGTTCAAACGTCTTCTGAAAGAAGGGTTCTCGTGCGAAAATACGTTGATCAATTATATTCCCTCGGTGACTGCTATCGGGCATAGCACCATTTTTACCGGTTCTGTTCCCTCCATTCATGGTATTGCCGGCAACGACTGGATTGATCCCGTGACGAATCAATCCGTTTATTGTACCGACGATCCTACCGTGAAAACGGTTGGTGCGGAAGGAAAAGCGGGCAAAATGTCGCCCCGCAACTTATTGGTAACCACTATTACCGACGAATTACGTTTGGCTACTAATTTTCAGTCGAAAGTAGTGGGCATTTCACTTAAGGATCGTGCAGCCATTCTTCCCGTGGGACACAATCCCACAGCTGCATTTTGGATGGACGATGCTTCCGGAAAGTTTATTACCAGTTCTTATTACATGTCAGCTTTACCCGACTGGGTGAATGCCTTTAACGATTCGAAACCTATTGATAAACTCATCGCTAACGGGTGGAACACTTTATTGCCCATTGATCAATATACCGAAAGCACGTCCGATAACGTTCCTTGGGAGGGAGTTCTGAAAGGTGCTACCCAACCGGTCTTTCCTTACGACACACAGAAAGCATATACTCTTGACCACGGATCGTTGCGTCAAATGCCTTTCGGTAATACACTGACATTACAGTTCGCAAAAGCTGCCGTGGATGGCTATAAGTTGGGACAGGGAAAAACCACTGACTTTCTGACTATCAATTGTGCTTCGACCGATTATTCAGGGCACCTTGTGGGTGTTAACGCCATCGAGATAGAGGATGTTTACCTGCGCTTGGACAGGAATTTGTCTACTTTCTTTAGTTATTTGGATCAAAAAGTAGGCAAAGGCAACTACTTGGTATTTCTCACTGCCGACCACGGAGCCGCTCATGCCGAAGGATTTATGGAAGCCAATAAAATGCCGACGGGATTGCTGGGTAAAGATTTGGTCAACAATCTTGAAAACCTGTTGGATACACAATTCGGAACCGACCGGTTGGTGTTGGGAGTCGATAATTTCCAAGTCTCGTTTAATACCTCTAAAATAGATAGTCTCCATTTGGACTTTGACAAGATAAAAACAGTTACCGTAAATTATTTGCAACATCAAGACGGAATTCTTTATGCTGTCGATCAAGACAAAATTTCGGAAGCTTCCATACCAGCAATGATCAAAGAAATGATGATAAACGGGTATAATCACCAACGAAGCGGAAGCGTATTAATGATTACTCAATCAGGATGGTTGCCTGATAACTACAAAAAAGGAACCACACACGGCGTTTGGAATCCCTATGATTCACATATACCGTTGATTTTCATGGGATGGAAAATACCGCATGGCGTCACTAACCAGACTGTATACATGACCGACATTTCGGCCACGTTAGCCTCGTTGCTGCATATTCAAATGCCCAGCGGCTGCATCGGAAGTCCGATTGTTGATGTGGTGCAAAAATGAATCTGTTAGCTTACGGAGAACACGGCATTAATGTGTGGACAATTGGTCAGAGCTGCGGCCTCGATTAATCCCACTCAGATTGCTCAATAATGCAGCAACTACTGAGGGACACATAACATGGCAGATGACGACGGAAATATTCTGATAAAAATAGAAACGGCCTCGTTGAGAAATCAGCAAGGCCGTTTCTATTTTACCATTAAAAACTATCGCTTATTTCTTAGGTTGTTTGTTTTCTTTGAAACGTTTGTCCGGAGTTCCTTCTTTCTTCATGGTCGCATTCTTTTCAGGAGGATTTGATGGTGTTACACTCTTTGTAGCATAGAAATTTGAAACAAATCACGAAAATATTTCATAAAAAGACAAGAATAATTTGGTTTATAATATAAACTACTTTATATTTGCAAACAATTTCATTCAAGGATCATTCACAAGTGGATACGCTTGTATTTTTTTATAATAGTTGAAATCAAAAAATTGTCGTTATGAAAACATTAAAAAGGTTAGGAGTATCATTGGTGATGTGTTTTGTTGTTGGTAGCATTTGCTATGCACAAAAAGGCACTATCACAGTAACAGTGAAGGGCATAAAGGAAGTCAAAGGAAAAATAATGGTGGCTTTCGGTGATAAATCTCATCCGAAAGAGATGGTGTACAGTATGTTACCTGTAACATCGGTTAATAATGTGATTTGTATATTGAAAGAAGTACCAGTCGGAATTGGTAATCTATATGTTTATCAGGACTTAAATGGAAATCTCCAATTGGACAAAGACGAAAATCAGGTTCCGGTAGAACCTTGTAACACGAGAGAAAGAATAACCGTAAAAGAGGGTGAAAATAAGGTTGAAATTAAGTTGATCAACGTCAAAGAAATGATGAATGCAAAATAATAGCAAAATGAAAAATTATATCAGATATATTAGAATTGGTTTAATACAACTATTGTTATGCTTGTGTTGTTCGCTTTCTGCTCAAAATCGAATCGGATATGTAGCGGGGAATAAGGGTGAACCGGTCGAATTTGCCACAATCGTACTTTTCGATGGAGACAAACAGGTGGCAACTGCAATAAGCGATTCTGTTGGTCGATTTTCTTTTGTGCTGGTTGACGGCAAATACCGCATGAAAATAAGAAACATTGAATACAAACCAATGGATCAAGATATTACTATTTCGAATCGGACTGAAAATCTGGGAGTTTTTAAATTAAATGAAACATCCATAGGACTAAATGAAGTAGTGGTAAAAGCTTCTTCCATCACGCGCGAAGCCGACAGATTTGTAATGCGTATCGACAAAACGCCATCCACACTGAACAAGGATGCTTCAGAAGTGCTTCGCTTAGCCCCCGGAGTATGGGTTGATGACAGTGGAGTATCCATCAACGGTGCTTCGGGAACTAAGGTATTTATCAACGAACGCGAGGTAAAACTATCCGGCAAAGAACTATTAGACTATTTACGAAACATTCAATCGTCCGATATAGCTCGCATAGAAGTTATTCCACAGGCGGGTGCCGAATATAGCGCCGATACAAATGGTGGAGTTGTAAAAATCATACTCCGCAAACAGATGGACAAAGGTATTAATGGCAATCTGACTTTTAATACTTTACAAGGAAAATACATCAGCGAATACGATCCTGCCGGTACATTGAATGCCCGTATAGGCAAATGGACTTTTGACGCGAACGCTTCGAGCAACATAATGGAGAAAGGAAAAAGCGAACAAACCTCCACCCGGGTTTATGACACCGATGAAAATACATACTTTCATTCACAGACACTTATGAATCAGAAGACGCATTCGGGCACAGGGAGAATAAGCGCCATTTTCGATGCGAACAAACGGAATAGTATTGGTGCGGAAATTGAATATTCAGCCCAAAAGACACCCAATCCTTCATCTGCAAACACTTTAATCATACAAAATGGTTTGACAACCAATGGATCAAGTAATTATAGCCAAAACGAAAACGATAAAGATTTCACTGCGCTATTAAACTATGTCTATAGAATTGATTCGCTCGGTTCCACGTTGAAATTGATTACCGACTATACAAATAAGAACGTAACAGGCAAGAACGATTATAGTTCTTCTTTTGTAACCGGAGGATTTGTCAGTGACACCACCTACCGCAGCAACTCAACATCAAACTATAAAATATTCACAGCCGATGCAATGATTAACAAGATATTGCAAGGAGGGATGAAATATTCTGCCGGAATGAAATATACCAGAAACAACATATCGGATACAGTACTGTACGAAAGTTATTTTGCATCGAACTGGGCAAGACTACCCGATTACAGTTTCTTGCTCAATTATACCGAAAATATTGGTGCCGTGTATGGAACATTTGCCGCCGATATAAACCAATTCAGTTTGTCAGGTGGTTTAAGAGGAGAATATACACGAATTAACGGACAAAACGATTATATCAGCCGTTCGTATTTCGATCTGTTTCCAAGTGCTAATGTTACCTACTCGTTCAATGCCATGCGAACATTTATGCTAATCGGCCAATATTCGAGAAACATTCAACGTCCCAACTTCTGGTACCTGAATCCGAATCGTGTTCAGTATTCCGATTATTCGTACATGGTGGGAAACCCTGAATTACGTCCAACATACATTCATAATATAGGAATAACAGCAGTGTATCAATACCGTTATACTTTGTCGATTGGAGCACATTTGTATCACGATCTGATACGAGAAGTATGTAAAATTGACCCGACAAATTCAGAAATAACATATATCACACCGGAAAATCATTACATGGAAAATCATTATTACATTGCTTTAAATGTACCGTTGAAACCGGTCGAATGGTTTAGCGTGAATGCCAATCTCGTGGGTGTAAAACAGGATATACGGGCAACTGAAAACGACCCAACCATGTCGCACTACCTCTATTTCATCAATATAACAACCGGATTTAAATTGCCTGCAAAATATTACGTCGAATTGACTTACAATGGAACAAGCCGGCTATATTCTGCCAATTCAGGAATCAATCCGCGACAATTGTTTCATGCCGTTGTTAAAAAACAGATGTTCAAAGATCGGATATCGGCTTCGTTAGGCATCAATAATATTTTCAACAGCAAAGCATCATACTTTTCAAACATACCCAACTTTACCATCAATACCCGTGCGGACGAAACACAAGGCACCCGATATGTCAAGTTTAGCATCCAATACAACTTCAATAGTGGCAAATCGTTCAAGAAACGTTCAGTAGAGAACACGTCCGAAGAAGAAAAAAGTCGACTTGAAAAATCGCCTGAGATAAAGTAATCGATTATCCGTTTTATTACCTGATCGACATTTACAGTTGGGGGTTCACTTCGCTGACGCAGGTCTTTGACCTGTGACTTAATGAAATTCCAGCCATGCTTCATAGCTTCCGTAAGCATCAATGGATACAATCGGATTCCAATATTCTCTGTAGTGTTTGATTTTTCCGGATTCAAATTCAAAAAAGGTTACATATCGTTGATTATATGCTGCCTTGTTACTCTTTAGATGTCCGTTAATAGTTAATTCAACGACTATTTTATTGGGGTCAAGCATTGGTGAAATGTTCAGCGCTGCAACAGAATCAACAACGATGCTTCGGGTAGTCGAAGACATGTATGCAAGTATATCTTGCTTGCCATGATATATGGATGGCCGGTTCTTGGGTGCAAAAGGAAATTCAAGAACAGCATCGTCCGCCCAAAGGTTAATCCATCTATCCCAATCTTGAGCTTTCAAAAGTTCCAAATAAGATTGGGCTTTCTCAATCGTTTGTTTTCGCTGTTCTTCCGTTTTGTTAGTCGTATTTTCTGTCATAATCCCATGAATTTAGTTGTTTCAACGAGTGTGTATAATTCAAATCACGCTCCTTGTGAATTTTACTACAAAGGTCTAACAGAATACGTAGTTTACTCTTGACAAAAATCAAGAAATCATTGAAGTTGCTTTTTTCTGATTCTACTAACTGTTTCGGGTCTCATTCCAAGCATTGAAGCAATAAATTGCAAGGGCACTTGATTAAAAAGTTCTCTATTGTTTTCAAAGAAAGAATTATACCTTTCTTCTGCTGTCATTGACAGATGCCTGACAATTCGGTTTTCCAAAATTGTAAAGCAACGCACTATAAAATATTTTTCAAGTTCATTCCATTTTGGGACTAAATCTCCCATTTTTTTATAGTCTTCCTTTGTTATCGTGTAAAGTTCGGTTTCAGTTAAAGCTTGAATTGTTGAACGTGAAGGCGTATCAAATATGAAACTGGATAAGTCTGTCGAAAAATGTCCTTTTGTCGAAATACATTGCGTCACTTCTTTGTCGTCAGTGGTTACAAACATTCTCAAAAGGCCAGATTGCACGAAACTTAATTTGTCACAACGGTTACCCTGTTTCAATAGAAATTCTCCTTTTTTGATAGTTATCGATTTGAATAAGGAAACTATTGTTTTCAAGTCGTCAATTGCAACCACTCCAAAGTAAGATTTAATGTATTGTTCAAGTTCTGTCATATTCTGTTTTTTTTCATAGCCTTACCGCTATCGACTGAAGCTTTGGGCTTCCTTAGGTTCGCGGGAGCAAAACCTGCCAAATTGTCCGGATCAAAATTTACTGAATTCAAGAACCAACGGTCACTGACCAGAGGGAGGTAATTTACAGAATTCAAAAATGAACAGAATGAAGATAAAACTTTACTCATATTTCATGCTTTACTCATTCATTCAAATTCTTATTCTGTAAATTTAATAATTCTGCAAATCCTGATTCAGACAATTTTTCCGGTGCAGGCGCAGGTCTGTGACCCGTGTCCTAAATAGTTGTTTTTAATATTCTTAGACACGGGATTACAAAATCGCGCTAGCGGGGGTTTGTATCACAAAATATAATTGCTTATTTTCAATTTGTCTTTGTTGAAATAAAACAATAACAAACCAACAAAAATAAAAATAAGCCCACCATACAATTGCAGTCCGTCATTATATTTCTGAATTACTTGATCACAATTCAGATAATAAGTGGTATTGTCTTTATAAATCCCAAATAATTTTACTTTCTCCTGATAGTCAATTGCAGCATAATCATGACGAGAGATAAAGACATGTAATGTATCTCCAGACTGCACCGTTTTTTCAAAATAATCCTTATCAAAATATGGAACGAAATCTGCACTGATTTGAAAAGTATTTGGGTAATTATTCAAATACAAGTAATACAAATATGTATGGTACCTAGGTCCTCTATGTTCATCAAAGGAACAATTACGTAATGTCGCACTAATCTCAACCAAATCTGATTTTGAATGAACCTTATCCATAAACAAGGGAACACCCGTAAAAAACAATCCGACTACAATTAATAACATACCAGCGAAAAGTTTCCTGTCATTCAAAATTATCTTAATCTGCTGTCGAGTCTTTGTTTTCATTCGCTTATATGCATAGCAATATCATCCCCGCTCCCCGTGTCTGTTCTGTAATCCAGATTGTTTATCGTCCCGCTTAATGGGGCGTTGGAAGTAAAACAAACGCTTTGTCATTTTTATTCTGCAAATTACCTCCCTCTGGTCAGTGGCTGTTGGTTCTGATTCAGACAATTTTCTCCGGACATTTCCCCTGCAAATATATTGTTTTTAATTTACAAACTATTCCATAAATAGTTTATATCGTGGAAAATATTTGTTTAGAGTACAAAAATTCAATAGCCTTAAATTTTACTTATCGGATGGTTTGAAGCCTCCGGATGAGAGCACCGGCGGGATATTGTCCCGATGCAAGGGTTTAAAACAAACTGACCGGATAACTTTTTCAGCCGTCCGATAAGTAAGACATCAGAAAGAGGAGCTCATGCGTTCTTGTTTTTTTGCTTCCTTTCAAGTTCTTACTCACGGGGTGACTGCGAGTCACCCCGTGAGTGGGCATCATACCACCACTTTCAGCACAGCGGGAGTAAAGTCTAAGGTTCATTTGGCAATCATGTTGTAGCAAAACGAAATCTTCTCCGAAATTGAAAATTGGATAAAATCCAAAAGCGCTCTTAATTTTCTCATAAGAATGATTTTTTGAATTAATAATCTATGAAAGAACGCACTATAAGATATAGACATGCAGTTGAAGTTGCAATACGAGCAAAAAAATTTTGTATCGGGTCAATCAAAAGTTTAATCGGAGCGATCAAAAATTTAATCGGGGCGATACCATTTTTTTTAGCAATGATTTTATGTGGAAACAGTCCGTAAAGACTTGTAAATAAGTGAATATAATATGTATGTTTGTCTATTCCCGGTTTTAGTCCCGGTTTTCAAAACCATGCCGGTGACGGGCTTCTTCGGGCATTTAAATATGGGAACCGGATTGGTTGGCGGGGTTACAGGTGCATTGTCGGCGAACGAAATGAAATTTGGTGCCTTTGTAGATTTACTATTTACCATTAAATTTGGTGCATTTGCAGTTTTCTTTGTCTCGTAGTTCCCCTCAGTTCACTGTCAACTGATTAAGTTCTCAGATTCTCATTGTCAATGATCAATTGTCAACTGTCAATTTATGAAGTTCCCTTGCCCCTTTCCAATAGTTTTATTACTTTTGTATTGTTTTTGTCGGGTAGTATATGCTCTTATAGTAAAGCATTTAACGTGAATCTTCCCCCTGACGGTTTCACATCATCATTTAAAGATCCGGGCTCAATTCATCAACTAATAACATCCAGAGTGAACTCAACGCATAAATTCATCATCAGCGGCGGTGGAACAGGCGGCCATATTTTTCCCGCGATAGCCATTGCCAACGCGCTTAAAGAAAAAGAACCCGGGGCGGAAATCCTTTTTATCGGTGCCGAAGGCCGCATGGAAATGGAGAAGGTTCCTGCTGCTGGTTATCGCATCATCGGCCTTCCGATTCGCGGATTCGATCGTAAACATCTGTTGCGCAATGGGGAGACACTGTTGCATCTTCTGAAATCGATGCGTTTGGCAAAGAAAATCATTCGTGACTTTCATCCCGACGCGGTGATTGGGGTGGGCGGATATGCCAGTGGACCTACACTTAAAATGGCTGCCCGCATGGGTATTCCCACCATGTTGCAGGAACAGAATTCGTATGCCGGCGTCACCAATAAATTATTGGCAGGCCGGGCAGCTTGTTGTTGCGTTGCTTATGAAGGAATGGAAAAATTCTTTCCCAAAGATAAGATCATTCTCACAGGCAATCCCATCCGGCAGGATTTGCAACTCGATCCTTTGCGTATTGAGGAAGCATATCGCTCTTTTAATCTTGATAAATTAAAGAAGACGTTGCTCGTCATCGGCGGCAGCTTAGGCGCACGAACCATCAACCAAAGCATCTTAGCAAAGTTAGACGCCTTCATGGAAGCTGACGTTCAAGTGATCTGGCAAACGGGGAAATCTTATTTTGAACAAATAAAAGCAGCTACATCTTCCCTGCACAACTCTTCGGTTTTCATCACCGACTTTATTGCCCGTATGGACTTTGCCTACGCGGTAGCCGATGTGGTGATTTCGCGGGCCGGGGCAAGTTCCATCTCCGAACTTTGCTTATTAGGTAAAGCTGCCATTCTGGTGCCTTCGCCCAACGTGGCGGAAGATCATCAGACGCATAACGCGATGGCATTGGTCAACAAAGAAGCCGCCATCATGGTGCGCGATGCGGATGCTCCTCAAACATTGGTGGATGAAGCCATCCGGTTGTTGGGCGATGCAGACCGATGCAAAACCCTTTCGGCTAACTGTGCCGCCATGGCGCAACACGACTCGGCACGACGCATTGCCGAAGAGGTCATGCGGCATATTCCTTCAAAATGAATTCCGGAAGATAGGAAGATAGGAAGATAGAAAAGATAAGCCGGCTCTATTCTTTACTGAACAGGTAAATCGGCAAAGTCCCATATAAACGAACGAGTCTATTTTCCTTCTCCTTACTTACATCAGATATTCATCTAAGAAAACCAAAACTATGAGCGACGACAAAAAAATTATCTTCTCAATGGTGGGTGTAAGCAAATCGTTTACCCCGCAAAAGCAGACATTAAAAAACATCTATCTCTCCTTCTTTTATGGAGCAAAAATAGGGATCATCGGGCTTAACGGTTCAGGGAAATCCACGTTGCTGAAAATCATTGCCGGCATCGAACCTTCTTACGAAGGCGAAGTGGTCTTTGCTCCCGGATATTCTGTCGGGTACTTGCCACAGGAACCACATCTGGACGAGAACAAGACAGTGAAAGAGGTGGTGCAGGAAGGCGTGCAGGAGGTGATGGATTTACTCGCCGAGTTTGAAGCTATTAACGAGAAGTTCGCGGATCCCGATGCAGACTTCGATGTACTCATTGCCCGTCAGGGTGTCTTGCAGGAAAAACTCGACCATCTTGATGCATGGAACATCGACAACAAGTTGGAGCGCGCGATGGATGCGTTGAGATGTCCGCCCGAAGATGCTTCCATCGGTACATTGTCGGGTGGCGAGTTGCGACGGGTGGCGCTTTGCCGGCTTTTGTTGCAACAACCCGATATTTTACTGCTCGACGAACCAACCAACCATTTGGATGCCGAATCGATTGAATGGCTCGAACATCATTTGCAACAATACGACGGCACCGTTATCGCCATCACCCACGACCGCTATTTCTTAGACAACGTGGCAGAATGGATTCTTGAACTCGACCGTGGCGAAGGTATTCCCTGGAAAGGCAATTACACGTCGTGGCTCGAACAAAAGACCCAACGTATGGCACAAGAGGAGAAACAGTCAGGAAAACGGCGCAAGACCCTCGAACGCGAATTGGAATGGGTGCGCATGGCGCCAAAAGCCCGTCATGCAAAGAGTCAGGCACGTTTGAGCGCCTACGACCGGTTGCTGAACGAAGATCAAAAAGAACGCGAAGACAAATTAGAGATCTATATCCCCAACGGGCCACGCTTAGGCAATAAGGTGATAGAGGCCAAAGAAGTAAGCAAGGCGTATGGCGACAAATTACTTTTCGATAACCTCACCTTCTCGCTTCCGCCTAACGGCATTGTAGGCGTTATCGGCCCGAATGGTGCAGGAAAAACCACCCTCTTCCGCCTGATCATGGGAATGGCACAACCCGACAAAGGCACGTTTGAGATAGGAGAAACCGTCACGTTGGGTTATGCCGATCAATCACATGCGGACATTGATCCTCAAAAAAGCGTTTATCAAACTATCTCCGGGGGATTGGATCTGATTCGTATCGGCGGCAAAGAGATCAATGCCCGTGCTTACCTGTCGCGCTTCAACTTCACGGGAGGCGATCAGGAAAAACTGTGCGGCGTACTCTCCGGTGGTGAACGAAACCGGCTTCATCTGGCATTGACGCTCAAATCGGAAGCGAACGTGCTGCTGCTCGACGAACCCACCAACGACATTGATGTGAACACGTTGCGGGCATTGGAAGAAGGATTGGAAAACTTTGCCGGTTGTGCCGTGGTCATCTCCCACGATCGCTGGTTCCTGGACCGTATCTGTACCCATATCTTATCCTTTGAAGGCAACTCCGACATCTTCTTCTTTGAAGGATCGTATTCCGAGTATGAGGAGAATAAAATCAAGCGACTTGGCGACGCAACACCGAGACGGATTCGCTATCGGAAGTTGATATAGGAAAGCAATTGACAATGGATAAAGCAATGGACAATTGACAGTTGACAAGGTGCCCGAAGGGCGGATGAGGTCAGGAGAGGGAACCAAGGGTCAGCGACCGAATGGAGGAATCAACTATCAACCCATAGGGTTGAACAAAAGGAAGTTGATGTGGGAAAACAGAACGATAAAAAAGGGCGGCTATTGGTAAAATAGCCGCCCTTGTGATATTTAATTTACGGGGAAACAATCAATAGCCGCGAATAGCTTCGATACCCGGCAATACTTTTCCTTCGATCATTTCTAACAAAGCGCCGCCTCCGGTTGAAACATAACTTACCTGATCGGCTAAGCCAAACTTGTTGATGGCAGCAACAGAGTCGCCACCGCCAATCAGGGAGAAAGCCCCATTTTTGGTTGCTAAAACAATCGATTCGGCAATGGCTTTGGTGCCGGCGGCAAACGCTTCCATTTCAAATACACCGGCAGGTCCGTTCCACAAAATGGTTTTGGAGTTCTTGATCACGTTGCTCATCTGATCAACGGCTACAGGGCCTAAGTCAAGCCCTAACCAACCGTCAGGGATCACATTGTTGTTGCAAACTTTCGTTGCGGCATCAGCAGCAAATTTATCGGCAACAATGGAGTCAGTTGGCAACACTAAATTGACATTGTTTGCTTTTGCTTTTACAATAATGTCGTTAGCAAGCTCCAACATATCGTCTTCACAAAGAGAGCTGCCCACTTTGCCGCCCTGTGCTTTGGCAAAAGTATATGCCATGCCACCTACAATAAGCAGGTTATCCACTTTTGTAAGCAGGTTCTCAATGATGGTGATTTTGGTGGAGACTTTCGAGCCGCCAATGATTGCCGTTACGGGATGTACGGCAGTCTTAAGCACTTTCTCTACAGCTGAGACTTCGTTTTGCATCAGGTAACCAAACATCTTATGGTCAGCATCGAAATTGGCAGCCATAAGAGCCGTGGAAGCATGAGCACGGTGAGCTGTTCCGAAAGCATCATTCACATAACAATCGGCATACGAAGCCAGGGTTTTGGCAAATTCTTTCTGTGAAGCCTTGATGGCTTTTTTTGCAGCCGCTTTTTCATCGTCGGAAGCGTCATCTTTCAACCCACGTGCTTTGCCTTCTTCTTCGGCATAAAAACGGAGGTTTTCAAGCATCAACACTTCGCCCGGCTTTAAGGCAGCCGCTTTTTCGGCAGTCTCGGCACCCATGCAGTCGTTGGCAAAATGAACCGTTACACCGAGCAATTGAGCTACATGACCAACGATGTGTTTCAATGAAAAGGTAGGATCGGGATTTTTCTTCGGACGCCCAAGATGCGATCCGATAATAACACTGCCGCCATCGGCTAAAATCTTCTTCAGGGTTGGCAGAGCGGCGCGAATACGCGTGTCGTCGGTAATTTCAAACTGTTCGTTTAATGGAACATTAAAGTCCACGCGAACAAACGCTTTCTTTCCAGAAAAATTGAAGTTGTCAAGTGTTTGCATAATCACTATATATTTAGGAATAAACTGTAAATTGCTTTCAAAAATAGGTTTTTTCCACGGTATTGCCACACGCTGCAAGGAGAAAAAGCATCGCTTTTTGTCTTTTTATTATTTGCGTTGAATAAGGCTAATGAACTCTTCCCGTGTTTTGGCGCTCTCAAAGATACCGGTGAAGTCTGATGTTGTGGTAATGGAGCCGGCCTTTTGTACGCCGCGCATTTGCATGCACATGTGTTGTGCCTCGATAACCACCATGACACCTAACGGGTTCAGGGTACTCTGGATACACTGTTTTATCTGAGTAGTCATTCGTTCCTGCACCTGCAACCGATGTGCAAAGACATCGACAACACGGGCTATTTTACTCAATCCGGTGATATAGTGGTTGGGAATGTATGCCACATGTGCTTTCCCGAAAAAGGGAAGAAGGTGGTGTTCGCACATTGAATAGAACTCAATCTCTTTCACAATGACCATCTGACGATAGTCTTCACGAAACTTGGCTGACAATAACATCTCTTCGGCATTTTGCGTATACCCCTGCGTCATAAATTCCATAGATAAAGCGACGCGTTCGGGGGTACGTATCAACCCCTCGCGAGTTACATCTTCTCCAAGTAATTTAAGGATCTCACGATAATGAACCATCAACTGTTCAGTGACGGTATTTTCAGTGGATGCTGATTCCATTTTGATCTGTTTTGAAGCTGCAAAAGTAGGAAAAATTTGTGGAATCCTTGCAAACAGATAGGGAGTGAGGAAGAAACACCAACAAGCTTACAATTGGCGATGCTCTATTTGCATATAACACAGCCTGTACACTGGGAAAGTTCTCCGCGAAAACGTTTTTCCACCAAATGGCGTATACGATCTTGTAATACTTTGATGCGAATGTTATCAATAACATCCGACATAAACGCATACATTAGCAACAACCTTGCATCTGCTTCCGAAAGGCCCCGGGTGCGCATGTAAAACAACGCTGTCTCATCCAATTGACCAATGGTAGCTCCATGCGAACATTTCACATCGTCCGCATAAATCTCCAGTTGAGGCTTTGTCTTCATTTTAGCATTAGGTGTGACGCATAGATTCCGGTTTGTCAGCATGGCCTCCGTCTTCTGAGCATCTTTTGCCACTAAGATCTTTCCCGAGAAAGCGCCTACCGACGAATCATCCAACACGTATTTATATAGTTCGCGACTCTTGCAATGAGGCTTTGAATGAATCAACAAGGTTGCATTATCAATATGTTCCGCTTTATCGCCAATCGCAATACCACAAAGCAAAGTCTGACAGTTTTCTCCCTGCAAATCAATCTTTACATCATTACGGGTCAATCCGTTGTGCAAAACAATCTCATTGACTAAAACATTGGAGGAAGCAGCCTGACGCAGATATAAAGAGGTGATGTTTGTCGTTTTATTGTGTGTATTTTCCAATGAATAATAGTCGAAAACGGCATTTTCACCGACAAAAACCTCCGTTACACGATTGCTCAAAAACCGGACTTCATCTGCCGTATGCGCACATTCCAAAAACTGGGCTTTAGCACCCTCGTCAATAATGATCAGATTACGACTATTCGCCATAAAATCGACATCAGAGCGCATGATATCCACCAATTGAACAGGTTTTGACAGTATCACCCCTTTAGGTACATACATAAAGAAGCCGTCTTGTGCAAAAGCCGTATTAAACGCAACCGTGGCAACCTCGTCGTTAGGAGCCAACTGATTATAATACTTCTTTACTAATTCGGGATATTTTTCAGCCACCTCATTGAGTCCGCAGACTATCACGCCATCAGGCAACGCAGGTTGATGAGGAGCAAGATAAAAGCTATCGTTCACCACAAAATAGATCCAAGAAGTAATGCCAGGCACATCGCACCGAAACACATTACTTGGATTTGAAGGAATAGATAACCGATTGATGTTTAAACCATAATCAACTGCAAAAGCAGGCGCCAAATCAGTGTACAAATAATCTTCCTGTCTTGTAGTTGGAAATCCCAAGCGCGCAAACGCATCAAGAGCAGCATCTCGCGAGGCATTCAACAAAGGAGCGCACGGTTTTTGAATGGCATTTCTAAATTGTTGATATAATTCTATATATGTTTTTTCTGTTGACATAATCTTAATAGCATAAATAAGTTTGACGTTCCCTTTTCCCAATCAGTTATTGAGAAGAAGGCGTTTCCCGTTAAGCAACACGTAGGGACATGAACACATTAAAACAAATGATGGCGCTTCTGAAACGCTTTGCATGTCGCGAACAAAAACGATTATTTTTCGTCCGCTAATTGCTTGATCCATTCATAACCACGCTCTTCCAGCTCAAGAGCCAATTCAGCCCCGGCCGTGCGTACTATTCTTCCATTATAGAGAACATGTACCACATCAGGTTTTATATAATCCAACAAGCGTTGATAATGCGTGATGACAATGCATGCGTTGTCATCACGTTTCAGTTTGTTCACTCCTTCGGCCACAATACGAAGCGCATCGATATCGAGTCCGCTGTCAGTCTCATCGAGAATGGAAAGTTTTGGCTCAAGCATCGCCATCTGGAAAATCTCGTTGCGTTTTTTCTCTCCACCCGAGAAACCTTCATTTACCGAACGACTTGCCAATTTATTATCAAGCTCAACCAATTCTTTCTTTTCACGCATCAACTTCAAAAAGTCGGAAGCTGAAATAGGCTCTAACCCTTTATACTTACGATGTGCATTGATAGCTGTGCGCATGAAGCTGGCCATACTTACTCCGGGTATTTCAACCGGGTATTGAAAACTCAGGAAAATACCTTCGCGCGAACGATCTTCCGGCTTCATTTCCAATAAGTTCTTTCCATTAAAAAAGACATCTCCCTGCGTAACCGTAAAAAGAGGATTGCCTGTTAATACCGCAGATAAGGTACTTTTACCCGATCCGTTCGGGCCCATAATGGCATGTACTTCACCTGCATTCACTTTCAGATCAATGCCGCGTAAGATTTCCTTTCCATTTATCGATGCGTGTAAATTATTTATAGTCAACATAATGATTCATTTAAAATTTTCAAACGATTATTTTTTTATTCCCCATTAAGGACGTATGGAACCCGTCCAGAACATCGGGACTCGCTGCATACTACCCATTCCTTCATGAACATGAAAAGACAACAAAAGAATGATATGCAAAGATAATCAATAATTAGGGGGTTGCCCGATACATTCTCGGCATTCATGTGTTAATTTTGCAACTTCAAGAACTCAACCCATTGAAATGATTAAAATTGACATAGACAACAACTCCGGTTTTTGCTTTGGGGTGGTAAGAGCCATAGAAAAAGCAGAAAGCGAATTGCAAACATTGACGCCATTATATTGCTTAGGAGATATCGTACACAATGAACTTGAAGTGGAACGTCTTCATTCGAAAGGGATGATTACGCTTTACGCCAATACCATTGAAAAAGCCAAGGGGAAACGTGTGCTCATACGTGCACACGGAGAGCCTCCGACCACTTATGAAACCCTGAAGAATCATGGCATTCAGGTTATCGACGCAACCTGTCCCGTCGTTCTTCGTTTGCAACAACGCGTAAAAACAGCCTACGAAACACATCCGAAGGAGGAATGGCAGATCGTGATTTACGGAAAAAAAGGTCATGCCGAAGTGATTGGGTTAGTTGGTCAGACCGACAATAATGCTATCGTGGTTGAACATCCGGATGATTTAGATCGTATTGACTTTAATAAGAACATCTATCTTTTTTCTCAGACAACAAAATCATTAAACGGATTTAATCAATTAATTGACAACATAGAAAAACGAATCAGTGCGAACGTTATCTTTGAACATGTGGACACAATTTGCCGTCAGGTTGCTAATCGCATCCCAAATATTCGTACCTTTGCACTGCAACATGATATTGTGTTCTTTGTCAGTGGCGAGAAAAGTTCAAACGGCAAAGCCCTTTTTGAAGAATGCAAAAAAGCAAACACAAATTCTTATCTGATATTTAGAATAGAAGACATCAAACCACAACTCTTGACAAATGTTTCTTCAGTCGGCATTTGCGGTGCAACTTCAACGCCAACATGGTTAATGGAAAAAGTCGCTGAAAGGATCAAAGAAATAGCACTGCAACTTACTAATAAATAAAATATTATGTATCAATTAAAATGTATTGGAGTTCTCACTTCCGGAGGTGATGCTCCCGGGATGAATGCTGCATTGCGTGCAGTAACACGAAAAGCAATTTATCATGGTATTCGCGTCAAAGCGATTTGCCGCGGTTATAAAGGATTAATCGGAGGTGAAATTTCAGAGTTCCAAACACAAGATGTAAGCAACATCATACAACAAGGCGGTACAAAAATTAAGACGGCCAGAAGCGAGGAGTTCAGAACAGTTGAAGGACGCAAGACAGCTTATGGCAATTTGAAACGTGAAGAAATTGATGCTTTAGTTGTTATTGGTGGTGATGGAACTTTTACCGGTGCACGTGTTTTTGCTCAGGAATATTCGGACATTCCAATTGTCGGAATACCGGGAACCATTGATAACGATTTGTATGGTACAGATTATACCATTGGATATGATACGGCGCTTAATACAATTGTCCAGGCAGTAGATAAGATACGCGACACGGCCAGTTCACACGAGCGGCTTTTCTTTATTGAAGTAATGGGACGTGATGCCGGTTTTTTAGCCCTTTATGGTGCTATTGCTTCCGGAGCTGAAGCTGCCATTATTCCTGAGATTGCCACAAATACCGATCAGCTGAACGAATTGATAGAACAAGGATTCCGCAAATCAAAAAACAGTAGTATTGTATTGGTTGCTGAAAGTGATATCACTGGAGGCGCTATCGGAATTTCAAACCGATTGAAAGAGAAATATCCTGAATATGATTATCGGGTTACCATTCTTGGTCACATCCAGCGAGGTGGATCACCCACAGCAAATGATCGTATTCTTGCAAGCCGAATGGGCGCTGCAGCTATCGACGCACTGCTCGAAGATCAACGAAATGTAATGATTGGCATCGTGAATGATCAAATTGTTTATGTTCCCTTCAATAAGGCGATCAAAGACGAAAAACCAGTTGATAAGAATCTGATGGAAGTGCTTCGTATCTTGTCCATTTAGCATACGTTTTTTGATCGGAGAATAGCAGTCTTGAATCGGGTTTAATTTCTTTACATGAGAAGAATATTTCTTCTCATGTTTTTTCATAGTACATACTCAATAAGTAATAAAAACAATACAATACTGTATTTTATTTCATTTGTAAATAATTTTGATTTTAAAGGACAAATGGAATCCCCTGTTGCTTTATTTTCATGTATATAGGCGTTTGGTAAAACATGGGGATTTCATACTATAATAATTTGTTTCTTAATGGTAGTATGGAACTCCATGTTGCTGAAAATTATTATTTTATTCTTAGTGTTGTGAAGCAGCATATTCGTTTCATTTGGAGTTTTTGACCTCTCCCCAGCCCTCTCCAAAGGTGAAGGAGTTGCAGAAAGTGCAATGCTGAAATTCTCTAACTGATTTTACAACACGGTTTTTGGGCATTACATATGTGATATTCAAGGTATAACTAAAAAAATAAATCAATGAGAGTTCGGGTTCGATTTGCACCAAGTCCTACGGGACCACTTCATATCGGCGGTGTACGTACCGCCTTGTATAACTACTTATTTGCCAAACAAAATGGAGGAGATTTCCTGCTACGCATCGAAGACACTGATGCTGCCCGTTTGGTTCCAGGTGCGGAAGATTATATCAACGAGTCTCTTCAATGGCTGGGTATTAAGGTTGATGAAGGAGTAAAAGAAGGGGGCAATTACGCACCATATAAACAAAGCGAACGCAAAGAAATTTACAAACGGTATGTCGAACAGCTTCTTCAGGAAGGGAAAGCATATTATGCGTTCGATACTCCCGGGGAACTGGAGGCTAAACGTTTGGAAATTAAAAATTTTCAGTATGATGCTTCTACCCGTGGTTTGATGTGTAATTCGTTGACACTCTACGGAAAAGAGGTACAACAACGTTTAAACAATGGAGAGCAGTATGTGGTTCGTCTTCGCGTTGAGCCTGACGAAGAGATTCATGTGATGGATATCATCCGTGGCGAAGTAATCATCAACTCATCCATTTTAGATGATAAAGTACTTTTCAAATCAGCCGACGGCTTACCCACCTACCATTTAGCCAATGTGGTTGATGACCATTTGATGGAGATTTCGCATGTCATCAGAGGGGAAGAATGGTTGCCTTCCGCACCATTGCACGTGTTGCTTTACCGCGCATTCGGATGGGAAGAGAATATGCCGCAATTTGCTCATCTGCCTCTTCTGCTAAAACCTGAAGGCAATGGCAAACTGAGTAAACGCGATGGTGATCGTCTTGGGTTTCCTGTCTTTCCTCTTGAATGGAAAGATCCTAAAACAGGAGATGTTTCGACAGGTTATCGTGAGACCGGCTATTACCCTGAAGCCGTGATCAATTTTTTGGCACTGTTAGGTTGGCATCCTGAAACCGATCAGGAACTTTTCTCCATGCAAGAGCTGATAGAGCAATTTTCGTTTGATCGTTGTAGCAAAAGTGGCGCCAAGTTTGATTTCGAAAAGGCAAAATGGGTTAATCATCATTGCTTGCAACGGAAACCTATTGATGAACTCGTTAGTGCATTTCAACCGGTTTTGGAATCAAAAGGTGTAGTTGCCAAAGACAAAAAGGTTGCGGAAGTGATTGCTTTAATGCGCGAACGAATCAATTTTGCCCAAGAGCTTTGGGAAACAACATCCTATTTCTTTAAAGCACCAACTGCTTACGACGAAAAATCGGTGCAGAAACACTGGAAACCTGACACTAAGCAACAGCTATCAGAATTGATGATTCAAATCGAAACAATGACTGACTTCGGATTGAATAAAGAAGCTGACGAAGTACAAATAATGGAATGGATCAAAAGCAAAGAGTACAAAGTGGGTAATATCATGAATCCTTTCCGTATCGCTTTGGTAGGCATTTCTAAAGGGCCTCACATCTTCGATCTGACAGCAATTATCGGGAAAGAAGAAACAATCCGCCGTACAAAAAGGGCATTGGAAGTTATTCAGTAAAGAATTTATATCCTTAAGAAGGGCAGTGTGAATTAAAAACTCACGCTGCCTTTTTTGTTGTGCCTTACTATATGGATATCGTTTTGAATATGAATTCCAAAGGCTGCATCCCATTTAGAATGAAGTATTAGAATTAAACACAAATATGAAAAGGGTTCTTGGGTTAATAGATGAAGATATGGAAGAATATGAATAAAATGCTTTATTTAAGGTAATATTATTGATAAATGAAAGATTTATGGAACAATTCATTTAGAAATGCAAGAAATATTATTTATCTTGCGCGGAATTATTACAAACCAAAAAATCTAACAAAATTTAGATCAATGAGTTCATTACCAAACAATTCAAGTGTAGTTAAATTTTATAGCGGTGAAAAAATCCCTTTAGAGTTACACAAAGTACGCGTAGTACAAAAACTCTATTTAGTACCAATCGAACGACGTCTGGAAGCTTTGCAAGAAGGAGGTTACAACTCTTTTCGCCTTTCAACTAAAGATGTATTTCTCGATATGTTGACTGATAGTGGCACCAATGCTATGAGTGATAACCAGATAGCCGCCATGTTTCAGGCTGATGATGCATATGCCGGCTCACAAAGTTTCTATCGGTTACTTAAAGCGGTTAACGAGGTTCTTGGCAAAGAGTTTTATCTACCTGTCCACCAGGGACGTGCCGCTGAAAACATTCTTTCGGTTGCGTATGTAAAACCAGGCAATCTGATCCCGATGAATTACCACTTTACCACTGCCTTAGCACATATTACCCAAAATGGTGGTAGTGTTGTGGAATTACTTTATGATGAAGCCTACCGCATTAAGTCGCAACACCCTTTCAAGGGCAACATGAATATCGAAAAGTTGGATGCTTTTATTCAAGAGAAAGGAGTGGAGAATATTCCGTTTATTCGCATGGAGGCATCCACCAACCTTATAGGCGGACAACCTTTCTCCATACAAAACTTACGTGATGTCCGCACGATTGCCGACAAATATGGCATTCGTTTAATTCTTGATGCCAGCCTTTTAGGCGAGAATGCATATCTCGTCAAACAACGTGAGGAGGAATTTAAAAACACATCACTGGGAGAAATTATTCTCACGATGACCGGCATGGCTGACATAGTATATTTCTCCGCCCGCAAATTAAGTTCATCAAGAGGTGGCGGTATTTGTACCAACAGCAAAACAATATATCGTGAATTGGAAGCCTTAGTGCCTCTTTACGAAGGTTTTTTGACCTACGGTGGTATTTCGGTTCGTGAGATCGAAGCTATGGCGGTAGGTCTTTACGAAACTCTGGATGAAACCATGATAAGCCAAAGTCCTGAATTTATTGCTTATTTAGTCAATGCACTTGATGCAAAAGGCATTCCAGTGGTTACTCCTGCAGGTGTTCTTGGCTGCCACGTGGACGCCATGTCTTTCTGTGAGCACATTCCCCAAACACAATATCCGGCAGGTGCTTTGGTGGCTGCATTTTTCCTCGTTTCGGGGATTCGTGGCATGGAACGTGGTTCGGTCTCCAACCAACGCGATGAAAATGGTAATGAAACATATGCAGACATGGAATTGATGAGACTGGCAATGCCGCGCCGGGTTTTCACGTTGTCACAAGTAAAATACGTGGAAGACCGTTTGACATGGCTCTATGACAACCGTCATCTGATCGGTGGGTTACGCTTTGTCTACGAACCACCCGTACTACGTTTCTTTATGGGAGGATTGGAACCCGTATCAGACTGGCCTCAACAACTTATGGCAAAATTCCACAAAGATTTCGGAGATAGTTTGTAAAACACTATCTGCACGTTAATATCAACAAGATTCCCGTAAAGTGAAATAGAAATCGCTTTACGGGTTTTTTGTTTTCTCATTGAAAATAAATGCCATTGCGGACTCTATCATTCATGTTGTTCTAAGGTGCAGTGCACCGCAACATCATTCAAAATCAATGTGAATTCTATTTGCAGGTATTATATTGGATATTCATATTGAACTTGTCTTGCTTTTTTATCTACTAACCCCCAACCCCCGAAGGGGGCTGTAACTATTGTGAATTGAGCAATATTTACTCATTTACAGACATATTCCTCTCCCTTTGGGGGAGGTTAGGAGGAGGTCAACAAATAAAACTTAACTAATAACCCGATTTCATATGAATAAGTCCGAAAGTCAAGATGACTTCATCGGGTAATCATTGAAATGAGCAATAAATTTTATAGACGGCATTTGAGATTGCGAATAACAAGTTAAATCTCGTTAATGACTTGCAGAATCCCGTTTCACACGTATATCTTTGCAACGATTTAATAGCTCTATTAAATAACTTAATTATATAGATCAATTAATATGGAACAGAAAAAAGATCATGATACGGAGAGGATGATTCTGGATGCGGCAGAACGCTTGTTTTTAGAAAAAGGTTTTGCTATGACCTCAACCATCGAAATAGCTAAAGAAGCAAATTGCAATCAGGCATTGGTACACTATTATTTTCGTTCAAAAGAAAATTTGTTTCAATCTATTTTCGAGAAAAAAATCAAGATATTGGTTTCTAACTTTGAAGAAAACAGCCAAAAAGAGCTCACGTTTGAAGAGAGAGTGACACAAACAATCGAGTCACATTTCGAGATGGTGAGAGCAAATCCAAGGCTTCCCTTCTTAATATTTAATGAATTGATTACTAATCCATCAAGACTTAATTCGCTTAAAGAAAAAATTATTGAACTCCCAAAAGCTGTTTTGATACTGCTTCAAAACGAACTTCGAAAAGAGGTTGAAGCCGGGCGAGTTCATCCGATGGAAATCACCGATTTAATTCTTTCGATTATCTCCTTGAATGTGATGCTTTTTCTTACCAGTCCGATTTGGAAAACGATTACGGGAATGTCGGACGAAGACTTTGAGGCATTGGTGGAACATCGAAAAAAAGAACATGTCAGAATTATTCTTGCCAGTTTGAAACCATAAGCAATTAACATTAAACCAAGATAGAATATGAGAAGAACTTTTCTTGCCTTTGTAGCAACTTGTTGTTTGAGTATGCCTGTAACTTTCGGTCAACTCACCATTGAAACGTGTCAACAAAAAGCACAGGCGAATTATCCTCAAGTGAAGCAATACGACCTGATCGCGCAATCGAACGAATACACATTATCAAATGCCAACAAGGGTTATTTGCTTCAGTTCTCACTTTCCGCGAAAGCCACCTACCAGTCGGATGTAACTAAAATACCGATCACCATTCCCGGTATTACAAATTTGAGTAAAGATCAATACCAAACTGTGGCTGAAGCCTCACAACTAATTTGGGATGGTGGCGCCATACATGCTCAAAAAGGAGTCATTCGCGCTTCGTCAGAAGTGAGTAAGCATAAAGTGGATGTGGATTTATATGCACTCAATGATCGTGTGAATCAACTCTTTTTCGGCATTCTGTCTCTCAATGATCAACTTCAGCAAAACGCATTGTTGCAAAATGAATTACAAACGGATTACAACAAGATTGCAGCATACATACGCAATGGCGTTGCTAATCAGGCCGATTTAGATAATATACATGTTGAGCAACTCAATGCCAATCAAAATCGCGTTCAATTGGAAGCGATTCGTAAAGCTTATCTTGAGATGCTGTCAGCTCTGATTAATACTTCTGTGAATCCGGATCAATTAGTGGCACCGGAAATTCAATCTTCTACAACAGCTCTATTGGTCAACAAACGACCCGAGTTAGCGTTGTTTCATGCACAAAATCTTTTGTATGAAAGTCAACGAAAAAGTATTTATGCAGCTAATTTGCCTAAAGTCAATTTATTTGTACAAGGAGGTTATGGCCGTCCCGGGTTGAACATGCTTGATAACTCGTTTTCTCCTTACTACATCGGCGGGGTAAGTTTATCATGGAATTTTGGAGAGTTTTATACGCAAAAGAACAACCTGAAAATGATTGAGACAAATCAGAAATTAATTGATACGCAACTTGAAACTTTCCTTTTTAATAGCCGTCTACAAGAAATGCAGCAATCGAATGAAATAGACCAATGGCGCAAATTGATTAAAAGTGATGATGAAATCATTCAATTACGACATAACGTCAAATTGGCTGCAGAGGCCAAGGTAGCTAACGGAACGCTTGCCGTTACCGATTTGATTCAGGAAATTACGGCGGAAAATCAAGCAATGCTCAATAAAAGATTGCATGAAGTGCAGCTGATGCAGGCCGTTTACAATTTGAAAAACACAACAAACAACTAACTCATTTGTTCAAAACGCTGTAATAACAGAAAATATGAAGACAAAACTTATTCCATTATTTCAGAAATCGGTCATTGGAGCTTTCCTTTTCATGGGGTTTCTTTTTTCATCTTGTAGTTCAACTGATAAATACGATGCTTCGGGAACATTTGAAGCCACCGAAGTCGTTATTTCATCCGAAGCTACAGGAAGACTTCTTGACTTCAATGTCAAAGAGGGACAGCAACTGATAGTAAATCAACAAGTAGGGTATGTGGATAGTGTTCAACTCCATTACAAAATGATGCAACTTGTGGCTACCTTAAAAGCCATTAAAAGCAGTCGGTCTGATATTCAAAAACAGATTGCAGCTACCGAACAACAAATCGTAACGGCAGAAAAAGACAAAAAACGCTTTGCAAACTTATTGAAAGCCGATGCCTCCACCCAAAAACAATTTGACGATCAAAGCTCACTTTTACAAGTACTCAGGAAACAACTCGAAGCCCAGAAATCCTCTTTGGGAAACGCGAACAACAGCATTGACGAGAATGCTGCAGCGATGGCTTATCAAGTTGATCAGCTGAATGATCAGTTGCATAAATGTAAAATCGTCAATCCCATCAACGGCACGGTACTGACTAAATATGCCGAACAATATGAAGTGACTTCACCCGGGAAACCATTGTACATTATTGCCAATGTTGACACCATCACGTTGCGTGCCTATGTAACATCCGATCAATTGACCAAATTGAAACTTCGTTACCCCGTTAAAGTTTATGCCGACTGGGGAAAAGGAATGAAAGAATATTCCGGTATCGTTACATGGATTTCAAACAAAGCTGAGTTTACGCCAAAAACCATTCAAACAAAGGACGAACGGGCTAACTTAGTGTATGCCGTAAAGATTGATGTCAGGAACGACGGATATCTGAAGATCGGCATGTATGGGGAAGTCCAATTCAATTGACAATTGACAGTTAACAATGAAATCTGAATGTCTAGTTGTCTAGTCCTGAAATAGGTTTACAGAAAAAGTAAACAAAAAACAGGATTATGAAGATAATTAAAAAACAATGATTCCCGTATGAAAGAAAATATTGTGATGGACAAAGCGTATGCTTTTGCCTTGAGAATCATAAAAGCTTACAAGTTTCTTAGTTTGGAACAACGTGAATTTGTTTTATCAAAACAAATGCTGCGAAGTGGAACGTCAATTGGAGTCTTAATAAAGGAGGCTGAGCATGCTCAATCAAAAGCGGATTTTATCAACAAAATGAATATCGCATTGAAAGAAGCAAATGAAACTGAGTATTGGCTGATGTTGCTTAAAGACAGTGAATATATTGATTCAAAATCATTCACATCTATCGTTGAAGATTGCAGAGAAATAGTTCGTCTACTCATTAGCATTGTGAAAACCACAAAAGAAATACACGCGAAACAGTGAAATTAAGTAGTAAAAATTTGAAAGTGAAATATGTCACAAAATAATGTATGAAAGCCGATTCTAATTGTCAACTGTCCATTGTCCATTGTCCATTGTCCATTGTCAACTGTCAATCAATTACTAAGTCATATGGAAAAGTGCAAGCATTGAAAAATGTTACGCTTGATGTAAATGCCGGAGAATTATATGGTTTGATCGGACCTGACGGAGCTGGAAAAACAACACTGTTCCGCATTCTTACCACATTGATTTTAGCTGACCATGGAACAGCTACCGTGGGAGGTTTGGATGTAGTGAAAGATTACAAAGAGATACGGCGAAGTGTGGGTTACATGCCGGGAAGATTTTCTCTTTACCAGGATCTTACTGTTGAAGAAAATCTGACTTTTTTTGCCAACGTGTTCAATACCACCATCAAGGAAAATTACGACCTGATCAAAGATATTTATCAACAAATAGAGCCGTTCAAGACACGTCGTGCCAGTGCTCTATCAGGAGGCATGAAACAGAAGCTGGCTCTGTGTTGTGCTTTGATTCACAAGCCGACAATACTTTTTCTCGACGAACCGACCACCGGTGTTGATCCGGTATCGCGAAAGGAATTCTGGGGGATGCTTCGAAACCTGAAAAAGCAAGGAATCACCATCCTCGTTTCGACTTCTTACATGGATGAAGCCTCGCTTTGCAACCGTATCGCATTAATAACCGACGGACAAATTCTTAAAGTTGACACGCCGCAAAATATCGTGGCGCAATTTGACAAAATCTTATGGGGTGTACGCAGCAACGACATGCACAGACTTTTAAGCGACCTGAGATTACATCCTGCGGTAGAGAGTTGTTTTTCTTTTGGCGACACCATGCACGTAACGCTTCGTAGCAAAGAACTGACGACAGAAGCAATGAAAGAGTGGCTTATAGAAAAAGGACATCAAGAAGTAACCATTTTCCCCATAGAAGCAAGTGTTGAAGATTGTTTTATGGCATTGAACAAAGAATAGAAAGATGGAAAAACTGCAATATAAAGAAACTCGCCCGCGATTGGAAAAAGAAATTGAAGTAACCGATTTAGTGAAACGTTTCGGTCATTTTACCGCGGTAGATCATATTTCGTTTGACGTTGAGAAAGGGGAGATTTTTGGTTTTCTGGGAGCTAACGGTGCCGGCAAGACAACTGCCATGCGTATGTTGTGCGGATTGAGCAAACCCACTTCGGGCAAAGGAAAGGTAGCGGGATTCAATATTCAACACGAACCGGAACAGGTAAAGAAGAACATTGGTTACATGAGTCAGAAGTTCTCGCTTTACAATGATTTGAAGGTCTGGGAAAACATTCGTCTTTTTGCAGGCATTTATGGTATGGCTGACAAGGAAATCAAAGAGAAGACGGAAATTCTGCTGCAAAAACTGCATTTTGAAAAAGAACGTAATGTGCTTGTCAAATCATTGCCTTTAGGATTCAAACAAAAGCTTGCTTTCTCTGTCTCCATCTTTCATACACCTAAAGTAGTGTTTCTCGATGAACCGACCGGAGGTGTCGATCCTGTCACGCGCCGACAATTTTGGGAGCTCATTTATGAAGCGGCTGCTAACGGCATCACGGTGTTTGTGACAACCCACTACATGGATGAGGCTGAATATTGCAACCGGGTTTCCATCATGGTTGACGGACGAATTGAAGCACTCGACTCCCCCAATAATTTGAAAACAGAGTTCGAAGCAAAGAATATGGATGAGGTTTTTCAACAATTAGCTCGAAAAGCAACCCGCCAATCTGATTAAAATAAAAAAGAGCATGAAGCAATTTCTCACTTTTGTACAAAAAGAGTTTCATCATATTTTTCGTGATCACCGCACCATGCTGATCCTGATCGGAATGCCCATTGTTGAAATTATTCTCTTTGGATTTGCCATCACGACGGAGGTTAAAGACAGCAAAGTCGTCATCCTGGATTCTTCTCATGATGTGGCAACCCGACATATCATTGACGAAATCAACGCCAATAAATATTTCAATGTGGTAGAATACATTCATAACAGCAACGACATTCAACATATATTTCAAAAAGGAGAAGCCACATTGGCGGTAGTATTTGAAGATCATTTCTACGAAACCCTGCTTCATACCGGCAAAGCTCAGATTCAGCTTATCGCTGATGCTTCCGATCCGAATACCGCCACGACGGTCACTTACTATGCCAACAGGATCATCGCCGATTATCAACAAACATTGATGGTGCAAAACAATGTGCCGTATCAAATCACGCCAAACGTCAAATTGTTATACAATCCTGAAATGAAAGGTGCCTATAACTTTGTGCCGGGTGTTCTGGGAATGATTCTGATGCTCATTTGCGCCATGATGACTTCCATTGCCATCGTACGCGAGAAGGAGACCGGAACAATGGAGGTTCTGTTGGTGTCGCCCATCAAACCCATCATGATCATTCTTGCTAAAATGGTTCCTTATTTTGTTGTTTCCTGTTTCAACTTATGCTCTGTACTATTACTTTCCGTTTATGTGCTCGGTGTACCCGTTGCCGGAAGTTTATTCGGCTTGATCTTAGTTTCTTTGCTCTTTATCGTCGTGTCGTTATCTCTGGGTCTTTTAGTATCCACGCTTACCAACACACAATTAGCCGCTATGCTCGTGTCAGGGATGGTTTTCCTGCTTCCCGTCATTCTGCTTTCGGGTATGATTTTCCCTATTGAAAACATGCCGGTGTGGATGCAATGGCTATCCGATATCATTCCCGCCAAATGGTACATTCAGGCAGTGAAAGCATTGATGATCCAGGGATTGGGAATCATGAACATTCTCAAAGAAACAGGCATATTAGTACTTATGACAATAATTTTCATAGTCATAAGTTTGAAAAAATTCAACGTGCGATTAGAATAACGGTTCAAAACAAATCTCTATGTTAAAATATTTAATCGAAAAAGAGTTTAAGCAGATTGCCAGGAATCCCTTTCTACCACGCTTAATTCTAATTTATCCTCTTGTTGTTTTATTGATTTTTCCGTGGGCTGCTACCTACGAAATCCGGAATATCAACTTATGCGTGATTGACAACGATCACTCTACCTATTCGCAACAATTGACCGACAAAACAGTTTCGTCAGGTTATTTCAGGCTGACTGCCGTTGAACCCACATATACTCAAGCCATGCAACAAATCGCATCAAAACGAGCTGATGTAATTTTGGAGATTCCGCCTCATTTCGAACGCGATTTAATCAATCAACAAGCTGCCGGTGTGTTGATTGCTTCCAATGCCGTGAATGGAAGTGTTGGTGGGTTATCGAGCGAATACATGTCTGAAATTGTTACGGATTACTCCTCTCAGATACGTCAGGAATGGCAACAAACAGGAAAAGGAATACCCCCTGCGCCAACCATTGAGGTAATTTCCCAGAATCGGTTTAATCCTTTCCTGAATTACAAACTCTTCATGATTCCGGCCATGATGGTAATTGTGTTGACTATCATGACCGGTTTTTTGCCCGCGTTAAACATTGTAAGCGAAAAAGAAGCCGGCACGATGGAGCAGATCAACGTGACGCCTGTACCAAAATTCACCTTTATTTTTTCCAAACTTTTATCTTACTGGATAATTGGATTCTTTGTTATCTCGCTCTGCTTTTTACTGGCCCGGATCATATATGGATTTGCGCCAACAGGTCATCTTAGCACCATGTATGCCTTTACAGGCATTTACATTTTGGCCGTGTCGGGTATGGGTCTTGTTGTTTCCAATTATTCCGACACCTTGCAACAGGCCATGTTTGTCATCTTCTTCTTTATGATGATGCTTATTTTACTGAGTGGGCTTTTCACTCCGGTGAACAGCATGCCGCAATGGGCACAATGGATTGCTGCATTCAACCCTTTGAAATACTTCATTCAGGTAATGCGTTCGGTTTATTTGAAAGGAAGTGGGTTCCTTGATTTAATCCCTCAGTTCTCCGCTTTAGCCGGATTTGCTGCATTTTTCAATCTATGGGCCATCATCAGTTACCGGAAAAGCAATTGATGTGCATGTAAGTAATAACCAAGAAAGAATAAGGCACAGACTTATTGCCCGTCAAGGCATCAATGTCAATAGAAACAATGTGATCTGATGGCATTTTTGTCCGTAAAACATCAACCAGATCTCATCTAAATCGGGTTAATTCCCTACGGGAAAAAGGATCTGTCATTGCTGATCTTTCTATTGATATCAATCACCTACAGTGAAACCTTCTATTTATAGTCATCTAAAAAACGTTGAAAGAGTTTAATGTACATATCATTTTGTAAAACAGGATGATAAATCGGACTACCTGGAACCTTTTTTCATGGTCATGAAAAGCAATTTAATGATTAAGAACAGGCTGTTCATGATCATTAAATTGAGTCTGTTTAATGAACCTGAATGCCGATCAAATAGAATATACCTGCAATTAAAAATCAATCCGGAATTTAATGTCCTCATCCGACGGCTTCAAAGTATCAGATAAGTAAAAAATTAAAGGCTATTGAATTTTACACGCTAAAATAAACTGTTTCTCATGATATAAACTATTTATAGGATAGTTTGTAAATGAAAAACAATATATTTGCAACGAAAATCCTGCTTATAACTAATTGAAGTTGAAAACCTCAAGTGGATGGAGTCAAAGAAAATGATGCAACAATTTGGATTGATCAATTTCAGTGATGCAATAGAATAATTTCATTGAGAGTAGATTTCAAACCTGGTTACACATTTAAAACACATACAAATGGAACTTCCGCATAAAGGAGTATATACTCGATTACAATGCTCAAAAATACATGGCATTGGAGTTTTTGCAATAATTGATATTCCAAAAGGCATTGAAATATTCAGTGAAGATCAATCTGATCTTATTTGGTTGAAGGAAAAAGAATTAAAGTTAGACACACTTCCTGAATCCATAAAGAAATTATACGATGATTTTTGTGTTATCAAAGACAAAGGGAACTACAAGATGTATGGATGTCCAAATAACTTTTCTAATTTGACAATCTCCTGGTATTTAAATCATTCAAAAACACCGAATGTATATTGCGATCAGGAATATAACTTCTCGACGCTTAGAGATATCAAGGCAGGTGAAGAATTAACCGTGGACTATGATACCTATAGTGATGAATAATATTCTTGCATCTAAACCACATTAAAACCAAACATTAAAACCAAAGATTCAAATCAAAGATCAAAGGCCTGAGACAGCGAAGGGTTTAATCCGCGTTTAAAAGAATAGGGTTTGAAACCGGAACTTCACCAGACAAAGTAACAAAACAGATATATAATTACCCTTCAGATGCACTGATGTTTTTTATAACGATAAAGAGACAAAATAATTTTACTATAAAAAGATGAAAGAACAATATCATTTTGTGGCAATATCAGGAAGTTTGAGAAAAGGTTCCTATAATACGATGACACTTAAAGCTGTGCAAAAGATCGCACCCGAAAATATTGTCATTGAGCATTTGCTCATTGATGAGGTTCCTTTTTACAACTTTGATTTGCATGAAATACAATTTCCGGATGTAGTTGAAAAATTGAACGATGCGGTTAAAGCGGCAGATGCCGTCATATTGGTAACGCCGGAATACAATTATTCAGTTCCGCCGGCACTTAAGAATGTAATAGATTTTATGTCCCGGTCACCTAAGAAACCGTTTGACATGAAAGCGGTGGGTATTATGGGAGCCAGTCCGGGTTTGCTGGGGACATCAAGGGCACAGTATCATTTGCGTCAGATTATGGTATCCCTGAATGCGTATGTAATGACCAAACCCGAGATCATGATTTCGCAGGTAAATACCAAATTTGATGAAGCGGGTAATCTGACTGACAAAAAAACAGGGGAACATATTCTCAGGTTTATTGAATCACTGGTAACTTTAAGTAATACGCTGAAGCAAAAGTAATACTTCAGAGATGCTACCTTAAAGAGGGCACAATATCAATGCATCATGTTCCGGTAGCATCATAGAACAAGATAAAAGCTACGGTATGGTGAAAAACAGAAGTATAAACGTTACGAGTAGTAAAGTCTGCCTATCCTCTTTTTTAGAAATACACCTACAATAGATGTAAATTCAACTATTTTATGCAACTTTATAGTCTCAAATAAAAATAAGAATGCAGTGACCTAACTGATTCACATTAAATTATTCAATGCATAAACTACTATAATATGAGCAAAAGATTCTCTATTGTTGTGGCGATAATCGCTTTATGTATCGCCTTTAACGCAAATGCACAACTATTGTGGAAAATATCCGGCAATGGTCTCGCGAAACCAAGCTATCTCTTCGGGACACATCATTTGATTGAAAAAGAACAAATCAAAGGGTTCAACAAAATTCTGGCGATTAGTAAACAAGCGGATGCTGTCGTAGGGGAAATGGATATGAGTGATCCAAATATGAAGATGAAAATGGTTCAGGGGGGAATGATGAAGGATACAACGATAAACGATTTGTTGACTCCAGATGATTATAAACTGGCAGATTATGAATTCAAACAACTTATGCATGTTGGATTAGCCCAACTGGAAAAAATGAGACCTATGATGCTGGATATGATGTACTCGGTTATGATGTACTCGAAAGCGATGGGACTCACAAAACAGCCTGAGGGAGTGGATATTCTTTTTCAACAGAATGCAAAGGCAAACAACAAGAAAGTGATTGGTCTGGAGACGATCGAAGAAGAAATGAATGTATTATTCAACGACATTTCGCTAAAACGGCAAGCCGCCATTTTGATGAAAGACATCAAAGAAAAACAGCAAGGAATTGAACAAACGAAAGCATTGAATACGGCATATCTGACAGGCGATATGGACAAAGCAGAAGCGCTTAACAGGAAGGATGACACCATGACTCCTGCTGAGGAAAAGTTGATGATTGATGACCGGAATACTCATTGGATGAAAGAATTGCCCACCTTGATGAACGTTCAATCATGTTTTATAAACGTAGGCTTTATGCACTTAATTGGCAAATCCGGATTAATAGCTCAGTTGAAGAAAGCAGGTTACACTGTGGAGCCTATCGTTTTATGATCGTTTCATTTCTTTAATTCCAAGCCATTATCCACCCCCTAATCTTTTTCGCTTAACGGTATTTCATGCTCGTTTCATGATAGGATACTGTTCCTTTTATTGCGAATCATTGGGAGATTTTCCTTTTCGGGCATAACGGCTTACACTAAGAATAATGCCAAAATAGACGCTTGTTACGATAATGGAGGTGCCTCCCCTACTGACCATCGGTAGTGGTTGTCCGGTCACAGGTCCTAAGTGCGCGGTAACGCCCATACTCACCAAGGCTTGCAACACAATCATCAGAGTAAGGCCAATGACCAACAACGATGGATAGGTATCGTTGCATCGCCATGCAATTTGTCCCGCTCGAAAAAGGAGAAAGAGGTATAATGCCATCACAAACAAACCGCCTAACAGCCCCAATTCTTCCACAATGATGGCATAAATATAGTCGGCATAAGCTTGTGGAAGAAAATTGCGCTCTAAACTGTTGCCGGGCATTACTCCAAACAAACCTCCCCGCGCAATGGCAATCTGTCCATGCATAACCTGATAATTCTCGTCTGTGATTACATAACGCGCCTCATCATGTTTTGGATGTACGAATTGAGTGATACGTGATTCCCATGTATAAAAGCGGTTAAACCCTTTCCATGATTTTCCTTTGGGAATAACCTGCATCAACAAGACAAAAAAAGCAACAACCAAAAGTAAACTACCTAACAGTTTGCCCAATTTTTTGAATGGGACACGGCCGATAATCATCATCAAGAAAATAACGCTAAACAGGATAAGGGCAGTCGATAAGTTTTCCAAAAAAATCAACCCGCAAATGACCAAGGTCAGAATGACAATGTGTTTGAAATTTTTGTTCAGCTTCTCAGGTGTTGTTCCTTTTGAAATGAGATCAGCCACTACAATAATCAATGCTAGCTTTGCAAATTCCGAAGGCTGAAATTGAAAAGCGCCAATTCCGATCCAACGTTTTGCATCATTTGCCGACACACCTTTGATAATAGCAAAGAATAACGCTACAACCGAAAGAGCAAGTACTACATACGCTATTTTATTTATTTTTTTATAATTGATTAAATGTACAATGATAACAAAACATGCCCCGATGGATAAGAAAGCAAAGTGTCGCAATAACGGTGCTGCATGATTGGATGCACGAAAAGCCAAAGAGCTGCTGGCACTGTAAAGCTCTACAACGGAAATAGAGCAAAGCAAAAAAAAGACTGTCCATATTACAGAATCGCCTTGCAGGTATTTTTTGAAGAAATCTATCATAATGAATTGATTTATGACGAAAAGCTATTGAACATCAAGAGATAGCATGATGCTACGAGGTCATTTTGTCAGCAAGTTCTTTTTTGGTGTGATGGGATTGTTTCTTCAACCACTCATGAAATAATGCTTCATTATCAGTCCACACAACCCATCCAAAAACAAAACCGCTTGCAAACATCACCACAATGAGAGCAATGGTGCGAATTGGTGATAGATAGCTACGAATCAGACATTCAAATCCAAAGACAACCGACATAATGATTGCTGTCAAAACAAAACCACACAGGCTGTTAAACCACATCTTCCGTTTACGATGCCAGTATGACCAATGACTAATATTTTTTGGTGAATAAAATAACATGTTCGATCTTTTTCTGTTTGTTGTGTCGTTTATAATATTACAAATTCCGTACGCATTGTTTAAATTGATCGCCACGATCTTCATAGTTCTTAAACAGATCGAAACTTGCGCAACAAGGTGAAAGTAAAACCGTTTCTCCCTTGTTAGTATTGTCGTAAGCTGTTTTAACAGCATCCTCCATGGAAAGTACATCAATGATTTTCTTTCCCATTTTATCAAAAAAACCATGAAGCTTGCGGTTATCTGTTCCAAGAAAAATCAAAGTATGCACTTTTTCTTGAACCAAAGGTTCAATTTCATTGTAATCATTGCCTTTATCAGTTCCTCCAAGAATAAGTGTGACGGGCGTTTTCATGCTTTGCAGGGCATACCAGCATGAGTTGACATTTGTTGCTTTCGAATCGTTGATGAAACGAATGCCACGAACGGTAGCAACATATTCCAGGCGATGAGCAACGCCTTGAAAATTGCGAAATGAATCGCGTATGGTCTCTTTCTTTACGTTGATAGAAGATGCTGCCAATCCCGCCGCCATCGAGTTGTACAGATTGTGAATCCCTTGTAACGCAATTTCTTCGTGTGGCATGGTAAAAGTATTAGGTGGAGTATTAAAAACAAGTTGGTTATCTTGCAAATAAGCCTTTTCGTCTTTTTTGTTTTGAAGAGCAAATGGAAATTGCTTGGCTTTAATCTTTCTCTTTGCCAATTCAGCTGTAATCACGGGATCATCGTCCCAATAAATGAAGATGTCGTCTGCGGTTTGGTTACGCGTTATGCGAAATTTAGCATCAACATATTGTTGGAATTGATAATTGTATCGATCTAAATGATCAGGTGTAATGTTCAGCAAAATAGCGATATCGGCTTTAAAATCATACATATCGTCCAATTGAAAACTACTCAACTCAATCACGTAATAATCGTAGTTGCATGTTGCTACCTGAAACGCAAGACTTTGCCCGATATTTCCCGCCAGGCCAACATTCAATCCGGCATTTTTCAAAGTAAAATAAATCAGTGAGGTAGTCGTTGTTTTCCCGTTGCTACCCGTGATGCAAATCATTTTCGCCTGAGTATATCGTTTGGCAAATTCAATTTCTGAGATAATGGAAATCCCTTTCAAACGCAATTGTTGAATGATGGTTGCTTTCTCAGGAATCCCGGGGCTTTTGATCACTTCACCGGCTGTCAGGATGATTGATTCCGTGTGTAACCCTTCTTCCCACGGAATGTCATAGTGAACCAACATGGTTTTATCGTCATCCGAAATGGAACCATTATCCGAAACAAAAACGGTAAATCCTTTTACTTTAGCTAACACTGCAGCGCCAATCCCGCTTATGCCAGCGCCCAAAACCACGATATCTATCTTCTCATTATTCATAACCTTTTTTTAGTAATGAATTTATCTCATTTTTAATGTAATGATCGTAAGTGCTGCCAAAATTAATCCCACAATCCAAAAACGAATGACTATCTTCGATTCCGGTACAGCTATCAAAGGCCATTGAACAAGCGCTTGAATACCGCTGTTTCCAGGTTTTTGAAAGTGGTGATGAATTGGCGACATCTTAAATATCCGTTGCCCTACGCCATTTCTTTTTTTTGTAATTTTGAAATAACTCACTTGCATCATAACCGACAGATTCTCTACCAAAAAAACGCCGCAAAGAATCGGAATTAATAGCTCTTTGTGAATGATAATTGCAAACACAGCAATGATGCCACCTAGTGTTAAGCTGCCTGTATCTCCCATAAATACCTGTGCAGGAAATGAGTTGTACCAAAGAAATCCGACTGTTGAACCAATAAACGCCGCTGCAAATACTACCAACTCACCCGCATTAGGAATGTACATGATGTTGAGGTACGAAGCATAATTCACGTTACTCGACAAATAAGCCAAAATACCCAACGTAACACCAATGATTGCTGACGACCCAGTCGCCAGTCCGTCCAACCCATCGGTCATGTTGGCTCCGTTTGAAACTGCTGTCACAATAAATATGGTGACTAAAATGAAAAGCACCCAACCCCAGTCTTGTGCTTTATCGCCTAAAGAACGAAAGGCATCGGCATAATCTAAGTTATGGTTCTTTACAAATGGAATAGTCGTTTGTGTCGATTTGAAGTCGTAATTGCGATAGAGAACCACTTCTTCGGTGTCACCTGTATATTGTACACCGACATTTTCACGAATAACAACTGCAGGACTTAAATAAAGCGTCAACCCAATGATCAATCCAAGTCCAATTTGACCGATAATTTTAAAACGTCCGCTCAGACCTTCTTTGTTTTTACGAAACACTTTAATATAATCGTCGAGGAAGCCGATACATCCCATCCAAATGGTGGCAATAAGCATCAAAATGGTGTAAATGTTATCTAATATACTGAACAATAACATTGGGACAACAATTGCAATGATAATGATGATGCCGCCCATTGTTGGTGTTCCTTTTTTTGCAAGTTGACCTTCCAATCCAATGTCTCGTATTGTTTCGCCAATCTGTTTTTTTTGCAGATAATCAATGATTTTTCTTCCAAACAATGTAGCAAAAAGCATCGCAGTGATGAACGCCATACCTGCCCGAAACGAGATAAAGCTAAACATGCCAGCTCCCGGAAAATGTAACGTGTGAAGATATTGGAATAAATAGTAAAGCATATTTGAAGTAAATTATCGGGTTTTGAAAATGGGTTTAAACTTCTGCACAAAAACATGCCAGCACCACTTCCTTGTCATCGAAATGATGTTTGACTCCTTTCACAATTTGATAATCTTCGTGGCCTTTACCTGCTACTAAAATCACATCTCCTTGCTTAGCCATCATGCAGGCTGTACGAATAGCTTGCTCCCTGTCAACGAGAATCAGGGTGCGTTGTTTTTCGTTGGAATTCAATTCTGCGATCATATCGTTGATAATGTCCATCGGTTCTTCGTTACGAGGATTGTCGGAAGTGATGATCACTTTCGTGCTTGCAATAACTGCCTCTTTAGCCATCATAGGGCGTTTTCCTTTATCTCTATTTCCTCCACATCCAACCACAGTAATAACATCATTTTTCCCTTTCACAATGTCATTAATAGTAGATAACACATTGTTGAGTGCATCGGGAGTGTGGGCATAGTCAACAATCACTATATATCCTTTGGGGGAACAAAGCGACTCAAATCTACCGGAAACAGGATGAAGCGTACTCAATTGTTTTAAAGCTTCTGCTTCGTGAATGCCTAACAAAGTAGCGGCGCCAAAAACTGCCAACAAGTTAGAGACATTGAACCGTCCTATAAATGGCACTGAAACTTCGTGATTATTCATTTTTAGCAACATACCCTCAAAGCTTTCTTCGATGATCATGCCTTTGAAATTCGCCATAGTGCGCGTAGCATAGGTAAATTTTCTGGCTTTTGTATTTTGAAGCATCACATTGCCATTTTTATCGTCCACATTGGTCAAAGCAAATGCCTTGGGTGAAAGATCGTCGAAGAAGCGTTTTTTTGCTTTCAGATAATTTTCAAATGTCAGGTGATAATCAATATGGTCTCGTGTCAAATTGGTAAAAATAGCTCCGGCAAACTCCAACCCTGCAATGCGTCGTTGATCAATCGCATGAGAACTGACCTCCATAAATGCATGAGTGCATCCGGCAGCCACCATATCTGCCAATAAAGCATTTAATTCCAATGCATCAGGTGTGGTATGAGTGGCCACAACGGCTTGGTCGTTAATATAATTACAAACAGTAGAAAGGAGACCTGATGAAAAACCCTCTTTGAGAAAAAGTTGGTAAAGCAATGTAGCAGTGGTGGTTTTCCCATTTGTACCGGTAACTCCCACCAGAGTTAAATGTCGTGATGGTTCTCCAAACCAGTAATGTGCAAGTTGCCCCAGAGCTTCGGCACTATTTGATGTTTGAAGATAGCAAATGGTTGGTGAAAGTACATTTGGTAGCATTTCGCATACAATGGCTATTGCTCCTTTTTCTATTGCAGCATCAATAAATGCATGACCATCCATTGATGTTCCCCGCATGGCAACAAACAAAGAACCCTGAATCACTTTGCGTGAATCAAAGTCGATCTGTATAATTTCGAGGTTTGCTTCGCCGATAGTTTGATTGATCGGACAATGTGCAATCAATAACTGGAGGTTCATTTATCAGGTAGTTTATTAAGTTTGTTCTGGTTGAAAAAATAGGTACAAGTTTCCATTATGGAAATATATTCAATTAATGCAAAGTCAGTACAATAGTTTGGCCTTTTTGTAAAACGCTGTTGGGTAGCAGTGATTGTGATACTACTTTTCCTAATCCAACAAGTTGGACGCGCAATCCTGAATTTTCCAACAAATATACTGCATCTTTCGCTCCCATCGACATGACGTTTGGTACGTAATTTCTGGCAACTGACATGGGATGAATGGTCACATAATTATTATCGGAAGTAGCTGTTATCCATGGAAAATCAGCTTTATCACCTAAAAAATTAATGGATAATCGAGAAAGAACGGTTTTTACATCATTATAATCTCCTCCTTTGATCATAGGTATTCTATCGACTGCCATTGTTGCAACAGCATCAGGTAACATAGTGATTTTGTTCGCATTCACCAGTTCCGCAATTTCTTTCACTACAGCTCCAGCCATAGTTCCTCCTGATGCATAACCTATCTTTGGATCGCGGATTACAACAATCACCGTATACTGTGGATTGTCTGCCGGGAAATAGCCACAAAACGACACTTGATGTTCTATTCCATCAGTTTTGTAACCGCTGATACCTTTTGAAATTTGCGCGGTACCCGATTTGCCGGCAATGTTTACATAAGGTGATTTCAGATTTGCTCCGGTGCCATGTTGCACCACACCAACAAGCATTGATTTAATGATTGATAATGTTGAAGGTTTGCAAATCGCTTCATCAAGAGTACTGGTTGTAAATGTTTGAAGAATTTTTCCATCCTTTTGGATGGCTTTCACTAAATATGGCCGTATCATTTTCCCGTCATTGGCAATAGCATTGTAAAAGGTCAATGTATAAATGGGAGGTATTTGAACCTCGTAACCTATTGACATCCAAGGAAGAGAGGTAGAAGACCAATAGCTGTTTCTGTCATTTGGGTGTTTAATGCGAGGCACACCTGCACCAGGTATATCAAAATGAATTGGATCGTTCAGTTTCATTTCATACAGTTTATCGACAAAAGCAGCTTGATTATTTTTGTAAGCATTGTAAATGGTGCGTGAAACACCAATATTGGAAGAATACCATACAGCCTGAGCCACACTGATTTTATGAAACCCACCATGTTCTTCATTCCAATCATGCATTTTACGCCCAAAAAAATCGTAAACACCATTTCCCGTATTAATGGAATCATATGGAGAAATTAATCCCTGATCAAGTGCCACCATGATGGAAGCCACTTTAAATGTTGAACCGGGTTCCGTTTCATCAGCAAACGCTTCGTTACGCGTTTCTACATACGTGCTATCTTTGAATTCACTCAAATTTGCCACGGCTTTTATTTCTCCTGTTGTAGTTTCCATCACAATGGCACAGCCTTCTTTTGCACCAGTAGCAATCAATTCTTTTCGAAGAGCGTTTTCTGTAATATCCTGTATATTAGCATCAAGGGTTGTGATTATGTCGGCACCATTTTCAGGTGGTATTTGTACGACATTTTCCCATCTTCCGGCAATTCGCTGACGTGAAAACAATCCGGATTTCCCTCGTAACAAGGTATCATACGCTAATTCAAGGCCGGTTTTACCACCTCGTAATTCGTCGCCGTAAATATCACCAATAGTACGTGAACCTATATCACCAAACGGACGAACACGCCGGGCATAGGTATCTTCAACAAGTCCACTGCGCATTTTCCCCAAATTAAATAACGGGAAACAAGCAATCTCTTTCAGATCGGAATAAGAAACTAAATAGGGATAGATCAAGAAACGCGCATCACGCTTTTTATAGGCATTGACTATTGCTTTTTTATACATCACTTTTGATCGATCTCCCAATTTTGCTGATAAACAAGTTACCAATGAATCAATCTTCTCATAAAACAAAGAGGTCTTGTGATGTCGAAGCGTGTCGTGTAAAGCTTCTGTGCGCATATCCATGAATAAATAAAACTTCGGAATCGTGCTTGCCAATAGTTGACCATCTTCGGAATAAATGTTCCCTCGTGTAGCTGGGGCAACACGATCAGCCTGTGTAAGTGAAGAAGCTAACTTCATCCACATAGGCCTTTCCGATGTTTGAATGACTACAATTTTAATGATAATAGCCAAGAAAATCAGCAAAATGAAAAAATAGACCAATCCAAAACGTATAAGAATGTCGCGTCGGCTATCGTTCATGGCTTATTTATTTTTATTTCAGGTTGTATGGACTCTTGTAAATCCATGCCTTTTGCTTGCACCATCGCTGCGACTTGCGATTGCCTACTTAGTTGCATAAGCATGGATGAAGTAGTCAACGATTCATATTTTGCATTAGTCAGTTGTTCTTGCAATCGATTAATTTTTGCAATCTGCTGTTCACATGTGAAGCGGTTGTCAATGTAGAAAACGGCAATTCCACACAAAAGAATAAATAGCAACAATTGTTTACGAAAAAAAGGAGTAGTCAATATCTTTCCACTCATCAAATCGCGAAAACTCCAATTCATGGTTGGTTTCATTTCCTGCGTTTGATCTTCTTCTTGCATGTTATCTTGCATATTCATGTATTGCTCCTAAAGGGTATTGATGGTTACTTACACACCCGATCTTTCTGCTATGCGCAATTTTGCACTTCGTGAACGCGGATTATTGTTTATTTCTTCCTCCGATGGCGTAACAGGCCTTCCCGTTAAAACATGGAAGGGTGTTTGAATATGGCCAAAAAAATCTTTTTCGATTGTCCCATCACACCGACCACTTCGAATGAAGTTTTTTACTAAACGGTCTTCTAAAGAATGGTACGTAATAATTGCTAAACGACCACCTTCACGTAACAAAGAAGGAGTTTGTTCTAAAAACTCTTGCAATGCTTCCATTTCATGATTCACTTCGATTCGCAGCGCTTGAAAAGTTTTTGCTATCTCTTTTTTTTCGCGTTCATATTTAAAAGCCGGTTGCACTACTTCTACAAATTCCTGGATGGTTGAGATGGGTTGTTGAATACGCGCCTTTACAATAAGTGATGCTAACTTACGAGCGTTAGGAAGTTCCCCATAACGAAAAAAAAGAGAAGACAGCTCTTCTTCAGAATAATTGTTAACTACTTTAGCAGCTGTTAATTCCGATTGACCATTCATGCGCATATCCAATTCTCCTTCAAAACGAAAAGAGAATCCCCTGCTAGGCGTATCAAAATGATGGGAAGAAACTCCTAAATCGGCTAAAATACCATCCACTTGTGCGATATGATGGTATTTTAAAAAATTGGACAGAAAACGAAAGTTACTATATACAAATACAAAACGAGGATCATCGATGCGATTTCCAAAGGCTTCTTTATCTTGGTCAAAACCAAGTAATTTTCCTTGATCACTCAAACGATTCAATATTTCACGAGCATGACCTCCCCCCCCGAAAGTTGCATCCACGTAAATCCCATTCGGATGAACATTCAGCCCATCGATGGTTTCAGACAAAAGAGCGGGTACGTGGTAGGCATTCATAGGGTTACGTTATTAAGGAGAGGTTGACAAAACAAACCATCAGATTATTAAAATCTCTTTTATTGTAACTTGTCAAAAAACGTGTCCTGTTTTAATGAACGAGTTTATTTTTGTGGCGAAGCAGACAAGATCGTTTGAAGCAAATGACTGAATTCAGCAGGTGAGTATTTTGCTTTCTCAAAAGCATCTTTTGCCCAAACAGCAAAAGTGTCAAGCATGCCAACAAACAAAACATCTGTCTCAACTTCCACTAAATGTAAATATTTTTTAGGAATCAAAACGCGCCCTTGCGAATCAATATCTAATTCTTCAGCCTCTGCCACATATTGCATCAGCACCAATTGGTGTGTCGGATTCCATTCGTTGAGTTCTTGTTTAAGCAATTTCAATTTCTCATTCCAAATAGATTCGGGATAAAAAACCAAACTATTATTATATGGATCTTTTCGCATTACCAATCGCGAATTTTCATTCTCAGGTAAGGCTTTGCGATAATGCGCGGGAATGAAAATTCTGCCCTTTGCATCAGCTTTGGCTTCGCTATTTCCTATAAAACCATACATCTTTGTCCTTCATCAAATTGATATGTAAAGATAGCGTTTTTTTATATCCCCACAATTCCCCACAAAAAAAATAATTTTTTATTTACTAACAAGTTATAAACACTTATTTGCCATTTATATAAAAAATATTTACATATATATTGTCTTAATATATTAAAAATCAATATGCTATTTCCTTTATAATCATCGCTTTCGTTTGTGGAGTAAAGTGGAGGTTAACATGGTTTCTCAAGTGAATTTTTAGACCAAACGTATGATTTACGTGGTTATGGCGCATCTATTCCCAATTATTATTTATACTTTTGTCCTGATTTTATCATTGCATACATGACCTTTCTCATCCCACCAGTTGATAAAAAATTATTATTAAAGGAGTTAACACCTGACAAGTTGCTTCGTCCCACTAATAAGGCAAACAATCACATCTACGTTGTCACGGCTCATGAAGCTCCGCATGTAATGGACGAGATAGGTAGGTTGCGTGAAATTTCCTTTCGCGAATCAGGAGGAGGTACCGGAAAAGACAAAGATGTCGACGAATTTGATTTGATGGAAGTACCCTACCGGCAACTGATTGTTTGGAATCAGGAGACCCAGGAGATAATGGGTGGATACCGGTTCTTACATGGAAAAAATGCTCTTTTTGATGCAAAAGGGCAACCGATTTTAGTCACATCCCACATGTTTCATTTTTCTGGGAAATTCATTCGGAATTTTCTTCCGAAAGCCGTCGATGTGGGTAGGGCGTTTGTTCAACCAGCCTATCAATCATCAAAGATGGGCACTAAAAGCTTGTTCGCACTTGATAATTTATGGGATGGATTGGGAGCTATATCTATCAGTGAAAAAATTGATTACCTTATCGGGAAAGTGACCATATATCCTACTTTTGACTCAGAGGCACGAGATATGATTCTTTATTTTATGTATCGATACTTTCCTGATAATGATCATCTTTTAACTTTGAAGGAAGAAGATTACCGTCCCATTGAAAAGATTGCACAGTATGATGATTTTTTTTCTGAGAAGACGTTTGAAGAGAATTATCGCAAACTGAATTTGGCAGTTCGTAAACGGGGTGTCAATATTCCTGCATTAATCAGCGCATATATCGGGCTCTCTCCAACCATGCGTACTTTTGGAACAGGAATTAATCGTGAATTTTCTAATCTTTTCGATACAGGTATTATGATTACTGTTGCCGATATTTTCGAACATAAACGTCGTCGGCACATCGAGCCTTACATACAATATTTAGCCAGTCTATTAAGACGACCTCTTTAGAGGATTGCTATCCTATATAAAACGTATTTACAAAGCGTTAGCGTCGTCAACTATTGCATCTAATTCGGGTGCAAAGCCCAATTTTCCCTTTACCACAATTACGATATCTGTTTTTGCAGACGCATACAAAACTTGACCATTTACACTAAATAAAGCTTGGTAAAACACGTAGCGCACTCCTTCTTTTTTAAGCGATAGTTTTGAAAGAAACCGATCGGATGGCAGTAATGAATGTTTGAAAGAAACTTCAACTTTTACTGCTACAGCATCTATTTCACGCTGATGTAACTCCGAAAAACTAATGCCTTTTGATAACAAAAATTGATGGCGGGTGTGTTCAAAATAATTTTGATACACTGCATTATTTACAATGCCCTGAATATCGCATTCATAATCGCGTACTTCCATTGGATGTTCAAAAATATAACTTTTCATTAGCTTTGGCTATGTTAGAAACTATTTGGAGAATTATAATCGTTGTTGGTTTATTTATTAAAAAACAACAAAACAGCTTCTTTTACAGAAAGAGACGGCATCTTTCAATTACTCCTTTGAGGATTTTTAGGGAAACGACCATCTTTCACCCGTTGCTTTTGTTCCTTCAACTCTTTGATGCTCCACAAACACGAAAAGCCAAATACTCCAAGAATAGCGCTTACTAAAGTTTGATGTATCCAAAGAGAAATTCCAATGGCAAGCAAACCCACTAACAAAAAAGCCCAACGACTTTTTTGTCCCCAATAGTATTCAGCTTTTATAACTAATGGATGAAATAATCCAATGATTACAAATGAGATAATACCTATAACAACTCCGTCAAAATTCATAAGAACAATTGGTTTTTGAGTGAATAATTCGAGTCAAGACTTATTTTAAAATAATTTCTTTGGGTAGTGCCTTCCGTAAAGCTTCGCGGTCTATCGAAAAAAAATGGTATGGATAGAGATATTTTGGATGTATGCGCTTTGCTGCCTCGATAAATTGAATATCGTTCATGGTATAAGGTAAATTCTTGGGTAAAAAAGCAATGTCTATTTTTCCTAAATGACTCATCTCAGGAATATTTTCGGTGTCACCAGCAATATAAACACGAAACGACCCAAAAGAAAGGATGTACCCGTTCCCAATACCTTTGGGATGATAGAATTGACCGTCCGGACGTTTATGTTCAATATTATATGCTGGTATGGCAGCAATTTCAATCCCTTCCCAGCGAGTCTGCTGCCCATTCATTAGAATTTCGGCATGGGGGAACGCAATAGCAGCAACTGTTTTGGTAGTAATGACTTTAGTTTTCGAAGTCAATATTTTCATGTAGGCTTTTGGATCTAAATGATCCGAGTGCTCATGAGTTATCAGCAATAAATCAGCTTTGGAAAATTGAGAAAAATCCACCTTGTTATTTTCATATGGATCGACATAAATCGTTTTCCCGTCAATTTGAAACATCACTGATGCATGGGTAATGTGCGTAACTCTCAGCTCGCCCATCGGTGTTTCATAAGTGTCTGTATGTATCTGTGCCATTGTAATAAGGGTAAAAAATGGGATAAGTAATGTGATAAATAATTTCATAGCAAACATATTAAACAGGTTTTATTGCGGAGGACATTGAAAATCAACATATACCGGCAAATGATCACTGAATCCGCCATGATATTTCATTCCGACATACGTACGAAATGGCTTTTGTCCAAAACCTTTCGTCTCATCTTCCAGTAAAAAAGCAGGTGCAAAAACATGAGCTGAAGCAAACGTTGTATGCGTATGAAGCGTATCGGTCAACAGATGAGTGGAAACTATAATCTGATCAAGCATACCCCATTCTCCACCATGTTTATAAGAACCAATTTTCCTGGCTGTATTTGTGGTATAAAAAAGATTGTAAAGTTGTTTTGGACGGATTGCACTATTATCAGGCAAAGCACGAAGTACCTTTCCAATGCTGCTGCTATCAGGATAATCATTAAAATCACCCATGATCACGATATTAGCTTTTGAATTAACTTGAAAAATAGAATCCACTTTATGACGCAAAACGGATGCAACAAATAAACGACTATCTTCCGATTCTAATTCTCCTTTGTAGCGCGACGGAAAATGGCTGATAAAAATATGCAAAGTATCTTTCCCCCATGTTGTTCCTTCCACATATAAAATGTCACGTGTGTGTTGGTATGCATGATCAGGGAAATGAATGCGTATCGGCTCCTTGTGAATGAGTTGAAACGCTTTGGGTTGATACAATAGAGCCACATCAATACCACGTGGATCAGGCGACTCAAAATGGACAATTTGGTAATGAAGCCCACGTAATGGCGAGTGTAAAGTTAAGTCTTCGAGCACATATTGATTTTCAACTTCACAAAGAGCCACTAAAGCCGGTGGTGTCCATTCTCCCAATGAAACAATCACTTTCGCTATGCCGTTCCGTTTGTCGCGATAGCGTGTATAACTCCATCCTCTTATACCTGTAGAAGCGAACTCGGATGGGACGTTTATTGAATCCTGATTCGATTGAAAGAAATTTTCCACGTTATAGCTCATTATGCGAAATCGTTGTTTATCATTAAATGATTGAGCTACTAAGAAGCTTTCCCCGCTAAAGATGATGACAAAAACAAACAAGAAATGCTTCATCATGATGTGATTGTTTCTTGCAAAGTAACACCAATTTTACAGCTTTTCCAAATTCTTTCGATAAACATAAGGTTAGAAAGAAATATCCCTGAATCATAATCTTTTCGTATACTAATCTTATTTAAAACTCATTTCATGGTATTTATTCATTAAAAGTAATAGCAACAAATTAATGTCATAATTCATTGGTAGTATGGAATAAGAAATAACAAAAGTTCATGCTTGTCTTATGTTTGTCTCATTGCCTTTTTCAACCAAAAAAACAACAAATAAACTTTCACATTTCCTATTTCTGTGAAGTTATCAATCAGATAATGGAATAGCAACTACTTCTCCACAAGAAACAAGGTATATATACTACACCTGACATTCACGTACAGGAACATCGTCTTTCCTTCGATGCTTCCTCGTAACCGGTTCAGGAATTACATATCCTATAAACATATATGACATGTATATAAAACATAGATAATACTTATTTAAATGGATAAGTATTATCTATGTTTTACATAGGTTTTATATATGTATTATATAAGTTTTATATTAGAACCAGATTAGACCCAATATAGAACAAACACTGGAGTATGAACGATGGATAAACATCTTGTTTATGAATCAATGGTTCGCTAATATTTATGTTAATTCTTTGACTATCAATAGACAAATTTCCTTATTAATTTGGTTAATCCATTGTTAATCAATCTATTTACATGCATTTCAACTACTATAAAATCATGATTTTCAAGACTCACCTTGCATATAAGTAATAACTGGGAAATATTGTCGTAAATAGCAGATAGAGGGTTTTCAGCATCTCCATCTCCTTGAAGATGGCCGGGGAGAGATCAAAAACTCTCAAGGAAACGAGTCCCAATATTCGGAGCGAGTTTCCATACGTCTTTATGGGGCAATAAAGACATGCCTCAGGACTGATTTCTTTATAAAAGAGGGAAAAGCTCGGGAACACCTTTCATAAAAACGACTATAACGATCCATCTATTACCTCGATTGTTCTTCGTGAGCAAAAAGAAGCAATAAGAGGTGTGTAAAGATACAATCTTCGATTTACCACCAAACAGATGCAAAATTTTGTCGTTCAAAACGTTTGCTCATTCAACGAAAAGCGTTATCTTTGTACCCGCAATTTTAATTTAATTAATTATCAAATCGTATGTTGAACAATTATGAAACCGTTTTCATTTTAACTCCCGTTTTGTCTGATGTACAGATGAAGGAAGCGGTTGAAAAATTCAAAGATCTTTTGGTACAAGAGGGGGCAGAGATCTTGAATGAAGAGTTATGGGGCTTACGCAAACTGGCTTACCCCATCCAAAAGAAGTCTACAGGCTTCTATGCATTATTGCAATTTCAAGGAGAACCCTCCTTAGTGGAAAAACTTGAAGTGCAATTTCGTCGTGACGAACGCGTAATTCGTTTCTTGACTTTTCACATGGATAAGTTTGCAGCAGAATATGCCGCAAAAAGAAAGAGTTTGAAATCGACTAAAAAAGAAGGAAAGGAAAAATAATTATGGCAACAAACACTCCAGAAATCAGATATTTAAATCCACCTACGGTCGATACCAAAAAGAAAAAATATTGTCGCTTCAAAAAGAACGGCATCAAGTATATCGACTACAAAGACCCGGAATTCTTGAAAAAGTTTCTGAACGAGCAAGGCAAAATTCTTCCTCGTCGTCTCACAGGCACTTCGTTGAAATATCAACGTAAAGTGGCTCAAGCTGTTAAAAGAGCACGCCATTTGGCATTGCTCCCTTACGTAACCGACATGATGAAATAAAAAGGAGGAATGAATATGGAAATTATTTTGTTAGAAGATATTATTAATTTAGGATATAAAGATGACGTCGTAAAAGTGAAGAACGGTTATGGACGTAATTATCTTATTCCACAACGTAAAGCTATTTTATCAACTCCTTCAGCTAAAAAAATATTAGCCGAAAATTTGCGTCAACGTGCTCACAAATTGGCTCGAATCAAAGCTGAGGCACAAGAATTAGGAGAGAAACTTGAAGGCATATCACTAACCATCGGTGCTAAAACAAGCTCGACAGGAAAGATTTTCGGCTCAGTGAACAATATTCAAATTGCAGAAGCATTAGAAAAATTGGGACACACTGTAGATCGAAAAATGATTGTGATTAAAGAAGCTGTCAAGGAAGTTGGTCAATATAAAGCCACACTGAAATTACACAAAGAAGTGAGCGTGGAAATTCCATTTGAAGTTATTTCTGAGTAACTCCTTTCTTTTCAATAAAAAGCCGCTTTTTTAAAAGAAAGCGGCTTTTTTTGTATAGTTTTATCGCAACATATCGTGCAATAAATAATATTTTAATGGATACTTTATTGCCCCTTAGATTTTTGACCTAAATAACCGCCATGATGTCGTTTGTTATATTCGTTTCTGGAAAAATTGATACGACGCATGGTTCCAACCACCAATACATCACCAATCACTGTCATCATTGTGGTTGAAGTTGTAGGTGTTAATCCAAGCGCACAGACTTCTTCCGGATTTCCTGTAGCCAACACAACATCTGCCAATGCAGCCAATGTACTTTCAGTATTACCAGTAATCACGATATAAGGTAACGTATCATAAAGATGATGGGATAATTCGACAAGCTCGAGAATTTCCCGCGTTTTACCGGAATTAGAAATAAGTAACATCACATCGTTAGTTTGCAAAACGCCCAGATCACCATGCTGTGCTTCACTCGGATGAAGAAAAACAGCAGGAGTTCCTGTAGAGCTAAATGTAGTAGCAATATTCAACGCTATTTGTCCTGCTTTCCCCATACCACTGGTAACTAACTTACCATGATGATTATGTACCTTTTCAACAATGATATCAATTGCTGCATTAAATGATTCATCAACAGGAATATGAAGTATAGCCTCTGCTTCTTGTTGTAATAATTGAGAAATTTCTTCGTGTGTCATTGATTTGTTAAAGCTTAAACGGTGACTTTTTAGAGTTAGTTGTAACTATTGATTTAATGTGGTAAATCCCGAGAATACTATTCTTTCAGTTTATAAATACGAATCCAATCAATATCGAAACTGCCAATTCCTTCTTGCTGTTGCATCACAAGAGAAGCAAACATTGGAAACAAGCTGACAGAAGGAATAGTTCCTTTCGCAGCACGAAAGACTTCCAGGTTGTTAACTCTCCAAATCAACATATCATGACTCCATTCAACACTAAAAACATAGAAATCGTAAGGGGAAATACCTCGGATTCGTTGACTTTGACTGATTTCATCCATCACATATCCCACAGAAATCATCTTTTGATCTACATGAAAAATATTTATTTGAGGTGTTTTGCGTTCATTTGCCAAACAACAAACATGGGTAATTTTTCCTCCACGAATACGGAGCTTTACTTGCACCAAGCCAGAAGTCATCTGAAAAGCATTGCCTGCATTAATCACATCCGATGTATAATCAAACGCATGCATTTCAAATCCCTTTTGAGCATCCCAGGCACGAGCAGTTACAGACTCCCTTAGCGTCTCTATGGTTAAACAATCTCCTGTAACCGTGACATTTTTTCCTTCATTATTTGCCTGCTTGCAAGTTGTTAATGAATAGTGACGCATGAGGTTTGAATCAGAAAAATAATATCCGGCCTCCCATTTTGTTTTGTCTAATTCCTGACTATTAAATTCATCATCAAACACTTTTTCCCATGTTTGAAAGAAAGAAAATTGTTGAGGATCTGTTTGTTGATAAAAAAGGATATCAGCATGTGCAGTCAATTCCTGAAACTGTTTTTCTTTTTGATAAGCTTCCGTTTTAAACCAACGACGAGGATCAGACCAAAATGCTTTGAACTGCTTAAATTCAGGAGCAGATACGATTTGACGTAGCCTTTCAAATTCTTCTAATAAATATGAACCATGAAAACGAGTATAAAGCTTATAATTTTTTGATTTTTCATATGCTCTGAATCGCCGCAACTTTTCCGATTTTTTTAATTCAATTTTGTTACCTATCAATTCATATTCATCGGTTTTTTCAAAAGCTAAAAAAGCAGCTAATTCAGTAGATTTTTGTATTTCATAATATCGCTTCATCTTTGAATTGCCACTTAGTCGATTGTATTTGTACCAATCCCGATATTCTTCCGTATCTTTAAACTTCCTGTTCATCAGAAGTTTTTTGTTATCTTTAAAAGCAGATGATTTCACCTCTTTGCGTAACGTTTTATATTCACGTAAAAGATCGGATTTTTCAATTGCCAAATAGCGTTCGTAAGCTTGTTCTAACTGATGCATCTCCTGTTCAAGTTGCACAGTGCTCTTGAGCATTCCAAAAAGTTTTTTTACAATTAGGTTCATAATATTGTTATTCGGAAATCAGAGGAAAGAACAAATATGAAAAACTTGAGTCCAAACAGATAAAATAAGAATCAATTAAAAAGAAGGTTTTGTAAAGCTTATTTGTGCCACAAAGTTACAGTTTGTTTTCCCAAATTACAATTTTTCTTTTTTATCCAACACCATTTGGTTCATTAGAAAAAGAAGGAGATATTGCCTGCAAGTTCATACGCAATTTTTTATATGAGATTCTTCGCAATGCACTATGTTTTACAAGCTTCTTATAAGATACATTCGTCACAGCATGCCAATCAGAATCACTCATCTCCCACAAAAGATCTTTCACAATTTCATCATGATTTGGTTTACCCAAAGGTATTCGGTTCCAAGGGCAAACATCCTGACAAATATCGCATCCAGCTACATATCCATGTAATAAATTTCTCAACTGTTCCGGAATAGCTTCCTTCGATTCAACAGTCTGATAAGAGATGCAACGTGTGGCATTAAATTCTCCTGAAGAAGTGAGAGCCTGCGTGGGACAAGCCTCTACACACAACCCACAATTACCACAATCACCTTCTAAGGGCAAAGCATACGCTAGTTCCAAATCAACGATCAATTCCCCAATGATACAAAAAGAGCCGAATTCAGGATTAATTAGGCATTTATTAGTTCCTATCCATCCCAACCCGGCCTGTTGAGCCCATCGTCGTTCAAACACAGGAGCAGTATCGCAAAAGACTCTGCCCTGAATTGGTACAATTGATTGGTTGATATACTCTGAAAGCAGTTGTAACTTTTGTTTTACCACATAGTGATAATCTTCGCCATAGGTATATTTTGCCATTTTAGGCACACCCGCCGGCTGTTGTTGACCCCAAAGGTACGAATACAAAACAACTATCACAGAGCGCGCATTTTTAACCAGTAATTCAGGCTGCTTACGCTGTTCAGAGTACCTCTCAAGATAAATCATAGTGCCATGATTTCCACGTTGGAGCCATCGTGCCATCAACTGCGCATCATCTTCCAAGTCATGCACAGGAGCAATGCCACAAGCTGAGAAACCCAATGAAAGAGCCTTCAATTTAATACGTTGCGATACTTCTTGAAAGGGTACACTCACCTCTGGGTAGCTTGTCATTTGCTTTCAACGGCTTTTCGCACATCTTCATTCTTTGCATTTCGCATTGCAAGGTTTCCTGCCCTATCAATCAAAAAATTGGTGGGTACTTCGGTAACATTGTACGAAAGGGATGCTGATCCATTACCTCGTACACAAATCCACGGTAAATTAATCACCGTATTACGCCATAAATTATCATCTTTATCAAGCGAAACCTGATATATTTCTAATCCTTTAGCATGATATTTTGAATACAAATCACGCAACGCAAAAATATAGTCCGATATGTTATCAGTCTGATAAACAGCAAAATCCAATAAAACAACTTTCCCTTTTAAATCGGAAAGTTTACGAATATTACCATTAATATCCGGTAAACTGAGATTGATAATACCTGTTTTAGCATGTTGTACCATCTGACTCAACAATTCTTGATTTTTGGCTTGTCTATCGGCCACAATGGCTTGCATCACATAATTATACAAACTGATTGATCGATCACTTTTTGGGTAAAAGGTATTGTAGGCTGTTGCAACTGCGGCACAATAGCGTCGATCATCTTTATTGTATGGAGTAAATAAAAAATAACCATTAAGCTTTTGAAAAATAGCATAATAAGCAGCTATTGACAATGGATTTGTCAGAACAATTGACCTGGCTAACTGTTTATGTACTTCAATCGCACTATCCAATAGTAATGTTACTTGTGCTTTATTCGCATCAGTACGCTTTTTCAACACGCGTGAAATTGTCTTTTCAAGCTTGGATAATGAATATTTCAATTCTTGTATTTTCTCTGAGTTATTTGAGCCAGTCACCGTATACATACTATCCATACTTTTGGCATCGGCATGAATAACAATATGTTCACACGAATCCACTGCAAAAAAGATGGAGGCATCTTTCAACCTGAGACGGTAAAATTCGGGATAAAGAGGACGAGCTTCTTTAAAAGCAAAGGTTCCTTTAGCACTTAATACGCACGAATCAAGCGTTGTAGTTATCAATAAACCATCATGTTCAAGGTAAAGTTTTTGGCCTGGTGCATCTGAAAGGATACCGGAGACCACAAATTGTTTTTTATTTGTACACGCCGTCAATCCAAAAATCAAGATGAAAAAGAAAAGGAAAGAGTTGGTTTTATTCATGGCAAACAAAGATTGAGAATAAACGAATCGAGCGGTAAAGATAAAAAAAAAGTCCGTTATAATAACGGACTTTAGTTTTTTGCTGGTGCAAAAATTACTTCGTTGCAGGAGCAGCAGCAGCAGCTGAATCAGCAGCAGCAGGAGCAGGAGCAGGAGCAGGAGCAGCTGTAGGAGCAGGAGCAGGAGCAGCTTCTTGAGCAGGTTTAGACTGACATGCAACACATGCGATAGCACCAACGACAGCAAATAACAAAATTACCTTTTTCATTTTCTTTTACCTTTAGAAATTAAACATTATGAATCAGTGGCATTAAAACCGATGCAAAGGTACAACTGATTTCAATACATTGCGCAAACATTCTATAGTTTAACATTATTTCGTATTTAAAATATTTCTAACACACTGCAAACTAATAAATGAGGTATTACAAAGCATTTGAGTACAAATATCTTTTAATACTTTTTTTGGGAGTCTTCTCAAATTCGTTCGGATAAAGGACAATTTTCGATATGGTTTCAAAAGACGCCAATTCTTTATTGAGGGAAATACAGTTTTGTTCCATTACCATTTTTAGTTCTTCATGGGCAATGTGAGATTCATCAACGCCTTCATAATCAGGATAAACCAATGCAATCAACTTTCCTTCATTTTCAATAACCAGGCTTTCCATAACAAAAGGCAAATTATTAAGCTTTGCTTCAATTTCTTCGGGATATATATTCTGCCCGTTAGCACCTAATATCATACTTTTACTTCTTCCCCGAATATAAATCACTCCATTATTATCCACGGTACCTAAATCACCGGTATGAAACCACCCTTCGTCATCGAACACATCATAAGTAGCAATATCATTTTTATAATAACCTAACATTACATTATCACCTCGTACGCAGATTTCTCCAACTTTGGATGTTGGTTCAGGCTTATCAATACGTATCTTCATGCCAGGTAAAACCTTTCCACATGAACCTGCGACATATTCATAATAAGGTGCATAGCTAATTAAAGGAGCACATTCCGTCATGCCATATCCTACTGTAAAAGGAAACTTAATCTTAAGCAAAAAAGATTCCACTTCAGGGTTCAAAGGAGCTCCTCCAATCACTATCTGCATGAATTCACCTCCAAAGGCATTCACTAATTTTTTTTGAATAGTGGCTAAGATACGGGTATCGAGCAAAGGAATGCTTAGTGCCAAGCGCATGGCTCGTTGATTCAGCAAAGGTTGTACTTGTTTTTTGTATATTTTTTCAAGGACCAATGGCACGGACAAAATAAGGGTAGGCTTCACTAATGCCATTGCTTGCACTAAAACCTTAGGTGACGGAATCTTTCCAAGCAAAATGATATGGCCGCCATTTGCAAAAGGAGAAAGCATATCAAAAGCACATCCATAAGCATGAGCCAATGGGAGAAAGGATAGAATACGAGTTTCTTTATGCATCAATCCTGAACGAAGAGCAAACAAAACGTTTCCTGCCAGATTATTAGCTGACAACATTACCCCTTTCGTAAATCCAGTTGTTCCTGAAGTATAATTCAACAACATTAAATCGTTGTTCGAAACATCAGCATATTTAATATCAGAAGCAATAAAACCATTCGGATAGCGCTGTTTGAATTCTTTGTCCAGATTTCGTACTATTTTTTGGATTGATTCTCCATCATGCTGACAAATACACCGTGCATCATTCAGTGAAAAAACAGCACGAATGGCATCCATTTTTTCTTCTTCAAGATTTTCCCAGATAGAATCACTCACCCACAGGACAACCGACTCCGAATGATTCACTATGTGATGTATATCGTTTGGATTAAAATCATGTAAAATAGGTACAATTACAGCGCCATAGGTAATCGTTGCCATATATACCAAAACCCATCTTGAAGAATTCCGCCCCACAAGAGCTACTTTATCTCCTTTATGTAAGCGCATCTTATCATACAATAGATGAATCCGCGCAATTTCTTCAGCCATATCGGCATAACGCATGGGAAGAGCATCACCATAATCGGATAAAGCATCACGTAACCAATTCTCTTTAAAGCTTTTCTCGTACAATTTAATGAAATTATCTTCTATCATATTCGTTGATTTGTGCACAAAAGTACACATTTATCATTCAAGTGTGCCATTCTCCTTTAAATTTAACATGTTAAACTATTCATTGAGCCTATTACTAACTTACTTCATCAGGCAGAAAATAAAACCAGTATTTTTTTCTAAATTTATCCTTTATTAGAATGAAAAATTCTTCATTCTTCGAAACAAAATATCGTATTCACAAACAATGAATTGCGATTTATTAGTTCTTGCTGACAATACAATAAATGATCTTATAAATGACAAATCAATGGAATTTTCGTACGCTTTCGCCCAATCAGGAGGCAGCCAGTAAGTTGTTAGCGCAAGAGCTTGGTATAAGCACAGCCCTGACAAAACTATTAATATTACGAGGAATTACAACGTTTGAAGAAGCAAAACGATTCTTTCGTCCCGATCTCTCTCATTTACATGATCCGTTCCTGATGAACGACATGGACAAAGCCATAGAGCGACTGAACATTGCATTGGGACGAAAAGAAAAGATTCTGGTTTATGGCGATTACGATGTGGATGGGACTACAGCTGTTGCTTTGGTATATAAGTACCTGCAACAGTTCACCTCAAACCTTGATTATTATTTACCCGATCGCTACACGGAAGGGTACGGCATTTCCTACAAAGGCATCGACTATGCTGCAAACAATGGATTTTCATTAATCATTGCGCTCGATTGTGGAATAAAAGCAGTAGAGAAAATCGCGTACGCCAAAAGCCTGAACGTCGATTTTATTATCTGCGATCATCACATGCCCGACACAGAATTACCCGACGCCATTGCAGTACTCGATCCAAAGCGAGTTGACTCAACGTATCCCTACCAACATTTGTCAGGATGCGGCGTAGGATTTAAGTTGATGCAAGCCTTGGCAATCAACAATCAAATCGACATCTCTTCAGTCTATCAGCTATTGGATTATGTAGCAGTCAGCATTGCGTCCGACATTGTTCCAATTACAGGTGAAAATCGTGTCTTAGCCCACTTTGGATTAAAAAAGTTAAGTACAAATCCAAATTTAGGATTCAAAACGATTATTAATCTTTGCGCACTCAACGACAAGGATATAAGCATCAGTGATATTGTTTTCAAAATAGGGCCACGCATCAATGCATCCGGACGCATTCAATCAGCACGCGAAGCTGTCGATCTGCTGGTTGCACGAGACGAAACATTCGCGAATGAGAAATGCGATTGTCTGAACCAATACAATGAAACGAGAAAAGACTTAGATAAATCGATTACAGAAGAAGCATCCAAGTTTCTAAATAATTTGGAAGGCTTCAGCGAAAAGAAATCCATTGTTGTCTATCAGCAGGAATGGCATAAGGGAGTCATTGGCATTGTGGCCTCAAGGCTGACAGAACTCTTTTACCGTCCCTCCATCGTACTGACACTCTCTAACGGTTTAATAACCGGCTCGGCACGCTCAGTTCCGGGATATGACATTTATAAAGCCATTGAAGGATGCCGCGATTTACTCGAAACATTTGGTGGACACATGTATGCTGCAGGTTTATCGATGAAAGAGAGTAATTTAGAATCTTTCAGGCAGCGATTTGAAACATTTGTATGCAAAACAATTACAGAAGAACAATTACAACCCCAATTAGACATAGATGGTGTGATTGAATTCAACGAAATAACTCCGAAATTCTTTCGTATACTCAGACAATTCAGTCCTTTCGGACCTGAGAACATGAAGCCTGTTTTTTGCACAAAAAGGGTATTCGACTATGGGACAAGCCGTTTAGTAGGTAAAGAGCAAGAACATATCAAGATGGAATTAGTGGACGCAAGTTCCGAAAATGTGATGAATGGCATTGCTTTTCGCATGTGCGAATTTAATGATGAGTTAAAAGCCATGAACCCATTGGACATCTGTTACACGTTGGAAGAAAACACATTTAATGGAAACAGCACCATTCAGCTCCTGATAAAAGACATTAAAACAACCCGCGAAAACAAATAAATAAAGGGACAAAAGCGCATCGTCTTCAAAAAAAAGTTTCACTTTCTGCAATAATGAATTATCTTTGCTCATAGAAAGTCGCTTCGGAAACTGGAAAACTCAACAGAATTTTAGTACTGAGAAAAGTTTTGATATTCAATGGCGGGCTGCACCTTCGGGTTGTCGCGAGACACGGCAGATTACAAAGAATACCGACACTCAAACCCTATCAAATAGGAGTTTTCTCTCATTTCCCGGGGCGGCTTTTTTATTTGACAAAAAAACAATACCTTTGCAGTTCAAAATGCGGACGTGGCGTAATTGGTAGCCGCGCCAGACTTAGGATCTGGTACCGAAAGGCGTGTGGGTTCGAGTCCCGTCGTCCGCACTTTTTTCCTCACTATATTTTCAGTAAATACGATTTACAAAACCCTTTCGTTTTACCTATCACAGAGAAGCCATCCGAAAGTTCTCCTGATGATGGAAACGGCACAATTGCACGCTCTCTAATGAATGATAACTAAACAAAAGAGTCTGTATTCTTTTCAAGAACGTTGTTTGTCATAATAAAGGGCAGCAGCCCCAAGCACACCACATGCTTCCAGTTCCGATATGACTAACTTAAAATGCTCCAGTGATTTCTGATACGTAAATGTATGAATGCGTTGCCACATGGTTTTCTGAAACAGAGAATAAGCATTTCGTATGGATCCTCCGAGAATAATTAATTCGGTGTCATAAGCATACAGTATCATTTTTATGACATTCCCCAAATGCATTCCAAACTCTTCAAAGACAGCAATCGCCTGTTTGTCGCCTGCCTGTGCTTCCTGAAAGAAAACTTCTCCTGTATTGTTATAAACATTGCGGAAAAACTGACCACTGGCAAAGTATTCGTAGTTATGATTCAAATAATCCACCTCTCCAAATTCCCCTGCTCCGCAGTTCACTCCTCCATACAGTTTGTCGTTGATAATAATACCCGATCCCAGGCCGGTACCAATAGTCAAACCAATCATGGAATGCACCTCCCTGCCCTGACCAAAGTATTTCTCACCCAATGCGAAACAATTTGCATCGTTATTAACAAATACCGGAATGTGATAACGCTCTTCCATCAGACTTTTCAAGGCAACTTCTTTCCAGGATGGGATGTTCTGAACATCATATACAATTCCTTTTTCCACATCAACAACACTGGGGACTCCAATACCGATTGCCTTTGTTGATTCACTTACGAGAGCATCAACCTGGTGACACAATGTGGCTAAAACCTTCTCCACACTACCTGTCGCAGGAATAAGTCCGGAAACAAGACGAGTAACTGTTCTTCCATTTACTATTCCCGCCCGTACCTGAGTACCTCCAAGGTCAATGCCAATTACTTGTTGATTATCCATATATGTATAAAAGGTTATATTCTTTATTCTGCGTTTTCCAGCGCTTCTACAGATTTATTCTTTGATTGTTTACGAGCCTGCTGTATCGTTTTATTCAAGATAATCGGCCTTGCCCAGAAACCAACGCTAAGAATATATCCGAGGGTCAAATATAAGAAAAGCATGCCAAAGCGTAAGCCTAAATGATCCCCTATCCAACCAATAATAAGCGGGATGATTGCACCTCCGATTACACCGGTTAGTAAAATGCCTGAAAAAGCCCCATGATGTTCTTCTAACGAATTTAATGCCAATGAAAAAATAACAGGATACATCACGGATGCAAAAAAGCCTACCAACGGGAACGCAATCAATACAATACCGCCCTTTGCAAACAAGCCTACGCTCAATGAAATAATGGCAAGTACCGTGAATCCAATGAGCACTTTGCGACTATCCATAATTTTCAACAAAACCAATCCAAGTAAACCACCCGCCGTCATAAATCCCCAAAAATAAGCAACTGTTTGAGCACCTGTAATTTGTGGATCGTAATGATGGTATACATAGATAAATTGTGAAATCCAGTTGGCTACACCTTGTTCGGTTCCGACATAACAGAAAATGCCAATGAAAAACAGAATTACGACGGGCTTTTTCAGAAGATCCAAATGAACTTGCAACGCAGGAGCCTTTTCATCATCGCTCAGGATTACCTTTGGGAATCTGGATACCAAAATGACAATAATCATCGCCAAGCTGACAACGGCAAACAACCAATAGAGCGATATCCAGGGTAATGCTGAAGGAACAAGGGAAGAAAGAAGCGTAAGAACAGGATTATCGACACCGGGGGCCTTAAGATCGAGCACTAAATAAGAATAAACCAAAGGACTAATGAAAGATGCAAGACCAAAGATCAATTGCGCCAGGACGGAATTGAAAGCATAATGTTCTTCCCCGCCCGAAATACGAAGCAAAGGATTAATAACCACCTGTAGCATGGCCATGCCACAGCCAATTAAGAACAACGACACTACCGCAGTGAGGTAGTTTGGAAACAATGCCAGCATAAATGCTCCAATAAAAGAGACTAAAAAAGCAGCCACCATGATCTTCTTTTCCTTATACTTCTCAACGAGTATGCCGGCAGGGATTGAAACTATGCCATACGCAATAAAGAAAGCAAAGGGAAGAACGGCTACTAAAGTAAGATTCAGCTTAAATCCTTTGATGATATCAGGAACAAGCGGACCAATGATGTTAGTAAGAAAAGAGATCACGAAAAAGGTCAACATGATCAACGCAACGATGTAATAGTTCCTTTTTGAATGCTTTGTTTTTTTCATCTGATGATATTTATTATTTTTATGGATTGAAAAATGATTGCTATGACCTGAGTTTCATTCCATAATTCATTATTCAACATTCCAACCACTCACAGTCACCTTTACAGCACCGCCATGCAGATCGGACGAATGACAAAATCCGGAAACAGTTCTTTCTTCACCCGGCAATAACGTAAAATAATTCTCATCCCAAAAAACCGGCAATACTGAGGTATTCTTGTCTTTATTCATTAAATCAAGGTAAACCATAAAAGCAAGATGTGTTGAGGGATTTTTCAGTCTAATCTGAACATACGTATCATCACCTTTCTTTGATACTGTCACGTTCTTTTCTAATTTCACAGAAGGTAATTGTTGCAACATAGTGAGATCGGCATACTGTGATTGGGGTGTGATATACCAATTGCTTTTGGCCTCATCCAGTTCATCTTTTATTGTTGAAAGCACATAAAAATTGGCACTTACTAATTGATGAAGCTTATTGTACAATCGAAGATTCAGAAACCATGTTTTACTAACATTAAGACTGGATGGCAACGTAACCGCTTCCTTCGTTGTTTGCGCTGGCAGGGAACGCAATGATATGGTTTGATGAAATGCCGGTTTCATATTGAAATCAACCACGCTTACATCGGCTGAAAGATCAGTTGCTTTTTCAGCAGTATTGTTCATGACATCAACACTGTTATTGCCATAATTATAAGAAATATGCAGCGGTTCATTAGCTACACGCGCACCATAAAAAGCCCCTGTAGGCATCAGGTAATAATCGTACAATTGCCACCACAGTTTAGGCCACGATGCATTATACATCCATTGAATAATACCTGTCGCCTTAAAGCGATTCGCTTCAAAGGCTTCATACATAGCCCTCATCCCTTCATAATTGAGGTATTGTGCTTTGCGTAAGTAATCATCCAAATCTTTCGAAGTACCCAGACGACTATCCATCGCTTTATTATAAGCTTTCAGATTATGAAATGCACCACGAGCAGCATGATACATCCAAGCACTCCCGATAGGCCAGATTGAATCATTTGGTATCATCTTTTTCAAACTTTCCAACACAGGTATTTCCGGACCAGGTCCTGTTTCAGTATTAAATCCAAAAGCCCCCCCATACGTGGTATCTGCATACCAATACTTCGGTGGTACATAGTCATAAGGGCCACGCATTTTCACCGCTGTAGGCCCGGTAAGAATGCTGGTATGCTCTGCAGCAGAAGCAACGAAAGGGCGCGTAGGATCATCATGCCTCAAAACATTCAGATACCTATGCTCCAACTCGGGTCTTGGCCATTTGTCACTTCCATAAAGCCATAAGAAAACGCTTGGATGATTTCTCAGCCAGACAATCTGATCATGCCACGATTCGGCAGCTATATCATTCTGTTCAGGTGTAATAATGGCACTATATTTATCGTCTTTGACCTTCATGAGATTTGACCATTCCCATTGGCAACTGAAACCGGCCATGATCAAGATTCCTTTTTCATCACACAGGTTAAAAATATGCTGGTCATGGCCCCAGAAGCCCTCCATACGAATAGCATTCAAGTTCATATGAACAGCATAATCAATGCCGGCATTTTCATATTCCGGAGTTGCATTCAGAAACATCGGATCTGTCCAGCCTCCCCCTTCAATAAGTATTTTTTTCCCATTAAGCCTGAACCCTCTATGTCCTTCTTTCGTCATGTAATCCGAAACAGAACGAATACCGAAACGAATATGATCATTATCAGAGAGCTTACTGCCGACATAAAACCGGAGATGTAAATCATACAGATTGGGTTTGCCTAACGTATGAATCCACCAGAGTTTAGGATGATCCATCTTTAATTGTGTAAACTGAGATGGAGTAAATACAACTTCCCTGCTTGCATTAGGAGACAATGTAACTCGTTGTGAAAATGAGATATTCTCACCAATCATACCTTTCAATTCCCCTTTAACTGTTTTATCGGTATGATTCCGTAAAAGTGTACTGATGGTTATTTCGGCACGGTTGAGTGTAACCGTATCCACTTTCGTTTGTACAAAGGATTGATCAACAGATACGGGTCCCGAGGTTAGCAGTTCAACATTACGCCATATTCCCATATTATGATCAGCAGGTTCAGGATTCCAATCCACAAAGCCGATACTCAACTCTCCTTCTTTTTCTCTTGTTACTTCGAGTGCAAGTACATTATTGCCTCTTTTCACATAGGGAGAGATATCGATCATAAATTGCCTGAAACTACCCTGAATCGTATCGGAAGAAGCTACTTTCTGTCCATTCAACCATATATCTGCACGATAACTGATGCCGTTGAAACGAAGGCGATAAACCTGACCCGAGTATATATCCGGAACATTAAACGTTGTACGATACCACCAGGGAGCATTGAACAAACTGTCCGGAATCTTTTCAAGGTTACGCCCCAAGAAAACGTTTTTATATACACTATCGTTGACTAACGACCCCAAAACACTTCCGGGAACAGTGGCGGCATACCAATTTTTAGTTGAAAAATCCGTACCTGATATTTCCTTACCACTGGCTGTGACTTGTGCGGAAGATTGTATCTGCCAGTTACTTTTTAATTCCTGGTTCTGAACTACCCATTGATCAGCGGATTTCGAGGCTATCGAAAAGATAACCGCTAAAAAGAGAAGGAATCCGGTTTTATTAAATAATTGTTTCATGATAAATAAATTATAGTTCTCAAGTTTTGTTCAAGATAGATTGATCTGTAAAAGAAGAATTCAATGACCAAACGTTATTCTGTAAATTTTACCTTCCACTAATGAGAAGTAAACTGCTCTTGCTGCTTTGTCGATTGTAAACTGATTAACTTCCGAGTCGCCACAACATGCACTCCACAAAATCTTATGGCTTCTTGCATCAACCGCAACAATAACACCATGACGCGAACCGAGATAAACTACTCCTCTATATTCAATAATCGGGCACGGAGCATGTTCGTATCCTAACCCTGCATCAACTACCCAAAGAGGGTGAAAGATCGGAGTAGTTGAAGAGGCAGCTAACAATCTTCCGTCCATCAGCTTGGCAAAGATAGTTTTTCCATCTTGCGACACTCCTTGTGATTCACGAACGGTATATGCATTGCTACGCCACAAGGTGCTACCGTTTTCAAAAGAAATTTTGGTCATATAACGGTCAGGAGCAACTATGATTACTTTGTCATTTTTGATAACCGGGACACAATTTGCCGGTGAATAAAGCTCTTGTGTCTTCCCATCACTCCACTTCCAAATCAAATTCCCGCTTCGATTATCCAAACAATACAAATAACAATCCCAAGCACCAAACACAACCTTATCGCCAGATATTGCAGGACGTGCCTGACAGTAACTGTTCAAACCGGAAAAACACCAATCGACAGTACCCGTTGCAATATCTATTTTATAAAACTTCTTGTAACCACCTTGATACCATTTCCCCCGTACTACTATTCCATCAGCAACGAAAGGAACATTGCCCGGCACCTTCCAGAGCTTTGTTCCATGTTGTGTTGAAAAAGCATACAGGGTATCATTGGTTGCAGGAACAAGTAATTTGTTGTCAGAAGCAACAGGTGTAGAATAAAGTGATGTTCCCGTAAGATAGTTCCATATTTCTTTGTTATCCTTTTTTGAAATTGCTTTTATTTCACCCAATGAATTACCAAAATAGAAAGCTTTTTTATCGATTGCTACTCCGGTAAATATTGAAGCGGTATCCCTAAAAACAAGTGACAGATGAACCCCTTTCGGCAGTGGAGATGTTTTTTCTGCAGATAATTGCGATGAAAGAGTATCATTAACATTCAGAGCAAACGCATAACGTTGACGCTGTATACCGCCTACCAGTTTTTCGTTGACAAAAACAGAATCATCAGTCAAACGCACGAACGAATAACCAGGGACACTATCTTCCGCAAGAAATGTTGAACGCACCATAATGTCATGAAAAAGGCCAAAAGGCATATCTTTGTATTGATGTCCATGTCCGCAAAAAGCAACGGACGTATGATGTTTCTTCAGCAATGAAACAACTTCGGGACCATTGCCTAAATCATCCTCCGTAAAGGGATAATGGCAAAAAGAAACAATTTTCACTCCCAGTGGAACATTTGCAAGAGTTTTGTCAATCCAACGCATATCTTCCTGTTTCACAATACCATCACCCATTTTCATATATGGGCCGGTATCGAATCCCACAAACATGAATTGGCGATATCGAAATGCAAATCGATCATCACCAAAAAGTCTGAAATATTCCTTTACAGCACTTTCCGACCAGGTTGTCTCATGATTACCGGGGAGAATATAATAAGGTATGGTGAAATTATCAAACAGGCGTTTGACATTCATCAATTCCGCATTACTACCCTGATTGGTCAAATCGCCTGTAATGATTACAAAAGGCACTTTTGACTCATTGATTTCATGAATGATTTTTACCAATGCACGTTCATTGGCATTACCTGGACTTACATGAATATCAGTCAATAATGCAAATTTTGTTTGAGCTTGAAAAGGACAAACTAATAACATAAAGCAATAAAGCAATAAATTTTTTTTTGTCATTTCTTTATTTATTGAAGTATTTAATTAATCCGTAAACCCTGAATTACCATCTCAGGATCTTCCGTCGGGGCATCTATAACAATACGAACAGCTTTCACAGGATGAATAGGCTCAATAGAAGCAGATCCGTCATGATATGCCGAAACATACTCAAAATGAACACCATCATACGAGACTTCAAGATGTCCGTGTTTAATCGGGAACAAACTCAACATAGGCATTCCTGTCACTGATATAATTCTTTTACAAATCAAAGGAGACGCAAAAACAAATGTCAATGCATCGCCGGCTTTTGCATTACCACGACAAGATACTGTAGTGCTGAAATTGTAATCCGTCAAAGACAAAGCATCATGATTCTCAAGCGGCATATTGACGATTACACCTGTAGTTGGTGTCAGATAAGGCAACAACTGCATTTGCACAAACCCGCCTGAAGGAGATGCTGTCTTTATTTCAGCACGAAGTGAATACACTTTTGTGGCATCATAAGCCGGTACTTCCAAACGATAATGCCATTTCCCATCAACAACATTCTGAAAATGAGCAGAAGCAACCTTATATCCATTCTCGAATAATGCTACTTGTCCAATGAGAAAAGTATTATTCAAAGAATCAGGAGTAAACGTAATATCCCAACTACCTGCTTGATTGAAAACCGGTGCAAGATCCCATGTATTTTGAATCATAGCAGATTGACCCGGCATTTTCCACGTCCCAATAGGAATCCGGATGGGTGTTATCGCAATGCTTGCTAATGATTGATTATAAACCGTTCTGAATCTCAGGGAGTCAGGCGTGTTTGTTCGAATGGAATCACGATAAACAGGTGACTGTCCAGTTGGCAAACCGGCATCCGTTGTATAATGGATCACAGCACCCTTAAATGGAGGTACAACAGAAACAAAGCCAGAGCGATAAAAAGCTTTGGGTGGTGGTACCCGAAAAGCGATGTTCATATATTTCATGCGCTGAAAATGGGTGCCTGTCAAACGAGCATAAAAGTCATCCCAATTTCGTTCGGATTGTGGTGTCCAAGCCACCTCAGCCAGGGCTGCTATACGCGGATAGGATTGATATTCCATAAAACGAACCGGTTTATTCAACAATTCCGACCACAAAGCCCCCTGTACCCCTTTCACATAACGGAATGACTTATCAGGAAACAGATTACCCTTTAAAGGATTAAATGAATAAACCTTTTCAAGTGGAACAATACCCGCCCAATCATGTCCCCGATCGTTGATTGATTGAGCCATATCGAAATAGAAATAACTTCCCATCATCAATACCGTAGGATACTGTTTTGTTGCTGCCTCAGAAGCTTTGGCTGTAGAACGCCATGCATATACGGCTGTTGTTGTATCAAGAGAACCACCATCCATGATTTCATCCCAACCGGCCATCCGTTTGCCGAAAGAGTGCAAAACACCTTCTAACCGTTGCATAAAATAATGTTGCAATCCCATCGCATTGGTAATGTGTAGCTTCTCCATTAATGCTTTGCAACGCGAACAATGATCCCAAAAATAGGGATTCACTTCATCACCTCCAATATGAATATAACGCGATGGAAACAATCCGGCAACTTCTTTGAGTATCGCTGTCAGCATCTTATAATTCTGTTCATTACCTACGCACCAAACATTCGGATCGTGCCAATCCCAGTTTTGAGCAGAAGCAGAAACTTTTTGTAAAGTCGAGCTATCTAATTTGCATAATATTTGCGGATAAGCTACCGCTACAGCTCTGCTATGACCTGGTATATCAATTTCAGGAATAATCTCGATGTTACGTAAAGCGGCATACCGAACAACCTCTTTTATCTCTCTTTGGGTATAGAATCCACCGTAACGTTTATCTCCCGATCCATATGCCGGAGGCAACATTTCATGAGTGCCCCTCCATGCTCCAATGGATGTTAATCTCGGATAATGTTTGATTTCAATTCGCCACCCCTGGTCATCCGTCAGATGCCAATGAAACCGGTTGATCTTGTGCATCGACAACCAATCGATATACTGTTTCACGGTAGCTACATCAAAAAATTGTCTCGAAACATCAAGCATCATTCCACGATACAGAAACCGGGGATAGTCAACAATCCGAACAAACGGAACACACCACGCAACACCACGTACTAAGGTATCGGAATATACTTGTGGAGGGAATAACTGCAGGAGAGTTTGTATCCCATTAAAAAGCCCTCCACAATCTTTTCCTACAATAACTACTCCACTTTCATTCACCGTCAAACGATAACCTTCTGCCGGTAAAGCTAACAAAGGATTTACTTCCAACAAGATTAAATTGTCTTTGCCTTTATTTGTGACCTCTTTCAAATTAATTCCGGTAGAGGCATAAATTTTATTCTGTAAATAGCCGGCTAACTCATGATATGAAGAATTTGCAACAAGGATTGTGGCAGAAGATAACATAAAACTCCCGTTTGACACCTCTACTTGCACAGGTTTTGGAATCAAATCAATCGTTGGTTGAGCCACAAGCAAAACTGTGTACAGGCTCGTTGCAATCAACAAAATAAGTTTTCTCATATAATATGGTTTCTTGTAAAAGGACACTCAAAGTATTCAGTTCGTAATTTAATCATTTGTTTTCAAGAAGAAGGTACCAAACTACGATTCCGGATAAAGTAAATATGGCTTACGTTGCTCTTTAAATTTCTCCACATCACTCTTCCAACACGCTTTTATTTCAGCAGCACTTTTACCCGCTTCAATCATCTGCCTCACATACTGTACTCCAATCAACCTTTCAAAAAAAGAAGAAAAGAAAGCATCCCCAATATGTAGATTCTTATATGCATCAACCAAATATGACAAATCAATTCCATGACTAAACAATACACTGTCAGGAGGCAATACTTGTAAGTTCACTCCATAACAACATTGATTCAATTGAGGTGGGTTTTTTGCACCTGTCATGCTTCGTGGTGTGAAATGATACACATAGCCTTTCAGATCCGGATTTCCAAACTGTTGAAACGGAGCATCAGTACCTCGTCCCACACTTACCGGAGTCGCTTCGAAATAGCAAAGTGAAGGATAAAGATAGACCGAACGCATGTCGGGCAAATTAGGTGAAGGGGGCAATGGCAATTGATAGTGCATTGCATGGGTATAATGCAGACACGGAATGACGGTCAAATCGCATTGAGCCCCGTTTGTAAGCCATTTCTCGCCATTCACCATTTGAGCTAATTCACCTAATGTCATTCCATGTACTACCGGAACCGGAACACTTCCGACACCGGACTTATATCTCATATCTAAGATTGGTCCATCTACATAAAATCCATTAGGATTTGGACGATCCAGAACAATTAATTTTACATGATGAACAGCACACGCATTCATTACATGAACCATGGTTGTCAAATAGGTATAATATCGTAAACCCACATCTTGCAGATCCAAGATCACAACATCAATCGATTTCATCAGTGAATCAAGAGCTTTTCCAGCATTGTTTCCATAGAGAGAACAAATTGGAATACCAGTCTTGATATCAATTGAGTTAGCTACATTTTCTCCGGCATCTGCATTTCCACGAAATCCATGTTCAGGAGAAAAAATTGTAACAATATGCACTTTCTTGCTATGTAGAAAATCGACAATATTTTCATTCCCGATTCTGCCCGTTTGATTGGTTAACACAGCTACCCGTTTCTCTGCCAACATGGGTATATAGAGATTCACACGCTCTGCTCCGACAATGATTGTCTGAGGTTGCATGGCTTGCATGGGCAGGAAAGCCAAACAAAACATCAATAAAATTACCATCCTATTCATTTGTAAATAATTTTGATTTTAAAGGACAAATGGAATTGAGCTTGTGAAATCAGCGAAGCTAATCCCCTGTTGCTTTATTTTCATGTTTATTGGTGTTTGGTAAAACATGGGGATTTCATACGATTATTTTTTATTCTCTACATTAAGGACGTATGGAACTCACAAATATTAACTCGAAAGTGTTTGTCTTTTTAATGTCTCGTTGAACTCGTAAACTCGTTTCATGGCCTTGGGGTTAACCCTGATTTAATGCTCGTTTCATCTGCTTTTATTTTATTTTTGCACATTTTGGTTTGATGGGAGTCATTCTATAATCAATTGTTTTTTGAAAAGATTACTGCATTGCATCATAAATAGCAGTTTGCACTTTGGCTCGAATACGTGTCGTGAACATTTTATCATTGTTTCGTGTTGGATAAACATGATTCGAGAGGAAGATATAGACTAAATTATATTTCGGATCGACCCAAAACATGGTACCGGTATATCCGGTATGTCCAAAACTTTCAGGACTTACTTTGGTTGACAAATAGGAAGCCCCTTCGACTTTTCCGTCTTTCATCTCCGGTTTTTCAAAACAGATGCCGCGATAAACTCCATCAACAGCAAAAGGGGTTGAATTAAACAGATCAAAAACAGCTTCGCTAAAATATCGTTTGCCTCCATACATCCCTTTTTGTAAATAAAGCTGGAATAATTTGGCTAAATCATTGGCATTGGCAAATAAACCGGCATTGGCAGAATGCCCTCCTAAAATGGCGGAGGATTCATCATGCACAAATCCATGTATCAACGTTTGACGGAAAAAATTATCTTGTTCAGTGGGAACGACACGCGACAATGGTAATCTTTTCCAGGGATTATACATAATTTCGGTGGCTCCTAATGGTTTATAGAATGTTTGTTGTAAATATGTCTCAAAAGACAGATGAACTATTGCTTCAACCACCGGTGGCGTAATAACAAAAGGCCAATCGGAATATACATATTGATGTTTTTTAGCTGATTTCAACAAAGGAGATTGTGCAATGGTATCGTATACCCAAGCTGCAATGTCTTTTCGAATAAATAGAGTAGGACTAATACGAACAGGAAAAGAATCGGAAGCATAAGAACGAATATAAGCAGAATTTAAGGATCCATCACGATTAACCATTTTCTTGTAAAAGGGCACATAAGGCTGTAAACCACCCACATGGCACAATAACTCTTTCACCGTAATATTTTCTTTATTTGTTCCCAGGAAGGGTGAAAAATAATGACTGAATTTCTCTTCCAAATTGATTTTACCCTCATCCACCAAATTCAAATAAGCAGGTGCACCGCCGGTAATCTTTGTCATTGAAGCTAAATCAAAAAGATCATACACATCTTCAGGTCGATTGAGAGGATCGTTTGGATAACGCTTCGTTTCAGAGGTAAAATAGGTATGATATCCATACGCTTTGTTGAAAACCACTTTTCCATCCTTAGCCACTAAAACCACACAACCCGGAAATGCTTGTTGTGTAATGGCATCATTAACGAGTGAGTCGATGGTATGATTCAAATAAACGCCGTTCATTCCGACTTCTTCAGGCACGGTATATTTTAAGCGTATGGCCTTGCCTGTAGATAACCCAAATCCTTTTGAAAATTTGCCTACTGAATGAGGAAGCTTTCCTTGTGCCTGAATGCCACCAAAAATCAATTGTGCTGTCTTTTGCTGTGAAGCCTCCTGAGAATCATAAGACTCAATCCATGCTGATGCCGGCAATTTAGACAGCCACGTATCCGGCGTAACGAAAGAGCATATAATAACCTTATGATGAGCCATTACAAAAGCCAGCCAAGTCTGCTCTTCAGGCGTTAACGGTGACTTAAAAAGAGAAATGACACAAAGATTTGATTCTGAAACAAGGTGGTTGATCGAATCTGCCACACTCGCATCAAAAGTTACCTTTTCAAACGTCATATAACGACGCATCATATCGTTAAAGGAATTATCTGACGAAGTACCAATTGACACAGAGATGATACGAAGGGTATCCAATGTTTGAAGCGGAAGAAGATTTCCACTATTACGAACCAATGTAACTTGTTGTTCAGCTTTAGTTAATTGATCCAAGGAAAGTGAGTTTGCCAATCCTAAAAAAGGAAGGAATAACAATCCAAGAAGGAATCCGATTTGTCTCATAGTAACTTGTTTTTAATGATAATAGTGATATACACAAAAAAGGACAGCAGTTTCAGGTCAAAGCTTACCTTTCTACTCATTTTGATAGATTATTGATTTTTCTGTTATTGAAAAATGTTAGGATTTGTCGCATCAAAGGCACTCTTTCCACTGGAAGAATTGCTTCAAAAGGAATACCCAAAATGCAGGTAGAATAAGAACCTTGATATGCTACACCTGCACTTATCCTGTTTTCAGAATAACGCAAAATAGTATATGCATCTGATTCGGAAGGTTCAATGGCATTAGGCTGTTCTACCACATACGATATGCTATTCAGCTTGTTGTAATAATTATACTTCCCATTAAATTCATTAAAAGGAGATGGCACTGCATTGAATCGACCGGTAACGGCACCACAATCGGTTACCCACCTGAACTTCAATGTTTTTTCTGCCCATCTCCGGTCTGAATCGGTTGCAAATGGATTGTCCCAAAGATCTGTACCAACATAAGCGCCTGAAACAAGGATATTTCCACCTGTCTGACAGTAAGAAGAAATAGCATCCTGCATCTTCTTAGGAAATGCCTTGAAAGCAGGAGGCCTTACTCCACGTCCTATGACTGTCTCTTTCTCTTTCCCCAAAATTAAATCTACAACAGGATAAGACAGCAACGATATTTCTCCATTACAAAGAGAAGCCTTACTACATGAAACAAATGAATAGCCTGTCGAATCAATCGCTTCACCATGAACAAAAGGATAATCAAAGCTATTTCCTGCAATCATTTGTGACTCATAATCTGCATTACTTGCACCAAAACCCGGAGAATCATTGCTTATCCAAGGAATCTGACGGCGAAATTCAGTCATGCTGCCCACATAATTATATTGCATTTTGTCGGGCACGCCATGATCTATACCATCCTCAAAACCGGCAGTACTATCCTTTGTTTCAAAACTTGCCGGAGCACTGATACGATCAAATCCATTCACGATCATCACGACCCCTCGTTCATTTGATTTGCGACAAACAGAAAGTATTTCGGAAGGGAAGCTCTCGCCGCCATTATTCACCGCAGTCACTTTAAAACTACAAATCGAATCATCCGGAATATTTAGAGTAACCGTAGTATCATGAACCAATTGACCATTATCAAAGTCTTCATGATTTATTCTAGTGTAAACTACATAAGATATTGGTTTTGCCGTTGCTTCAAGCGAATCTTCAACCGCTTTCCATTTGAGTTGTACTTGATTCGTTCCTGCAAATTGAGTGCTAAAATCAGAAACAGGAAGAGGTTGTACCACATAACGATAGCCATATTGTCCCGCAATAAATTTCAACATACCTTTATAAATGGCACGACTCACTGTAAATTGGAAACGAGGATCCAACCCATAGCGCATATCGGCAAAGTTCTGATGAGCAAGAAGCTCCAGTAGCATTGTAGGTACTTCAGGAACACGTGCCTCACTGTAAGATTTATCCCACATCTGACGGCGAGTCCATTTCGGCTCATACTCACAACGTATGTCATGAACCACCTGATCCATAACCAACTCTACTAAATCACGTGATGCCCAACGGGAATATCCACTCTCAAACTTTGCTTGATTAATTTTTGTCATGTAAATTCCTAATGTTCCCACTATGGAATCATTCATCGTGGCACCGGCATCAGAATGAAAAGCAAAAGATAAATCAATCGGAATGTGTAATCCGTTCACTTTAGGCAAAACCGGTGAACCTCCTGCCAAATAATTCACCCAAAAGCCCCGGCTTTGATAATCATCCGTATAATCATCCTTTCCATCACTTTTATTATAAATACTATCCGGAATCCCTGCCCACTGTAACCAATAACGGGCTCCTTCGGTATATCGGGGATAGCCACTGATTTGCACTGTATAGTGAATAGGTTGTTGCGGTGCAATAAACTGACTTTTTGTTATGTCAACACTTTTCATCGCTTCAGTTGCTGCTCTTTTTTCGGTAGGAATACGGGCTATATTACCCATGCCACCACCAATCTTTACAGCATCAGCTGTAACGATATCTCCCTTCTTATGACTAAAGTTGGAAAGTGTGATTTTGCACTTATCCGTAACGCCTTTGTCGAATGAAAAGAATCCAAGAAAGATCCATGTTCCGCCACCCATCTGCTGATTGACTTTAAACAAAGTCTTTCCACCCGTATGATAAACCGTATAAAGAGCATCTTCAGTACTTTTTGATACCGTTTTATATGACACATAGACGGCATACTTTCCCGCTTTCGGCATATCAGGAATCCATTCGGCAACGCTTTCTTTCCCTTTACGAATTGTTGTCACCTGTCTATATGTACCTGTACGAAAGGGATTTTCCCCATCAACATAGATGGATTGTCGACGTGAAAAACCACAGCTATCGCCTGTCGTCCAGTTCTCTTTACCTGCTGATTCATGGTATTGAGAATGATAATCAGACGTATCGTTATCCACAATCACTTCCACGCTGTGATAATCACGTTCACGTGGCAATAACACATTGGCACCGGCATTTTCTAACATAGGAACCAAATAAGGAAGGACATAGCTTTGGGTATATAAGTCCTCAACTGTTTGTAAAATTCGCGCTCTTTGCCATTCCCAACGATCTAACCCCTGATTAAAATAAAGACCATGACTTTGCCACATCGCCAAATGTTTATCCTGTAATCCATTTTTAATGACAAACGGCTTCGAAAACGAAGTCACTAACGGTACCTGATTTTTATTATTTGAGAAAATCCGGGTTTTATCTTTAGTAATTGTGGTACGATACACATTAGGAACAAGTTCCTCAATGGATTGTCCTTCAGAAACGATACGTAGTTTGTAATGAATTAATGAATTGGGCAAAAGAGATTGAACACATTGATACATCTCCTTCACTTCACCTTCTTTCAAGGGTAAATAAGCTAAACTCTCATCCATCATCACGGTGAACGTGCGAGCCTTTGTGTCCACATCAAGCTGTTTTACTAAAGTCTGACCGGCAAGATGTTTTTGATAATAAACAGTCAGTGAATCAGAGATAGCTTTTTGCAAATCACGATTAGTGATTACTTCTGCTTGGGAATACAAACACATCAGGACAAACATCCAGAAAAAGCGCAACCTAAACTTGTTTTTTTTCATGATTTAGCGGAATACAAGATGAATAGAATTCTTGAATAAGAATCACTTATAATTTTCGTACGCCAATACCCGGTTCATTATTCAGAGTAATTTTTCCGTCAACAACTTTCATGCCGGTAAAACAGTCATTAGCAAGCAATAAGTTACCATCTAAATCTGCATAATCCATTTTAGGGGCTAACTGAGCCGCTGCTGAAATGGCACATGAAGTTTCTGTCATACAGCCAATCATCAGTTTCATATCAAAAGTCTTAGCCAAGCTGATCATTTTATTGGCTTCACGCATTCCGGTGCATTTCATCAACTTAATGTTAATACCGTCAAATACACCTTTTAATCGTGGAATATCCTCCAGCCTTTGGCATGATTCATCCCCGATCGTTGGCAATGGGCTTTGTTCTGTAAGCCAGGCCATATCATCTAAATCATCTTTTGGCATTGGTTGTTCAACAAACTCAACATTTCGTTCCGAAAGCCACTCAATCATTTTCAAAGCATAATGTTTGTCTTTCCATCCTTGATTTATATCCACACGAATCGGCTTATCAGTAACAGAACGTACCGTTGTGATAAGCATTTTATCTGTTGCTTCATCGACACCTAATTTTACTTTCAATACTTTGTAAGGAGCTGCTTCTTTTGTTTTTTGACGGATTACATCTTCCGTATCAATACCGATGGTAAAAGTCGTAACCGGGGCTTTTGATACCGTATAACCCCAAATAGCATGCCATGGCTGCCCCATTAATCTACCGATCAAATCATGCAAGGCAATATCCACTGAAGCTTTTGCCGCCGTGTTATTAATAGCAATACTATCCACATATGCTAAAATATCATCCAGTTCAAACGGGTTTTTGAACTGTTGCAGATTTACCTTTTGTAAAAAGGAGATCACAGAAGCCTGTGATTCTCCAAGATACGGTGGCATAGCTGCTTCACCATAACCTGTTATACCATCATACACAATTTCCGTAAGAACAATTGGAGTAGTTATACGCGTGTATCCTGATACAGTAAAAGGATGAGTCAACTTAGCGTCAAAAGAACGAAATGTTAATTGCATATGGCTATTACCTCCGCTGATTTTTGCAATCTTATCATTTTGAGCAAACATAGAAACCGGATTTATAAGTGAACCTGCAGTAATTAAAGCAGACGATTTAATAAAAGATCTTCTAGAAAACATATTAGTATGGTTTTAAAATTAGTACAAACTTATATAGGTAACATCATTTCCTATAAAAATAAAATGGGCTTTTAGTAATGGAAACAATACCAGAGTCTTGATTAATACATGTCAGTATACGTCGGGCACATAACAATCGTTTGGTATTATATGCATCATAATTTTTAGCCGTTGGGCGTAAACTACTGATATGCACCATTCCTGCAGATTGAATAAATTCGTCCATCCCAATGTAAAGTCCAACATGTGAAACATGTTCTTTTCCGCCTTTTATAGAACCAAAAAACAACAAATCGCCTGCCTTTAATTTGTCAAGTCCCTTAGAAATATCTACCTTCTCACCCGTTTGAGCCTGTTGATATGCATCCCGACGTAAGATTACACCATTCAAGAAGAAACACGTTTTTGTAAAACCACTACAATCCATCCCTTTGATGGAGGTGCCACCCCATAAGTAGGGAAACCCGATAAAATGTTTTGCCGTAGCAATGATGTTTTCAGCAGTAGGCTGCCGTGTTGCAATCCATTGATCAAAAGGCATGGCTAAATCTTTCTTCAAATAAGCGACTCTTGAGTCCGGCAGTTGAACTTTATAAAAACCATCTGTTTCTCCATTATTGCGTAAGATATCTCCCCACACCACATCTGAAACAACCTCAGAAGTTTTATTTGGGCTTTCCCGCAACATGGCAAAATAAGTAGTGACTATTACTTTCGGAGCTATTTCCCAAGCCTTATATTGCTCAGAATCCATTTTTTGTACACTTTCTTCCGTAGCCCATGCTGTATATCCGTCCGGTGTCATCAAACGACTCCAACCATCGTCGGTTGACAGAATCTTTACAGGAGTTCCCATTAATGCCTGCGTCCCCATTTCTGCAGCAACAGAAGGCGTCTGACGTAGATTAATGACAGATTGAGTGGCAATGCCATATTGCGGTATTTCACCGTAAGAAGGTAAACAGATTATTAACCCTGACAAGCAAACACTTATAAAAACAAGAGATAATTTATTCATAATCAATAGACTACTAATTAATATATTTTTATGGTAAATTTAAAAGCTCATTAATAGGTACAAAGCGATAGCCTCTCTGCTGTAAAGTCTCAATGAGTTGATCTAACTTATAATAAAACTTATCAGTCCGGTGGTTGTCCGTACCAATATGTGTCAGTAACATGAACCCATTTAGGGTATGATTTTTTTCATACTTCATAATGTTGTCAAAAATCTGATTCGAGGAACGATACGATTTCATATCCGGCGTAGTGTAATCGGCATTGGAAGTGCTGCCCGGAGTATAATTTACCAATGTCACACCCAATTGTTTTGCCCAACTACTAATTTGTGCATTGTAATATTCATAAGCAGGAAGAAAATAGTACGGTTTGTTCAACTTCAATCCGGCTTTTTTCATTGCCTGATAATTATTTCTCAAATCATTATCAAATACCTTTTGTATAACCAAAGTCGAATCTCGCTTTGTCCAATCCGCATAAAGCAGGTGTTTGTCAGAATGAGGTGCCATGTAGTTGCCGTCATCTTGCAATTGTTTGGCTAACTTGGGGTATTTCCGGTAAAAATCGCCTGTCAGAAAGAAAGCTCCTTTTATTCTGTGCTGTTTTAATATTTTGCGGATCGTGATATATCCATCTGCAAACTCATGTCCCGTAAAAACCAATGTCAGCTCTTTTCTCGAAGTGTCACCTTGAATAATTCCACCTTCTTCATATCGATTTTTTGTAATACTATCAAGCGAAATCCCTTTTGCTAAAGAAGAGAGATAATAACAAAGCGATGCAGTACCATCCATAGTAGGCTCATTCGTTGAATAGTCAGCCCAATCGTCGTGATACACTACCCTATTCGATTGAAAAGGTGCATAATTATCCTCATGAGTCAGTTGTACTCCTTTCAAACTACGGAAAATTGGAGCATAAATAGGTCCATCTACCAACCCGCCATCAATGGCTAAATGATAAACAGCAGACAAAGACGAATGAGGATGTTTTGGATAATCTCCATATTCAGGTAACCCGATAACCATACATTTCCCCCACGGATTACAGCCAAACAACCAATCGCGTAAAGCCATTTCCATTTCAAAAAAAGTCGTGTCACCCGTTAATTGACGATAAAGATGGCATTGCGTGACAGCGGCTACCACTAAATTGTTGGAACACCAGATAAACGGGATTCCATTCATAAATGGGTCATCGCCTGCACGATCTCTGATACGTTCTAACCCGCTACGCATATTACGTATAAACTCATCACTAACACGTTTATTCGACTGAGTTGCCAGAAAATAATGTCCCAAATTAATAAAGGGATACCATTGATAATGTCGCGCCGAATCTGCTCCCATCCACGGAGTCACAGGTTCCATGCGACCATAATTAACAGCACTAATCAGATAATTATTCTTTTCTGTAGTATTATACAATTGTGTTGCAGCAAGTTCCATGTCGTCCACCCAATTATCTTCTTCATAAAAATAAGGCGAAACACAAGGTGCCGTTTGGCAAACTCCGGGATTTTCAACTCCCTTTTGATAAGCATCGAGTGCCTTTTGCTTCAATGTATCGGCAAACTGAGGGTAATAAGGAGCTAACAATTTTGCACCCAAAGAAAATGAAGAGGAGTATTTACCCACAGTTGAAGCTAAACCCGTCGAACGGTTTTTGTATTTCCGCAACCCTTGCGGCGTCCCCATACACGTATAAACGGGGCGCTCTTTCCCTTTCCCCCATCCATAATCGACTGAATCTTCTGATGGTAACCGGAATGAAGCATGATCCCTATCATCGGCTACTTGATTGAAATAGGTGTCTTTATCCGGATTCATACGTACCAACCAATCCAACCCCCACTTCGCTTCATCCAATATGTCAGGAATACCGTTGCTACCCGGGTTACCGTTAGCATCGAAATGATCTGCAAATGCGGAAGGGTTCTCCTGATACGCAAATAGCATCTCAAACACCGCATTAGCCGATGTAGTTACATACTTTAAGTAATCAGAAGCATCATGCCACCCACCATAAACGGATATTTTTTCTCCTTCGCGTTTAGCGCTAAAAATAATGCGCCCATCATAACGATGGCAAGAATCTTTCAAAAATGGATTATACCCGCAACGTTGTTGACGCATATACCTTAAAAGCACATCGGCAGTTCCTGCATAAATATTTTCACCAATCTGAAATGTCGGCGACACAGCATTACCTGCAACAATGTGATAAGTCCCAATCTCACGTACTGATGAAAAATCGAGACGGGCAGTTGCCGCAAAGGTGTCATTAGTTCTTTTAGGACGGATATTATGACCTACATATACCGTTTTTCCGGATAATTCATTCACCAATCGGAATTCGGTAATCGGCACTTTCTCTTTGCTTACCCATACCGCCACTTTCATGTCTTCGGGTAAATAACCCATCTGGTTGACTCGTATCCATTGTTGTGCGTGTGACGCCAAACTGGTTATACTTAATAACAATATAATTAAATGGATATTTTTCATTCTATCAATGCGTTATACATGTATCATTTCGCTCTTCAGTCATCATTTAAAAACTCTATTGCTCATCAAAGACGGCTTCTTCAACAGCCACATTCCTACAAAAGTAAACAAGCCATTGACAATTAACAACGTGAACCCAAATCCAAAATGCAAAAACGTATTACTTAACCAATCAAGCAAAAAACAAAAAGCGGGAGATAAAACAGCCACGAAAGGCATCCATCTATCGCGCACCTGATATCGGGTCAAAATGCCAAAAAAGAAAAACCCCAGCAAAGGACCATAAGTATATGAAGCTAACTTATAGACTAAATTAATCACCGCTTCGTTGTTCAAAGCATATAATAAAAGAATCAGGAAGAAGAAAATTACAGAATACACTGCATGAGTTCGATACCGGATCGATAATTTTCGTTTTTCTGATAAATCTGTTCGATGATTGAACCCGACAAAATCAACACACCATGATGTCGTAAGCGAGGTTAAAGCTCCTCCTGCGCTTGGATAAGACGACGAAACCAAGCCTATCAAAAAAATGATACCTACACCTGCTCCCAAATAGGTAGATGCAATTGTAGGGAAGATCTTATCCACAGCAGAAATACCCATTGCTGCCATTCCTCCGTGACGGTTCACATAAAGCGCCAGTACAGCACCTAATGTCAAAAACAAAAGATTGACCACAACAATAGTGATGCTTGTCGTTATCATATTCTTTTGTGAGTCTTTCAATGTTTTACAACTCAGGTTTTTCTGCATCATCTCCTGATCCAATCCCGTCATGACAATCGTTATAAAGATTCCACTAACAAATTGTTTGACAAAATGAGTATTATTGTTCCATGTAAAATCAAACCAGGCAGAATAATGACTTGCATTGACAGCCGATATCATTTCTCCCATATTCCATCCCATTTGTTTCGCTATGACAACAACCGCCACGATGACAGCCAAAATCATAAACGTGGTTTGCAGTACATCTGTCCAAACAATGGTTTTCACACCTCCTTTTAAAGTATAGAGATAAATCAGTACCATAAAAATCAAGGCGACCACCCAAAAAGGAGCTGTCCCTGCAGGCAATAATCCATGCAACACAAAAACCACCAAGAAAATACGTACAGCAGCACCCAAGACCCTTGACAAAAGAAAAAACGAAGCTCCTGTTTTATAGGTAAAGAAACCGAAACGTGACTCTAAGTAAGAATAAATCGAAACAAGGTTCATCCGGTAATAAAGCGGTAACAAGACAAAAGCCACAATTACATAGCCAACAACAAAGCCAAGCACCATAGGCATGTAAAAGAATGCCTGATTCATGACATTCCCGGGCACAGAGATCATGGTCACGCCCGAAATGGAAGTTCCCACCATTCCATAAGCCACCACAAACCAAGGAGATTTTCTATTTCCTTGAAAATAAGAACTATTATCCGCTTTGCGAGACGTATACCACGATACCGTAAAAAGCAAGATCGTGTAAATAACAAAAACAGAAAGAATTAAAGAAAGAGGCATAAAAATAGATTTATCTCAAATGGTTTGATTACTGCAAAGATACTGAATATCCTTTTTTAAAGCTGCTTACTATTTTTGATCATCAATGAAAAGTCATCATAAAACAGCGGAACAACCTAACACTGCACTACAGCAACATTACCGTTATCCCGCTGAAAAATAAATTCAATGTTATATCAAACAAATCGTTTCTCATTCAGCACTATTCCATAATGTAAGTCAACTTAACCTTACGATAGGCAATAAAAAAAAACTCAACTTCCGCATACTCATTACCTTGTACACGAAAGCTGAGTAGATAAAAAATTAAAATTCTATTGAGCCGTGTCCCACCACACTGGCATTGACCATACTGACAAAGCCAAAGCTTTAGAATTACTCAACAATACATTGATTGAATTGTATTGAGTTTCAGCAGTTGGTAGCATAATTCTCCTGAACCAATAAGCGGGATCAGTCTTGGATGTTCCTGTCATTTTCGTAGCTGCCGTTGCACCAAATTCAAACGGCCTGTCGTAATCCGGATAAACTACACCATAACTACCAATATCACCGGCACTATAATCAAAACGCCTCATATCATTCCAATTTTGCTGTGTAAAGGACAATGCAATAAATTTTTGTTGCATAATCTTTGCCATCGTCAATTGACCTGTTGTTTGTGCTACTGCAGCACTTGACATAAAGGCATCTATAGCAGTTTCTGGAATAGGTTGTTTGTATGGATTTAAGGTTGCTGAAGTGGTATAAGTTGACAACTTAGCATTCATCAAATCCATGTGTGCTCTGATGCCGGCTTGATAAGCAATTAAAGCATCTGCTTTGTCACCTTGTCTAAATAATACTTCTGCTTTAATAAAGCACATTTCAGGGTAGCCAAGTATATGCGATGGAGATTCCGGTCTGGTATAAAAAGTTCCAGTGGATAAAACCGTTCCATCAGTTGCTTGCCAGGTACTTTCGGATGTTGTTGCTCCTGTTTGCGCACTCAGCGCTTTTAAGCTAACGTAAACAGTATCTCCCATTCTTGCAGGAGTTTTTGTATTTATTGACCATTTTTTAGTTGTAGTAGAATATGAACCCAAAATAGGGCCTCCGTTCAAACGGATATTTGAAGTGATTACATCTACAGGTTGATCCCTTACAAAAGTTTTAACTCCATTAATCGTAAACTGAGCTGACGGCACTAACCAATTTGTTCTTGGGTCGACAACACCAGAACCACCAGAGAATGTATTTGTTAACAAATCCATATACCATTTTGTAATACGAGCGCCATCACTCCAACCTGCAACATCAAAAATTACAGATGTTTTATATGAATCTCCGGTTGTTATGTTTGCTGCCAAATCCGTCGGATCATTTACATGGTTTACGACAATACTTTGACCAACATTCTGAGGTGCTAAAGCTAACTCATTTAAAATTTGCTGAGGATTAAACAAAGATGTTTTTTTAGATATATTCAACATCCAACGTGCTTTTAATCCATGTATCAATTCAATCCATTGTGACACACTACCACCGCACCAACTATCACCTGTTGCAAAACTTGTTGCTGTTGCGGGTTGAGTTTTACCAAAATAAACCAAAGCCTCATCTAAATCACTCATACATCGATTATAGATTTGTTGACCGGTGTTGAATGTAGGAGTAATCGCTGTAGAAACAGAGGTTGTATCCGGCATTTCACCGTACCAATCAGTCATAAGCATAAATCCCATTGCCCGGATAGTATATGCAGCACCCACATAATCCCATGCTTGCTCAGCGGTTGCTTTGGTAATCAAATCAGGAATATTACATGCAGCTCCAATAAACCAGTTTTGATAAGGCGTTGTTGCTGAAGATTGTGCAGGGTTCCACGCAGCCAATAAACCATTTCCGGACGTTGTACTATTTGATGTGATTGTACCGTCAATATATGCAGATCTCACGCTCGCTGTTCCCCAAGCATACAAATAATAATACTGAATCCATGGAAGACGTATGTCAACAGTTGCAGATTGATTATTTGGGACATCGGGGTTCACATTGATATTTAACCATTGCGTACAAGAGCTAAGAGTCAATACCATTAATGCTATTAATATTTTTTTCATAAAAATTAAAATTAAATAATTTCACACCTATCAAAACGTTGCATTGATTCCAAAAGAGCAACCGGCTGTTGCAGGAACACCCGCATAATCAATACCTACAGAACTCGAACCCGAGACACCAGATCCGGCGGCACTTGATTCAGGATCCATTCCCTTATAATTTGTCCACAACCACAAATTGTAACCTGTTACGTTGATAGTTAAAGATTTAATAATATTTTGTCGGGCAATAATCTTTGCCGGCAAACTGTATGATAATGAGACTGAACGTAATCTCAGCCAGTTGGTATTTGTCATAAAATTAGCTGACTCAACCGGATAATAGGTCGAATAATAGGTCGAAATAATACTGGCGCCGGAAGTTTGTATTCCTTGTATATTATACATTTGTGCAGCCTGGAACGTACGTGTAACCGGCTCAAGGCTTTTTGTTGCCGGATTTAGGGAAACACCATTGATAGTCAATGATTGTCGATTTTGCGTTCTTACACTCATTCCATAAGTAGTCATTAAATAGTCTGTCCCGTTATAAACATCACCACCATCTCTAATGTCGAACAAAAACGAAAAATTCCAATTTTTATATTGCAAACTATTATTGAATCCTGCAACAAATTTAGATTCTCTGTTACCAATGTAATAAGTCGTTAAATTGTCCGAAGTTGGCATACTTGTGTTCCAATCCAATATTACATTGCCTTTAGCATCCCTGCTCCATTTTGAACCCGAAATACCCATAAATGCGCCTCCATTAAAAGAAGCGGCTTTTGCATTACCTACCTGAACGTCGGTAACATACATTGGGCTGAGTCCGGCGATAATATTGTTAACCTTACCTCTGTTGCCTGAAACATTCAACGTCATATCCCATTTAAAATCCTTTGTAACAATTGGCTTTCCTGTAATGGAAATTTCCATACCTTTATTAGTGACATCACCAGCATTTGTTGACATGAAAATGTATCCGGTAGATTGACTGGTTCTTGGTTGTAGGATCTGATTAAATGTTGTGTTAAAATAATAGGTATAATCCAATCCTAAACGACCATCTAAGAATTTTAATTCAGTACCAAATTCTGTCGCTTGTGTGATTTCCGGTTTTAAGGTAGGATTTCCTCGTGTCCAGCTATCTCCCACACCAAGTCCTGTCAACATTTGAGCAGGCGGCCATAAATAGGTATTCGTGGCATAAGGATCTGTTGCCTGTCCTACTCTTGCCCATGAAGCCCGAAGTTTTCCAAAACTTAAAATATTATTTTTTGGTACTAATTCAGAGAATACAAAACTTCCGTTTACTGAAGGATAAAAATAAGATCTGTTTGCAACTGGGAGGGTGGATGTCCAATCTTTTCTACCGGTAAGAGCTAAATAAACTATACTTTTGTAAGAAGCACGGAATTCGCTGTAAAGTCCCATTAAGCGATTTTCAGAATGTATTTCTTGAAAAAGTTCATTTGCAGGAGCAAAGTTGGAAAAACTAATGGTGCCAGGAGTACTAAAATTCCATCCGGTACGCATATTGTTCACTGTTTTCGTATCTTCAATATCTTGTCCCAATAAAAGATTTGTTTCGAAAGAGCCAAATGTTTTGTGAAAGTTGAGCATCAAATTTGAATTCAAATATTGATAGTCATAATCACTTTCAGACAATCTACCGTTTTGATACGTAGTCGAAACCGCACTTCCCGGGGCAATATATGTGTAATTATTCGTAGTATATTTATCCAATCCTGCACGGTAATTAATATCAAACCAGTTTGTTACTTTATAACTCGCGTTCAATGAACCTGTAAAACGATTTGTTTGATCCGTCAACTTATCTTTATTGATAATCCAATATGGATTTTCAACATCATCTTCAAGCGGCTGTAAACCAGCAAACATACGATACTTAGTTCCATCTGAATTCAAATAATGAGTCATATCATCACTTCTGTCCCATGTATATACGGAAGTCATGGCTCCATTGCCACCCCCTCCATACAGCCCACTACTGGTAAGTGTCTTGTCTGTATTAGCGATAGAGTAAGCTACATTTGCCCCAACTGTAAGATTTCCGTATTTTTGATCACCGTTAAATCTGAATGTAGTTTTATTATACCCCGTATTGGGAATTATTCCTGTTTGGTCATAACGAGACCCGGAAAGATAAAAACTTCCGTTTTTATTTCCACCGGAAACATTGACACTATTATCATAAATAGCACCGGTTTGGAAAAAGTTCTTGATATTATCATACATAGGAACAGATGAAGTAAACGGTTCCCCCCAAGATTGCGTTGTATAATCACTAAAAATTCCCGCTTGATTATAGTACCCCCGTTGATAGCCGTTTTGTTCCTGAGGAAGTCTATTTGCCCATGACGATTGTACTTTTGAGCTCACCCCTACCGATACATTTCCGTCTGTTTCGCCTTTCTTTGTTGTTATTACAATAACGCCGTTTGCTGCGCGTGATCCATATAAAGCAGATGCTGCTGCTCCTTTCAAAACAGACATGGATGCAATATCTTCAGGATTTATATCCATTACACGGTCACTAAAGGTAGTAGAAGTACGCTGAGTTCCATCAAAACTCGAATTTCCACCAATAGGTGTTGAGTTATCGTAAATAACACCATCAACCACAAATAAAGGTTGATTGTCTCCATCCAAGGAAGTACCTCCCCGGATCGTAATATTCGCACCTGCACCTGGAGCTCCACCACCCTGAGTTACGTTTACGCCAGCAATTTTTCCATCAAGTGAATTGATAACATTTGTGCTTTTATTCTTTAAAATTTCGCTGGCTTTAATTTCATCTACCGAATACCCCAAAGCTTTCCGATCTTTTTTAATACCTAAAGCTGTTATTACTACATCTTGCATCTGTACAGCAGATTCTTGTAATGTTGCATTTATTACAGAACGGCCTCCAATTGCTTCTTCTGCGGGTTTGTAGCCCATAAATGAAAAAAGCAATTTGTCTTTTGCATTTGCAGAAATTGAGTAAAATCCATTAACGTCTGTAATGGTGCCCGTAGAAGTCCCGGCGACCTTTACCGTTGCTCCGATAATGGGCTGATTGGTAGCATCAACTACCTTACCTTTAATGACTCTGGTCTGCGCAAAACCTCCTGCTATGGTAAATAAAACCAAGAAGAATGTCATACCCAAACGAATCCATTTTTGTTGAAAAGTTTTCATCATAACTTTGAGGATTTAGGGATAAAGAAACTGTTAATTGCGCCTGTTTTATTGAATAAGAAGATTTGAGGCGTACAAATCTCTTATCGTTTATGGATAAAAAACAAGACTGCTTTTTCTTTAGTATAGCTAACTCTCAGATATTCAAAAGAATAAAATTGAATAAATGATGAATGATATTGATTCGTTTACTACCATTGATTCTTTTCTAATTGGTATATTCTCTTCTAAATCTTTCTTACGAACTTCAAATATTGATTTTAATGCGAAAATGAAATGCAATAATCAGCAAAAAAATCATTTAGAGACCTTATAGTTAATGACTTTATTATCAACATTTACACGTTAACATACTAACTCTTTCACCAAAATGTATGTGACAAAAATAGTACAATATTTTCAAGAAACAAATGCAAATACAATATTTATTTTTTTTATTTGTATATTAGTTAGTTTTAATCTATATAAGCATTTATTCGCTTCAAATTAATATACATATATCCACATAATACATAACTAACTGTTTTATTTTATGATTGTCTTATTTTTAACATTCATGGTTTTTCTTGTATTTCTACCAATAACGGTTATCTTTGTCTGGATATTTTGACACAAAATGGAGCAATTATATACCTTTTCTAACCAATTATTACAAAATAAGAAATAGTTAATAAAATCAAATAAACGAATTATTGCAAGTTACTTATTATTGCTGAATATGAATAACTTTCGAAGGAAAACTCTCATTATGTAATCGATTAAGTGCCGTTACATAATAATAAAAAGGTCCTGTATTTGAGACATTCAATCGTATCTGATTGTCTCTCACTAAACCAACAATAGCATTTCCTTTTTTAAAATCAGGAATCTGACCTTTTTTAAAGCGATAAACCGCGAAGTAAGCTACTTTATCTGCTGGATCATTATCTTTGTTTTTATTATGAAACGACCACATCAGAATAAAAGTTTTTGGGTCATATTTCAATTTCGAAGGTGGTAAAGGAGCTTTTCCTGGCATCTTTGGAAATATAGGCACCAAAGCCGGATAAGGATTAATTTGCTGTTCTAAGACTTCATCAATTCCAAACACATCATCTTTAAAATTTTTTGCATCAAAATAACAAAAACCACTATATTTAGGTTTAGCTCGAATAAAATTAACTTGTTGCACAATTTCATCAGTCGAATGCCATACTGTCTCTTTTGCTTTTATGTTTAGTCGATATGTACCAATACCGGCATATACTACATGTCCAAATGAATTATCAGCCCACCAATTGGCAACAACTCTAAAATCAAGTTTATCGTAGCCAATTGCAAAATAGAGTTGAGGCATCACGTAATCAATCCAGCCCTTTTCTAACCAAAGGCGGATATCAGCATGTAAATTGTCATAATCGGTATAACCATAGCTTTGAGTATCTGATCCACGAGGATCATCACGATTATTGCGCCAAACGGCATACGGACTAATGCCAAATTTAACGTATGGTTTTATTGATTTAATGGTATCATGCAACATCTTAATAATCATGTTTACATTCTCTCGTCTCCAAGCCATTTTATTTTGAATATTATATCCACGATTGCATTTCGCAAATGAAATACTATCGTTAAAATCATTGTAGGGATAAAAGTAATCATCAAAATGGATAGCATCGATATCATAACGTGAAACAATATCTTTTACCACCTTACAAACGAAAGCTCTCGTTTCTGGATAAGCCGGATCAAAATAGGTTTTTTCTTGATAAGCTACAAACCACTCAGGATGTTGATTAAATATGTGATTTGGAAATAATTTTCCATAATCGTTGTCTATGGTAGCACGATAAGGATTCAACCACGCATGAAACTCAATACATCTTTTGTGACATTCTTCAATAACAAACTGTAATGGATCATACAACGGCGCGATTCCTTGTTTTCCTGATAAAAAAGCTGACCATGGTTCGTAAGCTGAAGGGTAAAACGCATCTCCACAGGGACGAATTTGCATAACAACAGCATTGAAACCTAATTTCTTAAACAAATCAAGATATGCAATTAACTCTGCTTTTTGTTCTTCACTACTCATTCCTGGTTTGGAAGGCCAATCCATATTGTTAACAGTAGCCATCCATACCGCACGTAACTCTCTTTTCCCTTCAAACAAATGAGCAGAGAAAAGATGTCCATTTACAAAAAAGAGACATATGACGCAAAACAATCGTACTATTTTATTCATGTGTTTTATCAATATGCTCTCCCAATCAGATCATTAGCAGCCTTTATCAAAGAAAGATCGTCATTTGTGTCCATACTTATTTCCCAAAACATAACTCCGCCTAATCCATTTGCAGTAGAATAATTTACTTTTTTCTGAATAGTGCTAAGCCCGTTGTAGTAAATAGTAAAAGGGTCAGGATGTGCTGTAGTAGTTACAGTCGCAGAATCTAACATGGCATTCGCATTCTCACCTAAAATCACATTATAAGCTAATGTATTACCAGTCTGTGAAATCCCTGATGGCCGTCCATAAAGAGGTAATCCGGTAACAAATTTTGTTCGAGGTAACTTGCGTATAGTTACCCAATAATTAAAACTTGTCAACAACATAGAGTATGGACTATGTTGCACATAAGGTTGCGTGGTACTATAATCATCATAAATCATCACATTAAACCAATCGACATCATCAAAAACATCAGAAGTAATTCCATTTGAAACCGAACCTACATAAAGTCCGCTAGTAATTGCCATAGTGAGCAGATATTTTTTGTTTATATGACATAAGTCGCTAAGTTGCTTCATCAAAAGAGCATTACCATAAGATGATCCATCAGCAGTTGAAGGATATTCCCAATCATTATCCAATCCATCTAAATTATACTGACTGAGCATATTCATCAATGCATTCACAAATTGATTGCGGGATGATTCTTGAGAAGCCATTGATACAAAATATTGCTGACTTCCGTTAAAACTCAATAAAACTTTCACTCCCAATCTTTTACAACGTGACACTAAAGATATCAATGTATCAGGTTCATCAATTACTGGAAGCAAGGACGAATTAATGGAAGCAAAAGCATAAATTACAACATCCAGCATTTTTAATTTCGAGTCAGGAATTGAGCTTATATCACGATAAGAAGGAAAATAGCCCACAACTTGGAATTTTGTATTAGCGGGAGCTTTATAAAGTGTCACTGTGGAAGTTTCATCAACTTGAGTAGGAACATCATTTTCTTTAGAACATGAAATAAACAATATCAACAACACAAAGAATACGCCTAATGATTTTCGTTTCATGTGAATTAATTTTACTATGGATACATGTAACTTGTTAACAAATTTATTTTCTTTGGAAAATAATAAGTAGTAAAAATAATATAATGCAGTGTTCTATTTCATTGAGAGTTTTGGAACTTTCTCCTGATCTTTTCAAAGAAAAAAAAGCAGTGGCTATGTAATGATGAAATCATCTAACTCATTTTACAACAATATTACTTGGCTATTTTTTAGCTGTTCATGTATTAGAAGGAGATATATTGCAATGAAATAAGAAAATCTTTCTGATCCAGTTTTATGGGACACATAAAAATTACAAAGCAGAACTATACATCTTCAACATAAATCAATTAAAGTATTGCATAGTTCCGCTTTATAAAAAATGTAGAACAAAATATTAAAACTACCTACCCGTCCAACCAGGATTTTGTGTTAAATTATTCCCGTATCCTGCATTTTGATAAAGAGTAAACTGATCTTTCCCTATAGGTGATAAATAGACTTCCAAGCCAGACATCGTTCCACTTCCAAAGCCGCTTGATTTGAATGCACGAGATGTAATCGTTGTTGAAGAGGTAGAATAAAGAATATAACCTGATGCAGGTCCGCCTCCGCCTCCAGGAGTACCTGTAGTTCCTAACCATGGGGTAGCAACCGTATTATCAACATTGTTTGCTGCAAGTAATGGTTTTAGTTTATATGTCAAAGAAGATGAATTTCCGGTTTTAGGATCCAAACCAGCACTCATATTAATCCAAGCACCTCTATTAACAGTTAATTGTGGAGTACGAGTATAATCCATATAATGCAGCTTACCCCAGCGCATCAAATCATAAAAACGGAATCCTTCTAATGCCAATTCAATTCGTCGCTCACGACGGATTTCCCATATCATAGGAGGAACTTCATAACTTGTTCCGTCAGGATTGACATCCCGATCAGGGTCATTAATCATCACATTATTCACAGCAGGATAACCACCAATCACTTGTAGATGTGGCATTGCAATCATTAATCGATCACGCAATTTATTGATTGATATATCCAAATCTGATTGAGCAATTGGGACCGGAACATTCCCGGAAATACTTGTATTTGCGATTTCCGCACATGCTTCAGCGTAGTTAAGAAGAACTTCATCATAACAAACAATTGGTGCTGAAGTTAAATTAGTATTTAAAGATGCAGTATAATAATCGTTGTCATTCAAAAACTTACGAATTGCCATTCCTGTAAGAGCATAATCAGCATCTCCATTCGCACCTGTAAACGCAGCTGATTGTAATCGTAAAGAATCTGGACAAATTGTTGAGCCAATTCTAGGATCTAATAATGATGTACCAGTTTTAAATTTACGATAACTAAAAGAAGAAGTAGTAGGATCTAAATTAATAGTTGGCGATTGCTTTTGAGGTAGTCCATCTTTACAGAGGAAAGCATCCAGTAAATTTTTAGATATTCCCACCTGAGCATTTTGATATGCACAATAAGATTCTACAGAATGAGAAACTATTCCACTTGCATATGAACGATACATAATTACCTCAGGATTTCCAGCCAGGTTATACGAGACAAACAATGATCGTAATGGATCGCCACCTCCGGAGACTGTTGAATTATTAATACTGTAGCGACCACTATTTATTACATCTAAAGCATATTGTTTTGCTTTTTGATAATAACCCGATGCTTTGCTTTTATCATACCCAAACACTGTAGGATAATACCTAAAGACAGAGGCTTCATATAACATAATTCTTGAAGCAAATGCTGCTTCAACATCGCGAGTAATTGTTGTACCCTGAGGATAGCCTAAAGTCACTTCACTTACTCGAGTATGTGCAATGGCATAATCAAAATCTGCTATCATACTATCAACAACAAGAGATCTTGGATCGCGAGGTTTATAAAGTAATGCAGTTTGACTTTGATCAACAACAGTATTATAATATGGACAATCACCATACGATTGAATAATCAATTCGTAAGCCAAAGCACGAAAAAATCGACCAACACCCAGCCAATGGTTACGCGTGGAATCATTAATGCCTGTTGCAGTCTGAACACTTGCAATAAAAATATTTGCTTTTCTTACCCAAGCGTAATTCCATGCTCCTGTATTTGGGACTGTGGTTGCAAATATATTTCCACCACCTGCATAATCGTCACTCGTTGGAGCCCCACCTAAATTTTCATAATATGGTCCATAAGAATAATTTTGACCATACCCAAAAAAATAATTTCCAAAAACACCTGTTGAGGTATTTCCCGATAAAAAACCCCAGGAGAAAGTTCTAATACTGGCTTCTGAAGTCCAATATTGAGCACTTGATAAACTAGTAAGAGGTCCTTTGTCCAAATAATTAGTGCAACTAGCTAAAAATAAAGCTATTATTGCAAAATATATAATTTTCATTATGAATATTTTTAAATATAACGATTAGAAACAAACATTATTGTTTTCAGCTAACTAATCAATAGGTTACCTGAAGACCTATAGAATAATTCTTAGAAAAAGGATAACTGCGGCCATAAGCAATTGCATCTCCAACACTTCCAGTTTCAGGATCAACAGGTGCCGTTAAATGGTCAAAAGTAAAAAGATTATCAATGCTTACATAAAATCTCACCTTTTGCATATACGCTTTAGAAATAGTGGATTTAGGCAAAGAATAACCAATAGATAAGTTTTTACATCTTAAATAAGCAAAATTTTGCATATATTTATCGCTAATCTCAAAATTTCCAACATTAGCAGTACCGCTATTTTGTGGGCGAGGATATTGTGGATCATTCACTTGAGAAACAAAGTAATTCGATTTCGTGGGATCCGTTACATTAGGTGTATACCAATAACTTGTCTGCGTTGTTAAAAGAGTTGGGCTATTTCCCGTATCATAGCCTGGTATGGTTGCTGAAGATCCAATCCAATTTTTCTCACGACCTACACCTTGAAAAAACATATTAAAATCAAAACCTTTCCAAGAAGCACCAATCGTAAAATTGTATTGATCACGAGGAGTACTATTTCCCAAAAGTGTCATATCGCCATGATCGGAAACAGTTCCAGCTCCTGCAGTTAACGCACCATCACCATTCAAATCTTTATACTTAACATCACCAGGTCCAAAAGTGCCGAGTTGAGATTGAGTCGCAATGCCGGGCTTAAGTACATATTGTCCGTTAGAAACAAGAATGGCTCCAGTCGCATCTCTTTGAAAATCATCGATTGTGAAAAACCGATCAAATTTATATCCATACACATTCCCAATTCGCTGTCCAACCCGATAACCAGTATAAGAAGTCGAATAAACCCACTTTGTTATAGTCTGAATATAGTCAGACAATCCAGCAGATAAATTAACAGTTAACCCATTATTAAATATATGTCTATAGTTCAACTGCAATTCCCAACCATCAGTTGTCAATGATCCAAAGTTTTGATAAGCAGCTGTTGTTCCAAATGTTAAAGGGACAGGTGTTCCGGCAGTTATCATATTGGAAGTAACACGCTGATACCAATCATACGTAATTCCGAGATCATTGAATAACTGCAAATCAACACCAAAATCCGCTGTAGCCACCTTTTCCCATGTTAAAGAGGAGGAGACAGTTGAAGGTGTCCCTGTAAATGTTTGATTTGCACCGTTCACATACCATAAAGAGCCTCCTGTATTAACACTTGTACCATAATATGGGGTAAGGGTAGAAATGAAAGAATTAGGTGCTACATCCTGATTACCTAACACCCCATAAGAAGCACGTAATTTTCCTGAAGTTAATATATTTGTTACAGGTTTCATGAATTTTTCCTCTGTAAAACGCCATCCTAATGAACCGGAAGGGAAAATTGCCCAACGGTTGGTTGCAGGGAAAAGAGACGAACCATCATAACGCATATCAAATTCCGCTAAATACTTATCATTATAGGAATAATTAATTCTTCCAAACGCACCAGCGGTAGACCATTGTGTGGGCGAACTTGTAAGATAACCTGAACCTATAGGTCCTACTGTTTGTGTTCCTGTTGCCAAAGCAAGATCCGCTTGAGAATTTAATATTAAATTTGCTTTTTTTGCAACAAAACCATCTTGAATAAAATCTTCTGTATTTACTCCTGCGATGATTTTAATGTTATTTAACTTTATCTTCTTATTAAACGTAAAATATCCATTGAAAGCACGTGTGCGTTGATACATAAAATCATTTTCAATATAATTGGTATTAGAACTTACAATTCCGTAATCAAACCCACTTGGAGTAGTAGGATCAGGAGTCCCCCATGTATTTAATGCATAAAAATCTCCTCCTCGAACAGTTGCCTGAGTATCTTCATTTGAATAGGTATAATCAGCGTCAAAAGTTAATTCTTTTGAAATTTTGGCAGTTGCACTTATCGTAATACGGGATAATGTTGAACCGGTCGTATTATCATTTGCTTGACTAACAGCATCTACACCGTCTTTTACAGGTTGACCATCAATGTAACCATAAGGAGAAAAACTTGACCATCGATACATGTAATAAAAAGAATTATAACGAGACGCAGTATTCATCAAGTTAAAAGGCGTAGTTAAAGTAGAATTCGAGAGTGCAGTATTCAATTTAACATCTAGCCATTCATTAATACTCGAATTGACGTTAGCATTCAAATTATATCTTTTATAACTATCCGGATTAACTTTTAATTGACCGGATTGATCTAAATAAGCTCCACTTATATTATAAGAAGTTTTTTCTCCACCTCCGGAAATAGAAATATTATGTTGGCTCATGGGGGTATATCTTCTTAAATACAGATCTGTGGGATCATAAGTTCTATAACCGTAAAATTTACCTCCTATAATATCATAATCACGACCTCTTACAATATTATCTCCCAAATTTTTATTACCATATGAAGTTAACCATTGCTTCATTGTTTGAATCGTCGCAGCATTAGCATACACAAAACCACCATTTGCATCTGCAGGGTTAGTCGGATTTGCTCTCTGATTGACAGCTAACAAAAAAGAAGCAGTTGTTGGAGCATCTGCTTCTTTCATAGTGATAGTTGGAGTATTCTCAGACATATTAAAAGAATAATCGACCGTTGTAGGTTGATTTTTTCTTCCTTGTTTTGTTGTAATTAAAATTACGCCCCATGTTGCGCGTGCACCATAAACGGCACAAGAAGCAGCATCTTTTAATACAGAAATAGTAGCAATGTCATTCGGGTTAATCATCATCAAACTTGGAACTTCGACTCCATCAATCAGTACAAGTGGAGTTCCTGCTCCACTTGTTGAAGCTCCATTTCCTAATGAACCTACGCTTCCTCTCAACATAATGGAAGGATTCACTCCTAAATCTCCGGTTGGAGCTGTAATAGTCAACCCAGATGTAACACCTTCCAAACCACGAGACACATCAGTAATAGGACGAGAATCCAACACTTTCGTATCTACAGTGGCAACAGCTCCTGTCAAATTAGCTTTTCGCTGGGTACCATAACCAACCACTACTACATCATTCAACTGCACATTCGATTCTCCTAATGTGACATTAATCACAGAACGGTCTCCGATTGCTTCCTCTGCTGGTTTGTAGCCCATAAATGAAAAAAGCAATTTGCCTTTAGATGCTACAGAAAGAGAGTAAAATCCATTTACATCAGTAATAGTGCCGACAGAAGTTCCTGCGACCTTTACCGTTGCTCCAATAATGGGTTGATTGGTTGCATCAACCACCTTACCTTTAATGACTCTTGTCTGTGCATAACTTCCAGCTACAGTAAACAAAACCAAGAAGAATGTCATACCCAAACGAATCCATTTTTGCTGAAGAATTCTCATCATAATTTTGAGGATTTAAGGATCAAGAAATTAATTGCGCCTGTTTTACAGAATAGAAGATTTGAGGCGTACAAACCTTTTATCGTTTATGATATGAAGAATTAAAAAATTAAGACTATTTGCTATTACTTGACTAACCCGAAGATATTCAAAAGAATAAAATTGAATAAATGATGAATGATATCTATTCGATTACACCTATTGATTTTTTTCTAATTGGTATATTCTCTTCTAAATCTTTCTTACTAACCTCAAATATTGATTTTAATGCGAAAAAAAAACGCAATAATCGGCATAAAAACCTTTTAGAGAACTCATAGTTAATGACTTTATTATCAACATTTACACATTAACATACTAACTCTATCACCAAAATGCACGCGACAAAATTAGTACAATATTTTCAAGAAACAAATACAATCGCCATATTTATGTTTTTTATTTGTGTTTTTATTCTTATTAATATGTTTCAACACATATTTGTTTGATATTAGCAATTTGAAAATACAAAGCCCATCGTAATTACTTTTAAGAGAAAGGTTACTATATTAAGCAAATAACAAACTTGCTTAATACGATTATTTTTTATTCTTTACATTAAGGAGCCATTGATTCATACAACATGCTGTTTATTCCTCGATAATCCTCCAATGCTTGTTCTATATTGGGTCTATTCTCCTTCAGAGATAAAACCTATATAATACGTATATAAAACCTATATAAAACGTATATAATACCTACTTATATAGATAGGTATTATATACGTTTTATCTACGTGTCATATACATTTATAATTCGTAGTATCTATGAACCGGTTACGAGGAAGCATCGAAGGAAAGACGATGTTCCTATACTTAAATATACTTGATATATCTTTTTTCAAATAGAAGTCATCTTGACTTTCGACCTTATTCATATGAAATCCCCATGTTTTACCAAACGCCAATAAACATGAAAATAAAGTAACAGGGGATTCCATTTGTCCTTTAAAATCAAAATTATTTACAAATGAAATCGGGTTATTTTTTAAGCTTTATTTATTGACCTCCTCCTAACCTCCCCCAAAGGGTAATGTCAAATGACATTGCAATAGTTACAGCCCCCTTCGAGGGTTGGGGGTTAGTAGATAAAAAAGTCAAGAAAAATTCATAAAAAACCAAGAAGCAAAAGCGAATCAAGAAATATTTGTCTTCCATTTCTCTTGGTAAAAGAAGATGACAAAAATAAATTACGTTGAAAAAAAGCCATTTGTTTTTGAAAGGATTATTGTACCTTTGTATCGTATCTTAATTTTTGTTGATATTTTGAGGCTAAGGCCATTGATATTCAGTGCTTCTTATTATGTTATGGAACTTATAAAAAACAAAATGAGTATCCGATTTATTACCTATCCGGTATTACAAAGGCTGACTAACGAGTGACCTCGTCCGATGAGCCGCAAAACAAAGGATGTATGGTACTCATCCTGAACATCTGGACTCGTTTCAGTTATTGTTTTTGAATTATCGATTAAAAACACTTTAAATCTCCCATTATGTATACATTTTCAGAAGCAGTTGAAGGGTTGCGTTCATCAGCCATTCGTGATTTAATGAATTTAGCTACCCGCCCTGACATGATTTCGTTTGCCGGTGGTATGCCTGACAATGAGCTTTTCCCATTAAAGGATGTTCAGGAAATTGTTGCCGGTTTATCGATTGGGGAGCAACAAGCAGCATTGCAATATGCACCAACGACAGGATATCCACCATTACTACAAGCGCTTGAGCAATGGTTGAAAAGCAAAGGGTTGCCCGTGGAAAGCAATCGCCTCATTATTACGACCGGATCGTTGCAGGGCATCAATATTTTTACCAAATTATTTATCAATCCTCATGATGTGGTATTAACTGAAAATCCTTCTTTTATTGGAGCATTATCTGTGTTCAACTCCTATTTGGGGGATGTCCGAGGAATACCGATGGATGAGGAAGGAATTGACGTGGCAAAATTAAAATCGGCATTGTCATTAAATCCAAAGTTAATCTATGTAATGCCAACTTTTCACAATCCTGCAGGAGTCACATACAGTATTGAGCGTCGCCATCAATTTTTAGAAATCATGAACCAAACATCCGTTCCAATATTGGAAGACGATGCGTATGGTGATTTAACCTTTAATATGGATGAGGCTTCATTGCACTTGCCGTTGAAGATTCTTTCAAATAAGGAGCAACAAATTTGTTACACAGGTTCGTTTTCTAAAATATTTGGACCTGGTATCCGTCTCGGATGGATGCTTTTAAGTGATGACTTCTATCGTAAGGCGGAAATTTGCAAACAAGCGTTAGACGCATGTTCGCCAACATTCACACAAGTGCTCGCACATCGCTTTCTGGCATCAGGAAAATTAGATCAGTATGTAGCGTGGGTGCGGGCTATCTATAAACAACGGTGCGACTATATGGTTAGTGCAATTACGCGTTATTTCCCGGAAGAAGCAACCTTTATCCGACCAAAAGGAGGGTTTTATTTATGGGTGAAATTACCCGAAGGAATGGATGAAAAAGAATTGCTAAAAGCAACTATTACCGATGGCGCTGTATTTGTTGTTGGTTCGACATTCGACCCGTCAGGAGCACCCAATGGGCATATCCGGCTCTCATTTTCAAACACCCCGGAAGAAAAAATTGAACGTGGTATTCGCATTATCGGCGATCGAATGAAACAAATGATGATGAAGCAAGCATAAGGTCGATCAGGTATGTGAGGTATTTCATACGATTATTTTTACTTTTCACATTAAGGATGTATGGAACTCGTCCCGAATACCGGGATCCGTTTCATTATCCTTCAGTCTTTTATAACCGAAAAGCAACCTTTTCAAACGCTATTCATTGATTGATTCATTAAAGGACACAAACAATGCATGTTCTTTGTATTTAAACTTGAAACCGAGTAGTAGACTATTTGTTATATCAAAGAAAAACAACTATCTTTGCATCGATTTTATTGTTGGAATGTTTGTGCAACTTCACAATGAAATTGATTTAGGTAGCTGGTGATTAGATGTTACTATTGAGCAAAACAATCGCTTCCTGCTTAAATTCAAGAGGATGATAGTTTTACACGATTTACTACGGCAGTAGTGTTTGGGAAACCCTTTTGAAGTCCTTTCAATGGGTTTTTTTTGTTTTTGTTTGGCTCACATTAAGGAAAGGGCTAACAACGTGTATATCAAGAAAAAATGTGTATCTTTGTGGTCTGTTTTACAAAATAGTGCGTCGGATGATAGAGCAACACTTAATATATAATTTAGTAGAATCGTATCTTATTCAAAAAGAGATTTTCATTGTCGATGTGATCGTTACACCTGACCATCGCATTGTGATCGAAATTGATTCAAAACAAGGAGTAACCATTGATGAATGCGCTCAATTGAGTCAATTTGTTGAATCGAACTTAGATCGTGAGAAAGAAGATTTTGAGTTAGAAGTAGGATCAGCGGGGTTAAGTTCTCCTTTCAAAGTGCTTCAACAATATGAAAAATATACCGGAAGTGAAGTTGAAGTAGTCACAAAAAAAGGAGAGAGATTCAGTGGTGTATTAAATACTGTCGATCCGGAAAAATTTACAATTACCATACAGGAGAAAATAAAAGAAGAAGGTGCAAAACGCAAAAAGAACGTTGAACGCACGGTGCAGTTTACCTATGAAGAAATAAAAAAAACCAACTATCTAATTAGATTCAAATAGCTATGAGCAAAATGGAACCCATCAATTTCATTGATACCTTTGCAGAGTTTAAGGAACTGAAGAATATTGACCGTCCTACGTTGATAAGTATTTTGGAAGAATCTTTTCGTGGAGCGCTTACCAAAATGTTTGGATCGGACGAGAATTTTGATGTGATCATTAATCCTGATAAAGGCGACTTTGAAATATGGCACAATCGGGAAGTGGTGGCAGATGACGCAGTGGAAGACCCTATTCGCCAAATTTCACTAACGGAAGCAAAAAAAATTGATGTTGACTACGAGATAGGAGAAACAGTTGCTGATGCAGTGGATTTTCTGGGATTCGGACGCCGTGCTATCTTAACTCTCCGTCAAACACTATCTTCTAAAATTTTAGAACTACAAAAAGATTACCTTTTCAACAAATACAAAGATCGTGTTGGCCAGATTGTCAGTGGCGAAGTGTATCAAATGTGGAAAAAGGAGATTTTGCTTTTAGACGATGAAGGGAATGAATTGTTATTGCCCAAATTGGAACAAATACCGGCAGATTTTTATCGTAAAGGAGATTCGGTTCGTTCTGTCGTGCAAAAGGTGGAAAGTAGAAATGGTAACCCGAAAATTATTGTTTCGCGTACATCACCCATGTTTTTGCAACGTCTGTTCGAGCTTGAGGTACCTGAGATTCATGACGGCTTGATTACTATTCGAAAAATAGCCCGTATCCCGGGAGAAAGAGCTAAAGTGGCTGTAGAAACCTATGACGAACGCATTGATCCTGTCGGAGCATGTGTTGGCGTAAAGGGCGCCCGTATTCATGGCATTGTGAGAGAATTGAAGAATGAAAATATTGATGTCATCAATTTCACCAATAATATTTCATTATTCATCGCTCGCTCGCTCAGTCCGGCAAAAGTTTCTTCCATTCAGTTAGATGAAGAAAATCACAAAGCAGATGTTTATCTAAAACCGGAAGAGATTTCGATGGCTATCGGAAAAGGTGGAATGAACATTCGTCTGGCTTCGATGTTAACTGAATACACCATTGATGTGTTCCGCGATATTGACGAAGCAGATGATGAAGATATCTATTTGGATGAATTTAATGATGAAATAGAACAATGGGTGATCGATATCCTGAAATCGATTGGATGCGACACTGCTAAAAGTGTTTTAGCTATTCCTCGTGAAGAGTTAATTCAGCGAAGCGACTTAGAGGATGAAACAGTGGATGACGTGTTGCGGGTGATAAAAGCAGAATTTGAAGAATAGGTGTATTGTTATTCCTACTGTTGGGGAGCCTCTTCATCGTGACGGTGGAGAGTGATTAATGGGGTTCGTTTTTTTCAAAACAAAATTATTACTATGTCGAGTATCAGGTTAAGTAAGGTCGTTAAAGATTTAAACGTTGGACTTTCTACAGCTGTCGATTTTTTGCGTAAAAAGGGACATGTGGTTGATTCAAATCCGAATAATAAGATATCGGATGATGAATATGCATTGCTTGTGAAAGAATTTAGTCCAGACAAGGATCTTAAACAGATGTCGGAACGCGAAACCCAAATACGCATGGAAAAAGAAAGAACACATACCCATGTTCCCTCCGAAATTCCAACTCCAGCTATGCCTGAACATACCCCCAAAGAGCACCCCATTGAGACACACCCTGAAATTTCGAATGAATCCGATACAGTGATTTTGCATGAAGAACATGTTCATGCTGCAGAACATCCTAAAGAAACTGAGTTAGACGAATTAAAAATTGAGATTGCAGAAGAGTTGCTACCTCATCTTAAAACAGTGGGAAAAATTGACTTAGACCATGTCAATAAAACTACGCCGCATAAAATAGAAGAAGCCATTCCGGAACCTGTTTCCGAAGAACCAATAGCTACTGAACCTGTTATTGAAGCAGAAGTGCCTGAGCCTGAACAACCCGTTGAGATTCCGGTTATCGAAGTTCATCCTGTCGAAGTGATTCACGTTGAAGAGATTCATATTGAAGAGCCAATTATTGTTATTGAAAAAGGACCCTCGATCATTGAAAATGAACCAAAAGAAGTTGATAAACCAATAGAAGAATTGGAAATTATCGAAACCGAGGAAGCCGTAAATGAAAAACCCGAAGCTGAAATCTTTCAACTACGATCCAATGTTATTGAACAGAACATCAAAGTCGTTGATAAAATTGACTTGGATGCCCTTAACCAGCAAACGCGTCCAAAGAAGAAATCCAAAGATGAAAAGAGGAAGGAACGCGAAGAGAAGGACCGCACACAACATGTACAGCAGGCAGCAAGCCATCGCGTTGCACCGACGGATACTCCTGTTGTACCCAACAAACCAAGCACACCTATAAAAGTTGTCTTGGCGGAGGATAAGAAAAAAGAGAAACGGAAACGTATCCATAAGGAAAAAGTTACCATGGACAAACCAAGTCCAACGGTTACTCATCAACAAAAGCCTGCAGACCACAACAAGCCGAAAAGCAGCGATGGTTCGTTTATAAAAAGGCCTTTCAAACCAGAGGTCAACGAAACCGATGTGCAAAAACAGATTAAAGAAACACTGGCACGGCTTACTCAGAAAAAAACAAAAGGGTCAAAATATCGCAAGGAACGAAGAGATTCCAATGTTGCTCGTCAAATGGAACGGGCAGAACGCGAAAAGGGCGATGAGATGAAGTTGCAGTTAACCGAATTTGTGACAGTTGCAGAGTTGGCCAATATGATGAATGTACCTGTGACTAACGTAATCGCAACTTGTATGAATCTGGGGGTCATGGTTTCCATCAATCAACGATTAGATGCAGAGACCATTAACATTGTTGCAGACGAATTTGGATATGCGACGGAATATGTAAGTTCTGAGGTGATTGATGCTATTGCACATGACGAAGAAGAAGAAGATGAGAATCTACGAATTACTCGTCCACCAATCGTTACCGTAATGGGACACGTAGATCATGGAAAGACCTCCTTACTCGATTATATCCGAAAAGCTAATGTTATTGCAGGTGAAGCAGGTGGTATCACACAACATATCGGTGCATATCATGTGACGCAAGAAGATGGCCGCCACATTACATTTTTAGATACTCCCGGGCATGAAGCATTTACTGCCATGCGCGCACGTGGAGCCGCTGTAACAGATATTGCAATCATTATCGTTGCAGCTGACGATAGTGTGATGCCACAAACAATTGAAGCAATTAATCATGCTTCGGCTGCCAATGTTCCCATTGTTTTTGCCATTAATAAAATAGACAAGACAGGTGCTAATCCTGAAAAGATCAAAGAGGCTCTAGCTAACTTGAATTATTTGGTAGAAGATTGGGGAGGAAAATATCAATCGCAGGAAATATCAGCTAAGAAGGGTACCGGCGTGAAAGAATTACTTGAAAAGGTATTGCTTGAAGCGGATATGTTAGACCTGAAAGCGAACCCAAACAAAAGAGCTGTGGGATCCACCATTGAATCATCATTGGATAAAGGTCGCGGATATGTCGCCACTGTTTTAGTGCAAGACGGAACATTAAATGTTGGGGATGTTATGTTAGCAGGAACTCACTTCGGAAAAGTGAAAGCCATGTTTAATGAGCGAAATCAACGTGTGGCGAAGGCAGGTCCTGCCGAACCCGTGATTGTTCTCGGACTCAATGGAGCACCTCAGGCCGGTGACAATTTCAACGTGATGCCAACCGAACAAGAAGCCCGCGACATTGCAACAAAAAGGGAACAATTACAACGGGAACAAGGGTTACGTACGAGCCGCCATATTACGCTGGACGAAATTGGACGACGCATTGCTATCGGTAACTTCCAGGAATTAAACATCATCGTAAAAGGAGATGTGGATGGCTCAATAGAAGCTTTATCCGATTCGTTGATTAAGCTATCAGGCGATGAAATTCAGGTTAATGTCATTCATAAAGCAGTAGGACCCATATCAGAGTCAGATGTAATGTTAGCTGCAGCTTCAAATGCAATTATTGTCGGGTTCCAGGTACGGCCGTCTATGGCTGCACGTAAAATAGCTGAAAAAGAAGAGATTGATATTCGTTTATATTCTATTATCTACAATGCAATCGAAGAAATCAAAGCCGCTATGGAAGGCATGCTTTCTCCAGAAATTAAGGAAGAGATTGTTGCTACGATTGAAGTACGCGACGTGTTCAAAATCACTAAAGTGGGAAGTGTTGCAGGCTGTATGGTCAAAGAAGGTAAAATTAAGCGCAGTACAAAAATCCGGCTTATACGTGATGGTATCGTTGTGTATACCGGGGAACTTGGTTCTTTGAAGCGTTTCAAAGAAGATGTCAAGGAGGTAACAACAGGATATGAGTGTGGTTTAAATATTGCTAATTACAATGATATAAAAATTGGCGATATTATTGAAGGATATGATGAGGTTGAAGTGAAAAAAACGCTTTAATTGCGTATATCTCTTTACGTTATCTGACCATTGCGTTCTTCGATAAATAAGGAGAACGCTTTTCTTTTTTTATTTTGGCTTCTCAGTAATTCTATATGGACAAACTCGATTTACTCTTTTTGGTACTGCTTGGAGCGGGTTTTATACGAGGTTGGATAAAGGGAGCTATCATGCAGTTAGCAGCATTAGCAGCAATCATTTTAGGTGTCTATGGTGCAATATCGTTTTATGAGCCGGTCGCTCATTTTTTAGAGCAATCTTTTCATTTTTCAATACGTCTGGCTGTCCCTTTTGCATTTCTTTCGCTGTTTATTGCCTTTGGCTTTGGATTGTATCTCGCGGGAAAGCTGCTGACAACATTTTTCAAAGCAATTTCTTTGTCCTGGATTGACAGATTGTTAGGTGCCGTAGTTGGGCTACTCAAAATAGCTCTCGTTTTGGGTGTTTTGCTACAACTTTTTGCCTTTGCTGATTTCTCTGCACATGAAACTCATCCTGCCAAGCCTCAATCCGCACTTCGGCAAACATTGGAAGCATTCCCATCTCAGGTGCTGCCATTCTTTCATCTTCATAGTATGTAATATGAAGAACAATATTGCAAAGTAACTCACTCCATTTAGAGATAACTTGTCACCCTAAAAAATGTTATCTTTTGCGGCTTTCACTCCAAAAAGGAGTATCTTTGCAGTGAAAAATGATTTTCACTTTAAAAACTACAGATATGGTAAGTTATAAGGAATTAGGATTAGTCAACACGAAAGAGTTATTCAAGAAAGCATTTAAAGGGAAGTACGCTATCCCTGCTTTTAACTTCAATAACATGGAACAACTTCAAGCAATTGTTTCTGCATGTGTTGAAGAACGTTCACCGGTAATTTTGCAGGTTTCGAGTGGCGCCAGAAAATATGCCAATCAAACCATGTTGCGTTACATGGCACAAGGGGCTGTGGAATATGCTAAAGAATTAGGCTATAATATTCCTATCGTTTTGCATTTGGATCATGGTGATTCATTTGAATTATGTAAATCATGTATTGAAATGGGTTTTTCGTCGGTGATGATCGACGGATCGCATTTGCCATATGAAGAAAACGTTGCATTGACACGTAAGGTAGTAGAATATGCGCATGCATATGATGTAAGCGTTGAAGGTGAATTGGGCGTTTTGGCCGGTGTGGAAGATGAAGTTTCAGCTGAACATCATACATATACACGTCCCGAAGAAGTGGAAGATTTCGTAAAGAAAACCGGTGTTGATTCGTTGGCAATATCTATTGGCACATCACATGGAGCTAATAAATTCAAACCTGAACAGTGCACACGTAATGCTGAAGGCAGATTAGTTCCACCGCCATTGCGTTTCGATATTTTGGAAGAAGTTGAAAAACGTATTCCGGGATTTCCTATCGTACTTCATGGTTCTTCTTCGGTTCCTCAAGAAGATGTTGATACAATCAATAAATATGGCGGTACATTGAAAGATGCAATCGGCATTCCTGAAGAAGAATTACGCCATGCAGCTACTTCTGCTGTTTGCAAGATTAATATTGACTCAGATGCTCGTTTGGCTATGACAGCCGCCGTTCGCGAAGTTTTTGTAACCAAACCCGGAGAATTTGATCCACGTAAATATTTAGGCCCTGCCCGCGATCACATGAAAGCTTTGTATATTCACAAAGTGAAAAATGTATTGGGTAGCGCTGGTAAAGCGTAAATATATATACAAACCTCTTCATGAGAGGAGTATAGAAAGCTGTCTTTTTCAGGCAGCTTTTTTTCTTTAAGAAAAGAGGCAAGTAGTTATCTTAGTGAATGATATTCGTAACATGATTGACAAGAAGCTCCGTTTAGATTCTTCTTTCTTTGAGCGTGATGCCCACATAGTTGCCCTTGATTTGTTGGGGAAAACAGTGGTGCGACGATTTGAAGATGGAACGGAGGTGCGAGGTACAATTGTTGAAACAGAAGCCTATTTTGGAGAAGAAGACAAAGCATGTCATGCCAGTAAAGGACGAACTGCCCGAACACAAATAATGTATGCTACCGGAGGTAAAGTGTATGTATATTTTATTTATGGCATGTATTGGCTTCTCAATGTGGTTACGGGCTATGAAGGCCATCCGCAGGCAGTATTGATTCGCGGAACAGATAAAGCTTCAGGCCCCGGCAAAGTGGGCAAATGGTTGCAATTAGATCGATCGTTTTATGGGGAAGATCTCACGGTTTCCCGGCGACTTTGGATTGAAGATAGCGATCTTATACCCGAATACAAAACAACTCCACGTATTGGAGTGGAATATGCCGGTGAAGAATGGAGCTTGAAACCATGGCGATTTATTGCTACAATGCCATAACTTTTAAGAGGTAAAAAGGTGCTTATTACTCATTTGATCCATATCGTTCGCGAAAAGGATCTATTGTTTTTTATTTATTATGGATACAACAAGACAACAAAAAATTGGACGTATGTTGCAAAAGGAACTCAGTGAGATTTTTCTTACTGAAGCTCGTGCAATAGGGCATGGCATATTATTGACCGTGACCAATGTTCGAATAACACCTGATCTGAGAATCGCACGGGTATATTTAAGCATCTTCCCCGGCAATCAGAGTGAAACAATATTGGAACGTATTAAGGAGAATACGAAATCCATACGTTTTCAATTGGGCACCAGAGTACGTTCTCAGTTACGCATTATTCCTGAATTAGTATTTTATATGGATGATTCATTAGATTATATTGAAAATATCGATCATTTGTTGAACAAGGAATAACTACTTATTGCTACGGATTATCTATGAACTTATCCCTTCGTATTGCAAGGCGCTATCTTTTTGCTAAAAAATCGCATAAAGCCATCAATGTCATTTCCGGTATTTCGGCTATGGGCGTGATTGTAGGAACAACGGCAATTGTAGCGGTACTTTCTGTATTTAATGGGTTCGAGCATTTAATTGAACATCTTTTTAGTGCATTTGATCCTGATTTGAAAATAGAGTGTGTGCAAGGTAAGGCATTTAACGTCAAAACCCCGGAATGGAACGATGTGCACCGTCTACCGAATGTCGCTTACTTTAACGAAGTAGTGGAAGACAACGGGATGTTGCGTTACAAAGACCGCCAGATGCCTGCCACGATTAAAGGAGTGGACAGCAATTTTAAGAAGATGACATTAATCGATACGTTGCTGACTGACGGAACATTTACGTTGTACGATGGAGCTTTTCAGAACGGTGTCATGGGTGTGGGGTTAGCGGGTGCATTAGGTACTGTAGCAAAAGCGCTTGATCCAGTAGTAATTTATGTGCCCAAAAGGACCGAACAAATCAATTTAGTTAATCCTGAAAGCAGTTTCAATCAGGCGGTCGTGTTTGTTTCAGGAACCTTTGCCGTGAAACAAGCAGTCTACGACGATAACTATTTCATTGTTTCTTTATCATTAGCACGTCAGTTGTTTTCGTATAATAATAGCTCTGCGACATCAGTTGAGATTAAGCTGAAACCAAATGCTTCGGTTGAAAAGACACAAACGAGCATCAGGCATATCTTAGGACCTTCATATCGTGTACTCAATCGTTTTGAACAACAAGGAGATTATTTCCGCATTATGGAGATCGAAAAATGGATAACATACCTCATTCTGTCGTTCATTTTACTAATTGCCGTTTTCAATATCATCGGATCGTTGACCATGCTAATTATCGACAAGAAAGAAGATATTCTTACACTACGAAATTTGGGTGCTGACAATGCACTGATTCAAAGAATTTTTTTACTCGAAGGGTGGTTGATTTCAGTAATAGGCGCTTTTGTAGGAATAATTCTTGGTATGTTACTTAGTTTCGGACAACAATATTTTGGTTGGATCAAATTACAAGGTTCAGGCTTCATAATACAATCCTATCCGGTATTTGTTCAATGGAGTGATGTTCTCCTTGTTTTTGTCACAGTATTGGTTATGGGCTTTTTTTCAGCGCTTTATCCTGTTTATTATCTGAAGAAAGATTTATTGAAGAATCAAAATAGCACAAAATTACAACCTAAATGAGATAGAAACATCATCTAATATTTATGAGTTACAAATTCCACTATTTTTAATGCTAAATATTTATACATCAAGTATATATTAGGATTGATGCTAAGAAACTCAGATTGCATTTGCCTTTTTATTCCAATACTTGTCGAAAATAAGAGTTGTTTATTAATAGGTACAGCTTTCTTTAATCGATGAGCATCTAAAAATGAAGCTACATATAAGCCATTAATGTATGTGCAAATATTCTCTCTAAAAGAGATGTTTTTCTCTTTACAGAAGTTCCAAAGAAGCAACGGCACTTTTAGCCCATCAGAAATCTTCTTATCAAGATTGATTGATGTCATCAGAGAATTAGGTCGTATTCTGTAACAATAAAGTGGGTCAGAATAAACGAGTGTCTTCTTTGCATAATAAAAAAATTTTATAGTGAACAGTCTATCTTCACCATACGACAGAGAGGTATCAAACAGGAGTTCGTTTTCAAAAATAATTTTGCGTTTAAAGCATTGTGCATATATTGATCCAAAGACTAAAATCTTGCTTTTTCTACAATTATCTGATAAACAAGCCCAACCTGACTCATATTCACGATTATCATAAGTTTCTCTTCCAGTCCATTCTGCTTCTATATAACCACCCGGGAAATAAATACAATCGCAGTCTTGCTTTTTGGCAATATTACTTAAGATAGATAATACACCATTATGGTAATAAAAGTCATCACTATCGAGAAACAAAATATAATCCCCTGTAGCTTGTAAAAGCCCAGCATTCCGTGCAGCACTAACACCTTCATTTTCTTTGTTAATTATGACCATGTTTGGGTATTTTTTGAAATATTCTTCCAAAATGGCAAGACTTTGATCAGTAGATCCATCATTAATACAGATCACTTCAAAATTATAATATTCTTGACATAGTGCTGAATCCAATGATTCTCGAAGATATTCTTCGACATTATATACAGGTATTATAATTGAGAATTTCAGATCCATACCATGCACTTTAAAATACAAAAAGTGTTACTAAAAAAGAAGGGTAAGAAAAATGAATGATTATGTTTGATTTGTTCACACTAAAATATTTAGAGGACTGTAATATATTATCATACAAATAGATATATCTTTTAGCAGACCCTATTAAACAAACAAAGTTTGTTGCTTGAAAGCAATAAACAGCCAAAACTCACTTTTGCAAAAGAAACCATTCTCAGTTTCTATATAACAGAACAAAAGTACACAATTTCTGTGACAGTTAGTAAATAAGTGATTTAAACTGACCAAGTAGAATCAAAAAAACTTCTCTTAAATCGAAATCAGGGTTTCATCCCCAGACCTTCAATGTATCCTTTATTTATGGAACAACGAGAAAATCGGATATTCTCAAGTAACTCTTTCAAAGCAGCTTTTACCATTTCTTGCGAAGGTCTGTTTTCGCGAATCTTTGCAAACGATGAACGATCTTTCTCGGCAAATTCGATGATTACATCCCAATTTTGGGGTTTGTGAACAGTTACCATGCACCTGGTATTCTCCATCTTCTTATAAGGCCAAAATGTCCAGCCCATGTTATTACGTTCCAGTAATCGCCGAAATCCCCTTATCCACACATCACTATTTTCACCCGTTTCACCCATGTAAAGAGGCAAGTTTACTTTGGATCGGAAATCAAAGAAGTCCTGAAGGTTTTGCTGCAATGTATCGCAACCGTAACGATGGCAAGTGTACATCATCTTGTTGTCAAAATCAGGATCATTGAATATGGTAAAGTTGCCATCCCATTGCGCACCGCCCAATATCACGATATGGTTTTTATCCACTTGACGAATGGTTGAAACAACTCTTTTATAAAGAGGTTCCAACTGTTGATTAAGCATAGCAAGATCGGAAAAATAGGGAGCAATGGGTTCATTTAGCAAATCATATCCTAAAACAGTTGGATTATTGGTATAATGACGGGCTATCTTCCGCCAAATAGAACAGTATTTCTGCTGTTCTTGTTCATTCACCATTAACCAGGGATAACCATAGCTGTCGTCTATATTATCCCCTGTCTGACCACCGGGAGCATCGTGCATGTCAAGAATCACATACAACCCTTCGGTTCGACACCAAGACACAACACTGTCAAGCAATTGAAATCCGCGTTGCGGGTTATTACTGCCCATGTAATCTTCTTCAGTAAACAATTTATAATGGAATGGAATTCGAACAGTATTCATACCCGTTTGGCGAATAAAGTGAATGTCGTTGCGAGTGATATAACGATCCTGAAACTGTTGCCAAAAGCGATTAACAAATTGCGATCCGACGAGCTCCTTGAGCGCCTCATCAATAAACCGAAAAGAGCTTACCTTATTGAAAAGAAACATGTAGCCTTCCGGGTTAAGCCAATTGCCAAGATTAATACCTTGAATCAAGAAAGGTTTTCCGTCGGGTGCAATCAGGTTTTGTTTGTCAACATAAATAAAGCGATGAGCAGGTTGTTCGGCCACTTTGGAAGCTGACGCGGACAACGTCATGAAAAAGAGTCCAAGGCTAAGTAGTCCTGCTTTGAAAAATCTTATTGTCATCTTATATAACGATTAAAGATAAAAAACTTACTGATATGAATACACTCTCACATAATCGATAGAATACGTTTGAGGAAAAATAGAATCATCCACGCCTTCCGCACCGCCCCAATTACCACCAATCGCCAAATTGAGAATGATGAAACAAGGCTTATCAAATGGCCAGTTAGAAGCATTTTTTGCGGCAGGACTATATGTATAATACGGTTTTGTCGGATCATCTATAAAATACTCTATCTTACTGGGAGTCCAGGTCATTCCATAAATATGATAGGTAGTATTACAATCAGGCACCTGTATACGACCAAAATTGACGGTATTGCCATAACTGGAAGGAGTGTGGATTGATCCTTGAATCCATGTAGGATCATACCCCACATTTTCCATAATATCAAGCTCTCCACAAGCAGGCCACGGATTTGTAGCAATATCACTTCCAAGCATCCAAAATGCCGGCCATGTCCCTTTCCCTGTTGGTAACTTTGCCCTGACTTCTACTCTTCCATAAAGAAATTCTTTTTTACCGCTCGTATTAATACGGGTAGAAGTGTAATCGCCCACATGTTGACCCGGGCCAACTAATTTTGCCACGATAGATAATATGCCGTTACTGACAGTAGCATTCTGAGTGGTATAATTTTCCCATTCATTATTGCCCCATCCACTGTCACCCGTTTCATAACTCCAATTATTCATATTTAAACCAGTGCTGTCGAATTCATCGCTCCAAATAAGTCTGTTAGGAACATAATTAGGGTCATCTGATGTAATAGTCACATTTTGACTTGACATCACGGTACTGCCATTAGCCAAAAATAAGGTTAGTGTGACAGGGTATGTCCCTTGCTTGGGAAAGTAATAAGTTAAAATAGTATCTTGTTGAACCGTTTCTCCTTCAAGTGCCCACTCTAAACTACTAAATGTACCTTTTGAATGAGAAGTAAAAACAATATAGTTTGCACTATCGGTAGTGTTCTTTGGAGAAAAAACAAAATCAGCAATAGGAGCGGTTGTGATCGTTGGGGTCTCGCCTTTTGTTCCACAAGCAACAAAAAAAGCGGTAAAAAGTAATGTGGATAATATTTTTCCCATTTCTATTTTTATGATTATTAAATTATTCGTTTCGTATTCTTTACCACATATAGGTACCGACAGAACCTCCATTCAAACTTGATTTAAAGGTTCGATCGCGATACCACACATTAAAGTCCTGCTTATTCAGGCCATTGTTGATAACAATCAGCACTATTTTTCCATCGGGTCTTTTGAATGCGACATCGGAAAGTTCTAAAACTTTGTTGGAAGCAATGCGAACCGATCCGGGGCGAACTAATTTAGCGGCATGTGCAATAACATAGTAAGCCGGATTCCGCATAATAGTATCTCCTTGAATAGTTATTGCACCAAGGCAAATATTACAGCCGCCTCTATCAGTGTGCGGGTTGTACTTAGAATCAGATGCCAGATTCCATTCTATCACATTTTTACACCAGTTACGTGTCGCTCCTATAATCAATTTATTAATATGCTCAGGTAGATCTTGAGAGAAATTGCCCGGAGCACCTACCCATTGTTCCGTAAAATACAAGTTCTTTTTAGGATAAGCGTCATGCACATCTGACAATGCTTCAATACTTCCTCCATACAAATGAAAAGCAGAACCATCAATATAATTACAAGCTTCGGGGTCATTCAAAATCGATATCGGATAATCTGATCGATCTGCATTATGATCGTAAATAATGATCTTCGTATTAAGTTTTGCGGCTTGAAAAACAGGTCCCAGATATTTCTTTACAAATAGAGCTTGTTGAGGAGCGTACATTAACATACTTGGATTATTCCCTGGATGAAGAGGTTCATTTTGCATGGTAATAGCATCAATATGAATGCCTTCTTTCTGCATCTCAGTAATATAACGAACAAAATACCTGGCATAAACGTCGTAATATTCAGGTTTCAAGCTGCCACCACGGGTATCATGATTCGTTTTCATCCACGTTGGAGCAGACCACGGTGATCCCAGAATTTTAATATTAGGATTAATAGATATAATATCTTTCAATACAGGAATCACATCATAACGGTCAGGACCAAAATCAAATTTCGTCAACCCTGTATCTGTTTGCCCTTCAGGTATGTCATCGTAAGAAAAAACATGATCATTAAGATCAGAAGAACCTATACTAATGCGTAAATAACTAGTACCAATATTGTTGCCATCGTCAGCAAATAATTCCTTCAGAAGGGCTGCCCTCGCATGGGAGCTCATCTGTTGGATTAGCATCGCACTTCCACCGGTTAATGCAAAGCCAAACCCATCGATAGTTTGAAAAGTATGTTGATCATCCACATTAATCATCGGAATATTTGCTGATTCACCTGCAGGGCTAAAATGCAAATTGTCATTCTGCTTCTGAAATAAAACAGTTTTGTCACTATTCGTAAGCCACAATTGAACATTTTGAGCTTCCGCTGATTGCCACAAAAAAACCAGCAATGTACAGAAAATAATAGTCCTGAGATTTCCTTTCATTTGTAAATAACTTTTATTTTAAAGGACAAATGGAATTGAGCTTGCGAAATCAGCGAAGCTAATCCCCGCCATCTTATTTTCATGGTCTATAGGCGTTTGGTAAAACATGGGGATTTCATATGTGAATGATTTGTTTTTTCAAGGTCGTATGGAACTCGTCCCGAATATCGGGACTCGTTTCATATCCTCTGTTTTTATCAATAAGCCTCTATTCAACAATTAAAGTTGAAATAGAATGCGGTAAACTGTTTGTCTTGGTTGATTTTCCTGCAATCAAGAGATGGTAATTAATTTCCTTATCAGTTTGATTCATTATAATTACAGCAAGTTTACCGTCCTTATTCACAAAAGCGGTTGTTTGTAATTTATCAGTATTAGATGAACTTATGATGCGTTTAGCTCCCGGGCGAATAAATTTAGAAAATTGCCCCATATAGTAATATATATTCGTATAGATAAGTTTTCCAGTATTCGTATCCCCAATAATAGGAGCAAAACAATAATTTCCTTCATGATTAGGACCTCCTTTTTCATCGAGTAGAACATTCCAATCAGTCCAGGCAACTGTTCCATTATTAAAATCATGAATCATGGAGTATCCATATTTCTCACCGAGGCTCCAATCATTTACTCCATCAAGTTTAAAGGAATCAACACACCCTTCAGTAAAGATAAGATGTTTATCGGGGAATGCCTCATTCACACGAGCTTCATTGCCAAATTGCATGACGCCATCCAACCATGATTCATACCAGTGGTATCCAACTCCCCAAACATATTTGGCTGCATCGGGATCATTCAATATCACACTCGCCCGTTGATAGAGAAGATCACGGTTATGATCCCACACGATAAGCTTCTTATTGCCTAATCCATCCCGCTGCAGCGTTGGGCCAAGATAATGTTTGATGAAATCACGTTCTTCAGTTGCTGTATAAATACAAGACTCCCAGAGTTGCTTCGCCATTGGCTCGTTTTGCACCGTTAATCCCCAAATAGGTATACCCTGAGAGGCGTAAGCACGAATAAATTTTACGTAATAATTAGCCCAAGTTTGTCTATATTGTGGAAGAAGTTTGCCTCCATGCAACATATCATTGTTATCTTTCATCCATGCCGGAGGACTCCACGGACTTACAAAAAGCGTTAGTTTACCGCCTGCAGCGGAAATAGCCTGTTTGATAAATGGAATACGGTATTTTTCATCATGAGCCACACTGAAGGTTTTAAGCAATGAATCATGATCGGCAACATACGTATAGCTATCGCTTGAGAAGTCGCTACTGTTTATATTCGTACGCGCCAATGTATACCCAATACCCTTTTGTGGATCAAAATATGCAGTAAGGAACTCCCTTTGTACTGACTTCGGTAGTTTGGCAAATGTTTCGGCGGAGGCATCAGTCAGGGCTCCGCCAATTCCTACGATTGTTTGATATTTTCTGGAAGGATCGACAAACACCCATGCTTCTTTTTCAAGCGGTTGCGAGGATGTCTTAAGCTGTAATGATCCCACATCAGAAATACGTAAATTAGTATTCTCTGCTGTAGTATAAATTTCAATCTTTTGGTTAGATAATGCATGAGATGTCTGGCATTGAATTAAAGGAGCCATCCCAATAAATGAGGCCATAAACAAAGGTATGGCAAATGTTGATTTCATAAATAAATAATAAATAAAAGTTTGTAGTTACCAAATAAAAGTTCCAACAGCTCCGGCCATTAATGTTGGTGTTACAATCTTACCATTAAAACGAATATTGAAGATTGCTGTTTGGGTATCTGTATTAAGAACTATGAGCACTTTCTTTCCATCCGGCGTTTTGAAAGCTACAGTTTGAAGGGTACCAACAATGGAAGAAGCGATACGAACCGAACCGGGACGTACAAATTTCGCCGCATGGGCAATGATGTAATAACTTACATTTCTTGTTACAGAAGTTCCAATAGTCAACGCACCAAGACAAGTAGAACAACCACCATCAGTATGTAGTGACTGATTAGGATCGGAAGCAAGATTCCATTCCAAAACATTTTTACTCCAATTACGTGTTGCACCAATGATGAGATTCTGGACATGCCAATCCAAATCATCATGGAAATTACCGGTAGAAGATGTATATTGCTCTGTAAAATATAGGTTTTTATTTGGATACATATCGTGAACACTTGACATTGTGCTGATATCGCCTGCATACAAATGAAAAGCAGATCCATCAACATAAGAATAAGCAGCAGCATCATTTAAAATGTCTGTTGCATATTCGGGATGATCTAAATTATGGTCGTATATAATAATTTTAGTGTTTATATGATTCGCCTTAAATTGAGGGCCGAGATAATTCTTCACAAAATTATCCTCCTCGTCAGATTGCATGACCATGGCAGGATTGTTATAAGCATTCAGAGGTTCATTCTGTGGAGTCACGGCGTCTATATTAATACCTACAGCCTGCATGGCTTGTATATATTTCACAAAATAACGGGCATACACGTTATAGTATTCCGATTCTAAACTGCCTCCCTCAAAGCTACCACTGGTTTTCATCCATGTAGGAGCAGTCCACGGGGTAGCAATAATTTTAATGGAAGGATTAAGTGCAATAATTTTCTGTAAAATTGGGATTAAATCGATTTTCTCTTCAATAATGCTGAAATTCTGAAGTGTAGTGTCAGTTTGACCTGTCGGGACTTCATCATAAGTAAAAGGGACGGCACTTAAGTCGGAAGCACCGATACTTATGCGCAGATAACTTATCCCGATATATGTTGAGTCAGTTAAAAATAATTCTTTTAATAAAGCTTCTTTAGTTGGCTCCGTGAGACTGTTTATAAGAGAAGCACTGACACCGGTTAAAGCAAAGCCAAATCCATCAATGGTTTGATAGGTTTGAGTGGTGTCAACATCAATCGTAGGATTATTATTGGCAGATGAACTAAAGATAAGGCTCGTATTAATTTGCTTCTGAAACAATACCGACTTATCAGCACGCGTCATCCAAAAAGTAACGTCTGTCTTAACCGGTACTTGAACTGTATCAATATCTTTTGGTACAATTTCATCAACACCGGCAGTTTTACATTCAGAAACAATACCTATAAATGGGAAAAATAAAATCAACCATAAATAGTTCTTTAATAGTCGTTTTGTCATTCTTATAGTTATAAAGTGTTCGAACAAAGCAAAAAGTAATTTACAATAGACATCCGAAGTTTTTTACACTTCGGATGTCCGATAACTACATAAACAAACTAATACCTATAATAAGATTACCTTTGCAGTTATCTGCATGATACAATCTGAATATTAATACCCGGGGTTTTGAACCAGTTTTGTGTTGGTCAATTCGGCTAAAGGAATAGGTAATATTTCGTTTTTATTAGCTACGAAATGTTTTGAGAATCCATTTTCCATATTATTCAATACACTTGGAGCATCTCCCCATCTTACTAAGTCAAAATAGCGATGTCCTTCGGTAGCCAACTCCATACGACGTTCATATTTGATAGCACTCATTGAAACAGTTACTGAAGGTAGCCCTACTCTATGACGAACAGCATCAAGCAGCGCTTGCGCACGCGATAGATCACCATTCCCCATAACCAAAGCCTCTGCTTCCATTAAATAGGTATCAGCCAAACGAATTTCAATGTAATCAATATCAAAGTTTAACTCTTTTGTTCCTGTTGCACTGGTGTATTGCAATAACGGAGCATATTTGTATATGAAATACCCGGTAGCAGCATAACATTGGCTTTTAGCATACGTACATAATCCTGCACTTTGCAAGCTATCTAAATTGATAATGGTATATTTATACCGAGGATCATATTTGCCATTTACAATCATAGCATCATGTAAGTCAGGGGTAACTGGATTAAAGCTCCATCCAGACAAATAATTAGGTGCAGTACTATTGGTACCTGTCAACGCATAACCTCTAGGACCCACCATGATGCTATAAACATCCGATTTATACTGACCCCAATTTCCCCAACCATAATTTTGAGTATTTGTTTTTTGTATCTCAAAAATCGATTCGGAATTAAACTTATTATTGGGATTAAATATATCTCCATAATTAGCCAGAAGTTGATAACCAAACTTGCTTGTTCCGCCAGGAGTATCTCCATTTACATCTTTCAAAATGGTCGCAGCATTACTCCATTTTTGTTCATATAAATAAACTTTCCCTAAAAGTGCTTCAGCAGCGCCTTGCGTAACACGGCCATTTTCCGAAGCATCTACCGTTACCGGTAAATTAGGAATTGCAGCGGTCAAATCTTTCTCAATTTGTGCATAAACTGTTGCCGGAGTAGCTTGCGTGGCAGCATAGATTTGATCTGTTGTTTGTGGAGTTGTAAACAGTGGAACATTTTTAAACCAACGCAACAAATCGAAATAATAATGTGCTCTTAAAAATTCAGCTTCTGCAGTATAACGCGTCTTGTCTGCATCACTCAGTCCGGGGACTCCGTCTAATTTAGAAAGAATCAAATTGCACTGCTTTACTCCCACGAAATTTGTATTCCACATATCAACAGGCATATTGGCAGATGTTAGTTGAGTCATATTATTCATAGCCTGCCATTGGCTCATATCGGATGGACCACCTCCACCGGCAAAACAATCGTCTGAGGCAGAATTGGTCGGTCCTAAAGGGCTACAATAGGTATTACCGGTTTCTGTATTTAAAGCACTGTAGGCAGCTACTAATCCTGCATACGCTTCACTTGGGCTTGAATAATAATTAGATTCAAGCGATTCCCCTTTGGGAGTTACATTCAAGAATGAGTCGGAGCAGGATGTTATTACTGCGGCACTCATCAATATTAGTATGCCGCTTAATAATTTATTTTGTTTCATTTGTTTATAATTTTATTGTTTAATATCTAAGTCGCATAAACTTGGTATGAATTGGATCATCTAGGAAAATCCTTTGTTATTAAACATTAGATACCTACATTTAGACCAAACATATATGTTCTTGCTTGAGGATATATGCCACGGTCTATGCCATAACTACTACCCCCCACTTCAGGATCATAACCCGTATATTGTGTAATTGTAAACAAGTTGCTTACACTTGCAAATACTCTGACTTGTTGAAATCCTATTACATTCATCCATTCTTTAGGTAGAGTATAACCTACTTGAATCGTTTTTACACGAAAATAAGCACCATTTTGCAAATAGAAGTTGGATGGATTTCCAAAGTTATGATTCGGATCGCTATCTGACAATCGTGGATAATTACTATTGGAATTAGTTGTCGTCCATGCATTCAAAGCAGCTATTGGATAATTGGCATTCGTTATGTCCAAACGTCGATAGGCTTGAAATATTTTATTTCCCCAAACACCTTGTCCAAACACCATGAAGTCCCAATTTTTCCATCCAAGATTAATTGTCATTCCGTAAATCCAATGGGGAGTCGGATCTCCCAGCCAGGTACGGTCGTTTGCATCAATCACTCCATCGTTGTTGACATCTGCCCATTTGAAATCGCCGGGTTTTGCATTGGGCTGTATTAAATCTCCATTTTTATCCTTATAGTTATCTATCTCGGCTTGCGAATGAAATACCCCTAATTCTTTAAATCCATAAAATTCATCATAAGGATGGCCAACTGCTATACGTGTAAGTGGGTATGTGGAGTTTTGGAAAGTAGCACCACCATCCAAATATGCTTTTCCATCACCTAAATAAGTAATTGTATTTTTGTTATACGCAATATTACCTGTTACATTCAATCTAAAATCTCTTCCAAAATTTTTCTTGTAACCAATTTCCAATTCGAAACCTGTGTTTGTTAAATTACCTACATTTGCCCAAGGTTCAGAAGTATATCCGGAAAAATTGGGGTTTTGAACCTGCAACAACATTCCTGTTGTTTTCTTATTATAATAATCGAACGTAACAGTAAAACTTTTTAACAACACAGCATCAAATCCAGCATCCAATGAACTGGTTTGTTCCCATTTTAGGTTAGGATTGGCAGGACTGGTTGTTGAATAACCAATAGCTAACCCATTAGATCCAAACACATAGTTACTGCCACCGCCTCCGGAAATAATTGATTCAAATTGAAAATTTCCCAATGACATATCATTACCGACGACGCCATATGATGCACGAATTTTCAAATTATCAAGGAAAGTATTTTGTGGAAAGAATTTTTCACGCGTCGCAACCCACCCGAGTTGAGCTGAAGGGAATGTACCATAATGATTATTAGTTCCAAATTTTGATGAACCATCCCGCCGTACTATACCTGTAAATAAGTATTTCTGATCATAACTATATGTTAAACGACCAAAATAAGAACTTAAGGCATAATCTTGAGCATCATATGCACCTGCAATGCGTTGCGCTGCCGGTAAAGCAAAATTAAAAGAGGCATCCTGGTAACTTGTTACAGGTTCACCCTGATATGTCGCATTTACCCCATCTTCTGTTTCTTTATGAGCGCTCATTCCTAACATAACTGAAAAATCATGAAGTCCAATTTGATTTGCATAAGAAGCCGTATTATCCCAGTTCCATGTCAAGTTTTGATCACTTTCACGATACTGAACAGTCATATTTGTATTACTATTGTTTGCATTCAAATAATAAAGTGGTGTAAACGATTCATCACCCCAAAAGGCTTTCTTGACATTTATTTGTGATCTAACATTCAATCCTTTAATTGGATTCACATTAAGATAAGCATCTCCAACAAGGTTATCAGACCACCCATAATTACCCTTTTGCGTTTGCTCATAAGCAAGTGGATTTGTCATCTCTTGTCCAACATATGGAGAAATTGCATAATATTGACCATTATTTGTTTGAAGGGCATATTGAGGATAAGTATCTCCAATAGCTGCATCAACATAAACCGGTGTTATTGGGTCTAAGTTTAAGGCTGAACTTAATGGCCCACCAAATTCACTATTGGTGTTCAGACCGGTTTGACTTTTTTCATAGGTATAGCTCAAATTCTCACCAAACGTCACATATTTACCGATTTTATAACTGGTATTTGTAGTCAATGAGAGTCTATTGTCATAAGCAATAGATGGATCTATAATGCCTTTTTGACTAATATAACCCATTGAAACAAAATAAGTAGATTTATCGCTTCCTCCTGACAAACTTAAACTATGACTTTGATAAGGAGCATTACTAAAGATTTCATTTTGCCAATTTGTACCTGTTCCATAAGAGCTCGGATCTGAAAATAAAGGAGATCCTCCATCGTTCATGACCGATTCATTACGTAACTGAGCATATTGAGTTGCATCGGCAAGTTTTACTTTAGTTATTGCATTTTGAATACCCATTTGCATATTGTAATTTATCGCCATCGGCATATTCAGGGTACCTTTCTTTGTTGTAACCAAAACAACGCCGTTTGCAGCCTGCGCACCATAAATTGCACAAGAAGCAGCGTCTTTTAAGATTTCAATAGAAGCAATATCGTTTGGATTGAGATATTCAAGACCACCATTCATCACTACACCATCAACGACATACAACGGATCGCTGTTATTAATTGTGGTGATACCACGAATCCGGATAGTTGGGGCGCTTCCTGGCGCACCGGAACTTTGAGCAACCGTAACACCCGAAGTCATACCTTGTAAAGCATCATCTAAACGTGTAAGCTGCTTATTGTCTATATCCTTTGCAGATACCGAAGAAATCGCCCCTGTTATTACGCTTTTTTTCTGCACGCCATAACCAACAACAACTACCTCATCTATTTGTTTAGTGCTTTCTTGTAAAACAATACGCATTTGAGTTGTTTTACCAACCAACTGTTCTTGCTTCTCATAACCAATAAAGCTAAACACTAACGTTTTTGCACTTGCATTAGAAATTTGATTCAATGCAAACTTTCCATCTGCATTGGTAATCGTTCCTATCGTTGTGCCTTTCACTACAACAGCGACACCGGGTAAAGGTTGATTTTGTCCATCAACCACTACACCCGAAACGCTTTGCGCCATTATTTTGCTTATGGAAAACAAAATAATCAAAACAAACATCACTCGTTTCTTCATAGTTCCATTTTTATGCCTCTCTCTCATTGTCCTTCAAATTGAGTTTGGCGGTTAAACAAATTATAAATAAAGCTCACTTCGCACATATTAAATTCTATTGATTAATAATCTTCCTATTGAATAAGTTTAAAGTATTATATTAAATGTCCATTTTACCAATATAATAGCCATGCGAAAAATCAATGGATATATTATTCATTATTTTTTTTATTACACTTTCAATACTCACTGTAGTGGTATCCAAGAGAAGATAAAAAAAACAGAATGCTAAAAAAAGAAAAGAGGTAAAGGAGAGTAGATTTTCCATGTTGGCTACTTTTTTTTACAAAAAGATATTATCTTTGACCCGAAACAGCAACATCGAAAATAGTGTGTCGTTTCATGATAAAGAAGAATCAAGAATTAAGGAATCAAAAATTGATGTGACAAAGATAAACGTTTCTTTCCCTTATTGTCAAATATTGTAGTACTACAAAACCTCTATTTATCTAAAAAATCACCTATATTAAACCTCTACAAAGCATATCGAAATAATTTGATATACAAATGATTAAAAAAAAAATATTACTCATTTTTCATCATCTCATGAAAAAAGGTATCTTTGTGGAGTTCATTCGTTACTGTCAAACCCTTTTAACATCTTATTCCCATGAAGCACATCCTTCCTCATACCCTGTTATTGCTCTTCTCTCTTTCATGGATCACTGCACAAGCCGATATTTCGCAAATCGTAAGTGAATGTATACCTAAACTTACTTATTTTGATAAAAATGTGTATAATGCATCCAATCAAACGTGGGCAATAGCACAAAACAAGAAAGGATATCTCTTTTTTGCCAATTCGGGAGGATTGTTGGAATACGACGGAAGTCAATGGACACTTTATAGTATTCCTGCAAACTCATCAATGGTTCGAAGTGTGGCAATCACAGACGATCAACGGATCTACGTGGGTATGCAAAATGATTTTGGATTTTGGTCAGAGAATAAGCATATACGAAAACTCTTTTATACTTCTATTTCCAGTCAACTCCACATTCACTTTGCGGATGAAAATGATTTCTGGAAGATAATTCCCTTTCATGGTTACATCTATTTTCATAGTTTTCAAAACATCTACCAGTATTCCCCCTCAACGAATCAAATGGTAATCATTAAGGCTCCGCATCTCTTTCAATTTCTATTTACAACAAACGACCGACTCTTTGCTCAAGATAAAGTACTGGGATTGATGGAACTTAAGAATGAAAAATTAACCCAAATACCAGGGGGTGAAGTGCTTACAGGCGATTGTGTTTATGGGATGGAACCTATAAATCATGAAGATATTATCATTGCTACAATCGACAAAGGACTTTATCAACTTGTTAATGGAAAGGTTGAGAAAAACCATTGGCCTTGCAACGACTTCTTGACAAAAAATCAAATTTTCAGTATGACCATGCTTCCTGACGGGCGATATGCATTTGGCACTATCCTCAACGGAGTTCTCATTACCGATCATAATGGAAACATCTTATCAAATATCAACAAACTAAAAGGAATGCCAAACAATACCGTGTTGAGTATCTTTCTTGATCACAGTAATAATCTCTGGTTAGGTCTCGATCGTGGAATAGGTTATATTCAACTCAATAGCCGGATTCGTACATTTCCTGATCCAAAAGGTGAATTAGGGTCTGTCTATCAAGTGGAAGAATATAATGGGAATCTCTTTTTTGCCACTAATCAAGGATTAGTTTACTGCAAATTAGACGAGTTCACACATCCGGAACATGAAATTAAGTTCAATATTATGCCAAACACACAAGGACAGGCATGGTCGCTTTTGAAAATTGGGAACCAACTCCTTTGTGGTCACAACAAAGGATTGTACGTTGTCAATAGTAATCAGGGTCATTTTGTTTACACCGGAAGCGGAATTTCTAAAATGTTAGACATGGACGATCATACGGTGATGTTACTCTCGTATGATGGATTGTGTAAACTAAAGATAGCAGGAACAAGCTATAACGTTCAGCCAGTGTCGGTTTATCCTTACAATGGAGCCTTCATAGCCAAAGATAAAAAAAACAATCTTTTCGTCGGAAACAATGTCAGTGGCTTTTACCGTATTCAGTTCGATGCTTCGTTCAACAACGTGATATACACCAGCAATCGGTTAGATGGATTGGGATTACATAACGAAACAGCAAAAGGAATCTTTTCCTATAAAGATGACCTTTATCTACTTGATGATAATGGCATAATGCATTTTGACTATACTCAGAATCACTTTGAGCCCATGGAGGCAGTAAACCGTCTGCTACCACATAATATTGCTCTTTACAGACTTCAAATTTCAGAGAATGATTTGTGGTGTTTTGCTAATAATCAATTTTTCTGTATCCGGGATTATAACACTTCAAAACCTTATTTAATTTCAAATTATTTAGAATCACTTTATCCTCAGGTTATTAGAAATTATGAATCCATTAAAAAACTGGATGAAGACAACTACCTGGTATGCACATCTAACAGTTTCTCCATAACTAACCTGAATTACGCCATTTCATCTAATAAACAGACTCAAGTTTATATTCGGGATATAGGAGAATTCTCAAATAAGATGATTTACAAAGAGTTACCTCAATCTATCGATTATTATGCCTCACATGCCATTGAGTTCTCTCATAGTGCGAATACAATTTACATCCGGTTTACATTACCCGATTATGAAAACACCGGTGAAATAGAATATAGTTATCGTCTTGTAGGGAAAGAAGGCAATGCGAACTACTCCATACCTTCGCAAAACAACATTGCTACCCTCTCAAATCTTTCTGCAGGTGGCTATGTCTTTCAGGTAAAAGCCACTATAAAAGGCACTAACGAAGTTTTTTATTCTCAATTACTGCACATCACTATTCTACCTCCATGGTATTTAGGATGGATGGGAATCATCCTTTTACTGATCATCCTATCACTCATTGCCAGAGTCCTATATTACTACCTCCAAATGAAACTCAAAAAACAACATCAGCGAATTTCAGAAGCGCATGAGAAGGAGTTGGCAGTGATTGAAACTAAGTTATTGCATGAAAAGGTAGAGAAGCAGAATGAAGAACTCTCACGAATCACGAAACACATGCTGCAAAAAAGCCGGATTGTTAATAAAGTAGATGCCGAAATTGAAAAACTCGTTTCAGAAAAAACAGTCTCTGCATCTCATTTGCGTGGATTGAAAATGATTGTCGAAAAAAACAGAAACCCCGAAAAAGAGTGGGAAATGTTTGAAATGAGCTTCAATAAAACGTATGACAATTATTTGGTCAGACTCAATAACCGATTCCCAGGACTTACAACAGGCGATCTCAAATTAGCAGCTTACATTCGTATGAATATCAGCACAAAAGAAATATCCGGATTACTAAACGTTTCAGGGAAAAGCGTTGAAATGGGACGCTATCGTTTACGCAGGAAACTAAATCTTCAGCATGATCAGAACCTAACAGAATTTCTCATGAATTTATAACCCATCGACATATTCTGTTACAAATAGCACAAACTGTACTTAAGAAGTTGAATTTCCACGCTATTTTATTATGGCAATTAAAAAAAACACGTACACATGAAATAGATAAAAAACACTATCTTTGCATTTCAAATTTTGATGCTAACGAGCTGTAAGTTTATGGATAGTGTTTAATCTAAAAAAAGAAAAAATGAAAAAAATCAGTATCTTTATGTCTGTCGGTTTGGCCTTGATTTTCATCATGTCATCATGCCAAAACCAAAAAACTGTCACATTAAAAACTCAATTAGACAGTTTGAATTATGCCTTCGGAGTTCTCAATGGACCGCAAGTTAAAGCTTATTCTTTACAAGGAGATACCTCTTCAAAGGCTGTAAATGCTTTTATTAAAGGGTTCGAAAAAGGAATGGGTTCTGATGACAAAAATCTTGCTCAATATGCAACTGGGTTAAATATCGGTGCTGCATTGAAAAAACAAGCAAAAACAGGGTTACTTGGTGATAGTACACTTGCTATGAATCTTGACTTAATCAAAGCAGGTTTGTTTGCTGCAATGAAGGCTAAAGGCGTTCAAATGAGACCTGAAGTAGCTGAAGCATTTTTCCGCTCAACAATGCAAAAATTGCAAAGTGCAAAAATGAAAAAACAATATGGCGGCAACTTGACAGCCGGACAAAAGTTCTTGGCTGACAATAAAACTAAACCAGGCATAGTTACATTACCTGATGGTCTGCAGTATCAAATCGTCAAGGCTGGTAAAGGCCCGATGCCAAAAGCTAACGACCGCGTACAAGTTAACTACAAAGGCACATTAATCAATGGTACCGTATTCGACACTAACGAAGGGAAAGCTCCTGTTACTTTCCAGGTTGACCAAGTAATCAAAGGTTGGACAGAAGCATTAGAACTGATGCCTGTTGGTTCGAAATGGACACTTTATATTCCTCAGGATTTAGCTTATCAAGATCAAGACAGAGGTGCTATCAAACCTTTCTCAACACTGGTTTTCGATATTGAATTAGTAGGAATTGAAAAAACAACTGCTCCTGCAGCAGGTACATCTGCTCCTGCAAAACAATAAGATCCTTATCTTTTTTATCCAAAAGCCGCTCTGAACGAATATGTTCAAAGCGGCTTTTCTTTTGCCATCAAAAAAAGGACTGAAGACACCCTCATTGGACATAAACTTACCGTATATTTTCAATGGAAGCGTTTACTGAAACAGGAACGAACTTCTTCGGACTTAACTTTAGCCATCCTTCATGGATTATTTTGGTATGTCAGCACAGCTTTATCCCTGATTAACAGGTTTAACCAACTATCAAATGATCAAATTTCATCATACTTAGTTTCTTTGATCTTTAAAAAACCAATCATCTCTCTTCCTATACTTTTGAACCATATCACAAAGCAAGCACAAAGTAGGATAACGCACAGATAACCTATACATAATCCATAGATAACTCATAATATAGATGATATTGGTTATCTATAAGATATGCTTTGACTTATGCATAGAATAAATACCTTTGTGATATGAAGGTGATACCTGTTTAATTTTGTAGAGAACTGAAGACGAAACTACCTGTTTATTTTCCAAACAGGTAGTCAACGCAAAACAATCTGCCATATAGAGCATGTTATAAAGAAGATGGTATAGGTTCCTTTTAATTATCATTATCAGGAACCTACAAAATGTTTTTCTGATTTATTTTAAAAGAACGCCCCATTCTGCAAGGACAAAACCGTTGCGGGAAAAAGGAGCAATAATGGGTTCTGATGGAGCAATTGCCGGAGGTTTGTTGCATCCGGTGATCAAATAAAATAAACGAAGCATGTTGTCTGGTTGTTTTGAAATTTTCAATGCAATGACTATGTTGACAACTGATGTAGTTTGAGGATAGATGATATAATATCCGAAATTGGTAAGTCGGGGTACCCAATAATTGGTAAAATCCGCTATCTCTTGCTCATTAAACCCATACTTAGCCATGTTCTCGGTAAAAAAGCTCTTTAAATCAGTACTTTTTACAACCCATCCTTCATAGTGTTGCCATATATTGGGTTGTTCACTTTCATAAAATAAATTGTTATACTGATTATTAATGACCCCGTTGGTATCTACCGTAATGTTCCACCCATTTCCATATGCAGGAATGGATGTTAGGATACTTCCTCCCAAAGGGAAGCTTAGTTGTACAGTCAATTTTGTTTTTTGCTGAGGATAAAGATAGATGTTCGGTTTCAATGCAATGATGCATGAGTCGCAATGATCAACGGGCTCGTCTTCATGTTTACAACTCTGAAACGGAATGGTACTTAGGAAACAGATTCCTATAACAAATAACGTCATTAAATTAGATGAATGGCTTTTCATGTGAACTTGTTTAATTTATTATTAAGAATAAAGGACATTTGTCACAACTTCGGGGACTTATGAATGCTGATTCATGTTTTAATTAAGATGCTTTTAGGCGAAATTACGTTGCATTGTAAGTATGACAAGACCAATTGTTACGGCAATAAAACGCCATTCAGGGCATCAAAACAAAAAAGCGGTCACCAAAGGTCAGAATTCCTTATAGCAGCTGTTTTGAAGTTGTAACATCACATTGAATCAGCAAAATAACAACACTTTGTTTTCCTGATTTATAAAAAAAAAGGAATCTTTTCACGCTCATTATGCAAAAAAAGGAGTATCTTTGAGGACAAATTGATGTGCGTATTTTTAAATAATTCCTTCATGAGCGAAAAATACAATCTACGTGGTGCTTCGGCAAGTAAAGAAGAAGTACACAACGCAATCCGTCATTTGGACAAAGGTATCTTTCCAAAAGCATTTTGTAAAATCATTCCCGACATTTTGGGAGGCGACCCCAACTACTGTAACATCATGCACGCTGATGGCGCCGGTACTAAATCATCCTTAGCATATCTTTATTGGCGTGAAACAGGAGATAATTCCGTTTGGAAGGGCATTGCACAAGATGCCTTGATCATGAATATTGACGATTTGTTGTGCGTAGGCGCTACGGACAACATTTTAGTCTCTTCCACCATCGGACGAAATAAACAACTTATACCCGGAGAAGTAATCGGTGAAATCATCAATGGCACCGAATCACTTTTAGAAGCACTTCGCAAACAAGGTATTAATGCCTACTTAACTGGCGGAGAAACGGCTGACGTGGGCGACCTTGTACGCACCATTATCGTTGACAGCACGGTAGTTGCGCGCATGCGTCGTGATGAAGTGATCTCCAATCACCATATTAAAGACGGGGATGTAATTGTAGGCCTCTCCTCCAGTGGAAAGGCATCCTACGAAGATGGTTACAACAGCGGCATGGGCAGCAATGGGTTGACCTCAGCACGTCATGATTTATTTGCTTACTATTTGGCTGAGAAATATCCCGAGAGTTATGATAATAAATTGCCTTCCGGATTGGCTTACTCCGGGAGTAAAAAACTGACCGACACTATTGCTGATTTAGGTATTGATGCAGGCAAGTTAGTGCTCTCTCCTACCCGTACCTACGCTCCGATCATTCGCGATATCCTGAAGAAATACCGTTCACATATTCATGGCATGGTACATTGTTCGGGAGGTGGACAAACAAAAGTACTCAATTTTATTGATGATCTGCATATTATCAAAGATCATTTATTTCCTTTGCCGCCTCTTTTCGAGATGATACAAGCGGAATCACAAACTGACTGGAAAGAGATGTTTCAGGTTTTCAATATGGGGCACCGCATGGAGCTCTTTGTATCACCAGAATGGGCAGAAGAAATTATCATCATTTCCGAGAAATACAATGTCGATGCACAAATTATCGGTAGAGTAAAGGCTTCTGATCATGCCCATTTAACTATCCGCAGCGATAAAGGAACTTTTGAATACGAGAAAAAGAATTAATTCTTTTGGCAGTCGCATAGGAGAGGCCTGTTAAACAACTCAAAACAAAAACCCAAGAGGGCTATTGTTTTTTTACTTTGCCGCATGGAATCAATGAACGTGACAATTTTGGGTTGTAATTCTGCACTATCAGTGATTGAGAGATTTCAAACTGCACAGATCGTTCATTTTCGCGAGAAAATGTTTATGATTGATTGCGGTGAAGGAACACAAATCCGCATGAGGCAATTTAAAGTAAAACCTACACGATTAAATCATATCTTCATCTCACATTTGCATGGTGATCACGTTTTTGGACTGATTGGCCTCATTTCATCGCTAAGCATGTTAGGTCGAACTGCCGATTTAGTGATACACGCTCATCCAGATCTGGAAAAGATGCTTCAGCCTCAAATTGATTATTATTGTACAGAAATAAGCTATAAAGTGATCTTTGAATCGATCGATCCACACAAACACACATTGATTTATGAAGATCGTTCGTTGCGGGTCTTTTCAATTCCCCTGAAACACAGGGTGCCTACCTGCGGATTCCTTTTTGAGGAAAAAGAGAAAGATCGTCATATCTTACGCGAAATGATTGATTTTTATCATATCCCTCTCAAAGATATTCCATTTATTCAAAAAGGAGCTGACTTTATCACCGAAGATGGAACAATGGTACTCAACGAGCGATTAACACGTCCCGCCACACCTCCGAAAAGATATGCCTATTGTTCTGACACAGCTTACAGTAAACGCATTATTCCCTGGATCGAAGGTGTTGATCTCTTATATCACGAAGCCACTTTTTTGCACACAGACATTGTTCGGGCAAAAGCCACTGGGCACTCATCCGCCCGAAATGCAGCAGAGATTGCGCGTGATGCACATGCCAAACAACTTATAATCGGACATTATTCAGCACGTTATACTCAAATAGAAGATCTTCTGACAGAAGCACAATCTATTTTTCCAAACACCCACTTAGCTTTTGACGGACAGCACCTTCATGTATAAACGCATCCCATTCATTTATTTACAAAACACATTATGGAAAAAAACTCCTTTCAACAAAAACGCAACCCCATATTACATCCTCAAAAAGAAAATGCCCGATTCTATCTCCCCCGGACAGCACAAACCGACATGATTTTTGGCATTCGCTCTGTTCTCGAAGCAATTGAAGCCGGAAAAGATATCGACAAAATATTGATAAAGAGAGAGCTGCAAAGCGACTTGGCAAAAGAACTCTTTGCTGCCCTGCAAAATAAAGATATTCCGGTTCAACGTGTTCCGATCGAAAAACTCAATCGGTTAACACAAAAAAACCATCAAGGAGTGATTGCATTTGTTGCATCCATTGAATACCAACATATCACAGACATTATTCCAACACTTTATGAAAAAGGAAGAGTCCCATTAATCGTTGTTTTGGATGGCATTACTGATGTACGTAATTTTGGTGCTATTGTTCGTACTTGCGAATGTACCGGTGTAGATGCTATTGTTGTTCCGACACGTGGAAGCGCAGCAGCAAATGCAGATGCCATGAAAACATCTGCAGGTGCATTACACATTGTTCCTGTTTGTAGAGAAAATGAATTGATTGAAGCGGTTCGCTATTTAAAAAATTCAGGATTGAGAATTATCGGAGCCACCGAAAAAGCAACCCAAAGACACATTGAAGCAAGCTACAAAGAACCAACGGCACTCATCATGGGAGCTGAAGATGTAGGTATTTCACCCGAGATAGAAAAAATATGCGATGAAACCGTTTCAATTCCAATCTTGGGAACCATCGGATCACTCAATGTATCAGTAGCGACGGGAGTATTGCTCTATGAAGCGATCCGACAACGCCAGAAATAAAAAAGGAATTTAATTTTGGAGAATAAAGAACTTATATGGTTGGCCTTGAGGGCTGCATAGGTTCTTTTTTCACTAAAATACCCCGCATGAAAGCATTGATGATAAAGCGTTTGTTGTATTTCATACGTTCGCTCATTTTATCGCTGACATACGGAGCCTCAATGCCACGTAAAGCATAATGGAAGATCTGTGCTGATAATTCCGTGTTGTGTAAATTAAAATAGCCGGTTTGTTTGCCTTCTTCAAAAATTTGCTGCAACAATTGAATATCTTTCACATCAAAACGCCTACGCACACGTTCCACTTCTTGAATATCACGAAAAAAGTCTGATTTCAAAGTGCCATTGCGGGTAATAGATTCTTTCACAACATCTAATCGTGTGAAGATATACTCCGACAGTTTTTGGTCTGCAGGCAAATCACGCGCAACAACTTCTTGTAGTTTGTCATTTAATATACTAAGCTCCTGCTCAATAACCGCTAAATAAATTTCATCTTTACTTTGAAAATAAGAATAGAGCGTGCGACGACCTTTACTTGAAGCATTGGCAATGTCATTCATGGTGGTATTATCTTTCCCCCATTTAGCAAAAAGCATGCGTGCTACTTCGACCAGCATATTGCGTGTTTTTTGTCCTGTGATTGAAGCTAAAGAAGCCATGAGATTTGAATTATAAATATTGCACAAATATACTCATTTCGTGCACATTTAACACATGAATATTCTTTAATATTGTTAAATATAACAATTTATTATTACTTGACCACTTGATTCATCCCGATAATACTTATAGAAACATAAAAAACGCATGTAATCAGTCTGCCCGGTACCTGTTACGACAGGTTGCCTTTATCTTCAAACTTACATAAGCAAACAGACAAAAAGGAATCAATTATCTGCATCTGCCACTATTAACAAAGTGATAACAGAAAAGAAACATGAATAAGAGAACTGTACAGACTGAAACATGAATAGCCATTAAGAGTCTTATTTCAGGAAAGATTTGCTGAATCGATTGGAAAATTGGGCCGCTATGTCGCACAGTTCATTGTGTTTTTTAAAAAAAAGATGTATATTCGTTGTCGGCAAATATCATACTTTTCGAAACAATATTGAATTAATTAACAACCTATTAAAACAAAAACATGAACCCAGTTGTAAGCATCATTATGGGAAGTACCTCCGACTTACCCATCATGGAAAAGGCAGCTCTGCTGTTTGATGAATTTCAGATTCCATTTGAAATGAACGCTTTATCAGCACACCGCACACCTAAAGAGGTAGAACAATTTGCCTCACAAGCAAAAACAAGAGGCATCAAAGTTATTATCGCAGCAGCCGGCATGGCTGCCCATTTACCTGGCGTTATCGCATCCATGACAGCATTACCCGTCATTGGCGTTCCAATCAATGCCACACTCGATGGAATAGATGCTCTCCTAGCAATTGTTCAAATGCCTCCGGGGATTCCCGTTGCAACAGTAGGTATCAATGCTTCAATGAATGCCGCCCTATTAGCAGTTCAGATTCTGGCAAATGGAGATGAGGCACTACAAACTAAACTGATTGAATATAAGGAAGGGTTAAAAAAGAAAATTGTCAAAGCCAACCAGGAACTAAGCCAAGTAAAATTTGCTTATAAAACAAACTAACACATTTTTACCACTGACAACTGTTGATTAAATCATTACGATACTCATTCCATTTGTCAATGGTAAATAGCAAATCATACTTATTATTTAATCTATGTCCGTTCAACAACATATAGAAGAACTTCGAAAGGAGCTGCATGAACACAACCATCGATATTATGTTTTGTCACAGCCGTCAATAAGCGACTTCGACTTCGATGTGAAAATGAAAGAATTGCAGCAACTTGAAGAACTATACCCCAAATTTTATGACTCAAATTCACCGACTCAACGCGTAGGAAGTGACTTAACCAGAGCGTTTGAGCGGGTAACACATCACTATCCTATGTTGTCGTTGGCCAACACATACTCCGAGAGCGAGATAACCGATTTTTTCGATCGTGCCTCCCGAATTCTGAACGAACCATTTGAGATTGTATGTGAACTAAAATTTGACGGAGTTTCTATTTCTCTGATTTATGAAAATGGAGAATTGGTGAGTGCTGTGACAAGGGGTGATGGTGTAATGGGAGACGATGTAACAGCCAATGTGAAGACCATTCGAGCCATTCCCTTGCGCTTGCAAGGAGATGATTTCCCGCCTCAGTTTGAAATTCGCGGAGAGATTTTATTACCCTGGGGATCCTTTGATCGATTGAACCGCGAACGGGAAGAACAGGAAGAACCTCTTTTTGCGAATCCACGTAATGCAGCTTCAGGAACGTTAAAATTGCAGAACCCTAAAGAAGTTGCGAAACGTAAGTTGGATACATATCTGTATTATCTTTTAGGAGATAATTTGCCCTGCGACGGACATTTTGAGAATATGCAAAAAGCTAAATCATGGGGATTCAAAATATCGGATGCCATGCGAAAATGCACCTCATTGGCCGAAGTGTTTGAATTTATTCATTTTTGGGACAAAGAGCGGAGTAAACTACCGATTGCAACGGATGGCATTGTACTGAAAATAAACTCATTGAGACAACAGAGTGACTTAGGTGTTACCGCAAAAACCCCACGGTGGGCTGTCGCTTATAAATATCAGGCTGAACAAGTTCCAACTACTTTGAAAAGCGTCGATTTTCAGGTGGGAAGAACAGGAGCAGTGACACCGGTAGCAAATCTTGCACCAATACAGCTTGCAGGAACCGTGGTCAAACGCGCAACATTACACAATGCCGATGTGATGAACGCTCTGGATCTCCATATTGGAGACACGGTTCTTGTGGAAAAGGGAGGTGAGATCATTCCAAAGATTGTGAGTGTCGACTTTGATCAACGATCGTTAGCGGGGGAAAAAGTACGCTTTATTACAACCTGCCCCGATTGTGGAACAATCTTGATACGCAATGAGGGCGAAGCAGCTTTTTACTGCCCAAACGAAAGTGGCTGTCCAACCCAAATTAAAGGGAAAATCGAACATTTTATAAGTCGTAAAGCCATGAATATTGATGGCATAGGTTCCGAAACAGTGAATTTATTGTTTCAAAAAAAGCTCCTTCACAATATTGCAGACCTATACACATTGGAACCAAGTCAGCTAATACAGTTAGATCGATTGGGCGAAAAATCTGTTCAAAATATTATGGCCGCAATTGAAACATCAAAACGAGTCTCCTTTGAACGAGTGTTGTTTGCTTTAGGAATTCGTTATGTTGGAGAAAAAGTAGCAAAAGCTTTGGCACAAGCATTTGGAACTATCGACAACCTTGTGAAAGCAACAGCGCCAGAATTAGCATCTGTTGATGAGATTGGTGAGAAAATAGCACAAAGCGTCGTTTCGTTTTTTGAAGATCATCACAATATGCTTCTGATAGAACAACTCAAACAACAGGGACTTCAATTTGCTTTGGCAGAAAATAAATTAGAACAAAAGAGCAATCATTTATCAGGAAAAACCCTCGTCATTAGTGGCGTTTTCTCTTATCATTCCCGTGAAGAATACAAATCACTCATAACACAGCATGGAGGGAAAGAAGCTAGTGCAATATCAGCTAAAACCTCTTTTCTGTTGGCAGGTGAACAAGCCGGCCCTTCAAAACTTTCGAAAGCAAAGTCATTAGCCATTCCAATAATTGACGAAATGGAATTTCTTCAAATGATTGAAGAAAAACCTGATAAAAAACCATCCAAACAACAAACCACTTTGTTTTAAGCAAATCAGGCAAAAAGCCAAATCGTGTAACAAGCGTTGCGTTTACCTTATAAAGTGTGTACCTTTGCAAAAATAAATTTCAATAGCATGAAAAGTGTTCCAAATAAAGGGACAAGTTTCATGTATCTTTATGTAAGAAATCAAACTAATTCACATGAAAAATCCGAATTGTTTTTTTATGATGATTTGTGTTTCAATTTTTCTCACACCATTGTGTCAGGCACAAACCACAGACAACCTCAGCAAAACGATTTCGAACGCATTCAATACAGATAATATGGAAATGCTCTCGGAACTTTTTTCAAATGATGTTGAATTGATCTTGCCAGACGGGAAGAGCAGTACGAACAAAAATGCAATCAAAACCATGTTATCCAATTTTATAAACACTAAACAAATATCAGGTTTTGAAGTGCTACATCAAGGACAAAAAGGGAATCGCATGTTTATCATAGGTAATTTTTCCTCCCAATCCACATCATACCGCATCAATCTGTTTTTAAAAAATGATAACGGTAATTTTCTCGTTTATCAACTCAAAATTGAATAACTTAACATGGACAAGCAGTTAGAAGAACAGATCATAACTTGGTTGCAAGAAGATATCGGTGATGGCGATCATACTTCATTATCATGCATTCCACCAACCGCTGAAGGGAAATCACAACTGATCATCAAAGAGAAAGGAGTTTTGGCAGGCGTTGAAATGGCTAAAAAGATTTTCGCCTCCTTCGATGATCAACTCAAAATGACAATCTTCATTCAAGATGGGGAAGAAGTAAACATTGGCGATATTGCGTTTGTAGTTGAAGGGAAAATTCTGTCATTGTTGCAGACGGAGCGCGTAATGCTTAACGTGATGCAACGAATGAGTGGCATTGCCACCACAACACGTCACTATGCTAAACAATTGGAAGGATTAAAAACAAAAGTCCTCGATACGAGAAAAACAACACCCGGCCTTCGGCTTTTAGAAAAAGAAGCAGTGCGCATAGGTGGTGGCGTCAATCATCGCATCGGATTGTATGACATGATTTTATTAAAAGATAACCATATCGATTTTGCGGGTGGAATTCAAAAAGCCATTCTTGCCTCTAAAGACTACTTAATTAGACATGATAAAAAATTAAAGATCGAAATTGAGGTGCGGAATTTCAAGGAAATAGAACAAGTACTTGAAATAGGAGGTGTTGATCGCATCATGTTAGATAATTTCTCCGTCGAACAAACACGCAAAGCAGTCTCCATGATTCAAGGACGTTATGAAATAGAATCATCCGGAGGTATTATCTTTGAAACCCTGCGAGCTTATGCTGAATGTGGTGTTGATTATATTTCGGTAGGGGCACTCACTCATTCCATCAAAAGTTTGGATATGAGTTTTAAAGCAGTTAAATAGCATCGAACTTTAATCTATAGACCATTTCAAATCTGTACCTTCCCAGATTCTTATTGTCTATTGCCCATTGCCTTTTGATTTTCTATTCCAATTCCTTCATTCTTAACCTCTTTAGCCTTCAGCCTTGCCATTTTTATTGTCACTTCGATCGAATCTGCCACCTCGTAGCCAGCAAAAACAATCCAATAACGCTTAAGAAATAAATCACATCACGACTATCAATCACACCACGGCTCATCGCGGTAAAATGAGCATTAATTCCCAACACCGCAATCTCCAATTGCTTTGATCCGGAGAGTGTCAATGAGGCCAGCAAATCAAACCCAAAATAAATGGCAAACGAAAGTGTAACAGCCCATATAAAAGCAATGATTTGATTGTCACTCAAAGATGATGCGAAAAGGCCAATAGCAACATAGACTGAAGCGAGTAAAAAAAGTCCGATGTATGAGCCCCAAAATCCACCAACATCAATATTGCCAATAGGATCGGCCATATAATAGACAGAGACAAAATAAACAATGGTTGGAAGCAATGAAACGGCAACTAACAACATGCCGGCCAAATATTTTGACAACACAATATTCCATTTGGTAATTGGACGAGTAAATAATAATTCCAATGTGCCCGACCGCTTTTCTTCTGCAAACAATCGCATCGTTATAGCCGGAATCAGAAAAAGATAAAGCCATGGTGCTAACGAAAACAAGCCATCGACCTGAGCATATCCAGAATCAAGGATATTGTAGCTTCCCGGAAATACCCAAAGGAAAAGACCTGTGAGTGTCAAAAAAACGCCTACCACAAGATAGCCTATTGCAGAACTAAAGAAATTAGCGAACTCTTTTCTTAATAATACAACCATTGAATTCATCCTGTAAATTTTTTTGAGCAACAAAGATAGCCTATTCCTTGTAATGAACCATTGAAAAAAGACAAAAGAAACATTTCAGCATCCATTTCTTTTTGCCAAGGCCATAAAATAAAACAAAAAATAGTAACTTTGTTACCTAAGTTTTCGTTGCACAATGCGAACAACAATCACTGCTTATCTTTACTACCCGAATCTGACATATGGCTACGTTTGATTCCTGCGTCACTTTACAATATAAATTCTAATAATTTCCTTTATGAAACTATTCCCTTTTAGCCTGATAATAGCTATCTTCACTTTAGGAGGCTGCTCGTCATCTGCAAAATCAAATCAACAAGCTACCAAAGAAACAACACTCAACATTCCGCAATTTAATGCCGATTCTGCTTATCTTTACGTCAAAACACAAGTTGACTTTGGCCCTCGCGTACCCAATTCCAAAGCGCACGACAAATGCGCCGATTATTTAGCACATCAGATGGAACGTTTAGGTGCTCTGGTTATTCAACAAAAAGCCGATCTTAAAGCTTTTGATGGAACCATATTACACTCGAATAACATCATTTCGAGCATCAATTCTTCTGCTAAAACACGTATTTTACTTTGTGCACATTGGGATAGCCGTCCTTATTGCGACCACGATCCGGATCCGGCAAACTATCACCAACCTGTTTTAGGAGCAAACGATGGAGCAAGCGGTGTAGGTATTTTAATGGAAATTGCAAAGCAGCTATGCCGGCAAAACCCGACAGTTGGCGTAGACATTATTTTTCTTGACTCGGAAGATGAGGGAACACCTGACTTTTATAAAGGTGCACAAGATGAAGATTCATGGTGTCTTGGCACTCAATATTGGGCAACTCATCTTCAATCACCAAATTATCATGCACGCTTCGGCATTCTGTTAGACATGGTTGGTGCTCCCAATGCCACGTTCTACAAGGAACAAGTATCGATGAATAATGCACCGGATATTGTAACAAAAGTGTGGAATCAAGCACGTGAATATGGTTTTTCATCGTACTTTATCGATCAAGCTGGAGGTGCCATCACCGATGATCATGTTTATGTCAATAAGTTAGCCGGTATTCCTTGCATTGATATCATTCAGGAAGATGTAAACAGTCCTACCGGATTTGCCTCTTACTGGCACACGACACACGATACGATGGAAAATATTGATCGCACTACCTTATTAGCCGTAGGACAAACCTTACTCGGAGTCATTTACAACGAGAAGCCATAATGATGAGAAAATAAGACTATGTATCTCTCCAATACATCTGAACGCAATAGAATCGTTTTCGAAAGACATTCCGTCTTTTAACATGCAACAGCTCCTTTTGATGTTTCCAGAAGAAACTCACTTTACGGATCTTTTTCCACCAGGTGAGATCAGAATAAAACTCTGAAAGATTTCTCAGAAAAACTTGATGTTCGGTATTGAAACCTTTTAGGCTATCGGAAAATGCAGCTAACCGCTCATGTACTTGGCAAGTTGCCTTGTGTTTATACTTATTCTTTGAACCAAGAGCCCCAATTACATTGGTCGTGTGTTGTCTATAACCCACTAATACTTCATCCACAAAACTAATATTACCACATTTAATTGCTTGAAATGCCAACCAGTAATCGTGAGGAACTTGCGGATGAAACGGCATTGATTGTACCAATAACTCTCTTCTGATCATTATAGTATGACCTGCCACAACATTAAACAGAGCCAGATTGAGAACATTCATTTCCACGCCTAACCTTCGAAAATCGGAAAGCTTTTTGCCCGTCTTTTTGCCTTGCTCGTTAATATATTCAGAATCAGAATAAACTAACAGATTCGTTCCGATGGCAGCAACAGATCTGGCTATTTTGGTAGGATACCAAAGATCATCCTGATCAGACAAAGCGATGAATGGCTCTTTTGTCAGAGTTAACGCCTTTTCAAAATTTCTTATGTAACCAAGATTACTGCTGTTTTGAAAAACATGAATCCGGCCATCGCGAAGAGCAAATTGATTTAGTATAGAAAAGGTTTCGTCAGATGAACAATCATCAACACATACAACTTCTGTTATATTCGGATATGTTTGATTCAAAATAGTCTCTAATTGTTGGGCTAAAAAAGCGGCTCCATTATAGGTGCAAAGAGCAATTGAAACGGGAGGATAAGTTGTGAGTCTGTTCTTAGAGGGTTGAAAATTCATTATTCCATCATAAGGTTCGCGTAAATCTGCATCATGCTGTGAGCAACTCTTTCATCTGCAAACAGCTCGGCATGCTGCAGTCCTTTAACAATCATCTCTTTCCTTAATCCGGAATCGGACAAAACACGTTGAATAACTTCAGCCAACTCGTCTGCATTCAATGGATCAATATAAAGTGCCGCATCACCACCTGTCTCTTCGAAACAACCACCCCGAGAAGTAATAACCGGTGTGCCGGTGCAAAGCGCTTCTAAGATAGGCAATCCGAATCCTTCAAATAAAGACGGGTAAATCATGCAAGAAGCTGCATGATACATGGCAGGAAAATCTTCAAATGCAGCCTGATGAAGAAAAATAACCTGTGAATCAAGAGAATAATTCGTTATTTTTTTATGTAGTTCTTTCATATACGATGTCGGGCCACCTACAATGACCAATGGAACATCCATCTTGCCCTGATGCATCGCATCCAAAATAATTCCCATGTTTTTTCGCCGCTCAATTGCACCTACCGTTAAAAGAAATTGTTGGGGAAGTCCATATTTATTTCGCACAGACTCCATGTCGTCCAATGTGACATCGTTCCTGAAAATAGCATTACAACCTTGATAAACAACATCAATTTTCTTTTCATCTGCATTAAAAAACTCAATGCAATCGCGCTTGGTCTGTTCACTGATTGCTACAATGCGGTCGGCAACGCGACAACTATACCGATTTTTCTGGGTAAAAACAAACCGATAATAAGGATCGTATAATTCGGGATAACGTACAAAAATAGCATCATGAATCGTGACAATGGATTTAACTCCGTTAGAACGAATACCAAATGGCAATTCCTGACTAAGGCCATGATAAATATCCATCTTATTGGCCTTAATATCTTTCAATAAGCCATACGAGCGCCAAAAAGCCGGAAAGAGTTTATCAATGCTTTTAGTTGGCATCAACGTGGTAACGCACTGTTCATCGAGAGGGAAAAGAGCCTTTTTATCTGATGGCGTAAACAAAAAATAATGGTTATCAGAATAATAATGAGACATTAACCGAATGATGTCCCTGCTGAAGTTTCCTAAGCCACGGCGATTACAAAAAGCTCTTTTCGCATCGTATCCAATGATCATTTGTGTAACAATTTGTTGATAAAAGGCATCTTGGTTAATTGGAAGTCATGTTTCAACGCATAAAAAACAAAAACCAAAAGCAAGAAGGTTCTGAAAAGATAGGTAAAGATGGCGATATGGAAAGAGACAAACCACCCTAAAGCGAAAATGATAACTGCCAATAAAACATACTTTCCAATGGCTTTAAGTTGGTAATTGATAGGGAAATATTTTTGCCCGAAAAAGTAGGAAATCACCATGATAACGAAATAGGCTACAAAAGCTGCCCAGGCTGAACCGAAATAGCCCATCGTCGGAACCAATAAAACATTTAATCCCAACACAAAAACAAGCCCGATACCTGACAAATAGGCTCCCCACATTGTTTTGTCAATCAATTTATACCACAACGACAAGTTGAAAAACACTCCCTGGAATAAATAGGAAGCTAAAATAATGGGAACGACACTCAACCCTTGCCGATATTCCGGGCCAATGACATATTTGAGAACATCAATATAAAACGTCATTACAAGCACCAGTATCAATGAAAAGATAATAAAATATTTCATTGCATCTGAATAAGCCTTCTTGCTGTCACTGTCTTTATGCTGTGCAAAGACAAAAGGTTCATAAGCAAAACGAAAGGCTTGCGTAAACATCATCATGACCATGGCAATCTTTGAGTTGGCTCCATATATGCCCAATAGCCTCATAGCTTCAACATGATTGGGATATATCACCGGGAAAAGAATCTTATCAACGGTTTGATTCATAATACCGGCAACGCCTAACAATAAAAGCGGCAACGAATAGGCCAGTATCTGTTTAAGCAGCGGCCAATTGAATCGCAATTTAATATGAATGAAAAATGGTAACAAACACAGCGTAACTGCAGTTGTGGAAATCAGATTCGCCACAAAAATATACCCGACACCATAATCAGGACGGTAAAACCAATCGACTAAAGATGGCGCATGAAGATGTAACCAAGGGCACCCGAGCAAGAAAAAGAGATTGAAGAAAATATTGAAAAAAATCATCACAAGTTTCAGTCCCGCAAACATATAAGGCCTGTTTTTGTAACGCAGATAAGCAAAAGGTATCGCACCAAAAGCATCCATCGCCACAACAGCCCCCAACATAGCAATAAATTCAGGATGTTTTTCATAACCTAACATGTTAGCCAGAGAATGAGAAAACAGAATTGTCACGACTGCAAAGAGCAGTGAAGTCAAGCCGACACTTGTCAAAGACGCTGCATATACATTGTCGGCATTTGCTGCATTTTTATTGGCAAAACGGAAAAAACCGGTTTCCATACCGTAAGTTAGTATGACCAATAACAAGGCTGTCCAACCATATAGATTGGTAACAATACCATAATCACCGGTATTCGTCAGTACATAAGCATACAACGGCACTAAACACCAATTCAAAAACTTTCCGACTATACTGCTAACACCATAGATTGCTGTCTCTTTTGCTAACTTTACTAACTTACTCATTAATTATTCTTTCTCCAACTTGTTTTACAATACAACGAATTAAATTATCACTTCATTAAAAGAGCATCGATTGTTCTCCTTGCCTCGATCTGCCCAAATGCTGATAAGCAAGTTCCGTCACTTCCCTACCGCGTGGAGTCCGCTTTAAGAATCCCTCTTTAATCAGGAAAGGCTCATATACCTCCTCAATAGTCCCTTGATCTTCACTTAAAGCTGTTGCAATAGTCGAAAGGCCTACCGGCCCACCCTGAAACTTATCAATAATCGTCAATAAGATTTTGTTATCAACCTCATCCAACCCATAACGATCTATATTCAGGGCCTCAAGTGCAAAAATAGCAATGTCATGATCGATGTTACCATCACCTTTCACTTGCGCGAAATCGCGCACCCGACGCAACAAGGCATTGGCAATACGAGGAGTCCCTCGACTTCGTGAAGCTATTTCGGAAGCCGCTTCATTTGAACATGAAACGTGCAGAATTTTTGCAGAACGTTGAATAATGATGACCAAAACCGAGTCATCATAATACTCCAAATGAAAATTAATACCAAAACGAGCCCGCAAAGGGCTGGTCAACAAACCGCTCCGTGTAGTCGCTCCGACCAAAGTAAATGGATTGATAGCTAACTGAATCGAACGCGCACTCGGCCCTTTATCGATCATGATATCAATGCGATAATCTTCCATGGCCGAATAAAGATACTCCTCAACGATTGGACTGAGTCGATGAATCTCATCGATAAAAAGTACCTCGTTGGGTTGTAAAGAGGTGAGCAATCCCGCCAAATCACCTGGTTTGTCGAGTACAGGCCCCGATGTGATCTTGAACCCAACGCCCAGCTCATTAGCGATAATGTTCGAAAGCGTTGTCTTGCCTAATCCGGGAGGGCCATGCAGCAACACATGGTCAAGCGATTCTCCACGCATACGCGCAGCCTGCACAAAAATGGAAAGATTCTCAATAATCTTGCTTTGACCATTGAAATCAGCAAACGTAAGCGGACGCAAAGCATTCTCATACTCCTTATCTGTCTCGTTTCGTAATTGAGAATCACGGATATCAAAAGTTTCCATCAGTCACTTTATATTCTGACTGCAAAGGTAACCATTTGTAATGAATCTTTGTTGCTCATTCATTATTCCTTCGATGCATCACCGTAACCGGTTCTAAGTACTTCTATATATAAAATAAATATAATACGTAGATGATACCTATATAATACCTATCTATATAAGTAGGTATTATATACGTTTTATATAGGTTTTATATACGTATTATATAGGTTTTATCTCTGAACCAATAACGAAGGAACATCGAACCGGCAACGAGGGAAGAACGTCAATTGTCTCATTTGCACCAAAGCAAGAAAGAAGCTTAAACCCTTTTGGAGATGTAGCAATAAAAGAATTATATTTGTCACAAAAATAGAAGAACAATATTCTCTCTATCAGAATATTTCATCTTATTATGACCAATTCATTATTACGGTTTCTGATTTTAGACCGCAATTTCTGCCTTCATTAACAAGATTGTTTATCAAATACCTGATTTATAATTTGTACCTAATCTGATTAACCTCAAGAATATATCAAAAATAATCTATTAGAAATTATGAAAAAATGCAAGTTGTTTCTATTTCTGTTTTTGTTTGTAGCTAATTTTCTTCAAGCCCAACAACCAGTAAGACATACCTTCGCTTTGGGAGATAGTGTGTTTTTATTAGATGGAAAACCTTTTCAAATGATATCAGGGGAGATACATTATACGCGTATACCAAAGACAGCATGGAGAAGTCGTATGGAAATGGCCAAGTCAATGGGGTTGAATACAATAAGCACCTATGTTTTTTGGAATGAGCAGGAACCAGAGCCGGGTCATTTTGTTTTTTCGGAAAACAACGACATTGCAACTTTTGTCCGCATGGCTCAACAAGAAGGACTTTGGGTTATTATTCGTCCCAGCCCATATGTGTGTGCCGAGTGGGAATTCGGCGGTTATCCCTATTGGTTACAAAATATACCTGGATTAGTGGTACGAAGCAAGGAAGCCGCTTACATGAAAGAATATAAAAAGTATATCGAGGCAATAAGCAAACAATTAGCCCCCTTACAAATTAATCATGGTGGAAATATTCTAATGGTTCAAGTAGAAAATGAATATGGTTCCTATTCCAACGATAAAGATTACTTAGCCATGAATCAGGATATGTTTCGGGAAGCCGGATTTGATGGCATATTATATACTTGTGACCCGGTAGATGCCATTCAAGACGGTCATTTACCCGGTTTATTAGCAGCAGTTAATGGGTTAGACAATCCAGAGAAGGTCAAACAACTGGTTCGTTCAGTTAATCAAAAAAAAGTACCTTATTTTATCTCCGAGTGGTATCCAGGCTGGTTTGACTGGTGGGGAGCACCTCATCACACAGTTGAAGCAAAAGCAAGTGCAAATAGATTAGATTCCGTTCTGACTGCAGGAATCTCCATTAATATGTATATGTTTCATGGAGGAACGACACGAGATTTTATGAATGGCGCCAATTATAATGATCATACTCCTTTTGCACCTGATATTAGTAGCTATGATTATGATGCCCCCTTAGATGAAGCGGGAAATCCGACGAAAAAGTTCTATGACTTTAGAACAGTTCTACAAAAACACTTACCCAAAGGATATACGTTACCTACCGTTCCTCCTGCAAAGGCAGACATAACCACACCCTGGATACATTTTACAGCAGCACAAAATATATTGAACGCCTTACCCGCTCCTATTTTTCATGATTCACCCCTTACTTTTGAACAATTGCATCAAGCATATGGATTTGTTCTTTACCGTACTATTGTGGATGGCGGAAGACAAGGTATTTTGAAAATTGATCAATTAAGAGACTATGGTATTCTATTTATCAACGGGAAACGAGTAGGAAACCTAGATCGCAGGTTAGATCATGATAGCCTGAATATTATCATGCCAAAAGGACAAGTAAGATTGGATATTTTGGTAGAGAATCTTGGCAGGGTCAATTTTGGTTCTTATCTTTCACATAACCATAAAGGAATAACAAACAGAGTATTGTTTAATGGGAAAGAATTGACAGGATGGCAAATGTACCGATTCCCTTTCCAAACCATGCCTTTGAAGTTGACAAACACGTCAATTATACCAAATCAACCTATATTGCGACAAGGCACATTAACTCTTTCTCAAGTTGGAGATACCTATTTAGACATGCAAGACTGGGGAAAAGGCTGTGTGTGGATAAACGGACATAATCTGGGTCGCTATTGGTCAATTGGACCACAACAAACAATCTATGTCCCTTTAGAATGGTTGCATAAAGGGAAAAACCAAGTAGTAGTTTTAGAACTCAACAATCCTGCTCAAACGAAATTGAGAGGTATTGCTCATCCGATTATAAATCAATTATCAAGCAACACATTATAGTTTCATGTACTACCCTGACTAACCAAAGTTCTTTAGCTGCTTGCATTTTGGATATCTATTCACTTTGATTATCAGCCTTTGAATAAACAATGGAATTGTCTTTATTCGATGAATTTATATAATTTGAGAAAACAATGCAATAAAAGAATGAACTTTCAAAGAACATTTAATTTGATAAAATAAAATCTTTCAATACCTTTGCTAATACATTATATTTCTGAATGTTTTGGCATTCATATTGTGCATTTTAATCATTCGTCATTAAACGAGCATTATCTTGCAACTCTCAACGAGAATGATTATCTAAACAAGGGGGCTAAGTAACCTTAGTGTAAAAACACATTCACATGAAAACAATCTCTCTTTTCACACTGCTGTTTCTTTTGCTACTTGGCTCACCTGCCAGTGCACAATCTTCTAAATTTGCTCAACCTGATAGCTTGAAGTTTCTGCAATGGGCACCAACTCCACCGATGGGGTGGAACAGTTGGGATTGCTATGGTCCTACTGTTACCGAAAAAGAAGTAAGGGCCAATGCAGATTATATGGCTCGCTATTTGAAAAAATATGGATGGAAATACATCGTCGTGGATATTCGCTGGTATGTTGATAATGATAAATCGCACGGATATAATGAAAAAGATCCTGTTTATTGTTTAGATAAATATGGACGCTTTATTCCTTCTGATGTACGGTTCCCTTCGGCGGCCAACGGGAATGGGTTTAAACCGTTAGCTGACTATGTTCATCGGCTTGGGCTTAAGTTTGGAATCCATATCATGCGCGGCATTCCTAAGATTGCAGTAGAAAAGAATACGCCTATTCTTCACTCACCCTATCATGCTGCTGACATTTACAATACTGGCGTACTCTGCAAATGGCTGAACGATATGTACACCGTTGATGCTACAAAAGCCGGCGCTCAAGCCTACTACAACTCGTTGTTTGATCTGTATGCTTCGTGGGGAGTTGATTTTGTGAAAGTGGATGATTTATCGCGCCCTTATCACAAAGATGAAATTGAGCTGATTCGTAAAGCAATCGATCAATGTGGCCGTCCCATTGTATTGAGCACTTCGCCCGGTGAAACGCCTATTGCCGATGCAAAACATGTGGAAAGTCATGCCAATATGTGGCGGATTATCGATGATTTTTGGGATAATTGGAGTGAGGAGAAAGCACATTTTGCCTTGTTTGAGAAATGGCATCCTTACGTCGGTATAGGACATTGGCCGGATGGTGATATGTTGCCACTTGGAAGAATTGGTATTCGTTCGGAACGTGGTGATGACCGTTTTAGCCAATTGACTCCTGACGAACAATATACCCTTATCTCGCTATTTTCCATTTGCAAGTCTCCTCTTATCTTTGGTGGTGATCTGCCCTCGAACAACGCTTTTACCTTATCGTTGATCACTAACCCTGACGTGTTATACATTGATCAGCACAGCTTACATAATCGTCTTTTGTTGAAAGATAGTGACATCTACATCTGGACGGCTGATTCCCCAAAAGGAGACAAATACCTTGCCATTTTCAATGCACGCGACGATCAGAAACCACAAGAAGTTACCGTTAATCGCAAATTGCTGGGAATAAAAGCCTCCACTGAAGTGACAGATCTTTGGAGTCATAAAAAAGTCAGCATTTTTGGAGAATCATTTTCGGCTACAGTGCCACGACACGGCGTGAAGTTGTACAGATTGAGTAGTGCCTAATAATCACATTTTAACACTAAATCATATGCCCATAGCGCAAAGAAAATAAGAAGTAGAACTGATAAAACCTCGTTTTAGCATGAACTGCAATTGCAACAATGTATCTCTATCATTCTAATATACACATTTATGAAAAAAATCAGTTTGTTTTTTATAGGGTTGATTTCCTTTGGTGGAGCAGCTATGGCTCAACCTTCGAAAGCGACATTGATCATTGAGACAGATCAGCCGCAGGCAACAATTCACAAAGAAATTTACGGTCAATTTGCCGAGCATCTTGGAGCCGGCATTTATGGTGGAATATGGGTGGGGAAAGATTCTAAAATTTCCAACATCGACGGGTATCGCCGCGATGTGTTGGAGGCAATCAAGAGATTGTCAGTGCCCGTTATTCGCTGGCCGGGCGGATGTTTCGCCGACCAGTATCACTGGATGGATGGCATTGGCCCGCAGGATAAACGCAAGCATTTAATCAACTCCAACTGGGGTGGCGTGGTTGAAGACAATAGTTTTGGCACCAACGAATTTCTCAATTTCTGCGAATTAGTTGGAGCTGAACCCTATATTTCAGGTAACTTAGGCAGCGGTACTCCTCAGGAGATGGCAGACTGGGTGGAATACATGACCTTTGACGGGAGCAGCCCGATGGCTGATTTACGACGCGCCAACGGACGTGACAAACCATGGAAAGTAAAGTTCTGGGGTGTTGGTAACGAAAGCTGGGGTTGCGGAGGAAACATGACACCGGAATATTACTCCGATTTGTATCGCCGTTATGCTACTTTCCTTCATAATTATAGCGGAAATGAACTTTACAAGATTGCCAGCGGGGCGAATGGCAGCGATTACAACTGGATGAATGTGGTGATGAAAGCGGTTGATGATCAAATGCAAGGCATATCGTTGCACTATTATACGGTACCAAAAACCTGGAGCGACAAGGGTTCGGCAACCAGTTTCGATACACAAGAGTACCTTACCTCCATTGAAAAAACTTTATATATGAACGAGTTGATCACACGCCATTCGTCCATTATGGATCAATATGACCCGCAAAAGAAGATTGGATTGATTGTTGATGAATGGGGTATCTGGACGAACGTAGAACCCGGAACCAATCCCGGCTTCCTGTTTCAACAAAACTCGTTACGCGATGCGATCATTGCAGCACTCAACTTCAATATTTTCAATGAACATGCCGATCGGGTTCGCATGGCTAACATCGCACAGATGGTGAATGTGCTGCAATCCATTATTCTGACAAAAGGAGATAAGATGGTGTTGACGCCTACCTATTATGCTTTTGAAATGTACAAAGGACACATGGGGGGAGAGTTGCTGAAGGCACAACTGACCTGCGATCAGATTGATCTGGAACAACAGAAAAGTCCGATGCTGAGTGTTTCAGCTTCCACAAAGGATGGTGTGATCACCTTGTCGATTGTCAATATTGATCCGACCAAAGATGCGGATTTAACATGTGACCTTCGTGGTGGTTCCTACAAATCGGTCTTGGGTGAAATATTAACATCAAAAAACCTGACCGACATCAACACGTTCGATATCCCATCCACCGTGCAGTTGAAAACATTTACCTCTGCAAGATTGAAGGGAAACAACCTAACCCTGAAGGTGCCTGCCAAATCCATTATCACTTTGTCTATCCAATAGATCAGGTATATGTTGATAAAATAGCGAAAGAGTAGAATTTTGTTGCTGATAGGTTCTTTAAGTAATGAGGTTTTCAATCAAAAATGAAGGTCTCATTTCTTTAAGAATAGATTCAGAATCAACCCTATTCAGTTTAATTTACTTTCAAAAGCTCCGATACCAAACAATGCATAGCGTACTTCACAGGATTGGAAAGGTCGAAAGTGCGCAGAACGAGAAATATGTTGTAGAACAGATTTTCTTTACATAATAGTCCTGAAGAATTTAGTTAAATTTACTGGCTTAAAGTAAAACTACACCAATAATTTATTTCATTGATTATGAATACAAAAGAACTAAAAGAAGCCTTTATCACTTTGTATGGTAAACCGGCTGATGCCCTTTATTTCGCTCCCGGACGTGTCAACTTAATCGGAGAGCATACTGACTATAACGGTGGCTTCGTATTTCCCTGTGCGTTAAGTTTCGGCACGTACCTGCTTTGTGGCAAAAATGATGACAAGGTTATCCGGTTTCGCTCGCTTAACCAAGAGGAAGTTGTTGAAAGACCTCTTGATCAACTTCAAACTCCACAAGGCAAATCGTGGGTGAACTACCCAATGGGCGTGTTTGATCAATTTATCAAACGTGGTTTTACATTTCCTTTTGGCCTTGATCTTCTGATCTGGGGTGATGTGCCAAACGGGGCAGGACTCTCTTCTTCCGCTTCATTAGAAGTCGTTACGGGTTACATGTTGAATGATGTATTTAAAACCAATTATACGCGGGTAGACATTGCCAAGATTGGACAAAAAGCAGAAAATGAATTTGTAGGTGTCAATTGTGGTATTATGGATCAATTTGCCAGTGCCAACGGTAAAATTGACCATGCCATCTTCTTAGATTGCAATACATTGGATTTTGAACTCGTGCCAGTAAAGCTACAAGGGATCAAAGTATTAATATCCAACACGCACAGTCCACACAAATTAGATTCAGGCGCTTACAACCAACGTGTTGCAGAATGCAAAAAAGCCGTGCAACTGATTTCAAAAGTACGCCCCATTCACTATCTGGCAGAACTCTCCGAAGCAGACTTCAAGCAAGTTGAATCGTCTTTATACAGCGATCCTGTGGCACACAAACGTGCCCGTCACGTGGTAACAGAAGTTCAACGTACCACCGATGCCGTGAGAGCTTTGAAATCAGGAGACATCAAGTTATTTGGCAAGCTGATGAATGCTTCGCATGTATCATTGCGCGACGACTATGAAGTGACCGGCATTGAACTCGATACCATGGCCGAAGAAGCATGGAAGATTGACGGGGTAATTGGTTCGCGTATGACCGGAGGTGGTTTTGGTGGTTGCACCGTCAGTTTGGTAAAAGACGAAGCCATTGACACCTTTATCGAGAAAGTCGGTGCTGCATACAAAGCAAAAACAGGCATCACCCCCGATTTCTATGTCGCTGAGATAGGTGATGGCGCTTGCAAACTTGATTAAGAATATTTTTACACTATAATCATGCAAACTAACTTTGAAAAAACAATTGACGGGCAAGAGATTTCGCTTTTCCATTTGCAGAATGGGAAACTTAAAATGTCCGTGACTAATTACGGTGCAAAAATTGTTTCTCTTTTTGTCCCTGATAAAAAAGGTAATAGCGAGGATGTTGTTCTTGGATTTGAAACCATTGATGATTATTTGACCAAAGAACCTTTTTTCGGAGCAGTATGTGGACGTTTTGCAAACCGCATCAGGAAGGGAAATTTTGAATTGGAAGGAAAGACATATCATTTAGCTGTCAACAACGGGGTTAACCATCTTCATGGAGGTATCAAAGGCTTTAATGAAATGATTTGGAATGTTGAGTTTGTGGATGATCATCAACTGACCTTATCTTACTTTTCTAAAGATGGCGAAGAAGGCTATCCAGGCAACCTGAACGTGTCTGTGACTTACGAATTGACTGAAAATAATGAGTTGAAAATTCATTATCAGGCCACAACCGACAAAACAACCATTATCAATCTTTGTCAACATTCATTCTTCAACCTCAAAGGTGCAGGGAATGGAAATATTGAAGATCATGAGTTGATGGTCAATGCCGATTTTTACACTCCGTTAGATGAAACACAAGCACCAATCGGAGAAATTCGGGTGGTAGATAACACGCTGATGGATTTTCGTACACCTGTAAAAGTCAGCGAACGCATCAACGCCGATTTTGATCAATTCACTTTCGGGCGAGGCATTGACAACAATTGGGTGGTAAAAAAACCACAAGCCCATGATCTGGCTTTTGCAGCAGCTTTGCACGAGCCCAAGAGTGGTCGTCTCATGGAAGTTTTTACTACACAACCCGGCATTCAGGTATATTCCGGCAATTGGGTTGAAAATCACGTAGGTAAATACGGAAAAAAGTATGATGTACGTTATGCGATATGTCTGGAGACTCAAGGATTTCCAGCCTCTCCAAATTACGCGCAGTTTCCGTCACCTGTTTTACGTTCTGACGAGAAGTATGACGAAATGTGCATCTATAAGTTCAGCATCAAATGATGTAATCCTGTCAAATGTAAAAACTCCGGCACTGCATTGCAATGCCGGAGTTTTTTATGAGAAAGAGTTATTCGGATTTTGATGCTTTTTTCTCTTTAGCTTCTTCCTTTTTCAGTTGTTTTGAAATTCTTTCAATCACTTGGTCAATTGGTTTTTCAGGTTCAATGACGTTGTATGATTCCCAAAAATCATCATTTTTGAAATTTGTCACCTTATCCGATACGATATCATTCCACCTGACACGATCACGTGAAGGAATAGGAGTAACATCGAGCGAATGGTCAGTAATGGCCAATTCTCCCATTACGGTAAAGTAAGAATTAAACAAATGCTTTGCCCATTTACACTTAAACTTTACCTCCATTGACGAGTAATCGAAATACCAACGGTTATGTTGCTCCTTGTAGTTCACTTCATAATGCGTAGAAGCTACATCAACTTTCACACCGAAAGGCTTTTTCAATATGAATAACTGGCTTGCATCAGGACGGTTTTCAACATTCATATTAAAGTCAACACGTGAAACAGCTTCTGTTTCGGCATCGATGTAAATTTTTCCGCGAAATAAGATTTCACCACGTGTTTCGGGTTTTTGGTCAAAATCAACCACATAATTAAACCGATTATTGATCATCGCAGGAGTGTCGTATGTAAAATTGTAAAAAGCGCCTATTTGATCAACAGGTGTCCCTCCAACAAAAGGATTCTTCATCATGTCAATAGACAATGCAGAAGTAATTCCACCCTGAAATTTCATAAACAACGTATCCACTTGCGAATGATCTACGATGCCTCTTCCTTTGTAAATGGTAGCCTGATCGGAAGTAAATGAATTATAAGGCGCTTTAATAATGTTCAGTACAGCCTCGCTAATAGCAATATAACGATTCCCCTTTTTAATCATTTCACGATAAAAACCAGTCATTTGAACAGGACTTTTCCGGTAATTTGTTACGGTATTTCCAAAAGCATGTTGAACTAACTCCAGTGCATTGCCTGAGCGAACTGTAATAGCTCCCAGGTTGTAAACCGCAGGATCTAACCGGATGAGGTTTTTTGGAGAATGGCTCGCCAACTCATCAATGGACACGACGGCAGGGTTATAGCCTAAATGAGAGACATGAATACTATCATGTTGATATATAATGGGGATCTTGAGCAAAAATTGTCCTTCTCCATTTGTTACAATACCTACAGATGTTCCTTTAACCTGAACAGAAGCAGCCACTACAACGTGGTGAGTAGTAGCATCGATCACCCTGCCTTGAATCGTTATGAAATTTTGCGCATGTAACCAAAACGGTATGCACAATAAAACCAACGACAACCATCTAAAGCATGAATATGTTTTCATAACTCAATGGGTAATATAAAGAAGTTATTTATGTTTGTGCTTCGGCTTAACAAAAAGATAAGCTTTTGGTCACAAAACATCAAAGAACGCATTGATAAATTGACAAAATGCTATTCAAAGATACACATAGAATAGCATTTTTTATCACCTTAGCCAATAAAACAGCTATATTTTTTTGATGTTTAATAATAAAAAATCATCTCCTGTTGTTTTGATATTATTCCCCCCTGCTGTATGCTAATTATTGCCGGAAATGTTTTCGTTCAGAAAAAGAAAAGTCATATGGAAACAGATCCTACGTTTTTGAATGTATATTTGTGAAATGATCGCATGGAGAACAACAGATTCACCGATCATTACGAAGATGCACTTTGCCATGCAATTATCATTCGGACGCTGACATACAAATAATTCGCCATGAAAAAACAACTATTTCTATTCACGCTCATTGTTACGGTAAGTTTTTGTAACGGACAAATCATTAACTCTCCTACTCTATTGGACAAGATGATTTTGAAACAAGAACAAGTGACAGGCATTGATGCTGAACCATGGCTTTTTTTACAAAAACATCCTATGCAACAAGAAGAGAAATTGCTGATGGAGTATTTGTATGCTTACATGCCGTTGAGTGATTTGGTCACTTATTCTCCCTCATTCTTTGATGCAAACGTAAAACAGACTTTACAAACAAAACAAGAAATGAATTGGGGAACAAAAATTCCCGAAAACATTTTTCTCCATTTTGTTCTTCCTTTGCGTGTCAACAACGAACCTCTTGATTCGTTCCGGTTAATCATGTATCCTGAACTGAAAAGACGCATTCAGGGATTAAGCATGGAAGCGGCTGCGTTGGAGATTAATCATTGGTGTCACGAAAAAGTTTCTTATCGTGGCTCCGATGGACGTACCGGTTCACCCATGAGTTTGCTGTTGCGGGCATTCGGACGTTGTGGAGAAGAGTCGACCTTCACGGTTGCCGCTTTACGGGCAGTAGGTATTCCTGCACGTCAGGTATATACACCACGTTGGGCACACACCGACGACAACCATGCCTGGGTTGAAGTCTGGATTGATGGCAAATGGAATTATATGGGAGCTTGCGAACCCGAACCGTGTCTAAACAGAGCCTGGTTTACAGAACCTGTAAAGCGTGCCATGTTTATTCACACATATACATATGGACCTGACAGCGAAGACTCCTTAACAATACGCACAACAGACCATTTCTCAGAACTAAATCTAACATCACGCTATGCATCAACAAAGTCAATCGTAATAAAAGTCATCGATACGTCAGGAACCCCTGTTGACAGTGCAAAAGTGGAATGCAGACTCTTCAATTACGCGGAATTTTATCCTATTATAGAAACATACACGAATGCAAAAGGAGAAGCAGACGTAACTTTTGGAAAAGGTGATCTATTGATCCGGGCAGTAAAACAACACCTTTTGGGATTTAAAAAGCTAAATGTACAAAACACTGACACTTTGGTTGTGACCCTGACTAATCAAGCATGGAACACAGACACGTTAGATTACGATTTGACACCACCGCCACCTATTGCCATTCCAGACACCTTGAGTGCTAACCTGAAAGAGGAAAACAACAAACGTCTGGAAACAGAAGACTCGATCCGCCATGCCTATATTTCCACATTTAAGAATGCAGCATGGGCAAAGGCCTTTGCCAATCAATTTTCCCTTTCTACTGATACCGTTTGCAACCTTATCAAACAAAGCTACGGAAACTGGCCTCAGGTAACTGCTTATCTTGCACAAAATGCCTTTATAGCCCCGGCTTACTTGCTTGCTCTGGCAACTCAATTATCAGAGAAAGATTTGGGAGACCTCAACGCGGACATTATAACAGATCATCTTTTATGTGCTACAAAGCCTGATAATCGTGATCCCAAAGTAAGTGAGAATGATTTTATTCTCTACGTGCTTTCACCACGCATTTCTACAGAAACCATCACTCCATGGCGTTCTTTTCTGATAAATCACTTTGGCCTTGAAATGGCACACGCTTGTCGTCAGGACATATCGCCGCTTATTCATTGGATAGCAACTTCCATTCGCATTGATCGAACAGCAAACGAAATATCAAACATATTGATCTCACCTGAGAATGTATACACGTACCGCGTTGCCGATAATCCTTCCCGTGATCTGTTTTTTGTTGCAGCATGTCGTTCATTTGGTATTCCTGCACGCTTAAGTCCGGTTACTAATAAGCCGGAATACATGAAAAACGGTCAATGGTATGAAGTTAACTTTCGTACTCAAAAGTCCGCAATAGCTGTTCAGGGAAAAGTCAAGCTACTGAATTATAAAAACATCATCATTCCTCAATATGATGAACAATTCACCATCGCGCAACTACGTAATGGGGACTATCATACGCTGGCATTTGATGAAAACCAAAAAGTAACTGATTTTCCCTCTCCGATGGTTATGGATACAGGACATTATGTTTTAGTCGAAGGAAACAGACTGTGTAATGACAAAGTGCTTAGTTCTTTGACGTTCTTTCATGTTACGCAAGGAACAACTGTCCGATTGCCTGTTACATTGCGTCAGGATACAGGGATGCTTCATCCTCTTGGGAATCTGGATTTAAGTCAACTACACGTGCAACCACTTGATAAAGCAACCACTTGTTCCCTCTCTTCAGTTACTTCAAACAAGAAAGATATAGTACTCATTCTGCTTGATCCCGGACAAGAACCGTCACGTCACGTATTAAACGATCTTGCGGCTTTTTCAGACAGATTGCAAGATCAAAAGATCATGTTTTTCTTCGTAATTACTCCTTCCAAAATAGATCAAACGGGTATACTATCTTTCTATTCCCTGCCAACCCCCAATCTGACTGTTGTAGACCAACAAAGTGATGTCACTAAAACGTTAATCGCCCAATTTCCACAAACTACTGACAGCAAGTTACCGATTGTGGTCTTTTGCGATAATAAAGGAACGCTGTTTTTCAAATCATCAGGATATACAATCGGGATTGGAGACCAATTGTTGAATGTGCAGGAACAACTTCACATAGTAAACATCCAAAAAGAAGATAAAGACTCCTGCAAATCAAAATAGACATTCATTGATATCGTGATCTGATTCATCCGCTAAATCAAAAATCAGACAATTTCCCCGTTCCCGTAGTCTGTTCTGCAATCCAAATTGTTCAGCATCCCGCTCAGCAGGGTTAGAATGATAGAATATCCATTTATTTCAGCAACTCGTCAATTTTGCCAACAAGTTCTGCAAGTTCTTCCTTCGAGTACCCTACTGTTGTATAGGTTACTTTTCCATTGCGGTCAATAACAAAATTGCGGGGAATAAATTCTTTGGCATATTGATTATAAATCATTTTAGTCGGGTCAAGACCAACAGGGAAATCAATACCCTTGCTCTTTAATGTTGCCATTTTAGTCTTTACAACCTCACGCGTTTCACCACGTGAAATAGCCAGGAGCACAAAGTCTTTCCCTTTGAAATGTTTAATGATCTGGTCGGGAATTTCATTGAATTCCATCATGCAAGGAGGACACCATGTTGCCCAGAAGTTCAGCAACACGACTTTTCCTTTCAGGTTGGACAGCTTTATTTTTTTCCCGTTAAGCATTTCTACCGTGAAATCGGGAGCTACATCTCCAGCATGAACCAGCGTCGCCTCTTTTTCTCTTATTGCTTCCTGTTCATCAGCTGCTTTTTGTTGGGCTTCTGCCTCAGCTTTCGGAACCTTTGCCTTTTCAGCGATTTCCTGGTCGGTATATAGCGTAATAACAGCAATGAAACTGTTGTTTACCCGTTCACCATACTTCTTTATAAGTTCTGCCTTTTCTTCATCCGAAACGCCTTTACGCATTTCCTTAATCCGGTTGGCATTAGCCAACTCCTGAACTTTGGCTTCGCTCATCTCCTCACCATTTACAATATACATTTTTGCAGGTTCGGATTGCACTTGTTCTTGAGCTTTAACGCTTATTGTTATCGAAAACAAGGCTACTGCCACAACGCAAATCCCTTTACTTAAAGAATTTAGTTTCATACGTAATCTTATTGAATTTTGTTATCTGTTTTCGCTGCTGTTATTTCGCGATTCATGTTTTGTATTTTGTAAAGACGCTATGCATGGTCTTCTGTACATTGTAAAGTATCCTACTTTATTTGCATTATATTCTATCAATCATTTACTGTTTACAAACCTGTCAGGTTTGTGAACGATCAGTCCATTTTTTTACCTACCTTTTATCTTACTCGTCAGTTCAGAATATTTATACACATCCTTAATCATCCAAATCATTTAATCAAACAAATCACAGTTCAGACGTTTTATTTCCAGCACAAGTTACGGCTACGCCTAAACTTGCACTAAATAAGGCTTTCTTGCTTTCTCAATTCTTTTAATCAAATGTCCAGAAGTATATTCCTAATTTACAATTATTCCCTTTTTAGTCTTTGATATCTTATCAGAATCCACACACCAAGGAGGAACAATACAAATGCCGTGAAAATTGGAATATAGAAAATGCTATTTATATTAACGAATATAGCTATCAACATTGAGCCAACAGAGATTAAAATCGCAGCAATAGCATATCCAATTTCGTCATAAAACCATGAATATGGGAAAAGATGTGCGCCGGTAATAATTGCATAAGTCATAATAAAATAATCAGGATATTTAATCAAAATAAAAATCAGGAATGGAAAATAAATTAGTTGTGCAAAATTTAGCCATAGCCCCAGTGGTTGTAATGGGTTGTCTTTTATTTTCCAATTAGTCTTTAGAATTTTAGAAAATCCCAATACTAATGGGATTAGAATTGAGCCAAAAATAAATGTAAATACACTCTTGTTGTAAGATGTATTGTTTGTATACTTCCAAATTAAGAATACTCCAAACCAGAGAATACTTGCTGCAAATATGAAATCAATGCCATTTTTAGCTTTCAATTGGATTTCTAGTTTTAGTTTTTCTAAACTAACTAAAGTTTCATTTCCCCCTTCGTTCATACTCTAATTTATAATTATAATTGTTCTACAAAGTTTATTTCGTAAGTTTTCCGTGTTTCTTTTTTACACTTGCCCACAACATCCCTGTATGCTATTCAATTCATGCATGCGTTACTGAGTTATGTATATATTCTCCCTTCGCTGGCACGGTTTTATAAAACCGCGATGGCGGAGGTGGTTACTGCAAGAATAATTGTTACTAAGATTGTTTGTTGCATTGAGATTATTTAAATTAATCTACTATGAAATAATTTGTTACACACTTTTTCCTATCTAATATAAATCACATCCGACCCGATAGGTTCAATGTTCTCTTTCCATGTTTTTTCACCGGCTTTCATTTTCTCCAGAGTTTCTGTAAAACCTTTAATATTCTTTTTCTCAGCAAAGCGTAAAGCATCTTCTTCTTTGGCAATAGCCTCCTCTTTTTGTCCGAGCTTATAAAGCAAATTGGTATAAGTATCTAACTTATAAGAGCTCTTTGGTGATAATTCCAGCGAACGACCTGACCAACGAAGAGCATCTTGTAATGTTTTTGTATCGGATACTCTTTCAAAAACTTCCCAAGTAATAGAATTGAGTGTTTCACTTATCCTATTCCCATTCTTATGTCGGGAAATTTCTAATAAATTGGCTAATCTCATGCTATCCATTTTCTCGGATGCTGCAATTAAATAAACTTGTTTTTCAAAACCCTTTGCAAATATCCGATCTCTTTAATCAATTGTATCTAATGGTATTTTCATAAGCTGATTGTTACAAAAATCGGTTGCATATTTTATGTAATTGTTAGTGTCTCGTATTTTTCTGTAATACTCCATCATTTGTTCATTCTTTGTTTTTTGACCTGCAAAGAGGGAATCTGTCTCGGTTATCGGTTTAGGACAAAATGTAATGCTTTTCAAAAGATCACCCATATATTTAGCTCGAACTATACTCATTATTTCATTTTGAACTTCAGGTGCTGTATTAATAAACTTCTGTCCTGTTTTGGTTTTGTAGAACCGAATCAGGTCTTTTATTTCCTGTTGAGTATAATACTTGTCGTAGATTCTAACCATATCTTCGTCCATAATTTTCTTAAATATTGGTTTAATTGAATTCATTAACGAACCGGTTATAACTTTCGAAATACTATCCTTTTGCAAGCCCTGAAATGGAATCACAAGTTTGTCGAAAGATGATTCAATTTTCATTAAACCGAATAACTCCTTAATTGACTCCTGTTTTGTTTGAGAAAATGCTGTAAGTGTAGTTACCACAAGAATGATTGTTACTAAGATTGTCCTTTTCATGTTGTTTGTTGTTATTGTTGTTCGTTGTTCTTTAATAAATTGTGCAGGAGCATGGAGTATTTTTATTCTTTCTCTAATTTCTGTTTCCTCCCTATAAAAAGATATGTAACTCTCGCAGCAAATCCGACTTACTCACGGGGTGACTGCGAGTCACCTCGTGAGTGTAATGATATTCGTTTCAAAGGTCATGTTTATTTAGTTAACTTCCAAATAAATGCTGCACTTTTTTAGGAGATCTGACGGGACATTAAATTCAGGATTGACTTTTAAATGCCGGCATATTATATTTGTCCGTTACAAAAAGGCATTGAAAAATTGTTGATGGTCTCTCTTCTCATCGCTCGTTCTTATTCTCTTTTGAAAAGGAACGGGATTGTTCGTATAAGTAATGGCTAAAATAGAATGCCGTATTCCGATACTCCCAATCTTCTGAACGGGGAATAGCATTCTGAGTATAGATAATCAAGCAGATAGTGATAGTCCCCTTTAAGGATTCAGGAGTAAATAAAGGCGACAGTTAATCAACTGTAGAACCTCATTAAGGGCAGATTTCGTATAAGGAACAGGCTATTTTTGATCATTAATTGGCAAATCCTGACGGAAAATGACCAATTCCCGTTGGTTTTTGACCAAATCCTGACGGTTAATTTCCAGTTCACGATAGCGATTTTGCTGTTTCTGAACATTAACTCCTTTGTCATGGACGGGAATCGGGTGTTTCTATGGGAATAATTAAAATTCCCGATCGACCTGGCAGTATTTTTTTGTTCAAATATTCACTTTCTAAAAATTATGATTTATGCAACCATTCAAAGTGTATAATACCCCGGAGGATATCGCGGAATCCTATTGCTTTTCCGTTTCCATATACATCCTGAGTGCTTTTATCGTATTAATAGGAGCCTCACCCAATATCATATTCAAGAGCCAGTGGGGTAAATTGCTACCAGGATTGATATAAAACTCAATTTCTATGTGCGACCTGTTTTTGTCGATCGGTCTGACTTTCCATTCTTCCCAGTAATCTTTAATACGTACCACCTCCTTGTTTTCGACGCAGACACCGGACAGCGGAACGGCAGTCAGCTTGCGATCACCGGTCGAACGGTTAACGGATGCAGTTACATTCACACACAAGTCCCGATTCTTAAACGGCCAGGGTAATTTATACACAAGATAATACTGAGCATGTTTCCCCTTTTCATAAAGAAGCACTTTGATCTGGGTGACATCCTTAGTCCACCATTCCGTATGATTCACATCCTCAAGCAAAGCAAAAACCTTGTCTGCCGGTTCATTGATTTCCCCGACACCTTTAAATAATTTCAGCCCTTTACCGGCTTCCTGACATGTATATAATTGCACACCATCCCTTGTTTTGATAAAATTCCAGGTTTGTCCGGCTAATAAACCGGGAAATACCAGAAGCAACAGTACGACCAGGAATAGATGTATCTGATTGTTTTTCATACGGGAATCATTTGTTTTTAAAGGACATATGGAACTCGTCCCGAATATCGGGACTCGTTTCATGAATCTGTCTGTATTTATTATACTATTTCAAATAAACAGGTCTTCCACTGATACCGGTCTGCGATTACGGGTATCCGAAAGATTACCATATTGCTGTCGCTCTTGTCCCGAACCGGGATTATTAATGTCTTACATCTTTTTCAGCAAAAGAGACCCACTTGAATATCCGCCTCCAAACACACTGACAACAATATGATCATCCGGCTGAAAGCGGGTTTTGTTTTGAGCCAAAGCTATCAGTGAGCCTGCAGATCCGGTATTTCCCAATTGTTCAATATTGGATAACACGCGCGAATTGGCCAATCCAAATTGTTTGGCCACATAATTAGTGATCCTCTTGTTTGCCTGATGAGGTATAAAATAAGACATATCGCTGACAGCAAGATTGTTTCTGTCAAGAATGGTCTTTGTCTCGGCAATTAAATGAGTGCATGCATGATGAAACACGTCACGACCGTTAGGCATTTTCAGGCCGCCATTATTTGGCTGCAACGTTATGCTCTCATGGCTGTATCCGATGTTTCCCAAGCCGGTAGTGTTCACATCCATTATCGCGATATCCTGTTCCGAGCAACGTTCCGAAGAGATAAACGCTACCGCGGCACCATCTCCCCAAAGAAACCCGGAAGCTTTATCCTTCCCGTTATTATAAGCGCTATTATTTTCGGAACAAACGATGAGCGCCTTCTTTGCCTTCTTTGCTATAAAGAAACAGGTTGCAACTTCAACGGCGTTGATGAACGATGAGCAGGCGGCATCCACCGTAAAACATTTTGCATTAGAAATATCAAAATATTGTTGAATAGCGTGAGCCACCGAATAAATCGTATCGTAAGGGGTGTAAGTGGCACCAATTATCAAATCAACTTCTTTCAAAGGATACGGTAAATTATCAAGGCTGTTTTTAATCGCTTCAATAGCCATGGTGTTCGTATTTTCTTTCGAAGAAGTTCTCCTTCGTTGTTCAATACCCGATTTAGCAATTATCTCTTCGTTGGTAAGTCCTATTTCATTAAAGTAGTGATTATCCAATACATGTTCAGGAATATAGAAATTAGAATAATTGATATACTGATTACTCATTATCCTCGTTTTTGATTGTTTTTAATTGTTTACGCTTCTCTGTTTCAGGCAAATTCAATGTTTTGACAAGAAAGCTCAGGGTCAATGCACGTTAGGCAGCGGAAACACGGAGTTTACTTGTGTAAATAAATAGTTTCCGCTGCAAATGCCACGCAGAGACCGGCGTTTACTTGCAAGCACTAATTATATTTACCGGTAGCTTGCAGGTAATTGGCTATTTTAATTTTATAATTGCATATGGCATCCGAGTATTGGTTCAGGGCATCCTGATACAGAGCCTGCGCTTCCAACAGATCGGACATAGATGATTCGCCCGCTTTGTAATTGTCAGTTACCACTTTCAGATTTTCTTTTGCCTGGTCAATAGAGCTTTGTGCCGAACTAATCTCTAAAAAGGTTTCATTCATTTCATCCTTAGCTTGTTCAATTTGCAACCCGAGTAACTCTGCTGTTTCACTAAGCTTCGTCTGTGCTTGATTTATCTTGTTTTGTGCCTCTTTGATTTTGTGTGAACCACTCCACCAGTCGGAAATAGGAACACTCACCGCGACAAAAGCCATAGCATTGGTACTTGTTGTATGCATAACGTCGGATGTATATCCTACAGCGCCCAATGATACTTGCGGCAGATTTTCTCCTATTGCCATCTTTTTCTGCAATTTTTCCGCCATGACAGCTTTATCGAGCAGTTGGTATTCGTTCCGGTTGCTCACGGCATCTTGTGTTTCCACGTAATACTTTTGCGGCAGGTCATTGTCTATGGACGGGAACTCCAATTGCAACGACGGATCGAACGTAATCCCTATCTGTTGACATAAAGCCCTTTTTGACAAATTAATACCATCCTCTAATTTCAACCTGTTTACTTTCAGATCATTCAACTTGAGTTGCACCTTCAACAAATCGCTCCGTTGAACCAAACCTGCAACCACCGATCTTTTCACGTCGGTTAATAATTGATTGAGCATCGCTTCGTAAGCAGTCAGCGTAGAGAGTTTTTTCTGCAATTGAATTGTACTCCAATAAAGGTTCTCCGTTTTGACCAACACTTCTGTTGTCGTCATTCTTTGTTTTTGTTGGTTGATATCATACCCGACCTTAGCCAGTTTATTCCCGTTCACTATCCGCCCACCTGCAAAAACAGGCTGCATTAAAGTTACATTAGCCATATTGAGATAGTCCATAGCATTAATCGCGATACTGGGAACATACGCAAACTGAGTAGCTGCGGCCAAATTTGCCAAATTACCGTCATATACGGGAAGATTCATGGATGGCGTTGTTCCCTTAATCAGATAATCGGACGATCGCATGGCCAATGCCATTGCACTTACTTTCGGGAAATAGTTGGTAAAAGCGATCTTTTTCTCCTCCAACGAATTCTTAACTTCAAACCCGGCATCTTTAATTTTCTTGTTATTCTCAATGGCAAGACTCTTGCAGGAATCTAAAGATAGCGTACGCACCGGAGTTTGTGCATTTGCAACAAAAAGAGAGCCGCCTATGGTCAAGAGAATTATAACCATAGTCACACTCTTGATATGCAAACTTTTGAGATATGGGATTCTCTTCTTCACTTTCTTGCTTTGCGATTTATCGCGATAAGCAACCGAGTATAACACAGGGAGAACAAACAACGTTAATACCATGGAAATAAGCAAACCGAAACAAATTACAGTACCCAATGGGCCCCAAAGCGGAGAACGGCTGATGATCATGGGTATGACACCTACGGATGCTGCTGCTGAAGTCAGGAATATCGGACGCATCCTTCGTTTGCCGGCAGCAAGTGCAGCTTCTTTAACACTCATTCCATACACAGTTCTCATCTCCTGCAAGTAATCTATCAGGATGATGCCGTTACGCACCACGATACCACAAAGACTGGTAATGCCGATAAACGCGGTAAGACTGAACGGATACCTCATCAGGGTCAATCCGATGGCAGCGCCGGGTAAGCCCAACAGCATGGTAGACATGATAATGGATGCCAGCTTAACCTTCTTGAATTGAAATAACAGAATAAAAAATATAACCACTATACTGATCGCTAAGGCATAAGACATCGGGACAAACGATATTTGCTGATCTTCCAGTTCTCCACCATAGGATAACGTTATGCCTTCCGGTAATTTCAGCTTGTCAAGCTGGGGTTTAATCTCATTGGTGATGTTAGAGGCTATAACATTCGACGCTACATCTATCTGAATGGTCAGCGTACGGGTTCCGTTACGATGCACAATCGTTCCTTCCGTCCATTCGGGAGAGAATTTTGCAAAAGAGCGCAAAGGCGCTGCCGAATAACTTGTAGGAGATGTAATCAACTGGTTACCGAGTAAATTCACGTCTTTCTTTTCTCCCTGGTCTTGTTGCAATTCCACACCGACAGGGTAATCACCTTCCCAAATAGTAGTCAGAGGCATTCCGTTCAACCCGATCAATAGTGAAGTAGCTACCATACCTTTGCTATATCCCATCCGGTTGGCTTTATCCTTGTCCATATCCACACGAATACTCTGTTCTTTCTGTCCCCAGTCGGGATTAATCCAGGCTATCCCCTTTACAGGTTTGATAACAGAATCAATCATAGCTTCCACCTTATGGATATCTTTGATAGAGTCTCCCGATATACGTAGTTCGATAGGGTATTTACTTTTTTGTAAGGCAAGTATTTTCCATTTGACATGAGCATTCGGGAATGCTCCCGCCAGTTTTTTATTGTACTCCTCACAAATTTCATGTGTCGATTTATTATCAATTGTATTGACCATCAACTGTCCATAATTAGGACTGGGCATGTGCGGAGCATACACCGTATGGAAACGGGGCGAACTGGTACCGATAAAACTTGTTACTCTCGTCACCCGATTGTCTTTTTCAAGTATACCCGATAGCGTATTCACTACTTTGGCAGTACTTTCTAAAGAAGCTCCCTGATCAAGATAAACTTCCACGGCAAACTGATTACGCTCCACCTCAGGGAATAACCGTTGATCCATCGTTTTGAACAAAATAACAGCAAGTATTACAAAACCTCCCCCTATGGCAAGCGTACGTATAGGATGACGGAATGCTTTTTCCAAAGCAGCATCGAATGTAGCCTGCATTTTATCAAGGAATGTCCTTTTGTTAACGGTATTATCTGATTTCAAGCCCTTCTTGATAAAAAAGAAGTTGAGGAACGGCACGACGAACAAGGCCACGATAACCGATATTACCAACGCAATACAAATCGTCATAGGCAATGGCTTTACAAAATCGCCTGCCGTACCCAGAAGCATAAATCCAAGAGGAATATATACCACACAAATGGCCAAAGTGGCAGTAATAATCGGGGTAACCAGTTCACGTGCGCTTTTGATGGCTGCATGCCACGAGGACATTCCATGATCTTTTTTATCGACATAGTTATCGATCACCACAATGGAGTTATCCACAATCATCCCCAGGACAACAATCAGTCCTGCCAATGACACCGTGTTTAGTTCCACGCCGAAAGCATAAAGGAATCCCAAAGTGATCAGCACCGAAATAGGAATTGTAAGACCCGCGATAGAAGCTACCCTTCTGGGTAAAAGCAACATAACGACCAACACTACAGCTATAATCGCGATAAGAAATTCACGCATGAAATCAGATACGGACTCGTTCACATATTGCGGTAAGTTTGAAATCACGTTTACCTCTATATCTTTGGGGCACTGTTTTTTAAACGTATCCAGCGCTTTTTGAACATCCTTGCCGAAAGTGACAATATTATTGCCGGGCTGCATCTCCAATGACAGCAAAATCGTGTTTTTCCCGTTTTGTTTAATATAACTGTCAGGATCTTTATCGGTACAACGTTCTATCGTTGCAATATCTTTCAAACGAACCACCCCTCCTTTGGGATCAGAATAGACGATCTGATCTGCCAAATCTTTTTCAGACTGAAAATTCGGTGGAAAATGAACATTCAGATCATTCACCCCTGTCTTGAGCACACCGGCAGGAGTTACCATACCATTAGGCATATATTGACTCAGCAAAGAGATCGATTTAATGTTGTACTCGTTCAATTTTTCAGGCTCAACATTCACATAGATTTTTTCACGCTGAATTCCATAATCCTTGATCTTCGATACTTCCGGAATCTTACGACATTCCTCCTTCAGCTTCTTCAGCTCATCTTCCATATCTTTATATCCCTTTGTATCGGAAGATAAAGAGATAAGCATGGCTGATGTATCACCGAAATCACTGTTGGCAACCAAAGCGACAACCCCTGTAGGTAAAGAGGATTTAAACTCACTCAATCCATGTTTGAGTTTGGACCAGAACTCATCGGCATCCGACACATTATCATTGAGCTCCACATAGATAATCATCATTCCGTCTTTCGATTCGGAATAGGTCTCTTTCTTCTTTACTTCTTTAAATCCAAAAAGATAATTTTCCACCTGTTTGGTCAACTGTTCCTCAACTTCCGATGAATTAGCACCCGGATATACTCCGACTATGACTCCTTGGCGAATAGTAAATTGCGGAAACTCATTTCTGGGCATTTTTATTAATGCCACCACTCCAAAGATCACAAATAATACAACAAGGATATTAATAATATTGTGATAGCGCATTGCCCAACCTATAAAGCCTATCTGTTTATGTTTCATACGAATATCATTATTTTTACATTAAGGACGTACGGAACTCGTCCCGCATATCGGGACTCGTTTCATCTGTTTATATTTTTTAGAATCAAGAGCCAAGAACCAAGACAAACAACGTGTAAGTATTATCTTTTTTCTTTTAAACAAAGAACCTGATCTCCATTTACCCTTCAAGTAGTTTGAAACCGCCGATTGGGCTTGGTTCTTGAATCTTGGTTCTTTTAGTCTTTACAACGTTACTTTACAGCCATCCGACAGTTTGTGCATTCCGCTACTTACTACTTTCTCGCCTACATTAACTCCCGAAAGTATTTCCACGCAATCTCCCTCGTAATTACCTACTTTCACCAATCTTTTAGTAACGGTTTTAGTAGCTACATTGAACACATAGACGTAGTTATTGTTATTATCGTCTTTATCAACCGACTGAAAAGGAACAGTTACCTCCAAACATTTTTCATTTGCATCTAATTTCACATCGCATACCATGCCCGGCTTCAACTCCATCTTGGGATTATTAACCGTTATCTTCACGTCATAAGTACGAGATATAGCATCGGCTACCACACCAACGTTGGTAACAACTCCTTCAAACTGTGCATCATTCAGCGCCGATACGGTGAATGATGCTTTCTGCCCTTTTTTGACCAGATTGATCTCATTTTCAGGAACAGCAACCTTTACATACACGGTCGCAATTTTAACTAGTTCGATAGGAGCATTTACATTTCCTATACTATTCATTCCCGGTTCAATATTCCGTGCCCCAATCACTCCGCCTTCGGGAGCGTAGAGATAGCATTTCTTCAGGTTATTTTTGGCAAGGCTCATCGAAGATTGCGCCTGCTGCAGGTTCGATTCCATCTCCACCCATTTCACTTCAGGTAAACTACCTTGATCGTGTATCTGTTTCAATCTGTTATAAGCGTCTTTTGCCTGTTGATATTTAGCTTCGGTCACTTCGTACATACTTTGAGCATCGGCTTTATCAACCACAGCCAACAATTGCCCTGCACGTACCGGATCCCCTGCATTTACCAATACCTTCAACACAGTTCCTTGTGTCTGGAAACTGAGGGGTATGGTTTGCGACGGTTCTATCGTACCGCTGTATTGCAAAGCGCCGGTCGTTGACACCTGCTGAACCTCTGATATCTCTATTTTAGGTTCAATCGGATTTTCATCCTGATTCTTCTGCTTACATCCTATGAAAAGTGATGCAATTAAAGCTACATAAATTGTCTTTTTCATTCTTCTTTTTGTTTTAATACGAATAGTACTAATTTTACCTTATATAATTACTTTAATAATATTCCGGTAAGTCTAATTCAATTCTACGTACAGTTTTTTCATCTTTCTCAAAGAAGCGAATCTTGTTTTCGCTCGATAGCCAACCTGAAACTAAATAGATAAATATATCTTTATAGCTTATCGATTCTTTTATTTCAATGATAACCAGTGCTCCTCTTGCTGCTAACAGGTGCCAGATCGTTCCGGAATTTATTCCAATATCATTTTTGTACATAATAATCGTAAAGTGTATAATTGATATGATCTAATTCAGGCAGATTAATAGTAACTTCTGCTATCCTATTAATTTCCAATACGTTTTTCGTATTTCAGTCTAAAACAAGACAAAAAAAATCGAATTAAGCATGCAAGGCTTTTATCAAAAGATCTACAAAAAAATTAAGTCGTTGATCCCAATCCGGAATCTTCGATTCAAGAGCCAAATCAAAAACCAGGCTTCTCATCGCACTGACGATGGAATATGAAATCAAGTCTAATTGACTACGCAAATCACTGCAAAATTCACCCGACTCAAAACCAGCCTCAAAAATATTGTCAATCATCATTATCGACTTACTGTTCATCTCCTTTATAATATGATTGGCACGTGACAAATCCTCAAGAGCTATCTCCTCACGAACAATCTTATAAAAATTCGCCCTACTTTTTGCTTCCATGAAAGAGGTGGCAAAAAAAGCCTTAAGCTTTTCTGATGCACTTTCTGCCTGATCAACAGCCCTATGCGAAGCATCAAAAACGTCATTCATTTCTTGACGAACCACGGCATCAAAAATCTCCTCCTTACTTTTATAATAATAGTAAAGCGTGCTTTTGCCCTTTCCCATAGCTCTGGCAATATCCTCCATAGTGGTTTTATGGACACCATAATGCTGAAACAATTTTTGCGCTGCCAAGATAATCTCTTCGCGTAATTGTTCTTCTTTGGATAATGAATAATCTACCATTTCGACTAAATTCGTTTTCGCGTACAAAGATACAGCAATTTTTCATTGAGTTGTTGCTTTCCAAACGTTAATTCCCAAAAACGAATATTGAAAAATCAATAATTAAAGGACGTTCTCTATTGACTGCAAAGCATTTTTGATTTGTAACAAACTACTGATAAATAGGCATTCATGCCAATTGTTGGTTTAACTCTTGGTTTACCTTTCAAGAGAAAATCAACAGAAAACCATCGAAAATTGATAGAATATAAGGGGAAAGGAGGATAAAAAAAGCACCTAAATTATTTAATTTAAGTGCCTTACGAAGTGACCCCGGAGGGGCTCGAACCCTCGACCCAATGATTAAGAGTCATTTGCTCTACCAACTGAGCTACGGAGTCATTTTAGGAGTGCAAAGGTACAATAAATTCTGATTTTCATCAACCCCTGCCCGAATATTTAAAATGAAACGAGCATTAAATCAGTCAGTCTTAAACCTAAGACTATGATTACTTGCTAGTTTCATATGACCAAAGTATAAAAAATAAAACAGACTCATATGAAAAATGAGTGGTATTAAATCTCTCCAAGCTAAAATAATCAATTTGTAATATCCATAAAAATAGCTGCAATTGCGACAGGGTGTAATAAAATAAATTTTCATTCATGATAGGAACTCGCTTTAAAAACAGAGCATTCCACATTTGCCCCAAACTTTATATCAAAAAAATTCATTATAGAAAAAATGACATTATCTTTGTATCATAATTATTGCATTTTCTTAAAAATGAGTTGTTTGAAAAGAAAACATTCTCCAGTCTTTTTCAAAATAAATTCACAATAAAAAAATCACATTCAAAATAAGGATGCCAACCTTGTTACCAATCTCACAAAGCGTTTTTACTGAAATCTGAATAAGAATTATCCCTTTATTTACCAGATAATACTAAACACCTTACCTCTATGAAAGCAACAATTAAAATCATTCTTACTATCATCATTACGATCGTTTTGATGGTTGTCAGTTACGCTGCAATATCTCATTTCAGCAGCAAATACACTGACTCAAATGCCACCATAAGCGTATTAGTCGTTTCAATAATTGCAGCCATTGGAGTTTTAACAGTTGTATCAACACTGTATGACTTGCATCATCAAAAAAAGGCAGACAGAAAAATTCCACTGATTGAGAACGAGGACAATCATCCATTAGCAGCTTTCCGTTATTGCCCTGTTTGCGGTTCATCTAAATTCATTGCAAAGCAAGATAATGCTAAAACCTGCGAAGATTGCGGATTCAATTATTATATCAATCCATCAGCTGCAGTTGCTGCATTTATTATAAACAAAGAAGAAGAATTATTGGTTGGGAGAAGAGCCTATGATCCGGCAAAAGGAACATTAGATCTTCCGGGTGGGTTTGTTATTTTAGAAGAAACAGGAGAAGAAGCTGTTAAACGCGAACTAAAAGAAGAGCTGAATTTAACGGTCACAAAAGCTAAAATGTTATTCACCATCCCAAACAAATACCGTTGGTCTGATATGACAATCCCAACGCTTGATCTTTTCTATCAATGTGAGGTGGCAGACATAGATCAATTGCAACCTTTAGACGATGTAGTCGAAACTTTTTTCATTAAGCTCGACTACATTCATCCGGAAGATTTTGGGTTAGAATCAATACGACAAGCTGTAACTCTTTTCCAAGAAGGAAAAATGAGTTTTACTTCTTAGACAATCTTTTCCGTTCATTCTCATCGAGAACAATTTTGCGTAGTCGAATTGACTTAGGAGTTACTTCAACGTATTCATCCTCTTTAATGTATTCCAAAGCCTCTTCGAGACTAAAAATTATGGGAGGTGTTATACGTACTTTATCATCCGATCCTGAGGCTCGCATGTTCGTTAGCTTTTTTGACTTGGTAACATTCACAGTAAGATCTCCTTCTTTACAATGCTCGCCAACAACTTGACCTGCATATACTTCTTCTTGCGGTGAAACAAAAAAATTACCTCTATCTTGTAATTTATCAAGCGCATATGCAAACACAGTACCCCCTTCCATTACAGTGATTGAGCCGTTGGTACGACGTTCCATATCACCCTTATAAGGTTGGTACTCGAGAAATCGATGAGCCATTATGGCTTCTCCTGCTGACGCTGTAAGGACATTGTTTCTCAATCCGATAATTCCTCGTGAAGGGATAATGAATTCAAGGGTTACACGCTCTCCTTTGCGATCCATGTTGCGCATCTCTCCTTTGCGAGAAGCAACCATTTCTATAATCTTGCCAGAATATTCATCCGGAACATTGATCGTCAGTTGCTCAATAGGTTCATTCTTCTCAGCTGCAATTTCTTTGAACAAAACTTGTGGTTGTCCGACTTGAAGCTCATAACCTTCTCGACGCATTGTCTCAATCAGAATCGATAAATGGAGAACTCCACGTCCATAAACCACCCAAGCATCTTGAGCCTCACCTTTTTCCACACGTAAAGCTAAGTTTTTATCCAACTCACGCATCAACCGGTCATGAATATGGCGAGAAGTAACAAATTTTCCTTCTTTGCCAAAAAATGGAGAGTTGTTGATTGTAAACAACATGCTCATCGTTGGTTCGTCAATAGCAATTGGATCCAGCGGATCAGGTTGGTTGATATCCGTAATAGTATCTCCAATATCAAAATTTTCAATACCAATTAACGCACAAATATCACCTGACAAGACCTTATCCACTTTTGTTCTGCCAAGACCGGTAAAAACATTTAATTCTTTGATTTTTGATTTCACTATACTTCCATCCCGTTTGGCTAAAGCTACAGGCATCCCTTCTCTAAGTTCCCCACGATGCATTCTTCCAATAGCAATTCTTCCAACATACGAAGAATAATCAAGCGAAGTAATGAGCAATTGAGGAGTTCCTTCTAAATAGACTGGCTCAGGAATATATTGAATGATTGCATCAAAAAGATCAACAATATCTGTCTTAACTTGATGTGGATCGTTTGACATCCATCCCTGCTTGGCCGATCCAAAAACAGTATGAAAATTAAGTTGATCTTCTGTAGCATCCAAATTAAACATTAAATCAAAAACCTCTTCTTGAACTTCTTCTGGACGGCAATTAGGTTTATCAACCTTATTGATCACAACAATAGGTTTTAAACCCAATTGTAAAGCTTTTTGAAGAACAAAACGAGTTTGTGGCATTGGACCTTCAAAAGCATCCACCAACAAAAGAACCCCGTCGGCCATATTCAAAACACGTTCCACTTCCCCACCAAAATCAGCGTGACCCGGAGTATCAATAATATTGATCTTATAACCATTATAGATTACAGAGACATTTTTCGACAAAATAGTGATACCACGCTCACGTTCCAGATCATTATTGTCTAGAATCAATTCGCCAACCTGCTCGTTCTCACGAAAGAGTTTAGTGGCTAACAACATTTTATCAACAAGTGTCGTTTTGCCGTGGTCAACGTGTGCAATAATTGCAATGTTTCTAATTTTTTGCATTATAAATTTGGTTTTACATGCGTTCTGCTAAAGTACTTCTTTTCGATTCATCACGAATCCTACAATTTGATTCACTTTAGGCAACCGCAATATACATGTTTAATAAGTTTCAATTGTTAAGCCATCATACGCTAAAGCAACATGAGCAGGTAGTTGCTTCTCGACATCGGCATGTTTACCCATGTCGTGTCCAATATGAGTAAAATAAGTTCGTTTAGGTTTGAGCAGTTGAATAATATCCAAAGCTTCACCAACCATAAGATGAGAAAAATGAGGTTTAAATCGTAAGGTTCCTAAGATTAAAAGATCTAAATTCTGTAATAATGGAATCGTCTCTTGAGGAACTATCTTCAGATCGGTTAAATATGCCATATTCCCAAGACGAAAGCCAAGCACTGGTAAATTGGCATGCATGAGTCTTAATGGCATGCAATGCGTCTCTCCCAAAACAAAGGATTCATATTCATGAATAATATGCAGGTTAAAATCAGGAACACCAGGATATTTATTTGCTGCAAAAGAATAATGCATAGTCTTTAATAAAGTTTCAGCCACACGGTTTTCAGCAAAGATATCTACTTTTTTAAACGCTCTCACATCGTCCAAACCACCTACATGATCATAATGTTCATGGGTTAACAAAATGGAATTCAACGAACGTACATGATATTTCAACATCTGTTGTCGAAAATCTGGTCCGCAATCAATTAATATCGTTCTACCTTGATCACAAATCAACAACGACGAACGTAACCTCTGATCACGCACATCAGAGGAAGTACACACTTCACAATCACAACAAATATTAGGCACTCCTGTGGAAGTTCCTGTTCCCAAAAAGGTAATCTGCATCATTCAGATTTCTTAAAAAACAACGTGAAAATCTTATGATTGAAGTTATTCCGAATTTGTTGATTCTTCCGACATATCACTAATCTCTTGCAGTTTTATCTTCTTCAAAAGTACATAATATGTTCTCTGCAACCTTATCACGATCTATATGTTCATCAATATCATGCATTGGAGAAAATAGTGGTTCAGAAACATCTGGATCAGAATCAAATTTGAGTACCTTCTCCACAAAAAGAGCATTGTCTTGCAACTTTTTAATAGCTATTTTGGCCGCTTGCTGCTGCGACTCCTTTTTGGAATGTCCAATGCCCATTCCTCCAATTTCGCCATTAATCAATGCCTTAGTTTGAAATGTGACTTCATTCTGACGATTTTGAAGTGTCTCAAATACTTCAAAAACAACAGGAACTTTATGACTTTGTCCCCATTCGATGAGACGAGACTTAAAGTTGACCTCTTTATTTGCTAAAGAATTTATATTTAATGATTCATCAATAATTCTATGCTGAATAAATTCCTTGCATCGTCCGAATCCCTGATCTAAATAGATGGCACCCACCAATGCCTCCAAAGCATTTCCAAAAACATTATTTCCATGAAGTTGACCACTCTTCGCAGGCAACTGAATCAACGTTGGAATACCCATTTCAATGGCAATCTTATTTAGAGACTCTCGCTGCACGATCTTTGCACGTATATTAGTAAGAAAGCCTTCTTCTTTTTCTCTAAAATGTTCATACACAATATCAGAAATTACTGCAGTAATTATCGCATCCCCTAAGAATTCCAGTCTCTCATTATTAGCTAATTTTCCGTTTGAATCTCTTGCTCCCACCGATTTATGAAGTAAAGCCAACTCATAAAGCTCGATTTCTTTAGGGAAAAAGCCGATAAGGCGATAAAATAACAGATAAGGCTCTTTTCGATAATTCGTCAAGAGCCTTATTTTCTCAGATATGTGTCGAAAAAAAACCACCGCGTTACTTAGCGAATTTTTTAACAATAATGCTTGCGTTTTGCCCTCCAAATCCAAAAGTATTTGATAAAGCAGCTCGAACCTTTCGTTTTTGTGCTTTATTGAACGTAAAATTCAAGTTGTAATCTATCGCATCATCTTCATCGCCTTCGTGGAAATTGATGGTTGGAGGAATAATATCGTTAACAACAGACAAAATTGTTGCAATAGCTTCAACAGCTCCTGCAGCTCCCAATAAGTGTCCTGTCATTGATTTTGTTGCACTAATATTCAATTTATATGCATAATCACCAAAGACATTCAGGATCGCTTTTGATTCAGAAATATCTCCAACAGGTGTTGATGTTCCATGAACATTGATATAATCTATTTGTTCAGGCAACATCTCAGCATCCTCTAAGGCACGTCTCATAACCAATTTGGCACCAAGACCTTCCGGATGCGAAGCCGTCATATGATAAGCGTCTGCAGATAAACCGCCTCCAGCAACTTCACAAAGAATATTCGCACCACGCGCTAATGCATGATCTAATTCTTCTAAAATGATGCATCCACCACCTTCGCCCATAACAAAACCATCACGACTTTTACTAAAAGGTCTCGAAGCACCTTGAGGATCATCATTACGAGTAGAGATAGCCGTTAACGCGTTGAAACCTCCCATACCAGCGGGAGTTATTGCAGCTTCAGAACCTCCAGCCACAATTACTTTTGCCTTACCCAAACGTATGTTATTAAATGCATCAATGATGGCATTTGTTGAAGAAGCACACGCAGAAACTGTCGCATAATTCGGACCATGAAATCCATACATTATAGCAATTTGTCCGGCAGCAATGTTCGAAATCATCTTAGGAATAAAGAATGGATTGAACTTTGGGCCAGCCTCGATATGCGTATAATAATTTGCAACTTCCTGTTCAAAAGTTTGAATACCTCCAATTCCAGCAGCAAAAATAACACCAACCTGCTCTTTGTCGACAGTATCTAAGTTAAGTCCGGAATTAATTATGGCTTCTTTAGCAGCTGCTATCGCAAAAAGTGTATAGCGATCATTCTTACGAAGCTCTTTTCGTTCCATCAAATCACTCGGGTCAAAATTCTTAACCTCACAAGCAAAACGAGTCTTAAATTTAGACGCATCAAAAAAAGTAATAGGTCCTGCTCCGCTCACTCCTTCGATTAAATTCTTCCACAGCTCGGGAACTGAATTCCCTATTGGAGTGATGGCACCAAGACCTGTTACTACTACTCTTTTTAATTCCATACAGAGTTGTCGAATTATTTAAGCGCTGCTTCTATATGAGCAATTGCTTCACCCACTGTCGAGATTTTTTCAGCTTGATCATCTGGAATAGTGATGCCAAATGCTTTTTCAAACTCCATGATCAATTCTACGGTGTCCAGTGAATCAGCACCTAAATCATTTGTAAAGCTCGCTTGTATTGTTACTTCTGATTCGTCAACACCTAACTTGTCAACGATAATCGCCTTTACTTTGTCTGCAACTTCTGACATAACTTTAAAGATTTTTGGTTGTAAATGAAATTTGTTATAAATTTGTCGTGCAAAGGAACACAAAATTCTTGGTACCACCATAGCTTTTCTTTTAAAAAACCTTTTTTCTTGCACAAAACCACACATAATGTGCATTTCAACAACTTATAAAATGATCAAAATTGCCATTTTTGCCTCTGGATCGGGCACAAACGCAGAGAACATTATCCGCCATTTTAGTAACCACCATCGCATTAAGGTCGCTTTAATAGTGTCGAACAACCCTAAAGCGTACGTATTGCAAAGAGCCTTAAAAGCTAAAGTACCCACAGCAATCTGTTCAAAAGACGAACTGACAAACACTCAATCCATCCTGAAACTGCTCAATGAATATGAAATTAATTGGATTATTTTGGCGGGATTTTTACTTAAGATCCCGGATTTTGTGATTGATGCTTATCCTAAACGTATCATCAACATTCATCCAGCATTATTGCCTAAATTTGGAGGTAAAGGTATGTATGGAGAACATGTCCACAAAGCGGTAGTAGCTACAGGAGAAAAAGAATCAGGAATTACCATTCATTATGTAAACAAAAATTACGATGAAGGCGACATTATCTTTCAGGCAACTTGTCCTGTAATTTCATCTGACACACCGGATGATGTAGCAGCAAAAATTCATATTTTAGAACAAACACATTTCCCAACCATTATAGAACATCTTATTCTCTCATCACAACCTATCAAATAAAGGTAGCTGCTCATTTTTCAACTTTTTCTGCAACAATTTTTATTTTATGCCGTTGCAAGTTTGTAGTATTTGTTGGTTGATGAAATGAAAAAATATCGTTTTGATTACGCGGTCTCAATGTAGCTTGCCATGTATAATTTTTCAAAAACATCAAATCTGAAGGTGTTTTATCCGGAGGATACATGATGCCATTCGTAGTTGGGGTAAAAAGAATCTTGTCTATTTTCTTTTTATTGATGAAAATAGTTACAAAACCACTTTGAGTCGTATTCATTCCAACTAAGGTACTGTCTTTATCAAGTGGAAAATAGATGGATTCAGCATTTCCACTTACAAATATCTTATAAAGCTCTCGTTGCCGAAAATAAGCAAATAATTCTTTGCCTGAAAGCTGATTAAATCGGAGTGTATCGAACTGTTGAGATGCAAATGCATTCTTCATTACATGAACATAATTTATTTCTTTGTTTTTGAAGTAAGCTGCCATTTCATTTCCTGTAAGCTGCTGCTCATCAGCCCACAAAATAGGACTTCCATACAAATGCATCACAGAATCACGCGCTGAATAGAAAAGAGAGTCACATTGACCTTGAAAATCATGTCTAAAGAATCTCACATGATGAAAAGCTTTCGCCTGATTGTATATGGAATCTTTAAACGTATAAAGCGTGTCTGAGTGGAGATAAAGTGTATCTGAAGGACCGTACTGAACCAATTTAGCAGAATCGGTGACATATCCAAATTGCTTTGAATCATTCAAATAACCATAATTTCCAAACAATTGCAAATTTTGTGTAGTATCCGTGATTATAATATGATGATGCGCAGTCCCAATGCCAATCCGTTTATCATAGTAAATGGTGTCACCTGTTAACGTTCGCCCATCTTCATTTTTAATTACTGAACGATCAAGCAATTGTGATTGATCTGTACGTGTATTATACCAGCCACTTTTTGAATGAATAATGGTTTTCACTTTATAAATCATCGTTGACGGACCCACTATGGTAGCAACGCCGGAATCTGTATCATAGTGTAACGTATCGGAGCGTAACACAAAATTTGGATTTACCAATTTTACTAACGTCTGAAATATTGCACAATGTTTAGAGGGATAGTATTGACCAATTAAAGATGTAAGAGTATTTATTTCATCCACAATCTTTCCACCTGTAGTATAATATCCAACATTTTTATTGCGATCAAACAGTAAACTATCTGTAGTAAGGACAACTTTTCGATTGACCATGCGTACATTATATTTCATTCGGGCTAACTCTGTATTTCCATCATAATAAAGCACATCTCCATAAAGAAAAAGAGTATCCCCCTGCACCATCTTCACATTACCAAAAGCATCCAGTGAATTTTCACGTTCATAAAAATAAGCGCTATCACAATACATCAACGTATTCCCTTGCCGAAAACTGACATCACCACGTAATATCTGAACATCAGGATTAAACATTTGATCAAAAGAAAGTGTTTGAGCATTCTCGAGATACACCAAATTTTTATTTTTGGGATTAAGGACAAGAGTTGGTCGAACCACAGGTTGTGGTATCTTAGCAGGAAGAACCAATGGAACTATTGGTAGAAACTGTTTCTTTCCTTGAAGTTGTGGCGCTTCTAATATTAGCCTTGGCGGAATAGGCAAAATGGAAGGTACTCCCGGAGATTGAGCTCGTAAACCCACAAAGGACGAATATATCGCAAGAAAAACCGCGATATATTTATACACATTAAAACTCCTATGCCATTTGACCATTCTATTAATCTCTCCTTTCAGGGTAAAAAAAACAGCAATTGCGCAATACTATGCTTTATTTCTTAATCCATCCAGAATATTTAAAGGTGCAATTGCGCCATTGGGGATCAATGTAAATGTAAGTATCTTTTTGACGTTTCGTTATCCAACCGGTAATAATATCAGCTTTTTCTTGCGATTCTAACATTGATTTAAGCAATTGATAATCATCGGATAAATTTGCCTTGTGACTGGGAATCTTGTTTTTAACTTTTACAACTGCACATTCTTCACGATTATTTTCAGGATTCATCATGACAAATGCTTTTGACAACTCTCCAACATTAAGATTGTTAGCCTGTTTGGCAATTTCTGGCGTAAGTTGTTGCAGTTCAAACTTCGAAGTTCCTGTTGCAGCATTCATCATTAACCCTTTATTCATAACAGTATTTTTGTCCATTGAATAATGCATAACCGCTTCATCAAAATTCACTTTGCTTGTTCTTATCAGATTCGCAATGCTATCCAAGTGATGCAATGCAGCATTCTCTGCTTGAAGAGAAACGATCGGTTTAATAAGAATGTGACGCACATTAACCCGGTCACCTTGCTTAACAATCAACTGTAAAATATGAAATCCAAACTCAGTCTGTACCACACGGGAAACTTTTTTAGGATCGGTTAAACTAAAGGCTACATTAGCAAACTCAGGAACCAATTGTCCACGTCCCATAAAACCAAGTTCTCCACCATGCTTTGCCGACTCAGGGTCTTCAGAATACAACATGGCTAAAGTTGAAAAATCAGTGGTACCGGAATCAACACGGTTAGCAAAATCTCGAAGGCGTGCCTTTACACGATCAATTTCAACTTGTGGAATAGAAGGATATTCTGTAATAGTTTGAATCTCTACTGTAGCAGGAACAGTTGGGATGCTATCCGGATTCAACTCTTGAAAAAATTTACGTACATCTTCAGGAGTTACTTTCACATCTCCTATAAGCTTTTGCTGCATTTGTTGAACAATCATTTGATCACGTACTGTGCCTTGTAATTCTTCTCGAATTTGAGCAAGTGGTTTGTTGAAATACTCCTCCAATTTCTCTTTTGAACCAATTTGACCTATAAAATAATTAATACGTCGATCTACTTCTCCATTCACTGCTGATTCACCTACAACAACGCTATCCAGTTTTGCTTGATGCAAAAACAGTTTTTGAATGGCAATTTGCTCTGGAATTACACAGTTGGGATCTCCATCAATCTTTTCTCCTTGATACTGCATTTGAAGTTTTTGATTTTCCACATCAGAAAGCAAAATAGGCTCGTCTCCAACCACCCAAATTACTTGATCAATAACATTACGCTGAGCAGTACTAAACTGCACAACCAATAACACAAAGAAAAGAAAAGAAAATCTGCTTATTAGGTATTTCATTCGAACAATAATTTAATAAATGTCGCGCTATATTCTGATATAATATACAAGGAAAAACTTGTTTCATGCCATTCTCTCACAAATTCTTCGCGTAAGTGTCGTAATTTTCAGATTTTTATTTTCGGTCAATAAATTACAAAGAAAGAGCGTATTTTAATTTCTCATTCACCACCCCCAACATGCCCACTATTGGTTGTTTTTACTTGAAATAAACATAGATACAAAAATTGTCATGAACTCAGAGTGAGTTTCAGTAGCCCCAAAAAACATTAATTTTCTTTGATGGTGGATAATACCTCCTCATTGACAACAATATGATATTTCTTTCGCAATTGCTTTATCCATTCTGAATCTAAATAATTTTGATAGTCTGCAGTCACCAATCCCCTAACATCCATATAGTTGTCAGGCTGTTGAATTATTTTCCCCACATAAAACGCAATGGGATAATCATGATTTGGTTCAACGGAGCTATCATGGAACACAAGTCTATCAACTGTCGGATTTTCTCCTTTTGAGTACAATCCCTTTTCAACCTTTACCACGGATGCTGTATCTTTATTAAGATGTGATGTCAAGTAGTTCTCAACTGAGTCTCGAGGTGACTTCTTCAGTAGGATTTCAGCTTGTTTAAAGATCTTCTCATTTCTGCAATAAATAATTTCACCCTTGAAACGTGGTTTTTTCCATGAATAAATACTTTTATGAGCATTGAAATAAGCGGTTAACCCTGGATTATCTTTTGTAGCTTTATCCCACACTTCTTGATTACTGATATTAAACAACAGGATTCCATCATGATATTCACGAACCAAATTAGCAAAATCAGGGTATTTCTTTTCTAATTGAGTATTTTCATAACTCATCAACTGATTTGACACAAATTGATTCCATTTTTCATTGATAATCTCTTTTGATGACTTTTTCTGGCTGTTAGGGCTTTTCTCCAAAAAATCCGCAAAATCTTTTTGTGTCAGCTTTGTACTATCAAAAATTGCAATTGTTTCATCAAATCTTTGAGAAGTAACTCTAAATAAAGAATCCTTGACAGAATATTTTTCTGCTAACTGATAAAATGGAGTAAGCGCATCCGAATCTACACGAAAATGATACTCAATCTTTAACCTGCTGATGAAAGATTGTGCAATAATATTAACACGTTCATCATGTTGAATATGGCGTTCAATCTCATCCCTTTTCTGAGCGAAAGGTTCTAATTGTCTCGTATTAATCAATTTAACTATATGCCATCCATAAGGAGTTTGGAATGGATGACTAATCTCATCCTTCTTCAAAGAAAAAGCCATATTCTCAAACTCTTTTACCATAAATCCGATACCAAACCAAGGCAAAACACCTCCATTAACAGCAGAACTCCGATCTTGAGAAGATTGTCGGGCAACTGAGGCAAAATCAGCACCTTTTTGAAGTACCTGATAAATACTATCAATAGTATTTTTTGCAGCCGCCATTACGGAATCAGGTACCCCCTTTTGAGCAAAACGCATAATGTGAGCTACCTGCACTTCTCCACGGGAAAGACGAATTCCATTAACTCTTATCAAATGATAACCATACATTGTCCGTACCGGCATACTGACGCTATCCATCGGTGTGTTATATGCCACACATTCAAATGGATAAATAGTCATAAAACCAGTAATATATCCTAAATGACCATCATTCTGAGATACGGATGGGTCTTGAGATGCTTCCTTAGCAACCACTTCGAAATTTTCAGGAGGCAACACCTTTGAAACTGTCTTTTTTGCTAAATAACCCTTTTTGACAAGTAATTCGATCCGGTTTTTTGTAACACGATCGCGTATTGCCATGATTTTTTTATAAGCTTCAAGGGTATCGGCAGCAGAAGCATTCGGTGCCAAACGTATCAAAATATGGCTAACATCAATGTCTTTCTTCAGCCTGTCATAAGCTTGCTTTTCGAGCTTATTCTTCATCACTGTATCTGTCAGGTAAGGCGACGTTAATTGACGACGATATCCCATGAATTCATCAATGAATGCTTTTGTTGTATCCATCCCCTCAGCCTCTGCTTCAAACACTTTTAATTTGAAATTCTCAAATAAAACAACATAATCTTGCAACGTTCGCTTGTCTAATGCATTTTGAGTATTATTCTTATTGTATAGATAGATGAATTCCGATTCAAAAACAGGCGTTCCATTAATTGTCATCAAAACAGGATCATTGCTTTTTTGAGCAAACAGATTTGTCGTGAATAAAAACAAAATAGAAATCAATAACAAAAAAAGTTTCATGTCACTAATATAAAAAACGAACAGATTATGCACAAGATCATTCGGTAAACTCAAAATAAAATGAATATGACGAAAACACCTCAAAATAGTATCTTATATTATTTATTCTCCTCGACTATAATTGGGCGCTTCACGTGTTATCGTTACATCGTGCGGATGACTTTCAGTGATACCGGCATATGACACACGCGTGAACTTTGCACGATGTAACTGTTCTATTGTAGCAGTCCCACAATAACCCATTCCCGCACGTAACCCTCCAATTAATTGATAGATAACCTCATAAAGATCCCCTTTGTAAGGAACTCTCGCTGCAATACCTTCAGGCACAAGCTTTTTTATATCATCTTCCACATCTTGGAAATAGCGATCTTTTGATCCTTTTTCCATAGCTTCCAATGATCCCATGCCACGATATGATTTGAATTTACGACCATTAAAAATAATAGTTTCACCCGGAGATTCTTCAACTCCAGCAAACAATGAACCCGCCATTATTGTTGCAGCTCCCGCAGCTAATGCTTTCACGATATCGCCGGAATAACGAATGCCTCCATCAGCAATAACTGGGATTCCTGTCCCCTGGATCGCTTTCGATACTTCATAAATAGCCGAAAGTTGAGGTACACCCACTCCGGCTATGATTCGTGTTGTACAAATTGAACCCGGCCCAATACCCACTTTAACAGCATCTGCTCCGGCATTCACTAACATACGTGCTGCATCAGCTGTAGCAATATTGCCGACCACAATATCAATATGAGGAAATTTTTGCTTTACTTTCTTAAGCGTTTCAACAACTCCTCGTGAATGGCCATGTGCTGTATCAATAACAATAGCATCCACATCAACATCTGCCAAGGCCTGAACCCTTTCCATAGTATTAAAAGTGACTCCAACACCCGCAGCTACTCGCAATCTTCCTCTCGCATCTTTGCACGCAAAGGGTTTATCTTTTACTTTTGTAATATCTTTATACGTCACCAAACCAAATAACTTACCGTCTTTGTCTATAACAGGCAATTTCTCGATTTTGTATTTTTGAAGAATTTCTGCTGCAGCTTCCAATGTAGTCGATACAGATGTAGTCACCAGATTATCTTTAGTCATTACATCGTCAATCTTTTTTCGTCCATCACTTTCAAAACGCAAATCCCGATTAGTTACAATGCCTACTAATCGCCTCTGAGTATCAATGACAGGAATACCCCCGATTTTATATTCGCTCATCAACTCTAAAGCATCCGCAACAGTAGAACCAGAGGAAATCGTTACAGGATCGTAAATCATTCCATTCTCAGCACGCTTAACCGAATACACCTGTTTAGCTTGTTCTTCAATCGACATATTTTTATGAATCACACCAATACCACCTTCACGTGCAATGGCAATAGCCATTTTCGATTCAGTGACAGTATCCATTGAAGCAGAAACAATCGGTATCTTAAGTTCTATATGTTGAGAAAAACGAGTTGTTAGATCAACATTTCGAGGCAAGATCTCTGAATATGCCGGTACAAGAAGGACATCATCGAAAGTTAGTCCATCCATAATAATTTTATCTGCAATAAAGGACATGGATAGTAGGTTGAGAATTCTTGCGTGCAAATTTACGAATAGTTTTTGGTGGCACAAAGCTAACATTTCCCTTTCCCATTCGTTGGCAAATTTGCAAAAAAACTATTTTATTTTTTTGGAGTCATGATGACAAAAGGGATTAGCATTTCCTGAAGCGAGATGCCTCCATGTTGGAAGGTATTCTTGTAATAATTGACATAATAGTTATAATTATTTGGATACGCAAAAAAGTCGTCCTTTGTGCAATAAATATATGAAGAACTCACATTGGTTGTCGGCAATCCAAAAGAAGCAGGATGAAGCATTTCAAAAACTTCTTTCGCATTATAATTCAAATTCTTACCCATCTTGTAACGCAAATTCACACTGGTATTACGATCTCCAACGACTTTAATCGGATTGTTAACTTGAATAGTACCATGGTCTGTAGTCACAATGACCTTATAATTACTATTTGCCAATGTCTTAAAAAGTCCATAAGTTGAGGAATGGCGAAACCACGATAAAGTAAGAGAGCGGTATGCATCCTCGCTATGTGCCAATTCACGAATCATTCTCGACTCTGTACGTGCATGGGATAGCATATCAATAAAATTCAATACCACAACATTCAAATGATTAGAATTCAATTGAGACAATTTATCGACCAATTTTTGACCAGTATCCGTGTCAAATATTTTATGGAAAGAAAAAGAATAGTTTTTGCGGAAGCGTTGTAGTTGTGACTTAATTAACGCTTCCTCATTCATATTTTTACTCTCTTCTTCATCTTCTCCAATCCATAATTCGGGAAACATCTCTTCAATTTGTAACGGCATCAAACCGGCAAATATGGCATTTCTTGCATATTGCGTGGCTGTCGGTAAAATACTATAATAAATTTCTTCCGAGTCGAAACTATAAAACTCGCTCAAAATTTCTTTGATTAATCTCCATTGGTCAAAACGAAAGTTATCTATGAGAATAAAAAAGATCTTCTCCCCTTGATCAAGTAACGGAAACACTCTTTTTTTGAAAAGATCAGGACTTATCAGAGGGCGTGATTCAGGATCATCAAACCATTTTTGATAATTGCGTTTGATGAATTTTGCAAAGGCAAAATTGGCTTCTGTTTTTTGCATCAACAACAATTCATCCATTGAGTTTTCTGCTTCCGAAAGTTCTAATTCCCAATAAACAAGGCGTCGATATACATCAATCCAATCCGCATAAGAAAACGAATCATTGATTTGCATCCCAATCTTATTAAAATCAGATCGATATCCTGAGGTTGTTAATTCATTGATTATTTCACGTTTATGAAGATTTTTCTTAAGTGCCAACAAGATTTGACTGGGGTTAACCGGTTTAATTAAATAATCAGCAATTTTATTACCAATAGCCATATTCATGAGGTTTTCCGCCTCATTTTTTGTAATCATCACAACGGGAACAGATGGATCAATCTCTTTGATTTCAACCAATGTTTCTAGTCCATTTTTTCCGGGCATGTTTTCATCCAGAAAGATGATATCAAAACGTTGCTGATGACATAATTCAATGGCATCCGATCCATTGGTAGTAGTAGTTACTTCATATCCTTTCTCTTCTAAAAACAAGACATAAGGACGAAGCAAATCAATCTCATCATCTACCCATAAAATTTTATCGTTGTTAATCATAGTTCTCCTGATTATGTGTTTGCTGATTACTTTCTAATTAAACGCAGATGATTTTTTCAAAATGCTGTTCTCCGAAATTCGGCACATATAATGGCAGCAGCAGTGGCTACATTCAATGATTCAGTTGTCATCGCTCCAATTGGAAATGAAGGTATCATCAATGAATGTTTTATACAAACTTTTACGTGTTGTGAAATTCCATTTCCTTCGTTTCCAAGCACCACCAAAGCATCCTTAGGCAGTGACACAGAGAAAAGAGAGTCTCCCTCAAGAAACGTTCCAAAAACAGGGAGGTGGTCCTTGTTAATCATGATTAGCTCAATCAAATCGGCATAGGTAACGCGTACCCTTCCCAATGAGCCCATGGTAGCTTGTACCGTTTTGGGGTTATAAACATCTGCACTGTCAAATGAACAAAAAATTTGATGTATCCCGAACCAATCGGCTAAACGAATAATCGTGCCTAAATTCCCGGGATTTTGTACACCATCAAGAGCTAAATAAAGACCGGAAGAAAGTGGTAAGAGCTTTTCATCCTGACCTGGTTTTTCAAAAACAGCAACCATTCCTTGAGGGGTTATTTGTGCAGAAGCTCTTTCAACAGCACTCAACGAAGCTTTGATCAGTTGTGTTTCAATGCTAAGCTTAAGGGGATGCAATTGCCATTGTTCTTCGGTCGTCAACACTATTTTACAATGAAAGAATGGCAATAACTCACCAATTGTTTTGTGACCTTCAGCCACAAATAACCCTTGCTCATCACGTTGTTTCTTTTGCGACAAAGCATGAATCCATTTGAGAGTAGCCACAGAAACCATGAGAATAGTAAAGATTGAAATAGTAAAAAGTCAAACCGTCATCCTTCAACTTGCAATACAAACAAAAACACTTTGCCGATTCCCATTATCGAACCAACCATATTTCAGGATTTAATGGGGTCTTATCTTGCCATATCATCAGGTAAAGTTCTGTTTTCCCTCCGTTTTCGTCATCTGAAAATATTTTTCCAATTTTTTGCTTTGCATTTACATGCTGGCCTTCCCTTACATAAATGGTTGTCAGGTTTGCATACACTGTACGGTAATTTCCGTGTTTAACAATTATAGCATTATTACTTCCGGGAATCGAAAATCGTTCAGTAACAACACCATCAAAAACGACTCTCGCATCGGCATTTCGTGGTGTTTGTATGTAAATTCCTTTATTATTAGTTGTTACATGCTGTAAAACAGGATGAGGCTGAATACCAAAGTGACCACTGATAAATCCTTTTTCAACCGGCCAGGGTAACCGTCCCTTATTTGCGGCAAAATTACCCGCTACCAACTGCTCTTCTTTGGTCAAAAAATCGACAGAAGATTCTTTTGTTTTCACAGAAGGAGTCGTTGCAATAACAGCATGGGATGGTGTTTTGCTTTGCTTTGCAGCCGCCTGACGAGCGGCTTCACGCTTACGTTCTTCTGAACGACGAATCTCTTCAGCAATCAGCTGTTCAATCTTGTTGTTCAATTCGTTAGCAACACGTTGCTGTTTTGACAATTGAGCATGTAAGTTTTTTTCCTTACCTTTTAAAGACAAAAAAGTGCGATTCTCTTTTTGTTGTTCAAGTTTCAGTTTTTGACTTTCAGCTTCCTTCTGCATACGAAGTGCCTCTTTCGCATCTCGCGTTTGAGTCAAAGTTTGCTGTTGAAGTGCCACCTTCTCCTCTATAGCAATAATTTCTATGGCTTGCCGTTTTCGATAGTCGCTAAATTCTTTCAAATATCGTAAACGACGATAAGCTTGTGAGATAGATTGAGAAGAAAAGAGAAAAAGCAACTCTGAATAAGAATTTTGACGCATTTGACTTTCTTGCAACAACCGGACATACTCATTTTTGAGTTTCGTTAGATGTATTTGTAACTGATCATGTTTTACTTGCAGTGTATCTATTGTTTGATCCAATGCGGTCACCTCCTGATTTAAATTTTCAATGAGTCGTTGTCTCAACCCGATATCTTTTCGAACAATCGTTAATCGGTTGATGGTGGAAAAGGCCGAACGTTGAGTCTCATTTAATAACTTATTGGTAAGTGAAATAGATTCCAACATCTTTTTTCGTTGTAACTCTAATTCTTTGATGCTCTGAGAAAACAACAATGAGCCAATAGTTGAAAAAATTAGAATAAGAACGAAAATACGTTTCATAGCAGATGACATAGAAAATTAAAATGGCAATATCTGGTCAAGCGAAACACGTTGATAATTAGATGTATTTATTGGTCTGGGATGCATACCTGTATTGACGTTCACATTGTCATATGTTAGGGTCATTTCAGCGTGTTTTTGATTAGATGTTACGAACAGCAAGTAACGCATCGGCGCAAATTGCTGCGTAATTGACTTAAATTGTTCATAAGTACACCTAAAAACAGACTGATTGCCACCTTGCGTGATCTGCGTTTGTATCAGCCGGTTTTCTTTAGAAACTCTATAATCAATATTCATCTCATCACGCGAAGCGTTCCATTCTGTCAAACTATCCTGTGATTGAGCATGAACTACAGGCACAGAAGTATGTGCCAATAAATTGTTAGATAAAATAGCTTGTATATCGGCAAAATGAATACGGACTCCGAAATTCTTCTCAAAAAAATCATACGAAGTAGTGAAATAATAATGATTCCCCCGATCGATCAATGTAATGGAATCGGGTGTTAAATCTGCACGATACATTTCAATACCCAGAAGAGGCTGAATGGAAAGCGAAACAAGGCTGTCTTTCACCATTCTCAATGAAGATTGCACAGATATAGTTCGTTCATTGACAGTGAGCGTAACTTTACATTTACCAACATTCCACATATCAAATTGTGGAGTAGATGGTGTGAATGTTCCTTTTTTTGAAACAATATGGATAGGCGTTGTCGTTGATAGTTTCTTGGATGAACTACAAGATACCATGTTAGTCATCACAAAACCACCCAATAACGAGTAAAACAACAAAGATCTGAAATGCATTATGATTGATTTTAATAAAGTTATTTACATCTCACTTAATATGTCCGATCGGCCACAAAATGTAAAACAGCTAATAGGGCTGCTTTTCCCTCTGATTCTTCAAATATGGATAAGGAAGCTAAAGCTTGTTGCTTGTAAGTATTCATTCTTTCTTCCGCATAAACAATTCCACCGTGTGATCGTGTAAATTTCTGAATAACAGGAATTATTGATTCATCCTCTTTATAGAAAACCTGCCGTATAAGCTGCAACATGACATTACTCTCATCGGGCGATGCCTCCAAAAGGGCGTGAATAAGCGGCAAGGTGATCTTTCCTTCTTTTAAATCATTTCCGGTAGGTTTACCAATTGCTTTGCTATCAAAATAATCGAAAATGTCATCTTTAATTTGAAACATGAGTCCTATGTTTTCACCAAATTGTTCCATAGCAGAAACTTGCTCTTCTGTTGCATTTGCCGCCAAAGCACCAACCTGACAACAAGCAGCAAACAATTGGGCCGTTTTATTATGGATCACATTCAAATATTGGGATTCATTCCATTGTAAATCAATAGTACTATCTTGTTGCAACAATTCCCCAACAGCTAATTGTTTACCCACGCAAGCTAATATCTGCCAAATTTTAGGATGATTAATTGTTGTAGTAACTACAAAACTACTTGCCAACAAATAGTCTCCTGCAAGAACAGCCGATTTATTTCCCCAACGAGCATGCACAGATGGCTTCCCTCTACGTTCATCTGCTTCGTCAATGACATCATCATGCAAAAGACTGGCAGTGTGCATTAATTCAAGGGAAACACTTGACTGAATTGCTGTTTGTGTAACTCCACCACATACCCGACTGCATAAGAGCGTTAAAAGCGGACGAATTTGTTTACCTACATTATCCAACACATAGGCATAAATTTCTTTTAAGATTTGATTTTCTGACTCAAAAGCTTCGGAAAATAAAGTTTCAAACCGTTGAAATTCAGCTATGACCGGTTGTTTTATAGCCGTTATATCATTCATTGAAATGGATTTTGCTTAAAGGGACAAAGTTATAAAATTATCGGCATAAGTTTTTTGTTACAACGATTCACTGGATATTTCAATGTAATAGTTCATCTTATGGTTGAAAATGTGTACCTTTGTAACGATTTAGTATATCTTCTATGTCATTGATTTTTTATGAGTAAGCTTGTATTAAACAGGATTCTGACGGTTTTTGTATTTTCATTGTTTATGATACAATTAGCCAAACCACAACATTTGTTGTCCGTTCTTGCTTCGTCAGACAGCTTAACAAATGCGACAGTAAAGATTCATCAGTCGGAACATATTACTGATTTAGTTTTCAAAAATGAAACTCAGGAACAACCCCAGGAAGTAGCAACCTCAACGGCACCTGCAATAAAAGTATCCGGATTCAGAGTCCAGGTTTTCTCTAGTAATATACCAAAAGATGCAAAGACAGAAGCTTTTGCCATGCAAGATGCCGTGTTGGAAGCTTTACCGAATGTACCGGTATACATTGTTTACAGTGCCCCGTTTTGGAAAGTGCGCGTGGGCAATTGTAAGACAAGAATTGAAGCTCAGGCTTTAATGCAACAGATTTCAAATGCTCTCCCACAAGTAAAACAAGATTTATACATCGTACGCGATTCAATACTTCTCACCAATCAATAACAACTATGCTTGTATTACGTTGAAAAACAACAGGCAATATTGTTTTTGTTCAATAAGAAATTCTAGCAATTAAACGTTTATTTGTTGATGTCTTTCATTCATCAGCCAAAATCCAATCAGATGAGCAATTTAGTAGCCATAGTAGGACGTCCAAATGTTGGTAAATCAACATTATTCAATAGATTAACCCAAACTCGCCGAGCCATAGTAAACGAAGAAGCCGGCACCACCCGCGATCGACAATATGGGAAAGTAGAATGGAATGGGCGTGAATTCTCTCTCATCGATACAGGTGGTTGGGTACTTAACTCCAATAATGTTTTCGAAGAGGAAATTAAAAGACAGGTCTTGATTGCAATAGAAGAAGCAGATGTGTTATTATTCATGGTGGATATCCTGAATGGAATTACAGATTTCGACCTTGCAGTGGCAAACATGCTGAGGCGCGCCTCAAAACCGGTGATTCTTGTTTCAAATAAAGCTGATAACTTTGACTTACATTCACAAGCTGCTGAATTCTATAGTTTCGGATTGGGAGACCCATACATTATTTCTGCAATGAATGGGTCAGGCACAGGAGATCTTTTGGATGAGATTTGTCTACGTCTAAAAGACAAACCGTTAGAGACAGTGGAAGATAATGTTCCTCGATTGGCTGTAGTTGGCCGTCCGAATGCCGGAAAATCATCATTAGTTAACGTATTAATGGGAGAAGACCGTACATTGGTGACTGACATTCCGGGAACTACACGTGACTCTATTTATTCCCGTTACACAAAATTCGATCACGACTTTTATTTGGTCGATACAGCAGGAATTCGCAAAAAAAGCAAAGTAAGTGAAGATCTCGAATATTATTCAGTAGTGAGGGCCATTCGTGCTATCGAAAATTCAGATGTCTGTATTTTGATGATTGATGCCACGCGTGGCATTGAAAGCCAAGACTTAAATATCTTCTCTTTGATTCAGAAAAACAAAAAGGGAATTGTTATGTGTGTCAACAAATGGGATTTGATTGAAGACAAAACATCAAAAGATATTAAAGCATTTGAAGCTTCAATTCGTGAGCGCCTATCCCCGTTTATCGATTTCCCGATCATTTTCACATCAACTGTCACTAAGCAACGCATTTTTAAGATCATAGAAACAGCGGATGCAGTGTATCAGAACAAAGCACGTAAAATTCCCACACACAAACTCAATGAATTCTTTCTCCCACTAATTGAAAACTATCCACCTCCGGCTTTAAAAGGGAAATACATAAAGATAAAATACGTCACACAACTTCCAGACACACAAGTTCCAACATTTATTTTCTTTGCCAATTTACCACAATATGTCAAAGAGCCTTATCTTCGCTTCTTAGAGAACAAACTCCGCGCTACTTGGGACTTTTCAGGCACTCCCATTCAACTCTTTATGCGACAAAAATAGAATATAATATCAAGTTTTCTCACAACTGATTGATAATTTCTTTGATAATCAATGTCATGTGTGGTTGAACATTATTGGCGATTTGCAGCACTTCTTCGTGTGTCACCTTAGTAATTTTACCTGGAACACCCAAATCAGAAATGATGGAAATAGCAAAACAACGCATATTCATGTGGCGGGCAACAATGATTTCAGGAACGGTCGACATGCCCACGGCATCACCACCCATCAAGCGAAAACGATGATATTCTGCCGGAGTTTCAAAGGTTGGTCCCTGAGTCCCGACATATACTCCTTTTTGAAGTTTAATATGATGCTTGGAAGCAATTTCAAATGCCATACGAATCAACTCTTTATCATAAGCCGCACTCATATCGGGAAAACGAGGTCCCAATTCCGCATAATTTTTACCTCTCAAAGGATGTTCCGGAAATAAGTTGATATGATCATGAATAACCATTAAATCACCTATCTCAAACGTCTCATTTACACCACCGGAAGCATTTGAAACAAAAAGCGTTTTAATACCAAAAGCATGCATCACACGTACAGGAAAAGTGACTTTTTGCATATCATACCCTTCATAGAAATGGAAACGACCTTGCATCGCCATAACCTCTTTATTGCCTAACCTTCCAATAATTAGCTTTCCACTGTGACCATCAACAGTTGAAACAGGGAAATGAGGGATCTCGCTATAAGAAATCTCCTCCTTATCAGTAATCTGTGTAGCTAAATTTCCCAAACCTGTTCCTAAAACAATTCCGATTTTCGGGCGACGGGTAGTTCTTTCCTGCAGATATAAAGCGGTTTCTTCAATTTTTACCAACATAACTTAAAATTTGACGGTTAAATAATGGTGCCTGGTCATTTATAAATTCTACCTTGATAGGAAGAACATAAATATATGGTTTGAGTTCTTCCGGTAGCAAAGGATTGTTTAATAACCGGGCTGCGTCTTTTTCAGTGACCACAATGCGTTTCTCACCTTCGAGTTTGTCAAATTCTTTTGCAATTGCACGATAGTCCTTTTTCTTAAAGATATAATGATCGGGAAATTCAAGTGTATTCAAATTAGGACAATACACATGAAGGTATTCGTGCATGTTGACTGGCAATGCAATACCTGTAACTACAAGTAACGATAAAGAACACAATTCCTCTTTTGTTAAAGATATGGCATTCTCTTTTTGTGGAAAAAGAGGATAAAATGATCCATATCCATAGGTGGTGAAATAAATCGTTTGATAGGGAAAAAGCGCCAACTTTTTTTTAATGACGTTATAATCGATTGGCTGTAATCCTTTGTCGCATTTTGACACAATCACGATATTTGCACGATATTTATTATATGCTTGCTCCCGAAGACGCCCATAAGGCAACAATGAATCTTCAGTGATCAATCGGTTACAGTCGACAATAAGAATATTAAGTGATGGCTCAACATAGCGATGTTGATAAGCATCGTCCAATATGATCGCCTCAATAGGATGTTCGGTATTTTGTCGGATAATATGTTCAATACCTCTTCGTCTATCAGCATCCACAGCGACAAACACGTTTGGAAACTTCCATTTCATTTGAAAAGGTTCATCGCCAATGATTGCAGCAGTGGTATGTTCATCACCAAATTGAAATCCCCTTGTTTTGCGTTTGTACCCGCGACTTAATACAGCTATGTGCATCTGCGAACCAAGATATTGAAGAATGTATTCAGTATGAGGAGTCTTACCAGTACCTCCCACAGTAATATTACCAACCGCAATTATCGGAATATCAAATTTTGTTGTAGGTAAAAAATGGTAATCAAAGAGAAAGTTTCGGACATAAACACCAAACCCATAAAACAATGAAAAGAGGTACAGTATTGGATTGAAAGCTCGACTATGAGTTTGCATGGCTTCTGTTTTTTATAAATCAATCAACATCACTATTATGTTCACTTAATAATGAAAATATATGAATAACCGATTTAATACCTATATCCCTTATTCACATTGATTTTTCACTATGCTTCGGTATGCTGCTCCTTATATTTTTTCTGTTAATTATCTGCTACAAATTTTACAGTGCACCGCACTTCGGAACAACATAAAACAGGTATTATTTAATTTGTAAATAGTAAGCCATGCGGGCTTGCACTCCTTGCAAATGAATTATTTCATGAAGTTGCTTAAAATAAGGATAAAACTCTCCTAACTGAACTTTTTGTACGCGTGTTGTAACGTCAGAATTTAATCCATCTATCAATTTCTCCATAAAACTTTTTTGTTTGGGATAGGTTGCAATGTTATAATTCGTGAGGTGAGCTCTTTTTGCAATTAAAATAACCGCATCATGCAGATTTCCCAAAACATCCACTAATCCATTTTGTTTTCCCTGTTCACCAGACCAAACCCGACCTTCAGCAATTTTCTTTATAGCATCTGGAGTCATGCGCCGTCCTTGCGCACAATGGTTGACAAATGTTTCATAAGTATTGTTTACATAAGCTTGCATTATATCTCGTTCTTCCGATGTAAATGGACGAGTCATGTTAGGCATGTCGCTCATTTTATTTGTATTGACTTCATCAAAACTGACACCGATTTTCTTTGTCAATCCTTGTACATCAGGTATTAAACCAAACACACCAATTGAACCCGTAATTGTATTAGGTTGAGCTATAATAGTATCGGCATCGCATGAAATGTAATATCCACCTGAAGCCGCATAATCGCCCATCGACACAAAAATAGGTTTCTTAGCTTTGATGAGAGATACTTCTCTCCAAATTAATTCTGATCCCAAAGCACTTCCACCAGGAGAATTAACCCGTAATATAACCGCTTTTATGTTATCATCAATACGCACGTCAGCCAATGTCTTAATAAGCTTTTCCGAATCAATATCCGATGAGCTTTGTCCATCAATTTCTCCGGCAGCATAAACAATAGCAATTTTATCTTTAGCAAAAGGGGTACTGTCTGTTGCATCTTTCATAGCACTTAACTTTACAAAAGGAATGGACGCAGAAGCATCAATGCCGGTTTTCTTTTTCAACAACGATTGAATGCCATCATCATAAAGTAACGAATCAACTAAATGATCGGCAACAGCTTCAGATGCAGGCTGAAATGTCATGTCTTTATCAGCATAAGAATTTAATTGCTCAACAGGTATATGGCGGGATACTGAAACATCGCTCAATAAGGTTTGCCAGATCGAACCCATAAAAGAATTTACCTGTAAACGGTTGGCATCACTCATTTTGGTATTAATAAAAGGTTCCACGGCAGATTTAAATGCTCCGACACGAATAACCTGAACATTAACGCCTAATTTGTCTAATGCTCCCTTGAAAAAAGTAGTTTGAGCTGATAATCCATGCCAATTGAGCATTCCTGCCGGATTAAGATATACCTTATCTGCTACACTTGCCACATAATAAGCACCTTGAGTATAAACCGTGCCATACGAATAAATAAATTTACCTGACGTTTTGAAATCGATCAGAGCCTGACGAATTTCACGTAAAGTAGCAGGTGCAGCCAATAAAGCACCCGCTTTAATATAAATGCCCTTAATGTTTTCGTTTGTTTTTGCTTTATGAATGGCTGTCAAAATATCATTCAAACCCATTGAAACATCTTTATCGGTATAGACGCCCAATAAAGTATTAAAAGGATTATCCTCCGCACGTTCAACCACTTCACCACTTAACGATAACTGAAAGATGCTGTTTGATTTAATTGAAGTGTTGCTCTCCGATGATGAGGCGACGACACTAATAATACCCACAGCAATCAAAAAAACAACCAATGAAGCTATGATAAGTGCTACAAAAGTTGCTAATACCGTTTTAAAAAAGCTTTTCATAAAGATATCCGATTTAGTCAGAAAATACAACAAATTGTCTATAAGACGATAGCCGTTTCTTATTATTATATTATGTTTATGCGCAACACGTTGAATAATCAAACAAATGTAGTTATAATAATTCAAATTTCTCTTATTTTTTGTTAGGTATTTTCCTTTTTCGTTGTGATTAAGAGATAATATTCTTATTATTAACATAATAGAACAATGTTTCTCCAACTTCACAGAACAGAAGAGAAGAGAAGAGAAGAGAAGAGATTGAAGCCTTGAAGTTCCTTCTTAAAAACAAGTACTGATAATGCCGTTTCCATATAGCTCAGCCACTTTCCAAATCAGATCCGATTTTCATTGAAATGATTCATGCAATCCTGTTTGATGTTTTACATAAGAGACACAAGGAACTCATCAAAATTTTCATCCCATTGATGAACAAAAGTTCATGCTTGTTTTATGTATGTTCTATTTGCCCTTTTCAATCCCCAAAGTCACAAATTCTCTTTCACATTTCCTGTTTTTTTGAAGGAATATATTGACAACCATAATTTGCATTCCTTTACACGCTGATATTATCATCAAGTTGTTAATCAAAGAAACAGCAACTGTTTTTTCACCAAAATGAGGTATATACTTCAACTAACATTCATCAATAGCAACATCGCCTTTCCTTCGATGCTTCCCCGTAACCAGTTCATAGATACTACGAATTATAAACGTATATGACACGTAGATAATACGTATATAATACCTATCTATATAAGTAGGTATTATATACGTTTTATATAGGTTTTATATACGTATTATATAGGTATTATCTCTGAATGGGAATAGACCAAATATAGAACAAACACTGGAGGATTATCAAGGAATAAACATCGTGTTTATGAATCAATGATTCGTTCATGTTTATATTAATTCTTTGATTATCAATAGAGCAATCTCTCTTTTTTTTCATTATATCACTGTGAATCAACACCTTTATAAGTACTTCAACTTTTATAAAATTATGATTTTCAAAACTCAACTTGCATATGAGTAATAGCCGGAAAATATTGTCGCATTTATCAGGTCTGTTCAATAAACTGTGTCAAAAAGGCGAAATGCTTTCTGTTCCGGCGGATGTTTTCATCCGTGCCGGAATGGCGTAAAAGATCAAAGGCCATTGAAATTAGACACTCTTAAATAGAAAATCGATTATCTGTTTTCTTACCTAATCGACATTTGCAGTTGGGGTTTCACCCCAAACCCCAGTTACTTTTTTGTCTTGACACCAAAAAGCAACCAAAAAAAGTCAAGACTTCGCCCGCTTCACTCGCAAAACAGGCGTTCGAAGGCTAAATCTTCCAAACTCGCTCCTTCGTTGCTCAAACAAGGAAGATTTTAACGCCTTCTTCTCTTGTTTTGCAGCTCACCGGACGAGGTCATTCGTTCGTCAGCCTTTGTAAAACCAGATAAGTAATAAATAGGATACTCATTATAAAAATTCCCTATAATACAAAATGTTTTCATGATAGTTTATAAATGAAAAACAATATATTTGCAAATCAAATCCTTGCTTCTAACTGATTGAAGTTGAAACCTTCATTTGTTTTAGGTGAGGAGATAAAAGCTTGCGGGAAATGTCACGGTTTATAAAACTGGGTCAGCGAGAGAATGACTGTTGTGACCATCTTATTAGTAGAATATGTATATCCTCTTTGTGTCATATATTTTTCGTACCTTTATGTGAAAATAGAAACAAGCTATGAATTTACTCAACTTCAGCGAACATTATCCGGACGAGGCGAGTTGTATTGCAAAGTTTAAGG
>Ga0255355_1000004_pt1 | contig 163777 bp, 129 predicted proteins | sample HBST75metaG_FD_189943 | JGI IMG/M metagenome (GOLD analysis project Ga0255355, IMG submission 189943) | Peat soil microbial communities from Stordalen Mire, Sweden - H.B.S.T75 | ecosystem: Environmental > Terrestrial > Soil > Wetlands > Peat | place: Sweden: Norrbotten County, Stordalen Mire...
GGCCCAGGCCCAGACACAGGGGCAGACCAGCGTCCAGGCTCGCATCAAGGCTCGTCGCGAACAGCGTCGGGCGGCGGCGATTCGCGACACCTACGGCCATCTTTATGAGGCGTACGCCGGCACAGCTTACCTGCGCTTCAGTCCCGGCGCAAACCTGCAGCGCACCACCTATTACGCCTGGGACACGGGCGTGACACGCTATTTCGACGAGCGCCTGGGCGCGACTGTGGACGCCCGCGGCTACTATGGCACAGCCTATGTGGGTCTGAATCCCAGCTCGATCACCCGGCCGGCCATCAGCACCTACGCCGTGATGGCGGGACCCACCTACCGCTTCTATCTCCAGCCCAAGTACTCCATCTCGGGCCGTGTGATGGGCGGTTGGGCGCTGGGCAACTTCTCCAGCGACACCAGCGGGTTCGGCTCCACGACGCTCGGTCTTTATCCGGATTCGTCCACCTTCGCCATCAGCGCCAGCCTTCCTGTGGAATACAACGTGACTCCGAACCTCGGGTTGCGCCTCGGACCGGAGTACTTTGCCACCGGCTTCAACTCGACCGTCCAGAACAGCGTCGGCTTCAACGGCGGGATCGTGGTGCGCTTCGGCAAGCAGTAACGGCAGCTAACAGCTTTCAGTGATCAGCTAACCGCTAGGAAGCCCGCTCTCAATTGGATCGGGAATAGATCAAGAAGCCCCGCCCCCGCGTTTCAATGCGCCGGGGCGGGGTTTGTTACTTTGATCGATGACTTTCATCAGGAGCAGCCCGACTCGCCACGACGAGTTACGGCTGGAATGAGCTGCCGCCAACTCGCTAACCCGCGATTTCCGCGAAGCGGAAGCGAACTTGCTGCTCTTGTGGATGAACCTCTTCATTCAACGTTTTCTGTTCATAGAGAGGGCATGGTGCAAATGTTTTGCAGATCATTTGGCCCTGCGAGAGCACGATAACGATAAGAGGCGCAGTCCCGGTTTTCAGGCAGGAAATCAGGACTCTCCGAAGAGCCCCCCCACCCCGGGGGGTGTTGCTTCACTTTATGTTCGCTTTTCATTTTGTAAGTATATTAGAAACAGCAGTTTATCGTTACGACAGTGAAAGATTTTCACAGCCAAAAGCGTCGAAAACCCAAGGTTAACCGCATAAAACCCAATGAACAATCGAGCCTTTAAGTCCAGTTTGCCGCCTTTTTGCGCCAAAACTGGGCTGAAACGCCTGTTTTTCCCTCCATCTTTGCCGTACCGCTGCGGCAAGAATGGAGGTCTTCAGCTTCGGGGTTCAGCCGTCCTGGTTTTGTGCTCTGTGCTGCCAGATCTCAGCCTTCAGCTCAGGATCGGGATTCCGGCAATGCGCTGCTGCCACTCCGCGGGTCCGGTCTGGTGCACGCTGGTTCCCTTGGAATCGACTGCCACAGTCACCGGCATGTCCCGCACATCGAACTCATAGATGGCTTCCATGCCCAGGTCCGCGAAAGCCACCACGCGCGAGCCGTAGATTGCCTTGGAGACCAGGTAGGCCGCGCCGCCAACCGCCATCAGGTAGACCGCGCCGAATTCGCGGATGGCGTCAATGGCCGCAGGTCCGCGCTCAGCCTTGCCTACCATACCGAGCAGGCCCGTTTCGGCCAGCATCTGCCGGGTGAACTTGTCCATGCGCGTGGCCGTTGTGGGACCGGCCGGGCCGACCACCTCTTCGCGCACCGGATCGACGGGACCAACGTAGTAAATGAAGCGCCCGCGGAAATCCACCGGCAGCTTCTCGCCCCGGCTGAGCATCTGGGTCATGCGCTGGTGAGCGGCGTCGCGGCCGGTGAGGAGCTTTCCGGTGAGAAGTAGCACTTCGCCCGGCTTCCAGGTGGCAGCTTCTTCGCGGGTCACGGTGTCCAGGTTGACGTGCCGGGCGGTTGAAACATCGTGGGTGAGCTTGGGCCAGTTCTTGAGGTCGGGCGGGTCAAGGAAGACGGGTCCCGAGCCGTCCAGCACGATGTGGGCGTGGCGGGTGGCGGCGCAGTTGGGAATCATGGCCACGGGAAGATTGGCGGCGTGGGTAGGATAGTCGCGCACTTTCACGTCGAGCACGGTGGTCAGGCCTCCGAGTCCCTGCGCGCCGATGCCCAGACGGTTCACCTTGTCGTAGAGCTCGAGGCGCAGTTCTTCTGCGCGGTTTTTGGGACCGCGGGCGATCAGTTCCTGAATGTCGATGGGGTCCATGAGCGACTCCTTGGCCAGCAGCATCGCTTTCTCTGCCGTGCCGCCAATGCCGATACCCAGCATTCCCGGCGGACACCAACCGGCGCCCATGGTGGGAACGGTCTTCAGCACCCACTCGACAATGGAGTCGGAAGGGTTGAGCATGATGAACTTGGCCTTGGCTTCAGACCCGCCGCCCTTGGCCGCGACCGTCACTTCGACCGTTGCGCCGCGCACCAACTCGACGCTGACGCAGGCCGGGGTGTTGTCCTTGGTGTTGGTTCGCTTGCCGGCAGGATCGGCCAGGATGGAGCCGCGGAGCTTGTTGTCGGGGTCCAGATAGGCGCGGCGAACGCCCTCGTCCACCATTTGCTGCAGGTCGAGCGCAGGAGCGCCATCGACGCCCTCGAAATGCACGTCCAGGCCGACCTTGAGGAAGGCAGTAACGATGCCGGTGTCCTGGCAGATGGGGCGGTGACCCTCGGCGCACATGCGGCTGTTGATGAGGATTTGCGCAATGGCGTCGCGGGCGGCAGGGGACTCTTCCCGTTCGTAGGCCTTGGCCAGGCTGGTGATGTAGTCCACCGGGTGGTAGTAGCTGATGTACTGGAGCGCGGCGGCAACGCTCGTGATGAAATCTTCCTGGCGGATGACGGTCATGGGGAAGGCTCCTTTGGCCCTTCCAGAGTAACGGAATCGGCGGAGAACTGGCAGGGCAGGAGATGCGACAGGCATTCTCACTTTTGAAAAGAGATTTGAAGCGGCTGGAATTCGCGGCGTCCCATGCCTCACAATGAACGGGAAGAACAGGACGCCGGATAGGACGGTTGATACAGGGGATGGAGATTCGGCCGCGCGGTTATTCCTCGCGCGCCTGGATGCTGAGGTAGCGCTCGTAGCCGATTTCCCTGATCTGGTTCACTTGCGCTTCCAGCCAGTCGGCGTGCTCTTCCTCGTCCTTCAGATTGGCGGTGAAGAGGTCGGCGCTGCTGTTGTCCGCCTCGTCCCGTGAGAGTTTCACGGCCAGATTGTAGGCCTTGATCGCGTCGAGTTCCAAGGCAAGGTCATTCTGCAACTGCTCCTTCACTGTCTTGCCGATCTTGATTTGGGTGGGCCCGGTCATATTCGGGGTCCCATCCAGGAAGAGAATGTGCTCGATCAGTTTCTCGGCATGTTTCATCTCTGAGATCGACTGCATCCTCAGGTATCTGGCAAGCTTGTCGTACTTCCAGTTCTCGCACATCTCGGCATGAATAAAATACTGGCTGACCGCGGTGAGCTCTTCCTGCAGAGCCTGATTGAGCGCGGCAATGACCTTCGGGTTTCCCTTCATAGCGTCGAATCCTCCGGGGGGATTAAGGGTTTGTGGGGACAATCCCTTGTCTTGCCGAGAAGTATAGTCGCGCGCCTGGCCAAATGTGAACGAGTTTGAGGCAGAGGAGGGTCAAAGGCTCGGCTGTCCCGGGTCTCAGAATCGAGGCCCGGAACAGCCGGTTGAACAGATCAGAGCTTTACCAGCCCGGAAGGCGGGCGGTCGGCAGGAGCAGAGGCCCATTCCTTGTTGGGAGTGCTTCCCATGCGGAAGCGCAGCTCGCCGCCGGCGAGAATGTCGGCGTGGGTGAACCAGGAGCGGTTCAGTTCCTTGCCGTTTAACTGCGCGCGCTGGATATAGACGTTTTCGGGCGAGTTGTTCTCGGCAACGATCTCGAACTTGGCATGGGTGATTGGGTTGTGCAGCGTAGCGTGGTGCACCAGCGGGCTGCCGATGACATAGACGCCCGTCGCGGCGTTGACCGGATAAAAGCCCAGCGCTGCGAAGACGTACCAACTGGATAGCTGGCCGCAATCATCGTTGCCGGGAATGCCGGCCGGGGTGTTGTTGTAAAGAGCCGCCACCTTCCGCACCCAGTGCTGCGTCTTCCAGGCCGCGCCGGCAAAGGGATAGAGGTAGGGGATGTGATTGCTCGGCTCATTGCCCTGCGCGTCCTGGCCCACCATGCCAGTAATGTCGGGACGGGAGTTGTAGACGAAGGAAGGAGCGGTGAAGAGGGCGTCGAGTTTGGCGATGAATGGCTCGTCGCCGCCCATCAGATCGATGAGGCCCTTCACATCGTGCGGCACGGCGAAGCTGGCCTGCCACGCATCGGTCTCGACGAACTCGTCGTACTCCTCGTTGGGACGGAAAGGATCGCGCCACTTGCCGTCTTTGGTCTTGCCGCGCATGAAGCCGGTGGTCGGGTCATAGACGTTTTTGTAGTTCTGGCCCAGCTTGTAGAACATCGCAGCGTCGTCCTGCTTGCCGAGGATTTCGGCGATGGCGCCCGCGGACCAGTAGTCATAAGCGAGATCGAGGGTGCAGGAGACGGCTCCATCGTCGTGCAGGTCGAAGGGCGCATAGCCGTATTGGCGGAACATCTCCTGCAATTGCCGGTTTTCCCGGGCCGTGGCGCCAACCATGGCCGTGTCGCGCACGGCGGCGTAGGCGGCCTGGAGATCGAAGTCACGGAACCCGCGCACGTAGGCGCCGAGGATCATGCCGGCGGCGTGGAAGCCGGTCATGCTCCAGGTTTCATTGCCCCACAACGGCCACATCGGCAGGGCGTGCTGGCCAAGTTCCGTATAGTCAGCCAACAAAGTGCGAACAATGTCCGAGGTGCGATGAGGCTGCATCAGCATGATGAAAGGGAATTCGCCGCGATAGATGTCCCAGATGGAGAGGGTGGTGTACTTGGTGAAGCCGGGGTTGGAGTGGTTCTTGCGATCCTGGCCGCGGTAGGTTCCGTCCACATCGTTAAAGGTGGCGGGAGCAGTGAGGCCGTGGTAAGCGCCGGTATAGAAGGTCTGGTTGAGCGCCTGGTCGGGAAGATCGGCCTCGATCACCGCCAATGCCTTGTTCCACTCCTGCTCGTTCTGGCGGACAGCGGCGTCGAAATCCCACTGCGGAATTTCGGCGGCGAGGTTCTTGACTGCGCCCTCAATGCTGGTGCAGGAGAGACCGACGCGCATCACCAAGGGTTCCGCGGCCGGCGCATGGGTGAAGATGACCTTGACTTCCTTGCCCGAGAGCTTGTCTCCGGCAGAGGCAGAGGTGATTTTCCCGTCCACGTTGACCTGGATGGAAGAGGCCGGATGGGAGAACTCCAGGACGAAGTAGACCTGTTTGTCGTCGGCCCATCCGTGAGTGGCGCGAATCCCGCTGATGCGAGTAGCGCTTTCGAAGGTCAGTTCCGCATGGTAAACCTTGCAGCCAAGGCCGTGGACCAGATCGACAATGACGCCTTGGTGAATCTTCTCCGGCAGGGAGGGGAAGCTGTAGCGATGCATTCCGCAGCGCGTGGTGGCGGTCAATTCGGCCTGCACGTCGGGCGTTTGCAGATGCACAGCGTAATAGCCGGCGCGGACCACTTCCCGCTCATGCGTGAAGAAAGAGCGGTAGCCCGACTCCGCTGCGCCAAAGACCCATCCGGAGTTCTGCCCCAGAGCGCCAATCTGCATCTCGGCCAGATCTTCGGGAGTGCCGGCGTCCCAGGCCCAGTTGCGGCCTTCCACCAGCGGCATCACCAGAATGTCGCCAAGGTCGGAGCCGCCCGTGCCCTGGACGTGGGTGTGGCTGAAGCCCTGGATCACGTTGTCCGGGTAGTGATAGCCGGAGCAGTGCTCCCACCCATAGTAGTCGCCGCGCGCGTTCCACTTGGGCTCTGGTGGGCCGCTTGAGTCCGGGCTCAGTTGCACCAGGCCGAAGGGCGCCGCGGCTCCGGGGAACATGTGCCCCCGCCAACCGGTGCCAATGACCGGACGGACGCCGGAGACGGTTCCCTGGCCGGGCTTGTTGTGAGCCGCGATGGCGTCTTGCGCGGCTGTCTTGGTGGTTTCGCCTTTACCGGCGACAGGCAACGCAGTGCTCGCCGCCGCTGCCGCACACACTCTCAAAAAGTCGCGCCTGCGCAACTTCGACAACTCTTGATTCATGTCTTATGCACCCCAAGGTCAGGGAAAATTATAGTTCCCTAACCTTGAGGAACCCGTGGCGGCGCTTACTCCCCTCAATTTCCGATTGTGGACTCTCGACGAGCAATGATCTGAAAAGGGGGGCGGGGAAGCGCCCAATCAGGTCTACCTACTCTTCGCGCACCTGGATACTCAAGTAGCGCTCATAGCCAATTTCCTTGATCTGGCTCAGTTGCGCTTCCAGCCAGTCAATATGCTCTTCCTCGTCGCGCAGATTCGCGGTGAATAGATCGGCGCTTCCGTTGTCTCCTTCGGAGCGGGCCAGTTTGACCGCGTCATTGTAGGACTTGATCGCTTCGAGTTCAGACTTCAGGTCGTTGTGGAACTGCTCCTTGACCGTCTTGCCGACCTTGATTTGTGAAGGTCCGGTCATGTTCGGAGTCCCTTCAAGGAAGAGGATGTGCTCGATCAGTCTTTCCGCATGTTTCATTTCGACAATCGACAGCTTCTTCAGACGGCTGGAAAGATTGTCGTATTTCCAGTTCTGGCACATTTCGGCGTGAATGAAGTACTGGCTGAGCGCGGTGAACTCTTCCTGTAGATTCTTGTTGAGCGCGGCAATGACCTGTTCGCTTCCCTGCATGATGACAAATCCTCCAAAAAGATCTCTAGCTGAAATTTATCGCTGGCTGGGGACTACTGACTGGTCAGTGTTGCTCTGTAAATTGCGACACAGTGCGTCACGCTGAGTCATGAAGAAGATTCTGCTTGCACTGGCTCTCATCTTCTGCTTCGCAGCACCCTATGCGGCGCAGGCGCAGGTGATCGTGGTCGAACATGGCCATCACCATCATCATCACCACCATCGTCACCACTATCCCCGTCTCAACCAGTGATCAGTTGAGAACCCCGCTGCTCCAGCCTTGCCGCTGTTTCTACCCCGAGACGCGTCAAGGATGGGGCATCCCTATTGCCGATTGGCTGGCTTGCCTTCGGGATGTGTCTACTCAGGTTTCGCTGTAGAGCGCCCGGCCTTTGTAGTCGGGACAGGAACAAACAGAAGAAGCGTGGGCTACCCGGCCTTTCAAGAGCATTGGAAATAGGCACCTTGGAGGAAGGAGCTGTGAAAGTCGGCCTGTTCTTCCTTTTTGTTGCATTCGGTATTTCAGCCGCAGGGCAGAGCGGAAGTGGCAGCACTGGCCCGGCTTCACAAGGTATACACACTGACCAGGCCGAGTCCTACCCAGACTTGAGCCAGGAGCCAGACGATCTTCGACAGGAACTCGATGCGGACGCAATTGCTCTTGCGAAGATACCGTCGGACCCGATCCTCAAACCAGATCCATTTCGAGTGTTCATTGAGCCATTTGAAAAGTGGACGGATCGAATCAATCAATCGGCCCACCTGAAGATCGGTGAAACCTACACATTTGTCAGCCAGTATGCCACGGAAACACCCGGTGGCGTCCGACACCAGCAAGCCAGCGGACGGGCAGACCTTACAGGCGCCTTGAAGGTGTATCAGCATGGCAGCACCGCGGGCACGCTCAGCCTCCTGGTCCGCTCTGGAACCAATATCGGCATCAGTGAACAGTTCGATCTCAGCCAAAGTCTTGGTTCTGGGCTAGCCCTCAACTCCCTGCAGGGAGGCATCCCGCAACAGCCGATCATGGTGAATATCCTCTATTGGCGACAGGATCTTCTTCATAAGAGGGTGTCTCTGTATATCGGAAAAATTCACCCCAACGAATACATCAGCCTGAGTATGTTCAATAACGACGAGACCGCGCAGTTTCTCAATGGAAGCAGCGATGGAAATCTGACAGTTGCATCCGATGGAGCATATGCGGGCGGAGCCGCTCTGGAGTACCAGGCAACACGGCACATTTACATTCACGCCCTGACCGTCGACACCGAAGGCGCTCCTCAAGGGAACTTGAAGACACTCGCAGATCGAAAGTATATGGAGTCCATTGAAGCCGGTTGGTTCTCTGGCTCGCCGGGCAAGCAATTCAGAGATTACCGCATCAACTTCTGGCGGGACGACACACGGTCGCTGGGTAGCGGAGTGGGCGGCGGCATTGGCTTTGAGAAAGAACTGCGCAGTGGATGGACGCCGTTTGGCCGGCTCGGGTTTGCCTCGAATAAAGGAACTTCAATCAAGCAGGTTGAAGAGCTGGGACTTGATCAGGTCAAGCCCTTTGCACGGCGCGGGGATATGTTCGGCATTTCCCTCAGCCACTCGGAGCCAACCGCTGGAGCCAGACACCACGAAAGCGTGTTGGAAACCTTCTATCGACTCCGCTTGACGAAGAGCGTGGATCTGGGGCCGGATTTGGAAATCTCAAATCATCCAACCTATGCAACCAAGGCTTATACGACCGTTCTGCTTGGCATGAGAATGCGGGTCATCTTCTAAATAGAAGAGCCTTCAAGAGAACGAAGGTGAGCCGCCCGCCTCACCTTGTGTTTGAAGAGATCTCTGGTAGACAAAGTCGCGCTTCCGGCGTACCTTGGCCCGAGGCATCCAAAAGACAGAGTCCCGGAGTGAAGATGACCACTCGAAGACGCTCCATCTGGAGCCAACAAGCCATCCTTTTGATCTGCGTTCTGGCTGCGTTGAGCGGCTGCCGCATGGGCGTGGGCAGCGCCAAAGGCGCGGTCAGGGAAGTCGCGGTGCGGGGAACAGGCGCGCATACCTACAAAACCGCCTTCCCCATCTCAGAAAATCCACTCAGCGAGGGCGGAAAATGGGTCGAAGGACACACCGCAGGAGCGAGTCTCTGGGGAAACGTCCAAACCGCCTCGGGCTTTGCGTACGGCGTCGATGAGCCCACGAAATTCGGCGATCCGACGGCAATCCTCACCGGCGCATGGGGACCTGAACAGACCGTTACGGCTACAGTCAAGATCCAGAAGACACCGACGCACGGTTGCTGCCATGAAGTCGAACTGCGGCTGAGAACGACCATCTCTTCCAACAGCATTACGGGATACGAAGCCTATTGCAGCGTCATGCCCGACATGCCGTATTGCCACATCGCGCGGTGGAATGGCCCCAATGGGAGCTACTGGAATTTCGAGACGGGGAGCAGCGAGACATACCTCAAAGACGGCGATGTCATCAAGGCGACCGCGACCGGCGCGCATCCAACGGTGATCACTCTCTACAAGAACGGCACGCCGATTCTGCAGGCCACCGACACGGGAGCTGCCGGAGGTGGAAATGCTGCGTTCGGCCCCTGGACTTCCAGCAATCCAGGCGTAGGTTTCTACGACGATCACGACAGCAATTGGAAGGATTTTGGCTTCTCGTCGTTCACCGCGAGCGATTAGTCCAGCGCCCAGCCGCTGAAGCTGACTAGCAGCCGGCGGCGGGCTGAATGCAAGCCTCAACGACGTGGAAGTTGACCTGGACTTCGACGCGGGAGCCGAGACGGTTGACGATCGAAACCAGGCGATCCAGCGTGAATCTGCCGAGATCGGCGTTGCGTATGCGGGAGAAATCGGCCGCGGCGATGCGTGTTTGAGCGTGCGCGGCGCGAACGGTCAATTGCTTGCGGTCCAGGGTCCGGATGATTTCGGCGGCGAGAATGGCTTTCAACTGCTCGACGTCGGGGCTGGCATGGCCCAGGTCGCGGAAGACATTGCCGCCGCCGCGGACGATCTCAATCTCTTCGGGTTTCATCCGAGCATCTCCTTCAGCTTTTGCGCCTTCGATGAGGGGTCGAGGTGGTGGTGGCGGCGCAGAGACGAAATGCAGATACTTCGACTCCCTTCGCTTCGCTCCGGTCGCTCAGGATGACAAATCTATGAGGGGTTCGTGGTTTCCCATCCTTCCCACAAAAAGCGCGGGAAGGATGGGGCACCAGTTTTCGTGATCGAGAGGCGGCGAGGTAAGGGAGGGTAGGTCAGCCGCCAAGTCTAACGATGGGCGAAATCAGGCGAATGTTGGTGAACTTAAATGGTTGAAGTCACGCACGCCCTGGCCTAAGTACCTCGCGTCTGAAAATGCTCCTTAATTCTCTGCGCTCATCGCCTGTTAGGTCTCTTGTGAGCAGGGTTCGGCTGATTCCGAGTAGCCGCCCATCATATTCTTGCGGAACTCCACTTGAAGTAGAGAGAACGGTGCTCAAGCGCTGAATATCCTCGTTGCCAGCAGTAGCCAATGTACGTCGTACCGCCTCTTCAAATGTTTGTACATGCGTATTCTCAACTGCGGCGTTTTGTGCGCCAGTTTCAGGCGTTGCTGCGAGTTCGACTTGTGTCAATGTAGCGGCTACGATGGGGGAGGCGGGATCAGGAACAACGATGGGTGGAGTTTGTGTCAACACCTTGAGAAACCTGGCCACATCGGCCTTGGAAATCTCGTGGACCGTATCCGCTTCTTGCCGGAGCAACGGAGACTGTGAGATACGGCTAGGCTCCAGGCCAACTAGGTGAACACGAACCCCAAAGCTTTGAGCGATTTGCACCGCGATGCGCACGTCGCTGTCGCCAGCTATCACGGTTGCATTACAAATTGACTGATTCCGTGCCAAGTCTATTAAGTCCGTTACAAGAAGGGAGTCTACTTCTTTTTGCTCACCAACATTGTTGATCGACCCAAGCCTGAGTTTGACATCTTGCATGTTTGCAATCGCCAAGTGATCAATGGTCGGGCCATTTCTAGCCCCGTCATACCAGTAAACGCGAAGAAGCTCGACGCCGGGACTCTCGCTGAGTGCCAAAAACTTCAATTGCTTGATGATTTCGGCCTCGTCTAATTTGAGTTCTGTTCGCTTGGAATTCCTCCCGATTAGCGATACGGAGCCTTGGGCAAAAACATACCCAGCGTCTACAAAAATGGCGTGACGTTTCATGAAGAGGTCCTCTAAAAATAGTAAGGGACCCCCGCAGGGGTCCCTAGATAGTCCTGCGAGCACGATAAACATAGGCGCTCACAGGAGCCCTTACAATAGCACAAGTTTGATTTTGAATCAAATCCGTCTGCTCCATCTTGAAAATTCAATATTGAATTGAGCCTTGACCGAACTTTCTGCCTTGATCCTCAACCAGTACGCTACGTTATTGGGGCATACCCCAATTTCCTTGTGTGATCCGGAATGACGGAGGGGTATCCCAGCGTTTCGCCGGGTTGCCGCTAGGGGGCGTGGGGGGCTCTAGGCTCTCAGGTAGTGCGTCAGCAGGGAGTGGAGCGCAAACGACACTCCCAAGGGTCTCTTTGCCCTAAAATTACCTTTCAAGTTTACTGAGTGATTACTATGCGATCATTAAGCTATTGATTCTATTGGTGTCCACGACTGAATTTGAACCCGTGTTGTCGCCGTAAAGGGACTGGTTGCGCAGGGCCTTCATGCCTGCACGCTCGATTCCGATTTCCCGGGGCTTTTCCTCAGGTATGTGGGATTTCAACCGCCGATTGGGTGGGATGGCGGGATGGGCGGACGGCTAGAATCGAAGATGCCATGGCTGAATTCACACATTTGCATTTGCATACGGAGTACTCGCTGCTGGACGGGGCTTGCGACATTAAAAAGCTCGTGGACCGGGTGGCGGCGCTGGGACAGAAATCGGTCGCGATGACCGACCACGGGAACATCTACGGGGCGGTGCACTTTTTTGACGCGGCCAAGGCCAAGGGGATCAAGCCGATCCTGGGCTGCGAGCTGTACGTGTGCAAGGCCGAGGACCATCGCGCCGAGACGCCCAACGACCACTACAACCACCTGCTGGTGCTGGCCGAGAACGAAGAAGGCTACCGGAACCTGATCCGCATTACGTCGGAGGCTTCGCTGCACGGCTTCTACCGCAAGCCGCGGATCAGCAAGGAGTTCCTGGCGGCGCATTCGACCGGGCTGATCGGCTCGTCGGGGTGCCTGAGCGGCGAGGTGTGCGAGGAACTGAGCGCGGGACGCTACGAGAAGGCCAAGGCGGTGGCGCTGCAGTATCAGGACATCTTCGGGAAAGGCAGCTTCTACCTCGAGATTCAGGACCAGGGGCTCAAGGAAGAAAAGAAGATCCAGAACGACCTTTTCCGCTTGGAGAAGGAGCTGGGGATTCCGATGATTGCCACCAACGACTCGCACTACCTGTGCGGCGAGGACTCGCATGCTCACGACGTGATGCTGTGCGTGCAGACCGGCTCCAAGGTGCACGACGTGAACCGGTTCCGGTTCGACAGTGACCAGTTCTTTGTGAAGAGCGCGGACGAGATGGAGCGGCTGTTTCCGGATACGCCGGGCGTTCTGGCGCGGACCATGGAGATTGCCGAGCGCTGCGACTTCAAACTGCACAAGGTGGACAATCCCTGGCCGCAGTTTGCGGTGCCCGAGGGGCACACCATCGACAGCTACTTCGAGGAGATCTGCCGGAACGGCTTCAAGATGCGGCTGGAGACGGCGATCAAGCACCTGGAGAGCCAGGGGCAATTGAAGACGACTGTGGCCGAGTATGAGGCGCGGCTGAACTACGAGATCGGCATCATCCGCCAGATGAAGTACTCGGGTTACTTCCTGATCGTCTGGGACTTCATCAAGTATGCCAAGGACAACGGAATTCCGGTGGGCCCAGGCCGTGGATCGGGCGCCGGATCGCTGGTGGCGTACTCGATGGGCATCACGAACATCGACCCCATGCAGAACGTGCTCCTCTTCGAGCGCTTTCTGAACCCGGAACGCGTCTCTATGCCCGATATCGACGTGGACTTCTGCCAGATCCGTCGCGGCGAAGTGATCGATTATGTCGTGCGCAAGTACGGGCGCGAGCAGGTCAGCCAGATCATCACCTTCAACACCATGGCGGCCAAGGCGGCCATCAAGGATTGCGGGCGGGCGCTGGACATGCCCTATGGCGACGTGGACCGGATTGCCAAGCTGATTCCGGCCACGGTGGGCATGACCATCGACAAGGCTCTCGAAGACGTGCCGGATCTGCGCAAGGTCTACGACACGGACGAGCACATCCGGGAGCTGATCGATACGGCGAAGAAGCTGGAAGGACTGGTACGCGGGCAGGGGGTCCACGCCTCCGCGGTTGTCATTGCTCCTCGCCCGCTCACCGAGCTGGTTCCGGTGGTCAAGACCAAGAACGACGAAATCGTGACCGCCTACGACATGAAGTCGGTGGACAAGATGGGCCTGCTGAAGATGGACTTCCTGGGGCTGACGACGCTGACGGTGATCGACGATTGCCTCAAGCTGATCGAGAAGTACCGGGGAGAAAAGCTGGACATCGAGAAAATTCCGCTGGACGACGAGGAGACCTTCAAGAAAATCTTTCAGTCGGCGCTGACGTCGGGCGTTTTCCAGTTCGAGTCGAACGGCATGCGGGATATGTTGCGGCGCTACAAGCCGGAGCGGCTGGAGGAACTGACGGCGTTGACGGCGCTTTTCCGGCCGGGCCCGATCCAGGGCGGCATGACGGACGACTTCATCGAGCGCAAGTGGGGACGGCGCAAGGTCGAATACATGCTGCCGCCGATGGAGAAGGTGCTGAAGGAGACGCTTGGCGTCATCGTCTACCAGGAGCAGGTGATGCAGATTGCCAACGTACTGGCGAGCTATTCGCTGGGCGAGGCCGATCTGCTGCGCCGGGCGATGGGCAAGAAGAAACCGGAAGAGATGGCCAAGCAGCGCGACCGCTTCATGAGCGGAGCGGCGGCGCTGGGGCATCCGGAGGGGACGGCGGGCGAAGTCTTCGACCAGATGGAAAAGTTCGCTGGCTACGGCTTCAACAAGTCGCACTCCGCGGCGTACGGGCTGGTCTCGTACCAGACGGGCTATTTGAAGACGCACTACCCGGTGGAGTTCATGGCGGCGCTGCTCACGTCGGAAACGTCCAAGCCGGAGAATGTGGTCAAGTACATTGCCGAGTGCAAGGAACTGGGCATCGGCGTGGAGCCGCCGGACGTGCAGGTCTCCGGGTCGCAGTTCACTCCGCATGGAGACGCGATCCGGTTTGGCTTGGCTGCGGTGAAGAACGTGGGCGGCAATGCGATCGACTCGATCATGAAAGCACGCGAAGAGGTGGGCGGGCGGTTCGCGAACCTCTGGGAGTTCTGCGAAAAGGTCGATCTGCGGGTGATGAACAAGCGGGTGCTGGAGTCGCTGATCAAGGCCGGTGCGTTGGACTCCATGGGCAAACGCGGACCGCTGATGGCCGCGGTGGACCGGGCGATGGAGCAGGCGCAGAAGGCGCAGAAGGACGCCGAGCACGGGCAAGCCGGACTGTTTGGGCTCTTCGACGAAGGCCCAAAGGCCGGGCGCAAAGGCGACGACCTTCCCAAGGTGCCCGACTGGGAAGAGGGCGAGCGGCTGTCCAACGAAAAGGAAGTGCTGGGATTTTTTGTGTCGGGGCATCCGCTGGACAAGTATGCGGAGAAGATCCGAAATCTGCCCGGGGTGATTTCGACAGCCGAGGCGCTGGAGCGCAAGCCCCCGGAAAAGCGTTGGGGACAGCAGTTGGACCCGTCGGATGAATTACTTGTGGCCGGTATGATACTTGGACTTCAGGTGCGGAAGAGCAAGCGCGACCAGAAGCTCTATGCGATGGCAACGCTCGAAGATGCGACAGGGAAGATCGACCTGATCTGCTTTTCCCGGGATTACGAGAAGCTGTCGGGGCAGTTGAAGATGGAAGCTCCGGTGCTGGTGCGCGGGGTGCTGATGGGCGACGAGGATGCGGCTCCGAAGATTTCAGTGAGTTCGATCCTCTCGTTGGAAGACGTGCAGGTGAAGCTGCCGGAGGGGGTACGGATTCGCATCAACCTGGAGAGCGCCTCCGAAGAGATGTTTGCCGCTCTAAAGAGCGCGTCGGAAGCGGCGCCGGGACCGGGCAAGGTGATGCTGCACCTGGAAAAGAAGGGCGAGTACGCGGTGATCCTGGAGCCGGCGGGGATGAACGTGGCGGCGGACAAGGGCTGGATCGAGCGGATGGAAGAGCTGATCGGGAAGGGAACCGTGCAGGCGGTGGGGTAGGGTTTCCCCCGAATCCCACGGCTTTACTTCGGGGTAATGACGCCGCCGACCGCATGACGTCGGGGCAGGACGATGCCGCGGCGGTCAACTTCCGCAGCGGATCCCGTGGGCTGGTCGAGAGGCGGGAGGCTGGCTCGCTCGAGAAGAGCACCGCCGCAGGCCGGACACCAGTCCTCTTCTGTTTGCTGCGCGAGCACGGCGCGACACTGGCTGCAAATTCGTTCCATACCCAAGAGCTTACCGGATCGGGGCGGCATTTTTCGAGGCAGGAAGTCTGCGGAAATTTTGTCTGCCCCGACGGCAGGTCAAGATGGCTGCGAAGGACGCACCCGCTCAGCGCACCACGTTTCACTATGTGGCAGTTCAGGAGGAAGTCTCGGACGAATTTTCCGAGATTTTCGATGGAACTGGTTGAAATGGTCACTTCGCTGCGGCCGGATGACAAAGTTGTTCGTCAAATCAAAGGCGGGCCACGAATGAGATCTGTGCGGAATGCTCTGCGGTGTCTTGTTGCTGCGGAATGCCGTTGCAGTCACTCTCTGGGTGCGATTCACAAACGGACGCGCGTGGGTTGAAGAAGGGTGATTGCCTACTCGCCTTCAGATGTTCTGCCCAGGACCTGTTGTGCCTGACTGGAATGATCGCGCAAGCCTTGGAGCCTTGCGCTCAGGGAGCGATGTGCGTGAAGCCTGTTTAAAGGGGCACGAGGACTTCTCAAAAACTGCAAAGCCCCAGGACGACTGGGCCAACCCATTCCCCCGGCTGCGCAAGGCGCCAGGGCTTCGATATTCAAGGGAAAGTTTCAACAGATGACGATCGCTTGCAACCCGTCCGGCAGTCTGCGGCAGCTTTTGAGGAAACGATGAACATTTACGCTCCTACTAAACTTTTATCCTCCAGCGGATTGCTTGTGCTCGTGCTTGTCCTTCTTACTGGCATCAGTCCACGTCTTTATGCAATGGACGACGCTTCTCCGACGCAAGTGGATCTGGGCATCATTGTTACACGCACCGAAGCAGAGGCAGCGGAGGTACTGCGTCAGCTTCATGCGGGAATGGATTTCAGCGTACTGGCGGCGGAAAAATCGATCGACAATACGGCCAGCAAGGGGGGCTACATGGGGCGCGTGAGCCCCGCGCAACTCCCTCAAGAGCAGCGCGACGCGCTGGCGGCACACACCACCGGCCAGGTAACCGGCATCCTTCCTGTGGCTTCGGGTTTTGCCATCTTCAAGATCCTTCCCAAGCCTCCGGCTGAAGAGGATTTGAACGGCAACCGGCTCAGAGCCCTGGTTGCTTCCGGCATCATTCATTTCGGGGCATTTCTCGACGGCTCGGTTGAGGCGGACAGGTCGCTGCTCCGGTATCCCAAGCCGGAGGGCTGGGAGCGCGATTTGCGCGGGACCTGCGAATTCAGGAAGCTGTCGTATGCCAAAAGCGTGGAGCGTCTGACGAGTGCATTGGCGGTCCTGAAGCCCGGCCAATCGACGACCTTCAAACCCACCGACATTTTGCAGGGGCATATGGATCTTGCCCAACTGTATGCCGACAAGGGGAAGATGGAGGAGTCGATCAAGGAGTTGAAGATCGCGAACGAGATTGCTGAGACTTATGCGCCCAAGGAGGTTCCCAATCTTCTTGAAAGCATAGGTGCGGCGTATCTTCATCTTTCCGAAATGGAGAACGGAATCTTTACCCACCCGAGCGATCTGGATATCTTTCCTCCAGTAGATCCCAAAGCCAGTTTTGCGAAACAAGAGAATTTGAAGCTGGCCATTGAGTACTTCAACAACTATCTTGCGCACGACCCGGATGTTATCGAGGTGAAGTGGCTATTGAACCTTGCCTATAGGGATCTGGGACAATATCCGGCAGGAGTTCCAAAGGCAGATCTGATTCCGGAAAGCTTTTTCGAGTCGAAGGAGAACATCGGCCGTTTTGTCGACGTGGCGCCGGCTGTGGGTCTGGATGGGATGCGAGCTGCGGGCGGCGTGATCGTCGACGACTTTGAAAACAACGGCTTGCTGGATGTTGTGGCATCGAGCATGGACGAGTGCGATCCCATCATGTACTTCCATAACAATGGGGATGGGAGCTTCACCGACCGAACGGCTGCGGCCGGACTCTCCGACCAGTTTGCCGCTCTCAACATTATGCAGGCTGACTTTAACAACGACGGCTGCATGGACATTCTGATCCCGCGTGGAGGATGGAACCATCCGGCGCGGCTGTCGCTGATGCGGAATAACTGCAATGGCACCTTTACCGATGTGACGGAGGCGGCCGGCCTGGGGCGCATTGCGACGGCGACGAATGCCGCGGTGTGGGCGGACATCGACAACGATGGCTTTCTGGATCTCTTTATCGGCAACGAGAACGCGCCGGCCCAACTGTTTCGGAACAAAGGCGACGGCACGTTTGAGGACATTTCACATGCGGCGGGCATCGACCGGACAGCGTTTTCGAAAGGCGTGACGGCAGCCGACTACGATCAGGACGGCTTTGTCGATCTCTATGTATCGAACTTTGGCGGCGTCAACTTTCTCTATCACAACAACGGCAACCGCACCTTCTCCGAGATAGGCCGGCTGGCGGGTGTGCAGGCGCCGTGGTACAGCTTTTCGACGTGGTTCTTCGATTACGATAACGACGGCTGGCCCGATTTGCTGGTAAATGCTTTCTATCAGCCGGTGGGTGAGCAGATATTGAGTCAGGTGGGCAAGCCCTATAACACCGAGACACTCAAACTCTACCGGAACAAGCACGATAGAACCTTTGAGGACGTTACGGCGAAGGTCGGGCTGAACAAGGTCTTCATGACCATGGGGGCCAACTTCGGCGATGTGGACAATGATGGTTTCCTCGATATCTACCTTGGAAACGGTAACCCGTCGTACACCGCATTGCTGCCGCACGCACTCTTCCACAACAAGGACGGACAGTCCTTCGTGGACATCACGGCTTCCTCGGGAACCGGGGAATTACACAAGGGGCATGGCATCTCTTTTGCCGATCTGGACCGGAGCGGGAATGAAGCGATTGTGGCGAATATGGGCGGGATGGTTGCAGGCGATGAGCACGCCCTGCGTGTCTTTCAGAACCCGGGGAACAAGAACGACTGGATCAATGTGCACCTGGTGGGCGTGAAGAGCAATCGCTCCGGCGTGGGGGCACAGATCATGGTCACAGTCTCGGACGACGGCCAGACGCCGCGAACCATCTACCGCGTGGAGGGCCAGAGCAGCTCGTTCGGCGCCAATCCGATGGAGCAGCATATCGGACTGGGCCACAACGCCCGCATCGTGGCGCTCGACGTGTGGTGGCCGGCAAGCAACACGCGGCAGCATTTCACCGGCGTGGACAAGAATCAATACATCGAGATCAAAGAAGACACGAACGAAGTGAAGAAACTGGCTCGTCCCAGGCTTCCCCTCGGCGCGAAAGGGTCAAAGACTGCTCAAGTAGAGCCTCCTGCCCAGCATCTTCAGTAGATAGAGGACGGCCCAGAGCGGTAAGCTGGCTGCTGCAAAGTTTTGAGTAGGGTAGCAACCAACGAATGAGGGAGATCGATGCAGAGGATGAAGGGCGATAGGAAAAGCGCAGTTTGGGCGGCGGGTTTGTTGAGCGTTTTGGGAACGTTCGCACTGCTTCCCGCGGTTTGGGCACAGAACGCCCCTGCAGCTTCATCGCGGCCCGTTCCTGCGATCGTGGAGAAGAACGGGCACTTTGCCCTGATGGTCGATGGGGAACCTTACTTGATGCTCGGGGTGCAGGCGAATAACTCTTCCGCATGGCCCGATTACCTGGATAAGGTTTGGCCAGCGGCTGAGACACTGCACGCGAACACGGTGGAGTTGCCCATTTACTGGGAGCAATTCGAGCCGACCCCCGGACATTTTGACTTCAGCAATGTGGACCTGATCCTGAAGCAGGCGCGGGAACGGCATCTGCGGCTGGTGCTGCTGTGGTTCGGCACATGGAAGAACGGCAGCTCGCACTACACGCCGGAGTGGATCAAGCTGGACCAGGCGAAGTATCCGTTTGTGGTCGACAAGGACGGAAAGACAATCGATTCGCCTTCGACGTTTTCCCCAGCCCGGTTGCAGGCCGACAAGAGTGCTTTTCGCGCTTTGATGCACCACTTGAAGGAAGCCGACGCGCAGCGCACGGTCCTGATGGTGCAGGTGGAGAATGAAGCCGGCGTGTGGGGCGGGATACGCGATTACAGTCCCGAAGCCGAGAAGGCTTTTGCCGGAGCGGTTCCGGAAAAGTTAACGGCGGGGCTGGGCAAACAGGCGGGGAACTGGAAGCAGGTCTTTGGCGAGGACGCCAATGAGACTTTTCAGGCCTGGTACATCGCCGCGTACATTGAAGAAGTCGCCGCCGCGGGCAAGGCGGAGTATGCGCTGCCGCTTTATGTAAATGCGGCGCTGCGAGATCCCTTCCATCCCGGCAAGGCGCCCAGCTACGAATCCGGCGCGCCCACCGACAACAACATCGACTTGTGGAAGATCGCCGCCCCCTCGATCAGCGTGATTGCTCCGGACATCTACATGCCGGAGTACGCCAAGTACGGCAAATCGATCGAACTTTACAAGCGCAAGAACAATCCCTTGCTGATTCCGGAGACAGGCAACCAGCCTGTCTATGCGCACTATGTGTATGAGGCGATTGGGCAGGGGGTGATTGGCTGGGCGCCCTTTGGATTGGATCTGAGCCGCTACAGCAATCAGACGGAGGGGCCGGATGCGATGGAAGCGAATGCACTGAAGCCCTTTGCGTTGCAGTACGAATTGCTGGCTCCGATCGCACGGAAATTGGCCAAGGGCAACCTGGAGGGCAAGGTTCAGGGCGCCAGCGAAGACCCGGAAAGCCACAGCCAGACGCTCAGCTTCGAACGCTGGCAGGCCGTGATCACCTACGGCATGCCGTCCTTTGGCAACTGGATGCAACCGAAAGGCAATTCGCCAGCCGATGGCGGCGTAGTGATTCTTGAGCTGGGACCGGATGAGTTTCTTGTGGCCGGCCACCATGCGCGTGTGGACTTTACGCCGACTTACGCGCCGGGCAAGAAGCGGCTATGGCTGAAGGTGGAAGAGGGAAGCTACGATGCGGCAGGGAAGTGGAAGATGGCCCGCGTCTGGAACGGAGACCAGACGGACTACGGCCTGAACCTGAAAGCGGATGAGAATGTGCTGCTGAAAGTGCGGATGACGACGTTTTAGGTTTAAGCTGCGGATCAACTTCGGGAGTTCTTCTACCTGAAAAATGGCGCGGTCAGTGCCGCGCCATTCTGTTGAAAAAGAACAACTCCTGTCTGAGTTAGATCATACTTCAAGAGTCTTAGAGTTCCAGAATATTGTCTTCAATCGCAAGGCGGACATTTCCGTCGGACTTGGCCAGGCGTCGAACGGCTTCGGGCTTGTCGACTTTGGCCTTGAGCATCACCAGGGCGACAGGAACGCTGCGGCCGGCGCTCTTGATGGTCTCCACAGCGGTGGCGCGATCGATGCCGCAGGCGCACATGAGAATCCGGATGCCGCGCTCGACCAGCTTGGAGTTCTGCATGTGCACGTTGACCATGAGGTTTTCGTAGACATAGCCCAAGCGGGTCATGGCGCCGGTGGTGATCATGTTCAGGATCATCTTCTGGGCGGTGCCAGCCTTCATGCGCGTAGAGCCGGAGATGACCTCTGGGCCCACGTCGGCAATGATGGGAATTTCAGCGGCTGCAGCCAGCGGAGTTCCCTGGTTGCAGGTGATGGCGGCGGTGTGCGCGCCGCGAGCCCGGGCATACGCCACGGCCGCCACTACGTAAGGGGTGCGGCCAGAGGCGGAGAGCCCGACCACCACATCCTTGCGGGTGGGGCGCCGGCGAGCGATGTCTCGCTGTCCCAGTTCTTCGGAATCTTCATTCACTTCGACGGCCGAAGCCAATGCCTTGGGACCGCCGGCCATGATGTACTGCACCTGTCCGGGAGCTGTGGAGTAGGTTGGCGGGCATTCCGAGGCATCCAGAGCGGCAATCCGGCCACTGGAGCCGGCGCCAATGTAGATGAGCCGGCCTCCGTCGCGCAGACTGCGGGCCACCTGATCGATGACATCGGCTATCTCTGGAAGAGCTTTCTTGACCGCCGCGGCAACCTTGGCGTCTTCATGGTTAATGATGCGGGCAATTTCAATTGCGGATTTTGTGTCGAAGCCCTGAGACGCCTCGTTTTGGCGTTCAGTCGTGAGATCTTGGAGCAGCAGGGAGGCCTGGTCTTTTCTGGTATCTGCTTGGGTGCCGGCCGTTTCCTGCATCGTCGTGCTGGTAACCATCGCGTCTGTCCCCACTTTCCATTGTAGCTGGAAACAGGGCAATACCCGCGAGAAATCTCCACAACGCCTCAACGGGCATGCCGGAGAGCGCCGCGGAAGGGGCACGTAGAAGCCATTTCACACCAATTCGATAGGGCCGCCCCTCTTTGCTAAATCGATCAAGCTCGGGATTTCAGACAGCTTCAGCCGCGAACGCACCTCGTCGAAGAAAGGGAGGCGCCGCCGGACTGGGCGGCCCACTCCGTGTGGGGCCGATCTCCTAAATCGAAGACCAGCAGACTGTGCCGCACCGAGGAAATTCAGCGAAAGGAAACGGTAAAGCGGAAACCGCGCCATCAAGCGGGTCTCCCCGGGGGCAGAGTGGAAACGATACCAATTCAACGGAAATTCTACCACCGGGCCCGCGATGCGCGCAGTCAAGTTTGAGACATTGGCTGCTTTTTTTGTGCGGAGTTGCCGACGCCGTTGCGCGATGTGGAAGGGATCGAAAAAGCTACCGGAAGGCCTGAGATATCTGGTGCTGCAACGGCATGCGAAGTGTGGCCTTCTGGATTTGCCCATGGCAACTTGCGGCCGATCCCTAGAGGGCTTTTCGGACAGCGTCGTGAAAAGCTGGTCTTACTTTGCGAATCAACTGGTTCTGACGGTCCGGCCAGGTGCGGTTGGTCAAGAGCACGATGGCGAGTTGGGCCTCCAGATCAAGCCAGAGAGAGCAGCCGCTGAACCCCAGATGCCCGATCGAACGCCGCGAAAAACAATGTCCAGAGGAAGAGTTCTCCGAGGGCGTGTCCCAACCCAGAGCCCGTGAACTGCCTTGCGGTCCCTGGCGCTCGGCAAAGAACTCGACCGTGGCCGAGCTAAATCGACGCGCCTTTCCTGAGTTCGCGGCTGCCTGAAGAATCTCATCGGCAAAACGCAGCAGGTCTGGCACGTTGGAAAAAAGCCCCGCATGGCCTGCGACACCTCCGAGCACGCATGCATTTTCATCCTGGACTTCGCCTTGAATCCGGCGCTTACGGAAAGTGCTGTCCTCCTCGGTCGGCGGAATTGCGGTTCTGGAGGTCTGAGTAGGGCAGAAATCAGTGGCCGCCAAGCCTAGAGGGTGAAAAATCTCGCGGCGGGCCCAGGTTGCGAGCGGCTCACCCGTCATCACTTCGAGTGCCTTGCCGAGCAGAATGAAGCCGGGATCGGAATACTCGGCTCGTGTGCCGGGATCGGCTTCGAGAGGCAATTCCAGGCAGGCGCGATAGAGCTCGCCCGGAGTGGCGGCGGTGCGGAAGAGCTGCACGTACCCGGGCAAACCGGAGTTGTGCGCCAGCAAATGACGCAGCGTCACCTGGCGTGCGGGGTCTCCCTGGACACGGCCGGCCACAAAGCCAGGCAGAAGTTCACCCAAAGGCATCTCCAGATCGAGTTGGCCGCGCTGATGGAGCAGCATCGCCATGGCGGTGGTGGCCACGACCTTGGTGAGGCTCGCGATATCGAAGACCGTCTCAGCGGAAACGGACGGCGCATTGTCTTCATAGGTGAACCTGCCGCGCGCATCCTGGAGAACCGTCTCTCCGCCTGCCAGCACGCCAAAGGCGCAGCCGGGAAAGGCGCGCGCGGCGATGGCCTGTTCCAATACGCGGATGGCAGGGGCAAACGCATCCTCCGGAACACCGGACGGGGCAAGGGAATATGTTTCTTCGGGCTTCATCGCTGAATTGAATCGTAACTCCAACCGAAGCCCTCTCAATTGGCTGTCACATTTTTCGCAGTCCGGTTTACTATGTTGGCTATCTTCAACGATGGTATTTCCGTCTATGGAGATGTGGCGGAGCAGGGGGGAACTATGCGTCTTTGGCGCGGAGCGTTAGCGGCTGCAATGGTGCTGGGTCTCTCGTTTTCAGCGTGCAAATATGGCCTTTCCCAGGCGCCGGACCAACCGGAAGCCGCCGCAACTCAACCCGTCCAGGGACCGGCAGCGATGCCTGCTCCGGAAACGGCGACCGCAGCGCAGCCTGCCGACGTTCCCTCATCCGTTCCCGCCAAGAAAACCTACACAGTTCCCGCTGGAACCAAGGTTCTGCTCCAGGTGCGAAGCGCGGTCAATACCCGAAGCGCCAAACCTGGGGACGGCGTCTACCTGGCTTCGACCTTCCCGGTGGTGGTGGGAAACCGTGTGATGATTCCCGCGGGCGTTTACGTGCAGGGGGTGGTGGACCGGGTGGTGCGCGCTGGGCACGTGAAGGGCAGGGCGCAGTTGGATATGCACTTCACTTCGATCATCTTTCCCAATGGCACGGTGGTGGAGATACCGGGGATCATCAACAGCCTGCCCGGCGCCAAGGACCGTAACGTGAAGGGCGACGAAGGCACGGTGGAACAACAGGGCAACAAGGGGCGCGATGTGGCGCGCGCCGCGGAGATTGGCCTGGAAGGCGCCGGCATCGGCACCATCGGCGGAGCGGCCACGGGCCATCCGCTGGAAGGCGCGGCGATCGGTGGGTTGGGCGGCGTGGCCGTTGGCGTGGCGGTGGCGCTCTTTACCCGCGGCGACGACGTGAACATCGAGAGCGGCACACCAGTGGAAATGGTCCTGCAGAGACCTCTCAACCTGGAGGAAGAGAATTTGAGCGGGATCGGCGCTCCGGGTACTGCCCCCGGCTTGACACCTGCAGCCAACCAACCCCGCCCGATTTCCAAGCCCAACCGGGCGCGCGTACTGTGTCCAGCCGGTGGGTTGGGCTGCGAATAATTTAAGCTACAAGAGAGATGGAAACGACTCCCCCCAACCTTCCCTATTCAGAACCTCCCGGTTCTGCCGGACCCGATGAGATTCAGCCAGTCTTGCCTTCTGCGCCGGCCACCCCGCGCAAATCGGGAGGAATTGGGCTTTGGATGCGCGATCTGGTGGTTTCGGCAGCAGCTTCCGTGCTGATCATCACTTTTCTTTATCAGCCGGTTCGGGTCGAAGGCACCAGCATGTTGCCGCGCCTGGAAGACCGCGACCGGCTCTTCATCAACAAATTTGTTTACCGCATTGCGGCGATTGAACGCGGCGATGTGGTGGTCTTTCACTATCCGCGCGATCCGGAAAAGAGTTACATCAAGCGGGTCATCGCGCTGCCCGGCGACCGTTTGCGGATCGACCACGGGCTGGTTTGGCTCAACGGCAAGCCGCAACTCGAGAGCTACGTTCCGGATGAATACCGCGACAGCCGTTCCTTCGACGAGATCGTGGTTCCGGACGGCTATTTCTTCATGATGGGGGACCATCGCTCCATCTCCTCGGACAGCCGCGAATTCGGCCCGGTCGAACGCTCTCTGATCTACGGAAAGGCCGTTTTCGTCTACTGGCCAGCCAGGGACGCAGGGGTCGTGCATTAGCCCGGCGGCGATTGCACAAATATCCACCGAAAAAAGCTGTTAAAATCAAAAGAATCTACTCCTCGGAGTGACGATGCAGGCAATTTTAGCGCTCGAAGACGGGCGCATATTCCGTGGCCAAGGCTATGGGCACCCAAGTGAATGCCAGGGCGAAGTTGTTTTCAATACTTCCCTCACTGGCTACCAGGAAATCGCAACCGATCCGTCCTATGCTGGCCAGATCGTTGTCCTCACCAACCCCCAGATCGGTAATTACGGCACCAACCAGGCAGACAACGAGTCGGCCAAGCCCTATATCGAGGGCCTGATCGTCCGCGAGTTCTCGCCAATCAGTTCCAATTGGCGCTCCGAACAGGTCACCGACGAGTACATGGAGCGCTACAGCGTTCCCGTGCTGGCGGAGATCGACACGCGCGCCCTGGTGCGCCACCTGCGCACGTACGGCGTAATGCGCGGCGTAATTTCGACCAAGTCCGTCGATCCTGCGGTTCTGGTCGAAAAAGCCCGGAGCATCCGCAAGATGGATGGAACCGATCTGGCGCGCGTGGTCTCGACCAAGTCGATGTACACCTTCGACGAGAGCGACAGCCGCAACCAGAGCGACGATCCCTATCTCGCCGATGGCTTTATCCCAAAGACAGAAGCGCGTGAGCGCCTCCATGTGGTGGCGTACGACTTTGGCATCAAGCAGAACATCCTCCGCATGCTCACCCGGGAGGGCTGCCGCGTAACGGTGGTTCCGGCCGAAACCAGCGCGGAAGATGTCTTCAGCTTGAAGCCCGATGGCGTCTTCCTCTCCAACGGCCCCGGCGATCCCGAGCCTGTCGATTACGCGGTGAACGCCATTCGCAAGTTCCTCGGCCGTGTGCCGGTCTTCGGAATCTGCCTGGGGCACCAGCTGACCGGCCTAGCCCTCGGCGGCAAGACTTACAAGCTGAAGTTCGGCCACCACGGCGGCAATCACCCCGTCCGCAACAATACGACGGGCAAAGTGGAGATCACGGCCCACAACCACAACTTCGCCGTCGATCCGGATTCGATCAACGCGAACGAAGTGGAACTAACGCATGTGGATCTGAACGATCAGACGCTGGAGGGCTTGCGGCACAAGACGCTGCCTTTGTTCAGCGTGCAGTACCACCCGGAAGCTGCACCCGGGCCGCACGACTCTCACTATCTGTTCCACGACTTCCGCAAGATGATGGAGGAGTGGAAGGGATGAGTGCTTTGGTTCGGGTATCGAACTGGACGAATGACGACAACAGCGGAGCTGAGGCTCCGCTGTTTTTTGGGCACTAGAATCTGATGCACAGCACATGAGAGGGAAGCATCAGCGGAGCACGAGGCTTTGAAAGGGCACGGCTAAAGCCGTGCCGCCGGAGCGCCAAGAACCACTGGGCTTTAGCCCCCGAGGGATGGTTTTGAAGACAACACGCAAAGATGCAACGAGCAGCGCGCAGACCTATTTCGTCACCTCTGACATGCGGGAGCCTCGCGCTCGTTTCCATCCGTGGCCCCGGCTCCGCTGTTTCCTGAGCAGGACGTTGGGCATCCTGGTTCTGTGCTGTCTTGCGCGGGTCTCATTGAAAGCGCAGTTGGATATGCCAAAGCCCATCCGCATCACACATGTCGAAGGCTTGGTCGTGAACACCCATGGAAAGCCTGTGGTGAATGCGGAGGTCACACTCGTCCGGGATGAGAAGGTGATGTACAGCACCCGCACCTCTGGCGACGGCACCTTCCAGATTGAGCATCCGTCTGGATATTACATACTCCGGGTGGGACGAACAGAAGACGCGCCGGCGGCGCAAGAGGTATTCGTTACGGACGAGATTGTGACCCACCTGGAGCATAAAAAGCTATACGTGGTCGTCGGCCCCGGTGCGTGTATGGATGCCTGTTCGTCGGTCTTTACCAGCGAACGGGAGTTTGAAAAAGCGATTCGCAAGAACACCAGGCACTAAGTTCGCAAGTCATCGAAAGTGCCACGCAGGAATGATCAGTTTTGAAAGGGCACGGCTTTAGCCGTGCCGCAGAGGATGGAAAGAAGCCTGGGCTTTAGCCCCCGAGGGATGGTCTTGAAACCTGCACGTGAGCACGCGACGAACAATTCACAGACCTACTTCGTTACGGCGAAGACCTGGGAGTCGCGCGCGCTGTTTCGTGCCGAACCGTGGGCAAGGCTATTCTTTCAGAATTTGCTGGCGCATCGGGATTCGTATCTGCTCCACGAGTTTGTGCTGATGCCGGATCACTTTCATTTACTGGTTTCGCCCTCAATCTCGCTGGAGCGAACTGTACAGTTTGTGAAAGGTGGGTTTTCGTTCCGGCGAAGAAGGAACTCGGATCGAACGCCGAGGTTTGGCAGCGCGGATTCTCGGATCATCGGATTCGGGACATTGAGGATTACGAGAAGCATGTGCAGTATATCCATCTGAATCCGGTCAAGATGCATCTCTGCGGACAGCCGTTGGAGTACAAGTATTCCTCAGCCTATCCCGGATGGAAGTTGGACCCCATCCCGGAGGGGCTAAAGCCCGAAGGTTTTTTGGGGGCGGCTTACGGCACGGCTGAAGCCGTGCCCTTTCAATGCCCTCGAGCGCGTGAATCATCGGAAGTTGAGCTAGCGGATAGCGCCATGATGGATGTACGGGATAAACCCCGTACTCTTCAAAACCCGAGTCACACAGTTTAGGTAAGGAACACAGAGCAAACATGCCACGTAGAAATGATATTCAGAAGATTTTGGTGATCGGCTCAGGGCCGATTGTGATCGGGCAGTCGGCGGAGTTCGACTACTCGGGAACGCAGGCCTGCAAGGCCCTGAAGCAGGAAGGCTATGAGGTGGTGCTGGTGAATTCCAACCCGGCCACCATCATGACCGACCCGGAGCTGGCCGACCGCACCTACATTGAGCCGCTGACCCCGGAGTACGTCGAAGAGATCATCCGCATTGAGACGGAGATGCTGAAGGCGCAACCCGGCTCCGGCAAGTTTGCGCTGCTGCCGACGGTGGGCGGGCAGACGGCTCTCAATCTGGCCGTCGAACTGGCTGACGCGGGCATTCTTGACCGCTTCAACGTCGAGCTGATCGGCGCCAAGCTGGAGGCCATTAAGAAGGCCGAAGACCGCCTGCTCTTCAAGGATGCGATGATCCGCATCGGCCTCGACGTGTCAAAGTCGGCGCTGGTGAACAACCTGCGCGACGGCCTGGATTTCGCCGCCAAGTTGGGCTTCCCCGTATTGATTCGACCCAGCTTCACGTTGGGCGGCACGGGCGGCGGCATTGCCTACAACCGCGAAGAGCTGCTGGAAATTCTGGCGCGCGGACTGGACTTGTCGCCGGTTCACGAGTGTCTGATTGAAGAGAGCGTGCTGGGCTGGAAAGAGTACGAACTCGAGGTGATGAGGGATCTCGCGGACAACGTCATCATCATCTGCTCGATTGAGAATTTCGATCCCATGGGCGTCCACACCGGCGACTCCATTACCGTGGCCCCGGCGCAGACGCTCACCGACCGCGAGTACCAGAAGATGCGCGATGCGGCGATTGCGGTGATGCGCGAGATCGGCGTGGAAACCGGCGGCTCGAACGTGCAATTTGCCGTGAATCCCGTCGACGGCCGTATGACGGTCATCGAGATGAATCCCCGCGTTTCGCGTTCTTCGGCACTGGCGTCAAAGGCCACCGGCTTCCCGATTGCGAAAATCGCCGCCAAGCTGGCCGTCGGTTATACGCTCGACGAGATTCCCAACGACATCACGCGCAAGACGCCGGCCTGCTTTGAGCCGACCATCGATTACGTGGTGGTAAAGATTCCCAAATGGCAGTTTGAGAAGTTTCCCGGTTCCGACGACACGCTTGGCCCGCAGATGAAGTCGGTGGGCGAGGTGATGGCCATTGGCCGCACCTTCAAGGAAGCCCTGATGAAGGCTTGGCGTGCGCTCGAGACCGGCAAGAAGACCGGCGCAGAAATTTTGGAGCCACGACGGCTGACCCAGATGCTGGTGACGCCGAAGCCGGAACGGCTGGGCTACATTCGCTACGCTTTCGAGCGCGGCATGAGCGTGCGGGAAGTGGCGCGGCTCACAGGCATGGACCCTTGGTTCCTGCACCAGGTTCGCGAAATCACGCTGGCCCAGGCCGCGATCTCTGGAACCACGCCGGAAACCATCGCGACAGATGATCTCCGCAGGCTCAAGCGCCTAGGCCTGAGCGACGAGCGGATCGCCACGGAATGGAAGCTTGAAGGCCACGCGGGAACCCAGCAGGTGAGGGAACTGCGCGAGGGGAAGGGAATCAAGCCCGTCTTCAAGCTGGTGGACACCTGCGCCGCCGAGTTCGAATCCATGACGCCTTACCTCTACTCGACCTACGACGAAGAGGACGAAGCGCCTCCGACCAAGACGCACAAGATCATCATTCTCGGTTCCGGACCGAACCGCATCGGCCAGGGCATCGAGTTCGATTACTGCTGCTGCCACGCTGCTTTCGCGCTGAAGGACGACGGCTACGAGACCATCATGGTCAACTGCAATCCGGAGACGGTCTCAACCGACTACGACACCAGCGACAGGCTCTACTTTGAGCCGCTGACTCTGGAAGATGTGCTGGCGGTTTACAACCACGAAGCGCAATCGGGCGCAGAAATCGGCATGATTGTGCAGTTCGGCGGCCAGACTCCGTTGAACCTGGCCAAGCGTCTACTCGCTGCCGGCGTTCCCATCATTGGCACGTCGCCTGAATCCATCGATCTGGCCGAAGACCGCAAACGCTTCGGCAAGCTGCTGGAAGAGTTGAACATTCCGCAGCCCGCTGGCGGCACGGCGACAAGCGTGGAAGAAGCCCTGGCGGTGGGCGAGCGCATTGGCTACCCGGTGCTGGTTCGTCCCAGCTATGTTCTGGGCGGCCGAGCTATGGTCATCGCGTACGACGCCGAGGCCGTGGCTCAGTACATGAAGCAGGCGGTCGAGTACTCCCAGGAGCGCCCCGTACTGGTGGATCACTTCCTGGAAAATGCGATCGAAGTCGACGTCGACGCTTTGTGCGACTCGAAAGACGTGATCATCGCCGGCATCATGCAACACATTGAGGAGGCCGGCATTCACTCCGGCGACTCCTCCTGCGTTCTGCCCGCGGTCGGAATCCGGCCGGAGACCCTGGACGTGCTGCGCACCTATACGCGCAAGCTCGCCCTGGCGTTAAAGGTGATCGGACTGGTCAATCTGCAATTCGCCATTCAGCGCGACGCCGCGGGCAAGGACCACGTGTATGTGATCGAGGTGAACCCGCGCGCCTCCCGCACCGTGCCCTATGTCTCAAAAGCCACTGGAATTCCTCTGGCCAAGATGGCTGCCCGGCTGATGACCGGCCGCAAACTCAGCGAACTGCTGCCCGAACAGCTTGCCTCCGGCAAGGATCTGGAAACAGGCACCTACTATTACGTGAAGTCGCCGGTCTTCCCCTGGTCGAAGTTCGCTGGTGTGGATACCGTACTGGGACCGGAGATGAAATCGACGGGCGAAGTGATGGGCGTGGCGGCCACCTTTGGCGAAGCATTTGCCAAGGCGCAGCTTTCGGCCGGTCAGGTTTTGCCCACCCAGGGCACGATCTTCTTCAGCGTCAACGACCACGACAAGCCGGCCGCAATCGACCTCGTTCGACGCTACATGCATCTTGGCTTCAAGATTGTGGCCACCGAAGGCACGGCCAATGTGCTGGAGAAGGCCGGGTTGACCGTGGAGCGCGTCTTCAAGGTCAAGGAGGGCCGCCCGAATGTTGTAGACCTGATCAAGGGCGACCGCATTCAGTTGATCGTGAACACTCCACGCGGCCAGGATACTTTCTTCGACGAGAAAGCAATCCGTCGTGCTGCCGTGCTGGCTCGGATTCCGACCATCACCACAATTGCCGCCGCACAGGCCGCAGTGGAGGGAATCGCCGCTATGCAGCGACGCCACACCACGGTCTACGCCCTGCAGCAATTGCACGCGGACACATCTCAGCTGTCCAGCACCATCGTTCCCTGATGATCGAGGATCTTCCACCCATCGGATGAACTCAGCCAAAATGTACAGCCGACTTGCGGGTCGGCTGTACGGAGGACCTCCCGGTCCTCCGAAACCTTGCCAGACCCAGAATTCCGGGAGTTTGCGCCTCTGCGAGAAATGCGGGCTAGTGTGGTGAGTCTTCAATTCGCCACCTATCATCCTGGCCAATTCGACTCGTAGTGCGAGTCAGGGCTGGAATGAACTTCCGCCAACTCGCTAACTCGCGATTTCCGCGAAGCGGAAGCCAACTTGCCGATTTTGTAGATAGAACCCTTCATTCGATCTTCCTGCTCGTAGGGAGAGCAGCGAAGGAACTTCATTTTGAGTGCTTTCTGTACCGCAACTAGGTCTCAAGTTATGCTGCAGGCAGTTGGCCCCACCGAAGGTGTCATTACAGCCACTGTCATCTGACGCGCAGCGGAAGGATCTGCAGATGCTTTTCAGGTGCGCCTTCAATCATGCGCTCTCCTGTACTGAGCAGGTTCGGCAGTTACTCTTTTGCTGGTTGCAGATCATTACCGTTCGTGCGCGCACAATAAATACACGGGCTCTCCCTGGCTCTCGGCAGGGAGGAGCCCGGTTCGAGTCGAAGGGGTACCCCCTACCCCTGGGGGGGTAAATTCACTTTTTGTTCGCTTTTATCTTTATAAGAAAATGAAACAAACACCTTACGCAAGATGCATCCAAAGTTTTCCACAGCCAAAACGCTCGGGAAACGGCCCTATTTTGCCAAAATGAGGCCTAAAACTGGGTGGGCTGAAAATGGATCAGAATCGACCTCTTTGAGGCAATTTGGCCTGTTTTTGGGGCAAAACTAGCCCGATTTATTCGTCCACAGGCGGGCGGCGCTTGAGGGCCAGCTGCGCTCCAATCGCGTAACCGATGAGTGCTGCGGCGGGCCATGTGCCAAGGATCGGTCCATCGTCGTCGATAAGGCCGCTGGGTTTGGGCAGGCTAAAGAATGTGCGCGAGAGCTTCTCCGTGGCATCGCATTGGAAACATGCGTTCGGGCCGGTAGGCATATCCAGAATCCAGAGGCTGATGATAAGCACCCAGATCACGCCAACGAGCCACACCAGCGCCGCCATCTCATCCTGACGGAAGCGTGTAACGATATTGCCGACCAGCAGTGGAATCAGCAGCGACAGAATGAGAATGAGGAACTGGGAAGCTCCTGCCGGGTTCAAGGCATAACCCACGAGCATGAGAACCAGCCACGCTCCCAGAGCCAGCAACGTGTGCGCGAAAAATGAAACAGCCTGCCGGGAAAGCTTGGACGAGCTCTTTGCGTCGTCGGCGTGCATCATTGTCTGCATGGGTCCGGATCCTTGAGTGGTTTCCCTGGCTGTCTTCTGTCTACTAAAGATACAACATGCAAGCGATTGCAATGTAAGAGCGAGATTTTTACTTGTGGACCCGACGGATCGCCCTCAGCGGCAACGTGGGTAGGACGGGTTGGGTCTTACAATGAATTCATGCTGATCGAGGGCGTGTTTGCCGCTGTTCCCACACCGTTTTACCCGGATGAGAGGGTATATTTCCGCAAACTGGAAGCTAACATGGCGCGCTACTCGCGCAGCCTGCTCTCAGGAATGCTGATCCTGGGTTCTACGGGCGAGGCGGTCCTGTTGAGTGATGCCGAGTCCCGCGAAGTGTTGCGGACAGCCGCGGAAGCCTCCGCACCGGAGAAGGTACTGATCGCAGGGGTTGGAGCCGAAAGCGTGAGGGCCGCGGTAGGGTTGGCGGAGGCAGCCGCCGAATTCCATTACGATGCGGTTCTGGTCCGTACTCCCACCTACTATTCCGGACAGATGACCCCGCCCGCGGTGCTGAACTACTTCCGCAGCGTTGCCGACCGTTCGCCGCTGCCCGTGGTGCTCTACAACATTCCACGGTGTGTTCCGTACGACATTCCCATTGAGATTGTGGCCGAACTGGCACAGCATCCCAATATCATCGGCATCAAGGATTCCAGCGGCAGCGTGGAGCGGATTCGCGATCTGGTGAAGGCCACCGTCGCGGCTCCACGAAGGTTGGAGACCGTTACGTCTGTGTTTGAGGCAGTCACCGCACGCATGCTGGCGCCGCGTGTTGGAACCGGAGAGGCCCTGATCTCGGCTGGAGACCTTGGCAATGGCGTTGCTGTAGTTGCCACGCCGACGGCTGCTCCGATCAAGACCCGCAGCAGGGAAGTCGGTTTTCAGGTACTCACCGGGTCGGCCGGGACGCTGCTCGAGTCTCTTGAAGCGGGCGCAGCCGGAGCCGTTCTGGGATTTTGCGCCTGCGCGCCTCAAGCCTGCCAGGAGATTTACCTGGCCTGGAAAGACCACGACAAACCGCTCGCCAATGAGAAACAGGAGCGAATTATTGGGCCCAGCCAGCGCATCGTGGGCGAATTGGGCATCGCGGGCGTGAAGTATGCCTGCGACTTTAACGGCTATTATGGAGGGCGCACCCGCGCTCCCTTGCTGCAGGTTACCGCCCAAGAGAAGGCGGAGATCGAGAGATTGCTGGCGGGAATCAGAAACTAGATACCCAAGCGCTCTTCCAAACTACCAGTTGATCCGGTGTTTCTGCTCCGTATCGCTATGGCGACGGTCATCCTCATCATGGAGATAGAGACTGGTTGTAGTGAGCGATGCGTGGCCCAGGTTGTCCCTCACCTGGCGGATATCGATCCCTTCATCGACCATGCTCGAAGCCGCTGTGTGCCGGAACCAGTGAGCTGAGGCCTTCTCCAACTCGTCGGCTCGAGAGGAATTCTCTTCGCCGCGCAGGCGAAGACGAGCCGCCGCCCCCGCAAAGATCTGCTTCACGATGATGTGGAGGGCCGCGCGGGTCAGAGGCTTGCGCGATTTCCCCAGGGGAAGCACCAGCGGCGTCTCTTCGCCCGCAGCAGGGTATTCGCTCAGCCCATTCGCGCAACGATACGCGACCAGTTCCCGCATCATTTCCTCAGTTGCCGGGATCAGCCGGGTCTTCTCTCCCTTGCCCAGAATCTCCAGCCACCATTGTTCATTTCCGTCCCTGCTACGTCGGGAGAAGAAACACCCCATCGTGTTTTCAGCAACCTCAGAGATGCGAAGGCCCCCCAGATAGAGCAGGGTCACCAGCCAACGGCTGCGCAGAGAGTGCATAGTCTGCATGGGGTCACCTCGGGGCATCTCCTGGATGTGCCCCTTCACCTCTTGCCAAAGTCCGGAATCGAGATAACGGACAATACGCGGCTTGATGCGGCGTGCCCGCTTGCGGGAAAGCGCCAGCGGGTTGCCGGAAAGGTAGCCCGCCTCCACAAGCCAACTGAACATCACATTCAAAATGATCTTGGTCTGCCGCTGGCTGGCAGGAGAGAGCGGTCCATAGAAGGGGCGCCAACGCGGATCCGTGCGCGGATATTTTCTGCCGCCATCTGACACCCAGCGCTCCCGCGGCTGCGGATCGGCGATGAATTTCTCGTACAGCACGAAATCTTCATGGGTGAGGGAAGAGACCGGCTTGCCGAGCTCGATGGTCGCCCAGAGCAGGAGCCGGAGCGCTTCCTTGCGGTAGTTCTCGAAAGTTGTCTTCTGATCAGAGAAACGCGCGAGCCAGGCCTGTATCGCACGCAGGTCGTCGTTGGCGGCGATCTGCGCCTTACCTCCCGTTGCTCGATTCCGGCCCGTTGCTCCGGTAAGGCTGGCAGCAAGCGGAAAGTGCTCAAGGGGAAGGAGGTGGAGCGCGAGGGTTGAGTTCGTCATTTTGAGCGATTCCAATGAAGAGCTATTGGAAGTTTCCGGAGGTGAGATTCCTGAAACCGATATTTCAACATTATAAACGTAATGTCAAATCTTCATCGATTATATTATGTATTATTACATAATACGTTGTATAATAAATTACAAAGTGAGCTCTGTCCCGGAACCAAGCCGAAATCCGCGGAAGAGAAATAGGTGACAAGTGGACGCTGAATTCGCCCTCGAGCGCCAGATTCGCAGCCAGGTAGAAGAACTTAAGGGACAGTTTCCCCAGACCAAGGATCTTTACCGTGAGGTCTGCGCCCTGCTCTTTTTCCGCTACGGAGTGACCCCGACAGGGAACAAGCTCTATCAGTTGGTGCGCAAGGGCAGCATGTCGGCCCCCGCGGAAGCGCTGGCTCTCTTCTGGCATGACTTACGGGAAAAAAGCCGCGTGCGGATCGACCATCCGGATCTTCCGGAGGACTTGAAGGGCGCTGCCGGCGAGCTGATCGGCAGTTTATGGGCCAAGGCCCAGGGGCAGGCTCAGGAATCTCTGGCCGCATTTCGCGAGCAGGCGCATTCTTCCATGGTGGAAGCCCAGTCCAGGCAAGCGGAAGCTGAGGCGCGCCAGACGGAGTTGGCGCAAGAGCTGCTCACCAGCCAGACAGAACATGCGGCAGCCAAGGAGCAGAATCGATCGCTTGAGCAGCAGTTGTCATCCGCATTGGCCAGCAAGGCCACGCTGGAACTGGAGCTGCACCAGGAACGGAAGGCGAACGAGCACCTTGAGAGAGAGCTTGATCGCACGCGGGAGGCTCTGGGAACCACACGCCAAGCGCTCGAACGAGCCTCTGAAGATCTCGAGTCAACCAAGCAGGATCTCGAAACAGCGCGCAAGGAGTTTGAAGCAACTCGTCAACGTCTGAGCGCAACGATAGAGGGGCTGAAAGCGAGCAGGGAAGCTGCCGAAACACGCCACCGCGAGGAAACGGCGGAGTTGTCCGCCAAACTGGACCAGGCACGAGCTAAATCTGACCAGTTGCAGAACAATATGGAAGCCCTCCGCGATGCCGCCGCTTCTGCCAATGAACTGCATCGCATCGAGGAAGGAAAGCTGCAAGGAGAAAACGGCAACCTGCGCCAGCAGATTGGAGTGTTGGAGGGCAAGCTCCAAGGCATCATTGCCCACCGCGAAGAGCTCTCCAAAGAGGTGAAGACCCTGCACAACCACCAGAACGAACTGAACGTGGAGGCCGGAGTCGCCCGCGCTGAAGCGGAAATATGGAAGGAAAACGCGCGGATCCTTGAAGGACAGCTCGCAGAACTTTCCAGGTCTGCGGGAGCATCTCCGGACCATCAATCATAGGGCGCGGCCTGAGCGACCGCGCCCTGCTCGCCCATTAACTGTTCGAAGATGATGCGATCTATCGATGCGCGGGAATTCGACCCACTCCCGTTGCCGCCTTCCATTCGGCGGTGCGGGTCCGGATGTAATGGGTATAGTCGGCGCTGGTCTTCAATTCCGGCATGGTGTGATGAGCGCCGCCTTTGGCATCGGGAACCGGCAGTTGCGAGACGAGCTCCGCGTGGACCTGCTGCAAATGAGATGGCTTGTCGGCATCCGGATTCTGGCTTGTGGCCATGGGGACGACCACCCCTGCAAGAGGGTCGTCGGTGCGCGGCGCTGTCAAGGTAAGCACCGCGCTGAAATCCGGCGCGGCAGCATCCCTTGCCGTCAGGTTGGGCAAGCTCCAGCGCAGCTCCAGCGTTTTGAGGATCGACGTGTGATCGAGCGGCATGGAGCCGGCAGGCGCACGAAAGACGGTTCCAGGCGCAATCAGCGGCGACACCAAAACTGTGGGCACACGCGGACCGAAGCGCGTGAAGTCGAAGCCATATTCCCCCGCGGAGCTATCCGGTGGCATGGCTCCCTGCGGCGGCGGAACGTGGTCATAACAGCCTCCATGCTCGTCGTAGGTGATGATCAGCAGGGTCTGGTTCCAATTGGGGCCGTTGCGCAGCGCATAGTACACATCGTGAATCAACTGCTCGCCCAGCGCCACGTTGTAGTTGGGATGCTGGCTGTTTCCTGTCGCGCTCCAGCTCGGTTCCAGGAAGACATACGAAGCCAGGGCTCCAGCCGCTGCGGCCGACTGAAAATCGGTGAACAGTCCAAAGTGGCTCTCGTCCGCATTGGTGATATCGGTAAAATCCAGGCGAGTCAGCGGAGGGTCGTCGTACCCGTAAATCGTCCAGCCGATATTGTTGGCAGACAACAAGCCGTAAATACTGGGGCAGGTGTAGGTCTTCGTCTTATCGTCCATGTGGCCCTGCGAAGTCCCGGCGTTCACAAAAGCGCGGTTGGGCAAGGTTTCCGTCGGGGCCGAGCCGAACCATTGGTCGCACACGGCAAAGCCTTGGGCCAGACCTGAAAGCACCGGCAGCATCTGTGGCGTGAAGACGCCCATGATGCTATGCGCAGTGGTACCGGGAAGAATCGACCACTTCTCCTGGGCCTCCCAGCCCAGAGAGTAGCTGTAGTCCGTGACGAAGCCATGGTTGGTCGCAACGGGCGGCGCAGGAGCGGTCGTTGAACCGAAGAGTTGTGAGTTCGTCGCGGTGTAGCCCTCGCCTGGGTCTGCGCCAGGCATGAAGTACGCGTTCGCGTCGCTGGCCTGAATCTGGTAAACGGGAACGGCGACGCCATTTTCGTCTGGGTTGGATTCCGTACCTGTTAGCCCCTCGAAGGGCTGTCCAGTGGGAGAGACATTCCCGCTGCCCTGGTAAAGGAAGCCAAGCATGTGATCGAAGGAGCGATTCTCCAGCATCAGAAGGACGATATTCGTAATCGAAGACAGCGAACCGTTGGCCAAGGGCGCACCTCCCAGCGATGTCATTTGGGGCCAGGGAGATCCGCCGAACAGGAAAGTTGCTCGTCCTCTCCCGGCTGGGCGCCAGTATACACTCGGAATTTTTCATGGCGGTGAACAGTTGCCATGACCACGCTAAGACAGGATTTTGCTTTCGCTTTACAACTCGTTTACTGATCCGGCCCGTCCTGGAAGACCTGCCTATTCACCGTTAGAAACTGGTACGGGAAGGGTTCCGAGCAAACGCGGCAAGCCTGCTCGACAAACGCGGCAAAACTGGCGGCAGGCAATGCGGGGCTGAAGAGGTAGCCCTGGTAGGCATAGCAGCCCTCTCTTTCGAGGAATTCCCGCTGTTCAGGCGTTTCAACTCCCTCGGCGATGACGGAGAGATTGAGGGTGCGGCCGAGCGCAATGATGGTGCGCACGATGGACGCGTCCATGACGCCCTTCAGCGCATCGCGGACGAAACTCTGATCGATCTTGAGTTGATCCAGGGGCAGGAGTTTGAGTTGCGACAGAGAGGAGTATCCGGTTCCGAAATCGTCCATGGAAAAGGCAACGCCGTGGGCTCTTAACTGGGTCATCTTGGCGATGGCGCCGGCCGCCTTTTCCATCAGGAAGCTCTCCGTAATTTCCAGCTTGAGCCGCTTCGGATTGGCGCCCGATTCCCGCAGGACCTTCTCGACCAGATGGACAAAGTGGGGATCCAGAAACTGGCGCATGCTGACGTTGACAGCCAGAGTGAGCTCTTCCGTATCGGGGTTCAGATGCCATACGGCAAGCTGCGCGCAAGCCGTCTCAAGCACCCAGTACCCGAGCTCGACAATGAGGGAGGCCTCTTCTGCCAGGGGGATGAACTCGTTGGGTGGAACCATGCCCCGGGTTGGATGGGGCCAGCGAAGAAGTGCTTCGGCACCCGTGACACGTCCGTTTCTGTCGACCTGGGGCTGGTAGTAAAGCACAAACTCGTGCTGCAGCAAGGCCCGCTTCAAATCCGACTGGAGCGCGGCGCGGGCGGCGACCGATACCTCCATGGCGGGGTCGAAGAAGCAGAAGCAGTTTCTCCCATGTGCCTTGGCCCGGTACATCGCCAGTTCTGCTCGTTTGAGCAATTCATCGACGGAGTCCTGTTTGACCTTGAACAGGGAGATGCCGATGCTGGCGGTGCCATAGTAATCGCTGGCGCCCAAGGGAAACGGCTGTCGACAGACAGCAACGACCCTGTCGGCGATCAACCTGACTGCATCCCCGGCGGCTTCGAGACTGGTGCCCAGTTCCTTGAGCAAGACAATGAATTCATCTGCACCGACCCGGGCCACGGTATCCTCCGCGCGTACCACAGTGGTGAGGCTCTGCGCGCAATAGTGAAGGAAGCGGTCTCCAGTGTCATGGCCTGAGGTTTCATTCAGGGTCTTGAAATCATCGATGTCGATGTGGAGCAGTGCGCCGTAGCTTTCCTCTGGAGATACGGCCGCAAGGGCTTCCTCGAGCAGGTCCCGGAGCTTGACGCGGTTGGGCAGGCCGGTAAGAACGTCGTAGAACGCGAGCTGGTGTACTCGAGCTTCTCCCGCCTTTCTATCCGTGATGTCGGTATTGATGCCCAGGATGGCGCGCGGACTGCCATCGTCATTTCGCAGCAAGGTGCAGCGGCTCTCGACGATCAAGGCGCGGCCGTCCTTATGCCTTTTTGAGAGCTCGCCGGACCATTCGCCCAGCTGCGTGACGGAAGCGAAGGCCTGTTTCACGCCAACGACATCTTGGTGAAACACATCGCCCACCCGCATTCCCATCACTTCCGCTGCGGTCCATCCGAAAAGGCGTTCCGCTCCCATGTTCCAGTAAAGGACACGGCTGTCCATCCCTTGAAGGAAAATTGCGTCCTGTGCTTTGTCCAGGAGGTTATTCTGTTCGCGGAGATCGTTGTATGCCGCTTCAAGGCTGGCCCGGGCAGCTATGGCCTCGGTTATATTCCGAAAATTGACGGACAGGCCATCGGGCCGTGGAAAGCAGCGCATGACATACCAGGCGGCTTGATCTTCTCGTTGCGATTCGAACATGGTGGCAACGGTTTTGTGCGACGCGGTTTCGAACTCAACCAGCATTGCAGGGGAGAAGAAGCCGGGGACCGCGATGGACAGGGTGCGGTTCAGCGCGCGATCCCTGGAAACCGCAAACTCGGAACAAGCGGCATCGTTAAGGTAGATGAGCTTGAACTCGGAGTCGAAGGAGATGAAGCAGTCGGAGATGCTCTCCAGGACCTCGGACTCAACCCGGAGAGAGTCAGCACGAGCACTCTCGATGATGTACGCCTCGCGATAGCGGGTGATGGTGTTGAGCATGAACGCGAAGCAGACATAACTGAGGCTGGAGGCGGCGAGCAGGATGAGATGCCCCAAGGGGAGGATCTTGATCAGCCGGGGAAAAAGCAGGGCCAGGATGAGGAAAGGAGCCAGCTGAATGATGTTGCCCACGATGCGTGCGATGGCTACGGAATTGACCATCTTGTTCAACACCAGAAGCGGGAACAACCAAACCAGATAGATAAACAGGCTAAAGTGGTCTCCAGCGCCGCAGACGGAAGTAATCACACATGCGCAAAGGTAGAGGGTGTAGTAGACGGTGGAGGCGGTGGCCAGCAGTTGAACAGGAACGCGGCGCAAAAAGAAACTTGTGAGGAGAATGCCGATCGAGAACAGAAACCCGGAGCCGATCAGCTCCGCCTCAATCCCAGTGGCCATATGGTGCAGGATGGCAAAGACACCCAATCCCGAGCCTGCGAGGGCCAAGAAGGCAGCAACCCGGATCCCATTGCGGGCCAGGGTACCGGAATCACCGTCGAATGGATCTGCTCCAAGCATGCTTGTCCAATGGAGACATCTGTTCATCGCGCTCGGCCTTGGCGACCCAAGGGTGCGAACCGAGATGGCCGTGTGCCCAGAAGGAAGCAATCGCGAGAAGTGGGCGTATGTCGTAGGAACGACCTGCGCGCCGGGTACGGTTGCGACTGGGCCTTGAAACGGCTATCGGTTGAATCGGGCGTTTCATTCAGGGGCGGGATGGATGAATTTGCCTCGGCTCTCATGCGGCGCCAGGTAGCGGCTGAACACGACCGGCCCGCCTGAAGGGCCTACCGCCGAGCAGTTGCGCGGCTGGCTCGAAGGTTTGAACGACGAGGACCTGGGCCGGTACAAGATGTAGTCAAGGCTGTAGTTGCAGGACTTCAGGGATAAGGTTTCAAGGCCCATCGTCCCGGAAATAGCCGCACTTTGAAAAGTACCGTAATGTCCGATAACGAATATTCTAGTTAACACAAGACGATAGAGTCAGAATGGCGGGGAACCGGGTCGCTAAAGGACGCAGTCCAGCCAGCCATTCCAGAATTGACTGGCTGCGCCTTCAAGCGCAGCACCGTGTTTGGCGGCGGCGGAACGGAGTACCCCGGGCGGGATGCCCGCATGGTGAAGTTCGCAGGCGTGCCCAACATACCAGCGCTCCAACCCGGCAGCCGTAACCTCTGGATGAAACTGCAGTCCCAACGCAAAATCCTCAACTGCAAATGCCTGATTATCGTAGACTTCTGACTTTGCGAGGTGGACCGCGCCCGGGGGAAGGTCGAAAGTGTCTCCATGCCAATGGAAGACCGATACTCCAGGCGCGACCAGAGGGTTGAACCACTCGGGCAGGTTCTCTCTGGCAGCGGGTTGTATCGCTGCCCACCCGATCTCCGCCCCGTGCTGACCTGGATAAACTCGCGCACCGAGGGCGGCGGCGATCAATTGTGCCCCCAGGCAAATCCCCAGGATGGGTTGATGCGCGTCCAGGCGCTGCTGGATGCAGGCTAGCTCGCCCTTTAGAAATGGATAATCCTCTTGATCGTAGACACCGATTGGTCCGCCCAGCACAATCAGCAGATCGCACGATTGCGCCAGAGGCAGAGGGAATGAAGCAGTGGCCACATCGGCTGTCATGAGGGTGAAGCCCCGTTCGCGAAGTGGCGTTGCAAGCGTACCGAGGTCTTCAAAGGGAAGATGGCTGAGGACGAGAGCAAGGTGCGATGGATTCTGCATAGAAATAGCTTACCCGTCGTAATCCAGCGCTTCGATATACAGAATATTCGTTATCGGACATTACGGTACTTTTCAAAGTGCGGCTATTTCCGGGACGATGGGCCTTGAAACCTTATCCCTGAAGTCCTGCAACTACAGCCTTGACTACATCTTGTACCGGCCCAGGTCCTCGTCGTTCAAACCTTCGAGCCAGCCGCGCAACTGCTCGGCGGTAGGCCCTTCAGGCGGGCCGGTCGTGTTCAGCTTCGCCGTCTGCATCACTTCTTCCGCGACAAAGATCGGGCAATCGGCGCGCAGTGCAAGGGCGATGGCGTCGGAGGGCCGAGCGTCGACGACAAGGGGCTCATCCCCTTGCCGCAGCCACAGAACAGCAAAGAAAGTGTCGTCCTTAAGCTCTGAAATCACAACGCGTTCCAACCGCGCATTCAAGTGGCGTATGAGATTCCGCGTCAGATCGTGGGTCATGGGCCGCGAAATCGCCACCTTCTCGATCTCGATGGCGATGGCGTTGGCCTCAAAGATGCCCACCCAGATCGGCATCACCGTCTCCGAAGCAATATCCTTCAGCACTACGATGGGCATATTGGTGGCCGGGTCCATCATCAGCCCGCGAATTCGTACCTCGACATCCATGGCTTTTCTCTCCTGGCCAGCTTTCATATTAGACCGATTCGCCGACCAGACTGTTCGGATGCGAAGCGGTAATCCTCACTTGCTGATAGCTGCCTGGCGCCGGTGCGATAGGTTGCGTACAGGTAAAATTCACCGGCTTGTTCTGGCTGCTGCGCCCGGCAACCTGCCCGCGCGCAGGATGCTGACCTTCAACCATCACTTCCATAACCTGCCCTATGTGTTTGGCGTAGTTGATCCGTTGAATCTCCCGCTGGCGGTCAAGCAGCACCTGAAGCCGGGTTGCTTTCTCCGCTTCCGGGATGGAATCGATCATGGTCAGAGCCGGTGTATTGGGTCGCGCCGAGTACTTGAATCCGAAAACGCAATCGTACTCGACCTCGGCCAGAAGGTCCATGGTCTGAATGAAGTCCTCCGGGGTTTCCCCGGGAAAGCCTACGATGATGTCGGTGGAAAGCGAGATGGGACGCCGCGAAGCCTTGATCCACGCAATGCGTTCCAGATACCATTCGCGGGTGTACTCGCGCGCCATCGCCTTGAGGATGCGCGAAGAGCCGGACTGAACCGGCAGGTGCACGTGGTCGCAGAGCGTCGGAACAGCGTTGATGACTTCCACAATGTCGCAGGTAAAGTCGCGCGGGTGACTGGTGGTGAAGCGAACGCGCCGCACCCCGCCCACCTGACCGACCGCGCCCAGCAACTCCGCGAAGCTCAACTTCCCTTCCGGATCGCGGTAGCTGTTCACGTTCTGTCCGAGCAGCTGAATCTCGGTATAGCCTTGGTCCACGATGCGCCGGGCCTCGGCCAGTACGGAAGACGATTTACGGCTGCGCTCCTTGCCGCGGGTATACGGCACCACGCAGTAGGCGCAGAACTTGTCGCAGCCTTCGATGATGGTGATGTAGCCACGATAGGGATTCTTGCGGGCGGTAAACTCGGTCTCGAAGGTCTCGTCGGTCTGGCGATCGTCCAGACCCGTGATGCGGGTCTCGCCCGATTCCAGCCGTGCCAGCATCTCCGGCAGCTTGCGGTACGAGGCCGATCCGGAGACCAGCGAAACGTAGGGCGCCCGCTCGAAGATCTTCTCGCCCTCTTGCTGTGCCACGCAGCCCAAAACGGCGAAGCGTTTCCCTTCCCGGTGCTGTCTCTTGTATTCGTCCAGGCGGTGAAAGACCTTCTGTTCCGCCTTGTCGCGGATGGAACAGGTGTTGTAAAGGATCAGGCCGGCATCTTCTTCCGACTCGACCTGCCGGTAACCCTGCTGCTCCAATGTGCCAATGACCTTTTCCGAGTCATGGGCATTCATCTGGCAGCCGAAGGTCTCAAGGTAGAAGGTTTTTTCGGTTGCCATCACACTTCCAAGTATACCGTGACCGCGGTTTACGCAGCGGCCTGTGAGCTTTCGTTAAGATTCAGCGAATTCCGGCATGAAGATACTCCACCAGCGCAGAAAGCTGATCCTCGGTGAATCGGCCGGAAAAGGCCGGCATGTTTCCCTTGCCTGCCAAAACCATCCTCCGCACCTCGACATCGGTAGCGGGCGCGCCGCTGGGAAGATTCTTATGGCTGAAAACTCTATCGAGAGCCGGCGGAGCCTTCTTGAGAGCCAAGTCGTTGTCTTCGTGGCAATGGGCGCAACGCCCCTGGTAGAGTCGCTTGCCTTCCGCCTGCTCCTGCGACAGAGGCGGCGCTCCATGGCAGCCGCACAGGCTCAGGCTGAGCGCCAACCCCGTGAAGGCAAACGCCCAGCCACTGCTCCGACGAACCAGTTCCCCCACCCGGGGCCTAAGCCTTCTGGGCGAACTGCCCGCTGACGTAGTCCCAGTTGATGACCTGGAAGAACGCCTTCACGTAATCAGCGCGACGGTTCTGGTATTTCAGATAGTAGGCATGTTCCCACACGTCCACGGTCAGCACCGGCTTGTGGCCCTGAGCGAGAGGGCTGTCCTGATTGGGGGTGGTCTCAATGGCCACCGTGCCGTCGGGCAGCTTCACCAGCCAGGCCCAACCGCTGCCGAAGACGCTCATGGCCGCGGCGGTCAGCTTGTCCTGAAACGTGGAGAGCGAGCCGAACTTCTGGTCAATGGCCTTGGCCAGTTCGCCCGTCGGCGCTGCGCCGCCCTTGCCCAGCGTCGGCCACCAAAAGGAGTGGTTCAGGTGCCCTCCGCCCTGGTTGCGGACGGCCGTGCGGTACGTTTCGGGCAAAGAGCCCAGGTTCGTTACGAGATCTTCGACGGTCTTGCCCGCCAGCTCAGGATGCGCAGCGACGGCGGCGTTCAAGTTGTTCACGTAGGCCTGGTGGTGCTTGTCGTGATGCAGATGCATGGTGGCGGCGTCGAAGCTCGGTTCAAGCGCATCATAGGCGTACGGCAGCGGCGGCAGCGTGAAAGGTCCGCTGGGGGGCGTGGCAGGAGCTGCGGCCGGGGCCTGACCATGCGGCCATCCCTCCGCGCTGAGGACTTCCGTGAGCAACGCGCCGCTGGCCACGGCGCCCATCTGTAGAATGGCGGTCCGACGATTGACCTTGGGTAGGGGCACAATCTCCTCCAGGGAATTGCGGTTCGGAATGCCGGCGGCGGCCGATTCCGGCGCTGGCGGTTCGCTTCCTCAGTCTGAGCGGCGAGGCCGGCAAGGTCAAGTAAACTTTGCTGTATAAGGATGCAAATGAACGAATTCTCGGAGCAACTGACACCCATTGCCCACGGAGCCCAAAACCGCTGCTTCGGCTGCGGACCGGCCAACCCGGACGGCCTGCAACTGGAGTTTCTGCGCGCCGAAGATGGGGCCGTAGTTTGTTTCACCACAGTTCCCGCGCGCTTCGAAGGGCCAACCAGCTACGTGCATGGCGGCATCATTGCCACGCTCCTCGATGAGGCCATGAGCAAGTCGGTTCGGGTGTTGGGCGTGACAGCCATGACCCGCCACATGGAGATCGACTATCTCCGTCCCGTCCATTCCGGCGCACCGGTTCGGCTCCAGGGCCGCCTGGTTCGCAGCGACGGCCGCAAGCACTGGACCGAAGCGAAGATCCTCAGTGCTAGAGACCACATCCTGGCCGAAGCAAAAGGCCTGTTCATCGAAATCCATTCCCGCTGATGGGGCCGAACGCTTTCGTCAGTTCAGCCCGGACAGCCAGGTGAGGATCGTGCTTTCCAGGAAGATCCGATGGTCGGACCAGCCATGGTCAGTGGCCACGTGAATGGAAGTGACCTTCTGACCGCCCTTTGCCGCAATGGCCTTGACCAGCGCATCCGTGCCAGGCGCCAGTCCATCGTCGGCTGAGAGCACCAGCAAAGGCATCTGGGTCAAGCCATCGACCATCGTGTCCAGCCGGAAAGCTTTGGCGTTCGCGATGACCTCATCGGCCATACTCTCCGCAGTAACGCTCGCGAGGGCTTCCCTGTTGTCGGTCATGAGGGCGACAACGCGTTCGCGAGGCATCTTCCCCATGGCGCCCATATCGGCGGCGCTGATCAGAATGGCTCCGATCAGCCCATGGTCGTGGGCGGCGGTATGCGCCGTAGCCCAGCCTCCCATGCTGTGTCCGGCGAGAGCAATGCGTTTGGGATCGATCCCCAGGCGAGTGGCGTTCGCCGGGTCTCGGAGATATGCCAGCACCGCGTCCACGTCCTCAAGGTTCTGGGCGAAGCGATAGACCCCCGGACTTCCCCAGGAGCCGCGATAGTTGAAGGTGACGGCGTTCCAACCCGCTCTCCGCACGGCCTGTGCAAGATCGAGATTCTTTTCGTTTCCTGGCAAGCCATGGCAGATGACGAGCGTGGGATGCGGGCCCGCACCCGACGGCTGATACACGATCCCGTTGATCAACACCCCGTGGCTGGGAATGTGCAGCACGGCCATTGCGGCCGGATGAGCAGTGTCGGCGGGTGGGTCGGTGAAGATCGACGGGGGAAGGGACTGTGCAAAGACCGATGTCAAAGAAAGAGCCGCAAGCGCAAAAGCAAAAAGGCGCACGAAGAGAACCTCCGGGGTGGGACTGACAGCCGGAATTCATTCGGATTCTATCGGATTCTATCACCGCGGATTTTTCGCGCACATTGCGAACTGTAAGGATCCCCGCCGAGTTACATGGGCGGCCCGGAGACCGCCCACTTCGCTCTCTAGTGAATCATGTTGATCGTTTCCTGCGTGACCGTGTCGAAGGTGGTGACCGCTTTGGAGTTGGCCTCGAAGGCGCGCTGCGCAATGATCAGGGAGGAGAACTCGGCCGAGATATTCACATTGGATTCTTCCAACGCCGAGTCCTTGATCTGGCCCAGGCCACTGGTTCCCGGAGCGGCGACCGTTGCCGCCCCGCTGGCCAGCGTCGTTGCATAGTCGCCATTGCCTTGCAGATTCAAGGCCTGCACGTTGGTCACATTGGCGAGAGCCAGCCTCCCGACCGCCTGCTGCTGCCCGTTCGAGTAGGTTGCCGTCACGGTGCCGTCGGAACCGATCGCGAAGCTCTGGTACGTGCCGGTGGTGAAACCGTTGGCTGGTGAACTGGACTCCGTGGAAGACAGAGGAACTCCGGAGGAATCCACCCCCAGTGCTTCCTGGGTAATGGTCGATGTGCCATTGGAACCGAGCAGGTTCCATTTCATGCTCAGAGGGGCAGCTCCGCTCGACAATCCGGTGAAATCGAGGGGAATCGAAGAGATGTCCCCGCTCGCTGTGCCCACCGGGGTTGTGACGCCCCCCGTGGTGATCGAGGCAAGATTGCCGTTGTTGTCGAATGTCATCGTGCCCTTGATCGGTGTTGAGGTTCCCGACGTGAAATCCGATGCCGGCAGAGCGGCCGAGTAGCTCCAGGTATTTGTTCCCGTCTTGGCGTACGTTACGGTGACGGTGTGTTGGATGCCCAATGAGTCATAGATCGGGACTGTTGCCGGGAACGCGTCGGTGGTGGTGGTTGCCGAGGCATTCAGATTCGCCGTCATGCTGAAACTGCTGGTTGCCTGCGGTTGCTCAACCTGCCCGATCACGGGAATGTTGATCGCCGTCAGAGGAGCATTGGTGTTCACCACTCCGTTTGCAGCGGGATAACCCATCACGGTCAGGCCATTCGACGTGACGAGGTTTCCATTGGTGTCCTGCGTAAAACTGCCGTCGCGGGTGTAGAGGTTGGAGTTGCCATTGCTCAGGACAAAGAAGCCGTTGCCGTCGATGGCCACATCCGAGGAGGTGGTGCCGCTGGTATTGTAAGACCCTTGCGTAAAATCGGTCTGGTTCGAGGCCACTTGCGAGCCCGCACCTACCTGGATCGCATTTCCCGATCCGGTAGTGCCAATCTGCTGGTAGAAGAGATCGGAAAAGTTGGTCGTCTGGGTCTTGAAAGCCGTGGTGTTCATGTTGGCCAAATCGTTGGCAATGGTGTTCAGAGCCGTCGAATCGGCTTCGAGGCCCGTAAGTGGGATAAAGAAACTTGCCATGGTCAATCTCCTCTCGTTGCTGGAGCGGTGAGTGCGCGCCGCGGCCGGCCGGCGGTTGATCCAACGTGTATGGGACTACTGCGTTCCGCCGTATGGCGAGTGCGCGCGCGACTGCCCATTCAACGCCTGCGCCACGCGCTGAGCATCTGGATTTGTCGCGGGGATACTGAGATTGCCGGAGACGTGTCCGGCCGTTGCCGGCGCGTTGCCGGAGCTGACCGTGCGGGCTGCGGACTGTATGCCACCTGCCTGCTGCGCACTTCCCTGGACCTGCCCATCGGTAGAAGAAGTTGCACCAATCTGGCTGGCGACCGAACCGGCGACTGATTTGCTGCTCGCGCTGCTGGACGAACTCCCCAGGGCAGTTGAGAGATTCTGGTTGATGCTGATGAGTTGCTCCAGGCTGTTCACCTGAACCAGTTGGTTGATGTATTCGTTGGGATCCGTGCTGGCCGTCGGGTCCTGATTCTGCATCTCGGTCACCAGAAGGGTGAGAAAATCGTTGGCCGAAATGGTGGAGGAGTCCGAGCTTGAGCTGCTCGTGCTTCCAGTGCCGCCCGAGCCGCTTGTCGGTGTGGTCATCGGGGTGGCGCTCTTCGTCACCAGCGATTGGCCGCTCGCCACGTGCTGATTCCAGATTCCTGCTGCTGTTGCCATCTGCCCTCCCTGCTCTGCTTCTGCCGGCGTTCCTGCTTGCCGGGGTTGTCCGCGGCCCGCATTTCTTTGAACCACTTCACCCATGCGCCAGCATTGAAATCAAGCCAGCACTGAAATGTGTGTTCCTCCCCATGGAACCGTCGAAGCGCTTCCATTCATCTCTTCAAAGCCTTGGGAAGAAGTCCGGGAAGCTCCCGCCGTCAAGCTGGTTGCACTCGAAGAGGTGTTCGCTGAAGCGCTTGTCTCCCCGTTCCCTCCCGCATTCTGGCCGGACGTATCTGCCTGTCCCTGCCCTGCACTGGCGCCTGGTCCAGACCATCCGCTCTCCGGCGCAGCCAGCGTGAGAGTCTCCACCGGAGTGTGATGATCCGACAGAAAGGAGTTCAATCCCGCCAGGTGTCCACCCAGCGCCTGGGCCGCATCGGCAGAGCCAGGCACCAGGGAGGCATGCACTCCGCCGCTGCCCATATCCGCCCGCACGCTCACCCAACCAAGCTCCGGGTCCTGAATCCCTGCCTCGGCTCGCTGTGCCCCGGTGTGAATCCAGGCCGGTTTGCTCGCTGTGCTCTCCGCGTCGATCGCTGCAAAGGTTTCCTTCAGGCCGGTTGCTCCGCTGTTGCTCTCTCCCGCGCTATGGTCCGTTGCGCTCGAAACTCCCTGCGCAGAAGGGTCGCGCACCGTCGCGGCCGCATCCGCACCCGCGGCCGAGGCCAGTTGTCCATGTGCTTCAATTCCCTGTTGCGTGAGACCGTACTTGCCGGATTCGCGCATCGCTCGTACGGTCGCGGGCTCTGAGCCTCGGTTCCTGACGACAACGGTTGACTTGGTTGCAATGAGATCGACGGACGCGGGCAAAAGGGTTGCGTTCCCGGCCTGCCCGTCAAGTGCATCCGAGCCTCCGCTCCCCATCGAGGCGCCACTGGCACCAGTCGACTGGCTTTGGATTGCCTCCGGAACCTGGCTTGGGCCCTGACCCGCGGTCTGGCTCCCCGCCATCGCACCCACTGGCGGCGCAGTCTGGGTGGGGGCACTCTCAACCGGCAGCGCGAACCCGCCCATGGTCGAGATTGCCTTGCCCCCGACCGTCACGCTGGAAGCACTGTTCGAGGCGACGTTGCCGTTGAGCCCCGCATCCGGCGCAGTCTGCCCGCGCCCATCCGCGCTCCCGGCCAACGACGTGGTCGCCGCGGATCGCGCCGCTTGGGAATGGCTGTTGCTGGACAGGGCCGAATGACCAACCGATGGAGTGCTGGCTTCTGAAGCAGCCTCCGTTGCCGCGTCCGGGCTCGCGACTTCCCCGTGCTCCGAGCTTTGACTGCGCTCCTGGCTTGCGCTCCGCTCCATTGCCTGACTTGCAGTCGCCCAGGTCATTGACGTTCCCGTCTGGGAAAGCCGATCTCCGGCTGACAGTACTTCTTTAGCGTCGAGAATTCCATCGGAATGGACAGCCAGGCTGGAAGAGCCCGACCAAGAAGCGGTGGAAAGCCCGGAAGGAAGAGAGGCCGCGGAAGAGGCGGTCTGCTCCGCGATCGTGGAGGAAAGCGGGTTGGCAGTTACGGGAACTGGCGCAACCACCGCGGCAACTTCCAAAGAACCCTGAGCTGCCACAGGTATAGCCGGGGCCGCGCTGAGGTCCGACAGCGCGTTTTTGCCGGAGTGGGCAGTACGCGTGGCGCCGGTTGCGTCCGTAGCGCCGCCGGAAATCGACGTTTTGGATTCAGTCCTCGCCGCTGCCCGCCGTGTCTCCGCAGGCGCCGGCTGACCAGCAAGGACTTGCGCCCCGACACTGCTCGTTGCAGCTTCTCCAACGTTCCTTCCCAATTCAGCGCTCATGGACACTTGCAGACTTGTGGCCAGAGCGGGGGTGGTTGACGCTCCTGCATCGGCTGCAGCCAAGGACGCCGCGGCCGCTTGAAGTTTGCTCTCCGTCTCCACTGGCTCGGTTGCGCCTGTGCTGAGCGATGCCAGCAGGGACTGCCAACTGGAGCTGAAGCTTCCTGGCCCTGACGCCGACGAGGCGAGCTCGTTTGCGGCAGTTGCGCCGCACCGGCTTGCACCCGCCGCCAGTGCGACCGTGGAATTTGCGCCTGTCCCCGCGCTCGCCCCCACCCTGCATTCCATGGCTGCCGCAACTGTCATGCGAGGGGTAAAAGCAGATGGCGTGCCAAGGAAGGGTGGGAGTGGGTTAGAGGCTTGTCAGAATGGGGACCGGAAATCCCGATTCAGGAAGCCAAGGTGCCCATTGTGTGGATTTTCTCTCAAGTTTCGGCGTGCGCATCGACAAATCTGTTCAGGAGCGTGGGCTTGCCGCCGCCGTCTCGACCGATGCAGCTTCAGAGGCCTCTTCCCGCTGCAACCGGGAACGGTACCATTCGTCGAGCGCCTGCTGCCCGCGCCTTCCCGCTTTCGCAGCATCCAGAGCCTCGATCTCACCCACCAACGTCTCAGCCTGTCGCCGTTCCACCCTCTTGGCCAGAAACGCCTCTCGCCCCGTCACCACCTGCTCCTCCAAGGCCTCGACCTGGGGCGCAAGCGCCATGGCCTGGCGGCGGGCGGCGCGTCCCTCTTCGAGGCCGGCAATCCGGTCCAGCAACTGGTCGGTCCGCGCGCTGGTCTCCACCAGTCTCCGCCCACGGCGGTCTCTCGCCCCGGTCTCTGCCAGTGCCTGCTTGAGCCGGTTCATCTCGCCCAGTGCGGACTCGAGCGCCGCCCGGCTCTGTTCCTCTTCCAAGCCGCGTATCTCGAGCAGACGGCGCAGTGCATGCGAAACAGTCATCGCTCACACCTCCGCGGCCAGGGCGGCAAGCCCTTTCCTGCAGTCGGCAAAGTGAACCTGCTCGTGTGCCTCCTGGGTCAGGAAAGCGCGCATCGCTCCCCGGGCGCGCAGGGCTCGATCCAGATCCGGATCCGAGCCCGGCTTGTAGGCGCCGATGCGGACCAAGTCCTCGGAGCGGGCGTACACGGCCATCAGCCGGCGCAGCAACGCGGCGTGTTCGCGGTGCTCGGGCTCCGTGACAGCCGGCATCAGCCTGCTGATCGAGTCCAGCACCTCGATGGGAGGGTACCAGCCCTCGGCCGCCAATGCGCGGGAGAGCACCACGTGGCCGTCGAGCAGCGAGCGCACCGCATCCACCAGCGGATCCTGTTGATCGTCGCCTTCCATCAGCACCGTATAGAACGCCGTGATCGAGCCGGTACGAAACTGCCCGGTTCTTTCCACCAGCCGGGCCAGCCGCGTAAAAACCGAGGGCGTGTATCCCTTGGCGGTGGGCGGTTCGCCCGCCGCCAGCCCGATCTCCCGCGCGGCCATGGCGAAGCGCGTCAGCGAGTCCAGCACCAGCAGCACATGCTTGCCCTGGGCGGCAAAGAACTCGGCGATGGTGGTAGCTGCCAGAGCCGCCCGCATGCGCAGCAACGGTGACTGGTCGGAGGTCGAGACCACCACCACCGAACGCGCCAGGCCCTCGCCGAGCGAATCGCGGAGAAATTCGGCCACCTCGCGGCCGCGCTCTCCCACCAGTCCTACCACCGTCACATCAGCCTCAGTGTTGCGCGTCATCATGCCGATCAACGTGCTCTTGCCCACTCCCGAACCGCCGAAGATCCCCACCCGCTGGCCCCGACCCACGGTCAAGAGCGCATCCAGGGCACGTATTCCGGTTCCGAGCGGCGTGCGGATGGGGACCCGGTCGAGAGGAAGCCGCACCACTCCCTCGAGAGGCAGCGCCTGTGATACCGCCGGCGGCCGGCCGTCGTCGATCGGACCGCCCAGCGCATTCAACACCCTGCCCATCAGCGCCGGGCCGACCTCGATTTCAGGATGCACGCCCAGGGCGCACACCGGGTCCCCAAAGCGGATTCCTTCGCTGCTCTCCACCGGCATCGACAGCACGTTGGAACCGCGAAAGCCGATCACTTCCGCCAGGTGCGCGTGTCCGGTCTGGTCCCGAATCTCGCAACACTCGCCTACCGATGCCAGCGGTCCTGCCGACTCAATCGTCTGGCCCACCGACTCCAGCACCTGGCCACGCCAGCGCCAGGGTTGGAGCCGCTCCAGCCGGGAAAAGTAGCGCGTCAACAGCGGGGTCATGCGCACTTCTCCCGGTCCGCCTTATGGTCGCTCTGCGCGGCCTGGAGGGGATTTCTGCGGCTGCCCGCGCGGTCAAAGAAGCCACGCTCGATCTCTCCCAACTGCGCGCGAATGCCCAAATCCACGGAGCCCATTTCAGTCTCGATTGCGCACTCGCCCACCCGCATTCCTTCGCCGGCCACCACCGTGGGTTTCAGGGCCAGATTGGGCAAAAGGGCCATGGCCTCGGTCCAAAGTTCCAACTCTTCTTGGGGGACGCGCAACCGCACCTGGGCCGATCCGGCCAGTTGGCCCAGCGCTACTCGCACGGCTCCGGTCAAGAGCAGCGGGTCCATCTGCGATTCGCGGCGCAGAATGCGAGCTGCGACCGCCAGCGCCAACTCGACGACCTCGTGCTCCACGGCTTGGAGATAGCGATCGCGTTCCTGGGCAAAGCTCTCCATCAACGCCCGTACCTGTTGCGTTCTCCTGTTTTCCGCAGCCGCCTGGGCTGTGGACTGGGCCGCGCGCTCCGCCTGTTGTCCCTCCTGCCGCCCCCGTTCGCAGCCCGCCTCGAAGGCCTTGCGCGTCTCCTCGTTCAAACGCTGATCGAACTCTGCGCGCACCTTGGCTTCAGCGCGCGTACTGGGAGAATCCTGAACCGCAACATCTGACGCAGGCTTCTGAGCGCCCGTCCAGCCATCCCAATCCGCCGACGGAGGCGCGCCAGGATCGGCCGGATACTCGAAGATCTCGATGCATCCGCCCGCCCCGCTTCCCGTTGTCCATTCCGCCTGCTGCAAGCATTCCCTCCTAAGTGGACAGTGGCCAGCGGTCAAAGGCGGGCTGCCCGGCTGTCCACTGACGACTGCTCACTGTCTACTGTTACGCCAGCATCTCGTCGCCGGTCTCCAGCTTGAGCACCACCTTGCCCTCCGCCTCCAGCCGCCGGGCCAGGTTCAGAATCTCCTGCTGTGCCTGCGCCACCTCGCGCGCGCGCACCGGGCCCAGCACTTCCATGTCTTCCTTCAGCATCTCGACGGCCCGCGAGCTCATCGCCTTGAAGATCTGCGCCCGCAGTTCATCGGGCGCGCCGCGCAGGGCCAGCGCAAGTTGCCGCTTGTCCACTCCGGAGACGATCTCGCGAATCGTGGCCGGAGGCACCGTCACCAGGTCCTCAAAGGTGAACATCAGATTGCGAATATTCAGCGCCAGCTCCGGCTGCCCCTCTTCAATGGTCTCGATGATTTTTTTGGACTCTTCGGCATTCAGCCGGTTCAGTAGATCAGCCACCGCCTTGAAGCCGGAATAGCTCTTGCGCCCCGTGTCGCCCACGCTCTCCAGCCGCCGGTGCAGGATATGCGCTACCTTCTGCGCCATCTCCGGAGAAAACTGGCGCATCTCGGCCAGCCGCTGGATGGAGAGGACCTTGCGTTCTTCGCTCAAGTTGTCCAACACCTGCGAAGCCCGCTTGGGGTCCAGATGGGCCAGCACCAGCGCGATGGTCTGCGGATGCTCCGAGTCGAGCAGTTTGCCCAGTTGCTGGGGATCGGTGCGCTGCAGCTTGGCCAGATTCCCCTGGGAGGCTTCCTGGGAGCGGCGCACCAGCGACAGCAGGTCTTCGGCCCGCTCCTTGCCGAAGGTCTCCACCAGCAACCGGCTGGCGTAGTCCAGGCCCCCGTGGACCATGTAGTTCTGAGTTTCCAGAAGCTGCCAGAACTCCTCCAGAACCTCGGCGGAGAGGTTCGGCGTAATGCCGCGCAGATCGGCCAGCTCCTCGGTGAGCCGCTGTACGTCCGCCTCGGGCAAGGCGCGCAGTATCTCCTTGGCCAAATCCTCGCCCACGGCCACCAGCAGCACCGCGGCCTTGCGCACCCCGGTCAGGCTTGCCGACAGGCGGCGCGGTGCTGCTCCGTTTTCGCTTCCCTGCTCGGCCAAGTCCCGGTTCCTTTCCCTTTCTGCGCGCTTCCTTTACGGCCTGTCGCTCCCCACGCTATCTCCACGTTTCTCCGTCCGCCTACTCGGAGTGAATCCAGCTCTGCAGAAGCCGCGAGCTCTGCGCTGGCTCCTGCTTCAGATGGCCCGTCACCTGTTCGTAGATCTCCTGCGCCCTGACCCGCTCCGGATCGGGTGCGGCGGGCTCGAGTGGAGGCAGAGCCGGCTGTTCCGGGGCTCCCGCCTGGCCCGGCAGGGCCTTGCCCACCCCCGCGCCCGCCTCCTTCCGGACGGGCGAGGAGCGTGCACGGCGCAGGGCCGGGCGTACCCCGAAGGCCACGACGACCAACAGGCCTGCCAGCAGCGCCGCATACTTGACCACCACCGGCGAATTTTCCGCCATGCTCAACCACTGTCCCACCCGGTTGACCGGAGGCTGCGTACGGTTTTCTTCAAAGGCCAGGTCTTGGACCGTCAACAGGTCGCCGCGGGTGGAGTCAAAGCCCACCGCGGCCTGCGCCAGAGCGGTCAGGTTGTGCAGTTCGTCGGCGGAACGAGGCTGCCACTGTGCCGCACGGTCCCGCGTGGCCAGCTGCAAGAGACGGTCGTTGACCACGATGGCGGCCGTCATCCGCCGCACCTTGCCAGGATTCTCGACTACATGGCGCACGGTCTTCGAGGCTCCGTAGGTTCCGGACTCGCTCTTGGCCGTCTCGGGCGCAGTGCTCTGCTGGGGGTAGACCGGCAGCGCATGGGTGTTGGGCGCGTTCGAGGCCGTACCGGGAATTCCAACGGCCACCGGCTGACTCGCGGTGGACTGTTCGGTGCGCTGCATCGAGAGGGTCACCGTCTGGTCCGGGTCGTAGCTTTCTTCGGTTTCCTCGGTGGCTGCCGCGTCATAATCCAGCGTCACCGAGGCGCGCACGTTGCCGGCCCCGGTCACCGGCTCCAGGGTCGCCACCAGCTTCTGTTCCAGAGCCTCTTCCGCACTCAAGCGCATGGCGTCGGCAGTCTTCGGTCCCAGCGGCAGATGGCCGGCCGCATCCACCAGGACCACGCGGTCCGGCGTAAGCCCGTCAACGGCCGAGGCCACCAGGTTGCGAATCGCTTCCGGCTCCCCGTCGGCCAGCGCGCGATGGCGCAGCTTGAGCACCACGGAGGCCTTCGCCGGCCGCTCCTGCTCGCGGAAGAGCGAATCGTGGGGCAGCACCAAATGCACCCGCGCCGACTCGATGTCCGACAGCGTACCCACTGTGTGTTCGAGCTCCCCCTCGAGAGCCCGCTGATAATTGACCTGCTCGTCGAATTCCGAGCCCACCCAGTTGGGCTTGTCGAAGAGCTCAAAGCCCAACCGTCCGCTCTTGACGCCTCCCTTGGCTGCGGTGGCCAGCCGCGCCTTGTCCAGTTGCGCGGCCGGAACCCGGATGCCGGTGCCGTTGGTCGTTGGCTCAAAGGGAATCTGCGCAGCCGTCAGGATCTGCGCGGTCTGGCGGGCGTCCTCCGGGTCAAGATCCGCGTAGAGAGTGCGCCAGTCGGTGCGCAGGGCATACCAGAGCAGTCCGGCTGCCAAGGCCACCAGAAGAGCCGCGGCCACCAGCGACCAGCTTCGCTCGGCGGGCTGCATCGCTGCCCAGCGGACCCGTCCGCGCCCCCACAGCCCGGCCAGCCGGTCGGTCACCCGGGGCTGCCCGTGCGTCGCCGGCGGACTCTTCTGTATCTGCGTTGCCGTGGCCATGATCTCCGCTTCCCACTGCTCTTAAAACTGCATGCTCATGACTTGCTGATAGGCCTGGACCGCCTTGTTGCGCACCGCCAGCGCCAGCTCGAAGGCCATGCTCGCCTTCTCGGTCGCAATCATCGCCTGGTGCACGTCCACCCCGGAACCAGTCATCAAGCCGGAGACCGCGCCGTGCGCCTGGCTTTCGAGTTGATTGACCTGGCCGATCGAGTCCGTGAGCAGATCGCCAAACGGCGTGGAGCCGGAAGCTGTCTCCTCGGCGGTATTTTTCCCGGCCAAAGTCGCTGTCCCGGCCCCTCCGGAAGTTGCCGGCAACGCCAGAGCCGTGGTGGCCAAGGAACCGATTGCACTTTGCATCGCCTCTCCCTATTGCTTTTGCGGGAATTTCCGCCCGCGGTCAGGACTTCGCAATTTCCAGTGCCGACGCGATCATGCCCTTTTCCGCCTGCACCGCGGAGCTGTTCAAGCCATATGCACGTGTCGCCCCCATCAGGTCCACCATCTCTGTGAGGGGATTAATGTCGGGATAGGCGACGTACCCGTCCTCTCCCGCATCGGGATGGCCGGGATCGTAGCGTTTCAGCGGAGGCGCAGGGTCTTCGACTACTCCCGCGATATGCACTCCCGGCGCCACGGCGCCAGCGCCGACTGCGTTCAGCGCGGACAGGGTTCCGGAGGCCGGCAAGCCGATGCCTGCGCTGCCCGCGGCAGACGTCAACGAAGTAGCGAACTCCGGATCGCCCGCATTCGCCGCAAAGATCACGTGCTGGCGATGGTACGGGCCGCCCGTGGCCGTGCGCGTGGTCTCTGCGTTGGCCATATTGGCCGCCACCACCTCGGCGCGCATCCGTTCGGCCTGCATGGCGCTGCCCGAGGTTTCCATCATGGCAAAGAGATTCATCCCGCCCCTCCCTTTTCACCGGCCGGCCGGCTTCTATTTGCCGTCGACGTGAATCGCATCCATCACCCGCTGGTATTCCTGGCGCAGCAGGGCCACGCCGGCCTTGAACTTCAGTTGCGCCTCGGCCAGGTTCAATCCCTCGCGGTCCATGGAGACGTTGTTGCCGTCGGGCCGCGCGATCAGCCCGTCGACCGCCTTGAGCCGCACCGGACGGGCCGCTTTCCCCCGGTCCACGCCGTCCATCGCCTCCCGCATCTCGGCTTCGAAATCCATTCCCAGCGCGCGGTAGCCGGGCGTGTCCACATTGGCCATGTTGGCCGCCGTCAGTTTGGCCGCGCTGGTGGCCAGATCCAGATAGCGCGCAATCTGATCGCTGAGCCGGGTTTCAACCTGCATTTCCATGGGCGACTCCCTCCGTTCAATTCACCACCAATCCGAAGTCGATCTCCTGCGCCGTCAGCACAGGCTCATCTCCGGCCAGAATGGCGCCTCGTTCCAGCACATGTTCGAGTTCGCGCACGTTGCCCGGCCAGTCGTGGGCGGCCAGCTTGGCCATGGCGTCCGGAGCCACGCGCTTGACCGGAGCCTCCCGGCCCATTTTCTGCAGGAAATGCTCCACCAGCAGCGACAGGTCCTCAGCGTGCGCGGCCAGCGACGGAGTGCGAATCAGAAAGACGGCCAGCCGGTAGTAGAGATCGGCGCGAAACGTTCCGGTCTGGGTGTGTTGCGCCAACGGCCGGTGGGTGGCGGCCACGATACGCACGTTCACTTTCACCGTCTCGTTGTCTCCCACCCGCTGCAATTCGCCGCTCTCCACAAAGCGGAGCAGCTTGGATTGCAGAGCCAGCGGCATCTCGCCGATCTCGTCCAGAAAGAGCGTGCCGCCGTCGGCCGACTCGATGCGCCCGATGCGCCCCTGCACCGCGCCGGTAAAAGCGCCGCGGGTGTGGCCAAAAAGTTCAGCTTCCAGCAGCGCTTCGGGAATGGCCGCGCAGTTGATGGCTACGAAGGGCTTGCGGCTTCTCGTCGAGAGCCGGTGCAGGGCCTCGGCCACCAGTTCCTTGCCCGAACCGGTCGGTCCCTCGATCAGCACCGGCGTCGCGCGCGGCGCCACCAGCCGGATACGGCGGCTGATCTCCAACATGCAGGGAGCGTTTCCAACCAGTTCCGGCAGCCGCTCAACGCCCGAAGGCTCACCCGTGTGAGGAGTTTTCGTCGCGGAAGAGACAGGCATTGAAAATCCGAAAGGAACGGCCACTGGAGCCGGCGGCAGCGCAACAGCGTCCGCTGTGACGCCGCTTCGGCAAGGCACAGGCAAAGGAGATTCGCTGATCGATGAGGGGGGCATAAAAGGGCCGTCCAGTACCGGGGCCGTGTTCCAGATGGCCGTGTCATTGTCCTGCGAGCGCTGCAGCGCATAGAGCAGTTCCTGGCGGTGGGGTCCGCGCGGACTCTCCTCGGTCTCCGTCCCGGAGGCGGTGAGCAAATCCACTTCGGGAAAATGCGTCCGAAAGTCCTTGAGAAACTCGGCCAGGTCCAGATCGGGCAGCCACGAATCGACGATGACGGCTTCAGGCGGGACCGCTTCCGCTTCCGCCCAGGCCTGGGCGCCGCCCTCGGCCTGGCGCACCTGCCAGCGCAGGCCATTCAGAATCTCGGAGAGCCGCTGGCGGAAGCTCGAGTCGGCGCTCGCCACCAGCGCGGTGCGCGGCCGTGTCCGGGCGACGAGAGGAAGAGTGGAAACGGGTACGGACAACATGAGGATTCTCCTGATTTCTTGAAGAGTGTGAATCTTTCGTTCGAGCGCATGTACTCCGGCAGGACCGGAGCGCTAGTGAACTTCAGGAAGCGCGCTTGCCGTCCCAGCATGAAGCGCTGGAAGAGCAAGTACATCTAGGCCGGAGAGCGCCAGTTCGCCCTCTGAGGGCACGACGTACCCTTGCCCGCGCACCGTCCGGATCAGTTGTCCGGGAGGCGGATCCTTCAGCTTGCGGCGCAGATAATTGACATACACATCCACGATGTTGGTCGTCTGTGCCGGCTCCATATTCCAGACCGTGTCCAACAGCTCCACCCGCGAGACGCACTGGCCGCGGCTGAGCATCAGGTGCTCAAGCAGCGCAAATTCCTTATTGGTCAGGACGACTGTTTCTCTGCCGCGCCGGGCGGTGTGCTCCAGCCGGTCGAGTTCCAGGTCGCCGGCGCGCAACAGCAGCCTGACCTCGCGCTTGCGGCGCAACAGAGCCCGGCAGCGCGCCCGCAGCTCGTGCAGGCTAAATGGCTTGAGCATCAGGTCGTCGGCCCCTCGGTCCAGGCAGCGGACCCGCGTGTCCACCTCCTGCCGCGCGGTCAGCACCAGCACCGGAAGCTCGCCATTGAGAGCGCGCACTTCTTCAAGCACCTGCTCTCCGTCCTTGATGGGCAGGTTGAGATCGAGAATGGTCAGGTCGGGCATATCCTGGCGAAACGCTTCTACGGCAGCCGCACCATCGAAAACCACGCGAACCCGGTGTCCGTCGGCCTCCAGTCCACGTGTCAGAAACAACCCCAACGCCTTGTCGTCTTCTGCGATCAATAACCTCATGACAGCCTTTCTCTTCGTGCCTCGTCCGCAACTCTGGGCTTCCGCTTCCCTGCCGCTCTGCTTAGCGCGCGCTAAGGAACGCCACCCCTCTACGTTCCCGCGTGAGGAGAAGGAACTCAAGATTGGAAAGAGAAAAGAATGCGAAGGGATTCCCGGATGGGAATGGAAGCGGAGGGTGTCCCAAAAAGGGTCACGGACTTCCGACCTGCAACGACGAGGTCTTCTGGACGTTTCAACACTGGGGGGGACGCGAACCGCCGAACGGAACCCGGCAGAGGCGTTAACGCAGAACTGCGTTCCTGAGCGCTCTCGAAGCAGCTTTCTGCCGGTACATCTCGGCGTCGGCGCGGTCGATCAGCGCTTTCATCGTTTCCCCCGGCAGATGTTCGGCGAGGCCGAGAGAAGCGTCTACGCGCACCTTGATGGGGTCGCAATTGCCCTGCACCGTATAGTTCCCGCACACCCATTCCTGCAGTCGCTCGGTCTGCGCCTTGGCCTCGGCCAGGCCGCATTGCATCAGCAGGATGAACTCATCCCCGCCCCAGCGCCCAATGATGTCCGCCGAGCGGCTCGCCGACCTGAGCTCGGTGGCAAACTGCTTCAGCAACTCATCTCCGACCAGGTGACCGTGATCGTCGTTGACCTTCTTGAACCCGTCGATATCGAGAATGGCCACGCACAATGCGCTTCGGGCCTGAAGACAATATTTGATCTGGCCCTCCACCCAGGCACGGCTGCGCACGCCGGTGAGCGCATCCAGCGAAGCGATCTTTTCGGCCTCTTCCAGCCTTGCTTGATACGTTGAAACCTGTCCGCGCAATTGCTCCAGAGCCGCCTTGCCTTCCGCGGTCATTTTGTCGATGGACCACTTCAGTTCCGCCGCGCACTCCTTGATCGAGGACCGGATTTCAGCCAGGTCATCGAGGCTGGCGACTTTCTTCAACTGCGCCGTAACGGCGGTGATCTGCTCGGCGCAATGCTGATCGCGCTCGCCCACCGATTCGGCAGCGTGGGCCATCGTCAGCAGGATCTCCTTGACTTCGCCGGTCGTTTTCCGGTTGTGCGCGGCAGTTCGCCGCCCCCAGTCACACAGTTGCTCCCGCACGCCGGTTTTCGTCTCCTCGACAACCTCCAGCGACAGACCGCCCGCCAGCCGTTCGTCGAGCTTTCGCAGGCCCTGTTTCAGCTCTTCTCCCAGAGGCGGACACACCTCCAGGCTGCAGTTTCCCATCTCCGCCAATGCGGAGCGGTAAGCGGCCAAAGTCACCGGCAGTAGCGCCTCTGGATCGGAAACGCAATCCTCTTCGGTGCCTGTCCGCGCCATATCGAGATATCGTTTCAGCGAGATCATCCGCCCTCATGGACGTGCTGCCCGGCGTGAGACGCTGCGCACGGGCAATCCATATTGGCTTATCGGCAACTGCACGATTTATCTTTAACTTGCAGCCATTCAAGCCGGTCCATCTCGCACCACCGCCGAAGAGCCCATCCCCCCAAGCGCAGATTCTGGATCGTCTCACATTTTCGACCAGAGGTTAGTGCACGACCACGCTGACCACGGTATTGTGCACAATGCCGTTGGCCGTCCCGGTGACGAGCACCGTGTACGTGCCAGCAGGCGTGCCGTTCACCGGCGGCGGATTCGATCCTCCCCCGCCCCCACCACCGCCCCCGCAGCTAGCCAGCAAGAACGCACCCAGGACAATTGACTGGCAGAACAGGCTCATCCATCGTCGCCTGCCCACCGGCAGCACCAGCAGGACACAGAAAGCCAATGCCGCTCCACCGCCCAGCCAGCCCCGTTTTTTTCCGGTTCCTTGAGAGAGCTTCGCCGTTGTGCCAGGAATCATGGCGGTCACTGTCAACGTCGCTGAGGCTGCACCGTTCAGCGCCGTCGACGCCGGGCTCAAGCTGCAGGAGAACTGGCTGGAGGAGGGCGTGCAGGTCAGCGAAACCGAGCCATTGAAGTTGTTCACAGACCCCAGACTCAGCCCTATCGTTCCCATGCTGCCCGAAGCAACGGCAATCTGCGGTCCTTGCGGGGCAAGCGTGAAATTGCTTCCTCCCTGAACCACGTTCACCGTGACCACCGCGCTGGTCGAGGGAAGATAATTGCCGTCGCCGGAATAGACCGCCGTAATCTGATTGGCGCCGTTCGCCCACAGGTACTGCGACGGCAGCGAAACTGTCGTGCTCGCACTGGCGCCAGAGGCCGCTGGAATCAACTGGAAAAGCGAAAGCCAATCGGGTACAGCTCCGTTGTCGAAGAAGGTAATGAATCCCGTGGGCGCCGCCGTAGTCCCGGCCGGGCCGCTCACCGTGGCCTTAAGCACCGCGTTCTCTCCCGGGGAGACATCGTTCGGAGTAATCGTCAGCGCAGTCGTCGCAGCCGCCAGGGGCGTCGCAGGTGCGGTGACGCTGAGATCATCGACGACGACTTCGCCGGAAGGTTTCCAGTTCGCATCGCCGCTGTATTGCGCGCAAAGCATGTACCCAAAGCCGTTGCTGCGGGCGGGAACGTTGGGAAAAACCACTTCAACCGATGCGTATTGACTGAAGACACCGCCCGGCGACGTGAGCTTGGCCGTTTGGGAGATTCCAGTGTTATCTGCCGCGCAGCCAACGCCAAGAACGTCGGAATCATCCCAAACCAGCTTCACGGTGACCGTCCCCGTGGGTGCGGCGGTGCCTTGCGGTGCGAGGCCGGTGTTCGAGAAGATCGGTCCGTAGACCGTGCCAACCATGACGCCCACGGCTAAACTGCTGCCTGCGTAAATCGTGCCGCCCCAGCCGGCGCTCGAATCGATGTTGATCCACGGCATTCCCTGGCCCACGTTGAAGCTCTGCGCCGTTACCGAAGAGGGCTGAAAACTCGCGTCGCCTGCGTAGCTCGCACTCGCCGTGTGCGTCCCCACCGAAAGAACGGGACCCGTCCGGGAAGCGATACCGCCTACATTGAGTGGTGCTGCGGTCGTCACACCATCCAACGTAAACGCAACGCTCCCGGTCGCGGCGCCATCTGCCGACCCAGCCGGCGAATTCACGCCCACCGGCTGCGCGCTCAGGATCACCGGCACACCATAGGTCAGGTCGGCTGCCTTGATTCCGTTCTGTCCGGCAATCGCAAACGCAAGCATGGATTTCTCGGGCGTCACAGTGAGAGCCTGCGGCTGCGAAGTGCTGCCGGCAAAGACGCCATCCCCACCGTACCGTGCACTCAGCTGATACGTGCCGCCAGGCAGGTAATTCACGCTGGAGGAGCCCACTCCCTCGCTCAGCGTGAGGGCAGTTTGGCTCTCATTGGAGGGCAAGGTAGAAGTCGTCAGAATGGACACCGCCCCCGTAGGCGTGCCGGTGCCCGAGGAAGGCGCCACGCTCGCCGTCACGGTCACGTTGCTTCCGTGAACAGCAGTGGACGGCGCCACCTGGAGCGTAGTGGATGTTGCAGCAAACGAGATTGTGTTCCAGTTGTTCACCAGTAGCGCCGCATCCACGCTTCCCAGGCCGCTGGCTTGGTCGTATCCTGGCCCCGCGGAGAAGGCTGTCGATTCCCCGGCGTAGGTTCCCAGGCCGTCGACGTTGAGCGTACAGTCCTGATCGCCCTCGACGCACATATCCCAGTTGCCGCCCAGGGTGATGTCGTGAAATGCGGTGGGCTTCTGCTGCGCGAGCGGATAGAGCACGGCGCCGGTCTGTCCCTGGCGGCCATATTTCTGCACCACCAGCGCCATGATGCCGGCCATTGTGGGCGCAGAGGCTGACGTTCCTCCAGTCACATCGAAGCCAAAATTCCCGTTGGCGTCCGGTGTACAGTCTCCCTCCGAACCGCAGATCACCACGCCGGAGTAGTTGGCGCCGTTTGAAGCAAACAGCGCCACATCCGGGATGTCGCGCACACCGTCCGCGGGAACCCCAGGCCCGGTTTGCCAGCCCGGCTTTGGATATCCTCCTGTGCAAGTGCCCGTGGCGCTGACGGTCGAGCAGTTGCTGGCCCCGCCGCCGCCTGCGAAAACCTCATTCCGCTGCATTCCATGCGAGATCGCATCCAGGCCAAAGGGATCGTTCCATACCTGCTCGGTGATCGGAGCCTTCAGCGAGCCCTTCGTCACCGGATCGTTCGCTGCGTTCCAGAATGTGGATGCGCTGGGCGCGCCAGCGGCATAATCCGCGTAATAGAAGTCGGTGCCGCCCACCGCAACGTTCCAGGGCGTGGAGGCGATCCCGCTTACCGCGGGTCCGGCGTACATTCCCTCAAAGAAATACTCTTCGTCAGGTACCTGCCCATAGTCGCCGGCCGACACCAGCACCGTTTGTCCCTGCGCGGCAGCCTGCTCCCAAACCGCATTCCAGAACTGGTTGCCACTGATGCCCAGTTCTTGCTCGCCCGAGCCCCAGCTTACGCTCAGCACATCGGCCTGATTGTCTTCAACAGCGCGCAAAGCCGCCAGTCCCAAAGGATCCTGGTACGGTGAGCCGGCTGAAAGATATAGATCCACCGTCGCTCCCGGCGCAGTCGCTCCAGCCAATTCCACGTCAAGGTACGACTCCTCCTGGCTCGAGTTGCTGCCAGGGTCCCCGCCGTCCAGCAGCACCTGAACTGCGTTGGCCTTCAGGCCGAAGACGCTGCGGTAATCGCCGGCCACGTTCAGGTCGATGTTCGATTCATCGATGATGCCGATGGTTGCGCCGGCTCCGGTCACGTTCGATGCGTAAAGAGGGTTCAGGTCGTACTGCGTGTACAAGTCCGCCGGGACCACTCCATACAGCAGGGGCGTCCAGTTCGCAGGCAGGTTGAACTCGGGCACAAACTGGCGCGCCGCGGCGTCGTAGTGCCCCTTGCCGCCCTCGTGCAACTGCGGCGTGGGGCGAAAGTCGTGCAGGGGCGACAAGCCCGCCACGATTCCCGCAAGCGCTTGCGGAATTCGCACTTCGGTCGCATTGGCATGGTGCACTACGCCGCTCACCAAGTACTGGTGTATCTGCGTATGAAAAGCGGCGTTCACCTGGCCTACGTTGCCTGAGAACTCAACGAACCGCTTCGCCTTTGAAACGGAATTTACACGAAGACCGAAGCCGGAGAGCCAGGTAACCACTGCATCGATATCCGTCTCGGCAGGCCCGAAGCGGTTCCCGATCTCCGCCACCGTCAACCAATGGTGATAACTTGGCGACCCATGCGTGTGCATGTCCCTGAGAAGTTGCTGAAAAGCTGCTTCCCGATCCGGCGGTCGTTTCAGAATCAGCAACAGCCGTTCCGCAGGCGTCGATTCAATCACCGCCCCGCAGTCATAGCGCGCCCGTGCCAGCGGGTTCACCGTGCCCTCGAGGGGTATCAGCCTGGTTTCATCAATCGCTTGCGTAACAAGTGGCCTTGGAACCACTTGTGCAGCAATTGGAAGTGAAAGCAAACTCATGAGGAAGAGGAACAACACTCGTTTGTGCACGGCCGGCCTCTATGCCCCTTCTGATTTTCCTCTCCAGCAGTGCGGCTCCACTCTGCCGCCGACAATTCTCCAGCATGGAGAGCTTCGCGAGCATTATAGCCTCCACCGAGAATTGCGCACGCCGGCTCGTTCCGCAGTAACTCCCCTCTTTACCAACCTGCGCGCTCGCGGTGTGGCTCATGGCAGCTGCCCCGTTTGACCGTCGCAGCGGTCAGCCCGTGCGCAAAAATTGTTGCGGGAAAATCCGCCGCGCAGACCTGCTGATGTGCCCCTCGTGCGCTTCGTCGACAGGGACCGTTACTTCACCCGCTCCATCTGGCACAATAGCTCTAGAAGCCGTTTTTTCAGCAGAAACGCGCCCCTAAAGAAAAAACTGTTGCGGTTCGCCTTTTATTCGCTATAATGCGCCCATGGCTGTCACCCGAAGGCAAAAAGAGATTCTGGATTTCCTCGAGTCCTTTGTTGCGCGCAACGGCTACTCCCCCTCGTTTGAGGAAATTGCGCGCGGCATGGGGCTGAAGAGCCTGGCAACGGTTCACAAGCACATTACCAACCTGGAAAAAAAGGGGCTGCTGGATCGCGTCCACAATCGCAGCCGCTCCATCGACGTGCTTCCTCCCGGAGCCCGTTCCCGCACCAGCGATCGCCTGCCCCTGGCCGGCCGCATCGCCGCCGGAATGCCGGTGGAAACCACCGAAACTCCTGAAACCATTTCCCTCCACGATGTCGTCGGCAATCGCGACGTCTTCGCTCTCGAAGTGCGCGGAGACTCGATGCGCGATGAGCACATCATCAGCGGCGATTATGTGCTGGTGGAGCGCGTCCGCACGGCGCGCCAGGGAGAGATCGTAGTGGCCCTCGTGCACGGCGCCGAAACCACCCTCAAGCGCTTCTATAACGAGGGCAACCTGATACGACTGCAACCGGCCAACGTCGAGATGGAACCCATCTACGTCAAAGCTGCGGAATGCGCCATCCAGGGCCGGGTCCTCGGCGTGCTGCGCAAGTACAGATAGTCAAGGACAGTTGTCCTGAAAGCCACGGCAAGGAGCAGGCTCGCTCTTTGAGACGCCCGTCTCGGAGCAAGGATTCCTAAGCTCCTTGCCCGTGGTTCTCCCCATTGAATCCACTCCTTCTCCCCGGGCACACGGTCCGGTATTTCCCCGTGTGCCAACTGCGTCGCTTCGCGTGAATCCCCGGCCAGAATATACTGGTCTTACGATTCAGCTCTTCGAGGTATTGATCCCCATGGAAGTTAAAGTTTCGCAGCTCGCCGGCGTCAAGTTCAGCGTTCAGGCACGCACTCACACCATCGTTTGCGACCAGCCGGTCGAGAATCACGGCGAAGACTCCGGCATGACGCCCCCCGAACTGATGCTGGCCTCGCTCGGCTCCTGTGCCGCCTACTATGCCGCCGAGTACCTGAAGACACGCGGCCTCTCCGAGAGCGGTGTGGAGGTTTCCGTCACCGCGGAGAAACTGAAGCAGCCGGCCCGCCTGGGCAATTTCGCCATTCAGGTGCAGTGCCCGGTTACGCTTACCGACGAACAGCGCGAAGCCCTCCTGCGCTCGGTCCATCATTGCCTCATTCACAACACGCTCTTGGCCCCGCCCGAAATTCACATCGAACTGGCCATGCCGGCGCCCGTCCAATAGCGCACTGAAATCTCGTGCGCCTGCTTCCCCGCGCCCGCTCCTGACGCCGGGAAGCAGTGTTCTAATAAGCCCATGGCCAGCCTTGAAAACTTCCGTCTCGTCGTCTTCCGGGCAGTGGCGGAGCGGCTCAGTTTTCGCAAGGCCGGCGAAGATCTCTATCTGACGCAACCCGCCGTAAGCCTGCAGATCAAGGCTCTCGAAGAGGACCTGGGCGTTCAGCTCTTCGACCGCACCGGACGCCAGATCGCGCTCACTCCGGCCGGCACACTCCTCCTGAATTTCGCGCAGCAGGTCCATGTTCTTCTCGATCACGCAGAGCGCCAGATCGCCGCGCTCAACGGAGAACACGCCGGCGAACTGGCCCTGGGCGCGTCCACCACCGTCGCCCAATACGTGTTGCCGCGCCTGCTGGCCGAGTTTCGCCGCGAATCCCCACGCGTTCACATCACTCTGATCAGCGGCAACACCGAGCAAATTGTCAGCGCAGTGGAAGAGCAGCGCATCGCACTTGGTCTGATCGAAGGTCCCGCGCACAGCCGCGACGTGGCCACCGAGGCCCTCCTCGAAGATGAGTTGGTTCTCATCGCCTCCACGGCGCACGAGTGGGCGGAGCGCGCCTCCATCGCCTGCTCCGAGATCACTTCGGTGCCTCTGCTGATGCGCGAGCGCGGCTCGGGTACGCGCCAGGTGATCGAGATGGCGCTGGAGCGCCGCGGCATCAAGCCAAACGTCCTGCAAATCGTCATGGAACTCGACTCCACCGAAGCCATCAAGTCCGCGGTGGAAGCAGGCCTGGGGGTCGGTTTCGTTTCGCGTTGGGCCATCGCCCAAGACCTGCGCCTGGGCAGCGCCTTCAAAATCGTCGAAATCGAAGGCTTGCGCATCCGAAGGAACTTCTCGTTAACCTCGGCAAAAGGTCCCGCGCCACAAAGTCTGGTCCAGGAATTCCGCCGGTTTCTCTTCTCGCGCGCGGGCACGAAGAGAGCCCACTGACCACTGTTCACTGACCACTGTTCACTGACCACTGTTCACTGACCACTGTTCACTGACCACTGTTCACTGATTCTCTTCTCGCGCGCGGGCACGAAGAGAGCCTCCGTGCAGCCCCGTCGCGAGCCTTCCTCGACCCATAAGAAACACTAATGGCGTATCAGCACTTCTGCTTGGACTCGCCTCTTCGCATTACGCGAAACTCGAAGTGTGTCCAAGAACATCTTCTTTATCGCACTTATTCTTTGCGCCAGCGGTCTTGTCTCGCCACCCATTGCGCTGGTAGCCGGCATTGCCTATGGCTTCTCCTTCATCCATCCCTACCATCTTGAAGCGAAGAAGCTTTCCAAACTCCTGCTCCAGGTTTCCGTGGTGGGTCTCGGTTTCGGCATGGACCTCGCCCAGGTGATCACCGTCGGCCGCTCGGGATTCATCTATACCGCCATCGGGATTTCATTTGCCATGTTGCTGGGTTGGGGATTGGGTCGCGTTCTCAACGTGGGCCGCAGAATCTCTTTCCTCATCTCCACCGGAACCGCCATCTGCGGCGGCAGCGCCATTGCCGCGGTCGCGCCCATCACCAACGCCAGCGAAGAAGAAATCGCCGTCTCGCTGGGCACGGTCTTCCTGCTCAACTCGGTCGCCCTGCTGCTCTTTCCCGCCATCGGTTCCGCGCTTCACCTGACCCAAACCCAATTCGGCTTGTGGGCAGCCCTGGCCATTCACGACACGAGTTCGGTCGTCGGCGCATCGGCCAAGTACGGCGCTGTCGCTCTTGCCGTCGGCACCACCGTCAAACTGGCCCGCGCCCTCTGGATCGTCCCCATGTCGCTCGGCGCCGCCACCTTCAACAAAAGCAAGGCGCGCATTCACTGGCCCTGGTTCATCCTCTTCTTCTGCCTTGCCGCCGTGGCCAATACCTATCTGCACGTCTTTGCGGGCTACTATCCCACGTTGAAGCACCTGGGAATGATCGGCCTCACCGTCACGCTTTTCCTCATCGGCACCGGCCTCTCCAAAAAGACACTGCAACAGGTCGGCGTTCGTCCTCTCCTGCAGGGAATCCTCCTCTGGGTCGTCGTTGCCACGGCATCGCTGGCGCTGATTTGCACCAACTGGATTCACCTCTAGAGCTTCCCCGGCAAGAAAAAGTCACTCTACGCCTTCAAGAGAACTGCCCTGACCATGCACTCCCTTCGCTCGCACCAAAAAGAAAGGCCCGGCGCATGGGCCGGGCCTTTCCACTTCAACCAATCTCACAGTTTCCAGTTCTGCTTACGCCAGCAGGCGCTTGACCTTCTCGTCAATCACATCCTGGGGCACATAACCGACCACCTGATCGGTCACTTTGCCGTCCTTGAAAAACAGCAGCGCGGGAATCCCGCGGATTCCGAAACGCGAAGGCGTGGCGGCATTCTGATCCACATTCACCTTGGCTACCTTCAATTTGCCTGCATATGTGGCGGCCACTCCATCCACAATCGGCGCAATCGCTTTACAGGGACCACACCAAACCGCCCAGAAATCCACCAGAACCGGCTGCTCGCTGCGCAGCACTTCCTGATCGAACGTAGCATCGCTTACTTCCAGAATTCCCAACCCAGCCATGATCCTCCTTGCGGCATCCGCCTGCTCTTTCAGTGTATCGGCTACTGCGCTTTCATGAGATGCGCTGGGGGTGTGGAAAGTCGCATTTCGCCCCTTCCTGGTCAACGGGGAATAGCCCTGTAATGACCTGCAAGACGGCTTGGATTGTTCGTAAGGCGCTGCATTTAAAAGATCAGTCCAGCAAGAGCACCAAACAGAAGCGCCCGGATCCTGAGAAGGATCACGGGCGCTAGAGCAGCCCTCCCCCAGAACTGCCCACGCACGAAATCTAGGTGTTCTGCCGGCGAATAGCAAGCAATCTTCGGTAATCGCTTTCGCAATCACTAAAGATTGATTGCAAAGAAGTTACGTTCCCTTAGGAGATGTTGCCTTAATGGTAATCAGTAACCTCGCCCGATGACTCGCCTGAGCGGGAAACGGCATTTCTTCGCGGTTTCAGCTTCGGCGGGCCTCAAACAAGGTGCCTGCGCCTCCGGACTCGAATCGGCAGATTTTCAGCTCCGCCTCCATCCCTTGACCGAGCGCGACTTGAAGGACAGCCATTGCGCCCGGCAGGCTTTCTTCATCCTGGACGACCACGAAGACCGACGGCCCGGCCCCGCTCAGCGCGGCCCCCAGAATCCCGCTCTGTCCCGCCAGTGGCAGAAGAATCGGCAGCAGCGGACAAATCGGTGCGCGATAGGGCTGGTGAATGCGATCCTGCATGGCGATGCGCAGCAGATCGCCTCGTCCCTGGGCAAAGGCTAGCCCCAACAGCGCCACGGACTGGATGTTCTTGACCGCGTCTGCACGGGAGTAATGATCGGGCAGTATCGCCCGCGCCTTGCTGGTCGCCAGAGGCTCCGAAGGAAGCACTACGATGGCCCGCCACGCCGCTGGAGCCACCACGCGGGCCACGTGCACCTGCCTTCCCTCGCACGCCGCGACCACAAACCCGCCCAGCCAGCAGGCTGCTGCATTGTCCGGATGGCCCTCCAGAGCAGAGGCCTCCTCAAGGATGCGCTCGGAGCTCCAATCCAGCTCTCCAAAATGTACTGCCAGCGCGATCGCCGCCAGCCGCCCCGCGGCCGACGAACCGCAGCCCATTCCCAGCGGAAGGTCGTTCTTCATCCGTATCGCCAAGGGAACCACAGGCCTGCCATTGGCAGCCAGCAGCCGCTTGTAAATCTCCAGGATGAGGTTGTCCTCGAGCCGCGCGCAGCGTTCCTGGTTACGTCCCGTTGCGGCAATCGAGAACTCGGCGGCTGGCGTGGCTTCAATCTCGAGATAAAAGTCCAGCGCTACGGCCGCCGAGTCGAAGCCCGGGCCGAGGTTGGCGGAGGTAGCCGGCAGACGCAGCTGTATGCTCCCTGGGACGCTCATCCTTCTCTTGCCTTCAGGGTCGCCAGCACCGCAGCCGGCGTGGCCTCTACGGCCTGCGCATTGCGCTGCAATCGGGCAATCTCCGCTTCGTACCCCGCCGCCTCGTCTTTGTCCAGCAGCGTTCCGCGATGGAAGTCGATGGTATAGTCGGCGTCCTTCAGCGTGTGCCCGGTCAACACCAGCACCACTGTCTCTGTGGACGCGACCTTTCCCTCGGCTCGGAGCTTCTTCAGTCCTGCCAGCGTGACGGCAGAGGCCGGCTCGCAGCCCAGGCCCTCGGCGCCCAGTTCCGCCTTGGCAATGGCGATTTCGGCTTCGCTCACATCCAGGCACCAGCCGCCCGTATCCTGAATCACGCGTACCGCTTTGCGCCAGGAAGCCGGGTTGCCAATGCGAATCGCAGTGGCCCGGGTATGCGCCTGTACCGGCTCCAGCGACGCTCCCTGACTCTCATTGAAGCTCCGCACCAGGGGATTCGCGCCCGCGGCCTGAATCACCGAAATGCGCGGCATCCTGGCCACCAAACCCAGTTCATATAGTTCGCGAAATCCCTTGCCCAGCGCCGAGCTGTTCCCCAGGTTGCCGCCGGGAACGATCAGGTGGTCCGGCACGGTCCAGTTGAAGGCTTCCGCAATCTCGAACGCCGGTGTCTTTTGCCCTTCCAGCCGGTACGGGTTCACTGAGTTCAACAGGTAGATCGGCGCTTCCTTCACGATTTGTGTCAGCAGCCGAAGGCAACCATCAAAATCGGTCTTCAACTGGCAAGTTACTGCGCCGTAGTCCATCGCCTGCGCCAGCTTGCCCCAGGCGATCTTGCCCTCGGGAATCAGCACCAGGCTGCGCAATCCCGCGCGCGCCGCATAAGCCGCCATGGCAGCCGACGTATTGCCGGTGGAAGCGCAAGCCACCCACTCGAAGCCGCGTTCCTTGGCCACGCTCAAGGCCGAAGTCATTCCCGTGTCTTTGAACGAGCCGGTAGGGTTCATCCCCTGGTGCTTGGCAAACAACTGGTCGATGCCCAGGGCCTTTGCGGCCTTGTGCAACGCATAGAGCGGCGTATTGCCCTCGCGCAGCGTCACCACATTGCCAAAACTGCTCAGTATCGGCAGCAACTCCCGGAAGCGCCAGACGCCCGAGCGGTCCAGCGGCTCATAAGTACACCGCCGCTCCCGCCAAAGCCACTTCAACGCTCCAGGATTCGGCCGGTCATGGCCCTGGCGTTCCCCCCAGCCGGGGTATTCGACCTCAAACAGCTCACCGCACAGAACGCAGCGGAAGTCGGGTTGCGCCTCCGCGCCGGAGATCCGCGTCCCACATCCAATACAACGCAGCTGGTGCAAATTGTCGTTCATAGCTGGTGTTAGCCTACCAGCGTGCGGCGATTTTTGCCTCATCGAGGATTCCGTCATGCCCTCCCGAATGCTGCTTTCGTTCCTCGTTCTCCTCGCTCTCGCGCCCTGCAGCGCGCAAACGCCGCTGCGCGTGGCCGCGGCTGCCGATCTCGAGCCGGTGCTCCCTCCCCTCCTCGAACAATTCCGTCAATCCACTGGAATTCGCGTGGAAGCCACCTTCCAGGCTTCGGCCGTACTGGCCACTCAGATCCAGAATGGAGCCCCCTTCGATCTCTTTCTCTCTGCGGACCTGAGTTATCCCAAGCGGCTCATCGATGCTGGTCTGGCCGATGCAGCGGGAACAGCCGACTCCACCACCCCCATCGTCTATGCCCGGGGTACTCTAGTCTTGTGGACGCGCAAGGACTCCCCGCTCTCGCCGCCCTCGCTCGATCTGCTTCGCAACCCTGGCCTCAAGCGTCTCGCCATCGCCAATCCTGATCGCGCTCCGTACGGCCGCGCCGCTGTGGCCGCACTCACCAGCCTCAAGCTCTACGACGCCCTCAAGCCGCGCCTCGTTACCGCGGAAAACATCGCCCAGACCGCGCAGTTTGTCGACTCCGGCAACGCCGACGCGGGGCTCATCTCGCTAACTTCGGCACTCACTCCGCGCTTGTCGTCGAGCGGTTCTTACTTTGTGATTCCGCACTCTCTCTATCCGTCCATCGAGCAGGGAGCGGTTCTGGTCAGCAAGACCACTCAGCGCGCCACTGCGCACAGGTTGCTCGACTTCCTGCTCTCTGCGCCGGTCCAGGCCCAGCTTGCCAAAAGTGGCCTTACCCCGGTCCACTAGAACCCATGGATTGGCAAGCGTTCGCCCTCACCCTCAAGCTGGCCACGGCCACCACGGCCATTCTGCTCGCCATCTCCATCCCGCTGGCGGCCCTGCTCGTCCTCGGCCGCGCACGCTGGCTGGCGGCGCTTGAGGCGCTTGCCGCTCTTCCCCTGGTCCTGCCGCCCACCGTGCTGGGTTTCTTTCTGCTGGTTCTTCTGGGACCTCGCACCGTCCTGGGCCGCGGCATCATCGCCCTTCTCGGTCACCCTCTGGCTTTCTCTTTTTCTGGTCTGGTTGTCGGATCGGTCATTTACAGCCTCCCCTTTGCCGTTCAGCCCCTGGTCGCCGGATTTGCCGCGGTCGATTCGACTCTGGTCGACGCGGCCCGCCTGCTCGGTGCTAGCCCTGTCCGTCTCGTTTTCAGCTTGCTGGTCCCTCTGGCCCGGCGCTCCCTGGTAGCTGCCGCGGTGCTCAGTTTTCTCCACACCGTAGGCGAGTTCGGCGTGGTCCTCATGTTGGGCGGCGACATCCCCGGCGCCACCCGCACCCTTTCCATCGTCCTCTACAACCAGGTGGAGAGTTTTGACTACGCCGCGGCCAACCGCACCGCCGCCATCCTTCTGAGCCTGAGCGTTGTGGCCCTCGCAGCCATCTACACCGGCGGCCGCTCCCGCGGAGGCCGTCATGCTTGAACTCTCGCTCGATGCCCACCGCGGCAGCTTCCACCTTCAGATCGAATGCCGCTTCGCCACCGCGTGGACGGTCGTCTTTGGCCCCAGCGGCGCGGGCAAAAGCACCCTTTTGCGCCTGCTAGCCGGACTTGACCGCCCGCAACGCAGCCGCATTGCCCTCGACGGCACTCTGCTCACCGACTCCGTCCACAGCCTTGCGCTCCCCCCCGGCCGCAGGCAGACAGCCCTGGTGGCGCAGCAGCCCGCACTCTTCCCTCACCTCAGCGTGACCGCAAATGTAGCCTACGGGCTCAACCGCCTTGACCGTGCCAGCCGTGCAACTCGCGTCGAAGAAATGCTCGATCTGGTGGGTGCCGCCGACTTGGTCCACCGCCGCACGCAACACCTCTCCGGCGGCGAATCGCAGCGCGTAGCCCTGGCCCGTGCGTTGGCTCCCCTGCCCCGTCTCCTGCTTCTGGACGAGCCCTTCTCCGCCCTGCACGGCGCCGCCAGCGATGCCCTTCTCGCCCGCCTGCAACCCTGGCTCGAAGCGCACCAGGTCCAGACTGTCCTTGCCACCCACGACGCCACCGACGCCCTGGCCCTCGGCGCCGAAGTGGCTCTTCTTCGCGATGGCCGTCTCGTGGCGCAGGGCGGAGCCGCTGAAGTATTGACCGCCGAACGCAAACGCCTGCTGGCGCGTCTCGCCACAACTTAATCCGCTGCAATCACCACCAGGGTCGCGTCGTCCTGAAATTGCGCTCCGCAAAAGCTCGTGACTTCAGCCAGCAGCCGGCTGTTCAATTCGCTCGCGGATAGCGTCCTGTTGCCCTGTGCAAAGGCCGCAATCCTCGTCTCTTCGAATTCCTGTCCGCTCGCATCCGAGGCCTCGGTGATGCCGTCCGTGAAGAGCAGCAATCGGTCCCCCGTCTTCATCTCGATCGTCGCGTCCTCGTAGCGCCAATCCGGAAAGACGCCCAGCACCGCACCGCCCTGCTCCAGGCTCCGCGAGGCGCCTGCGGAGACCAGAATCGGGTAGAGATGCCCGGCGTTGCAGTACTGAAAGGTATGCGCATCCCCGTCCAGTACGCCATAAAGAAAGGTCACGAACTTGCCCGTGGCGATGTTTTCGTGCAGCAGCCGGTTGACCTTGGCGCACACCGCGGCCGGGCTTTCCGTGTCTCTCGCAAAGGCCCGCACCGCAGCCTGCACATTGGCCATCAGCAGCGCCGCCGATACGCCTTTACCTACCACGTCGGCAATGCAAATGCCCAGCCTGTGGTCGCTGAGCCGCAGCACATCGTAGTAGTCCCCGCTCACCGTGCTCGCCGGCTGCCAAGCTCCTGCCACATGGAACCCTGCAAGCTGCGGAATTTCCCTTGGCAGCAGCGACTGTTGGATCTCCCGCGCGCGTTCAATCTCCTGCTCCTGCATCTCAATCCGTGCCGTGCCGCGCTCCACCGATTGTTGAAGCTCGACATTCCTTCTCTCCAGTCGCTCCTTTGTGTCGCGATAGAGATACGTCAGGACGCCGAAGACAAAAGTGACCAGAAACGGAAGCTTCCATCCTGTCCGAAGCAGATGCGAGAGCGTTTGCGGAGTGGGCGGAGCCAGAGCCCAGACGAACACCGAAGAAATCAGATAAACCACCGGCAGCAGGAACAGCAGTACAACAAGAAAAAGCAGCCAGTTATAGGGAAATCGCCGCTCCGCGTAGAGGCGGTGCAGTCTCTCTGTGGGAGGCGTAATGAGATTTCCAATCGAGAGAGAGTACACCAGGATGGTCAGCGGGTTGATCCGCTGGCCATTGGCCCAGAAGATCGCCCCGACCACCGCCGAAAGGGCAAAGTAGAGGATTTGCCTCTTGAAGAAGACAGCTACGGCCACGTCTCACCGCTCTCGAAAGCTTCGCTTGAAATACCGGAGCATTCTACAACCGGGCGACAAAGCCTGCACCGTGGTCAAGCTACCCTATCACTTGAACCCCACCATCACCGGTTCCATCTCCAGCCGTATCCCGAAGCGCCCCTCGACAGCCGCCGTAATCTCTCCTGCCAGAGCGAGAATCTCCTTCGCCGTTGCTCCGCCGCGATTGGTCAGCGCCAGCGTGTGCCTTGATGACACCGCCGCAGCCCCCAATGCATAGCCCTTTTGAAAACCGGACTGCTCAATCAGCCACGCGGCCGGCACCTTCACCCTGCCGGCGTTCTCCGCACCCGTCCCGGCCGGAAAGCGTGGTGGTTCTTTCTCGCCGGCCGCCGCAATCCGCTTTACCTCTTCCTCGCCAACCACAGGATTCTTGAAGAAGCTTCCTGCGCTGCGGCAGTCCGGGTCGCCCTCCACCATCAGCATTCCCTTCGCCTGGCGCACCCGGCGCACCACGGCCGTTACTTCAGACAGCTTGGGCTTTCCCTGCGCGGCTCCACGCTCGGCAAAGGCGCGCTGCAGGTCCGCGTAGCGCACCGTCGGCTCGCCATTGGGGGTGAGCCGGTAGTCCACGCGGGTCACAATGTAGCGCCCGCGATCGGCTGAATTGAATCGGCTTTGCCGGTACGCAAATCCACATTCGGCCGCAGCAAATTCCACAAATGCATGCTCCTCCAGGTCAAAAGCCCGCACCCTCTCGATGGCTGAAGCCACCTCTTGCCCGTACGCGCCCACATTCTGCACCGGCGTTCCGCCCACCGTGCCCGGAATGCCGGCCAGGCACTCCACACCTGCGCAACGATCCGCAGCCGTCCGCTCCACGAACTGGTCCCAGACTTCGCCGGCGCCGACCTGATAAATCTTTCCGCCCAACTCGCCCGTCGCGTCCATCGTCCCCATGCCGCGCAGTCCCACCCGCAGCACCAGCCCATCGAATCCCTCGTCGGAAACCAGCAGATTGCTGCCTCCGCCCAGTACAAAAAGCGGGATTTCCCGTTCCCGTGCCCAAGTCACGGCCGCAACCATCTCTTCTTCGCTCGCGGCCTCCACAAACCACCGCGCTGGCCCGCCAATGCCCAAGGTGGTGAAGGGCGCAAGCAGCGTGTTTTCTCTCATATCCATTTCACTAAGGCTACATCAAGCCATTTGCCAGTAGAATATCTGCAGGCAACTTCCCCTTGCCGGAGGAAAAAATGTATCCAGAACTGATGGTCGTTCCCATGCGCGAGGAGTTGACACGCGCCGGAATCAACGAAACCCGGACCGCCGCGGATGTAGACGCTGCGCTTTCCCAGCCGGGCACAACTCTCTTGGTCGTCAACTCCATCTGCGGCTGCGCGGCGGGCAAAATGCGTCCCGGCGTGCGCCTGGCGCTGAGCGGTTCCACCAACCTGCCCGACCACAAGATCACCGTCTTCGCCGGTCAGGACACCGAGGCCACCGAGCGCGCCCGCAGCTACTTTGAGGGCAATCCGCCCAGTTCTCCTGCGGTCGCCCTGCTGCGCGACGGCAAACTGGCTTACCTGATGCAGCGCTCCGTCATCGAACAGGCCACTGCCCAGCAAATCGCGGGCGAACTGGTCCGGGCATTCGATCAGTTCTGCGCCAAGACCACCGCCTGATCGCACGTGCAAGAATTTGTATCGCCGACCTCCTGGTCGGCTGTAGCGTGGGCCTCCCGGCCCACGCTCGCTCTCGACCGACGGAAGAGATGGTCTAGTCTTTCACCGGCACGGCTAACCCCGGGGGCATGAAAACTGCGTCCCTGGGAATCGCGCCAACTCGCGATCCCCGCGCAGCGGGGGCTAACTTGCGGCATCTGTTCGCAGAGTCTCTTCTGCATCTCTGTTTCAATTGCTTCGTTTGCAAAGAGGGCGTCAACTCCAGGTTCTTATCTGCGGCGGAATGTCTCTAGCGGGTTCTACTCAACGTTCGTACTTTTCCGCGCCTTGTTCAGCCCCAACAACAAAACGGCCTCCCGCTCGGGAGGCCGTTTTGTTGCCATCTTAAATCAACCGCGCTCAGTCGCCTTCTTGCGCGCTGGGCAGCGCCTGCACCTTGCTGTGCTTGATCGAATAGCCAAAGTAAATCACCAGCCCGATCAGCATCCACACGGTCATCGCCGTCCAGGTGGGAAAGAGCGGCAACTTGGTCATCAGGTAAACCGCGCTCACAATGCCCAGAATCGGCACCAGCGGAACAAAGGGCGTCTTGAAGGGCCGCTCCATCTTCGGATGCCGCACCCGCATAACCCACACTCCCGCGCAGACAATAGTAAACGCCAGCAAGGTGCCGATGTTCACCAGTTCCGCCAGCCGGTTGATGGGCAGGAACGCAGGCATGAAAGCCACCACCACACCAACCGCGATGGTAGAGATCCATGGCGTGCGGAACTTGGGATGAATGGCCGAGGCCCACTTGGGCAGCAAGCCGTCCTTCGACATCGAGAAGAAGACGCGGGATTGGCCCAGAAGCATCACCAGCATCACAGTGGCCAGCCCGAAAACCGCGCCAATGTTGACCAGAATCTCTCCCCAGGTGATGCCTGTGACTTGAATTCCCAGCGCCACCGGAGCCGCGACGTTGAGCTCCTTGTAGTTCTTCAGGCCGGTCAGGACCGTGGAAACCAGGATGTAGAGAACCGTGCACACCGCCAGCGATCCGAGGATGCCGATGGGCATATCGCGCTGCGGATTCTTGGCTTCCTGCGCTGCTGTCGAAACCGCGTCAAAGCCTATGTAGGCAAAGAAGACTGAAGCCGCACCGAGAGCAATGCCGTTGAAGCCGAAGTTGCCGTGTCCGTCAGAGGGCGGAATGAACGGATGCCAGTTGTGAAAGGCCAAAGCGGGGTGCTGGATGAGGAAATAGCCTCCCAGCACAATGAAAATGCCGACAATGCCCAACTTGACGATCACGATGACCGAGTTGAGGTTGGCGGATTCCTTGATGCCGACCACCAGGACCGTGGTAATCGCCAGGATGGCCAGCATGGCCACCAGGTTGAAGATTCCGGTGGCGTGCGGCAACGTCGTTACATCGATTCCACTCGGCAGCGAAGCCAACGTCATCCAGCGGCTCTGATAAAACACCAGGGGCGTGCCGGGGGTGGCCGTAAGCTGCGGCGGAATGTAGATGTGCAACTGTTGCAACAGACCCGTAAAATACCCAGACCAACCGGAGGCCACCGTAGCCGCGCCAAAGGCATATTCCAGCACCAGATCCCAGCCGATGATCCACGCCACAAACTCACCCAGCGTCGCGTAGCCGTACGTGTAGGCCGAGCCGGCGATGGGGATAATGGAGGCAAACTCTGCGTAACACAGACCTGCGAAGGCGCACACAATTCCTGCCAGCACAAAGCTCAGCGAGACGGCCGGCCCGGCGTGCAAGGCAGCGGCCTGCCCGGTGAGCACAAAGATGCCGGCGCCGATGATGGCGCCAATGCCCAGCGTGATGAGATTCAAGGAACTCAAGGAACGCTTGAGCGTGTGCTCGCCTTCTTCAGCGGCCTCTTGCGAGAGCATCGACATGGGTTTGATACGGAGCAGCCTGGACATGTATGAGGGACTTCCTCCTCAGAGTTTGAAATCAGATTGAATTCGGTTCGCCCTCGGCAGGCCTGGAAGGCCGACGCGACCAGAAGAGATATACCGGAATGCCGAGCAGAACCAGCACCAGGCCCGGCCACGTGTACTGGGGCTTGTATCGCAATAATACTAGACAGATCCACGTCGCCATCACGATATAGAGCGCCGGCAGCACTGGATAGCCCAGCGCCTTGTAAGGCCGGGGCGCGTCCGGACGCTTGAATCGCAGCACAAACAGCCCCACAATCGTCAGAATATAAAACACCAGCACCGCGAACATGATGTAGTCCAGCAGTTGGCTATACGACCCGGAAACGCACAGCAGCGTTGCCCAGCAGGCCTGCACCATCAGCCCCGCCGCCGGCGTTTTGAACCGCGGATGCAGCTTGCCTACCGACTTGAAGAACAGCCCATCCTGGCTCATCGCGTAGTAAACGCGCGCCCCAGCCAAGGACATGCCGTTGGCGCAGCCGAAAGTCGAAATCAGAATGGCTCCAGCCATCAGCCACGCCCCGGCCGAGTGGAAGATCTGCTCCAATGCCGCCGTGCCCACGCGATCCTCAGAGGCAAACTGCAGCCCGCGCGCCAACACCGTCGATCCGTTGGGGTCGCCGTGCAGCGGAAGCACCAGCAGATAGCCGAGCGAGACCAAAAAATAAACCGTCAGCACAAAACCCACGCCCAGAATCAGCGAGAGCGGAATGTTGCGCTTGGGATTCTTCACCTCACCGGCCGTAAACGTGATGTTGTTCCATGCGTCTGCCGAAAACAGTGACCCCACCTGCACCACGGCCAGAATCACCAGCAGATTCACCCATACCGTCGGCCCACCCATGCCCACCTGCACCGGGTGCAGCGAACTCCAGCCCGCATTCTTCCAGAACTGGCTCCAGCCCGTGCCAAAGTTGGCGTCCCACGCCGTCGCATTGCGTCCCACCGTGAAGGCCACCAGCACCAGCGCCGCCAGCGAAATCGCCTTGGCCGAAGTGAAAATGTTCTGGATCATTGCGCCCAGGCTCACGCCAAACACATTCACAATGGCCAGCAGAAAGACGATGAAGATGCCGGTCAGGTTCGCAGTGTTGACGCCGATCTCCATGTTCCCCAGCACCATCGGCCCCACCTTCAGGGCCGGCACATGCGCAATGTGCCATAGCCAGTGGGTCGTCGAAATCGCCGGAAAAAACACGCCCAGAAACTTGCCGAAGGCCACTGCAACCGCCGCAATCGTTCCCGTCTGGATCACCAGGAAGAGCGTCCAGCCGTACAGAAACCCCCACAGCGGCCCCAGCGACTCGCGCAGATAAACGTACTGCCCGCCCGCCTTGGGCATCATTGCCGCCAGCTCGCCGTAGCTCAGCGCGCCGATCATGGTCAGCACCGCCGTCACCACCCACGCCCCCAGCAGCAGCGCGGGCGACCCTGTACCGCGGGCTATGTCGGCATCGACAATGAAGACTCCCGACCCGATCATCGAACCGGCAACAATGGCGGTGGAGCTGAACAGGCCCAGGCTCTGCACCAGATGCGGAGCGCTCTTCGCGTCCGTGCCCGGCGCGGCGGATTGCGGATTGGAACTTGAATTGGCGGTTGTCACTTCAACCAGTTTTAACGGATTTTCGCGCGCTTGTCTCGCGCCTTGCCAAAATGTCCCATTTCTGGACACTTCAGCCGGGCACAAATCGCCCTTGTAGCCAGGTACAAATCACCCTCGAGGTCAGGCACATCCGTGTGCTCAGGCACAAATGACCCGTGGGGACAGGGACAAACGCTGGGTGCCCCACATCCCGATTCTGAGATGTGGGGAAGCAAGGACCCGAAAGCGCCTCTTTACATGGTCCCACAAGAATGGGTGCCCCACATCTCGATTTTGAGATGTGGGATAGCAATCAAATTTCCTTGCCCGCCTCTCACGCGCTTCTTGCGGGAACGATGGAAGATCGCAGGCCCACCCCCCGCCTAACCCAGCTTCGCAACCCACTTGCGAAACTCCGCCGCCGGATCCGTCTGCCGAAACAGCGCCCCGGCAATAGCCACAACCGTGGCTCCAGCCGCCAACGCCGCAGGCGCCGTCTCCAGCGTCATCCCGCCAATCGCCACCAGCACAGGGGCCGTTCCAGCTTCTTGGCGCAGCCTCCGCACACCTTCCATGCCAATCAGCGGCAAGGATGTCTGCTTGGTGCGTGTCGCAAAAACCGGCCCAATCGAAAAGTAATTCGCTCCGCTCTCCAGAACGCCCTGAATCAGCTTTTCGCCTCCGCCAAACGTGCCCACAATGGCGCCCGGTCCCAGCAGCTTGCGAGCCGCGGCAGGCGTTGCGTCTCCCGAGTCCACATGCACTCCGTCAAATCCAACTTGTTGAACCAGATCGGCGCGGTCATCGAGAATCAGCTTCACCTGGCCGGCAGGCAGCACGCCGCGCAGAATCGCGGCCTCGGTCCGCAGTTCCGCCTCATCTCCGGTTTTGTTGCGGTATTCCAGCAGCGTAATGCCCGCCTCTGCCAGCGAACCGCCCAGCCTGCGCAGAAACTCCGCGCGGCCGGTGGCTGGAAGAAACGAGGCGTCGAGGATGGGATAAACCTTGGGAAATTTGATCGACATGCTTCAAGGTTAGCCGATTCACTCCCGCCCGTCCGTGATGCGCGGCGGAATCTCGCCCACCGCGCATCCACAGGATGAACAAGCGTTATTCGGTGAACGCCGGCGGCCTGTTCCCAGCTGCCCTCCCTCGCTCCAGGTTGGGCTCACCTGTCAGCTTGAAGACCAACTCCGAAGTGCCGCCCTTCAGCGTGCTCAGCGGCAGCCAAGTGCTCGCGTACGGCGCGCCATTCAGCGTCACAGACTGCACGTAAGGTCCGCTTCCCTCTCCACGCACAATCAGCGTGCGTCCATCGGCAAAGTGCATCGTTGCCCGCCTGAACATCGGCGCACCCAAAGCCAATCCACCCACTCCCGGAACCGCGGGATAAAGCCCCAGCGCATTCCAAACGTAAACGCCCGAAGTCGCTCCCAAATCGTCGTTGCCCGCAATGCCGTCCGGCGTGGTCTTGAACGTCTCCCGCTCAATCCGCGCCATCACTTCCTGCGTCTTCCACGGCGTGCCGGCAAAGGTGTACGCGTAAGGCGTCACAAAGTCCGGCTCGTTCTCCATGTTGAAGCACGGATCGCCCCAGCACCTGAGCTTCAAGAAAAACTTGTCCAGCCGCGCCTTCACCTGTTCGTCGCCTCCCATGCGCCGGAAGAGCTCCGGATAATCGAACGGAATCATGAAGGTGTACTGGTAGGTGTTTCCCTCTTCAAAGCCCACCTGGTCGGTGGAAACCGACGAGTTGCTTTGCCGCGGCATGGAGCGTTCCGGGTCGAAACCCGCCAGCCAGCTTCCGTCCTCGTGGCGCGGCCGAATCCAGTGCGTCTCCGGATCCAGGAGATTTCTCCAGCTTTCCGACTGCTTCAGAAAATGCTTATAGACATCCTGGTCGCCCACCGCCCGCGCCAACTGCGCAATCGCGAAATCGTCGTTGGCATATTCCAGCGTCCTCGAGCCGGAGATCGGATCGTCGGCCGGGACATACCCGTACTTCAAATATTCCTTCAGATGTGGCCGCTCGGTGTTCTGGTTATAACGGCTGCCCAAGGGCAGATCGCGATCCGGCACCGTGCCGCCCTTCACCATGTACTTCAGCGCCGCCGCCGTATCGAAGTTATGCGCGCCGAAGGCGTACACCGACGACAGCAGAATCGAAGGTGAGTCGCCCGCCATCACATACGTTGCCTGATTGGCCGCCGGCCACCTCGGCAGCCAGCCGCTCTGCTCCGCGTCGTTCACCAGCGACTGCATCATGTCGCCTTCCCGCTCGCCGGTCAGCAGCGTCTGCAATTGCACCGTGTTGCGATAAATGTCCCAGTCGGAGAAGTTCGCGTACTGCGCATGCTGTTTGGTACCCGCCAGCGAATGCAGCTTCCAGTCGAAGCCCGTGTACTCGCCATTCTCGTCGCTGAACAGGTTGGGGTTCATCAGCGAGTGATACAGCCCGGTCGCAAAAATCTTCCTCTGGTCCGGCGCTCCGCCTTCCACCCATACCCGGTCCAGCATCTCCGTCCAGTTCTTGCGCGCCTTCGCGTGTTGCGCGTCAAAATTCCAACCGGCAATCTCCTTGTTCAGGTTGTCCAGCGCATTGGCCTCGCTCACATACGAAATGCCCACCTTCATCTGCACTTCGCGCCGATCGCCAAACTCCAGCCACGCGCCGGTTTTCTTCCCCTTGGCCACGCGCTCCCCTTTGCGCATCGCATCTTCCTGCCACGTGGAAACGCTCCGCACCGGCTGATCGAACTTCCCTGCGAAATAGAGCGTGTAGCGGGTCGCCGATCCGCAGAACCCTCCCGAGGTCACCGTGCCCTGGAGCGTTCCGTCCGCGGTCAGCTCAATGCGGCTGCCGTCCTTCTCCCGTCCGGCCGGAGGCAGAAACGCCATGTGCACATCGGCATCGGCGCTGCCCCCTGCATTCACCAGCAACCCCGCCGTCTTGCCGTCGGGAAAGCGGAAACGCGCGATACCGGAGCGCTCGTCGACGGTCAACTCAACCTTCACGCCATTAGCCAGCGTCACGCTGTAGTAGCCCGGCTGGGCCTGCTCCGCGCCATGTTCGAACTCCGCAGTGTAAGCGCTTCTGCTCTTTCCGGGGCTGGTCTCCACAGCGCCTGTCCAGGGCAGAATCGGCACATCGGCAAAGATCGGGCAGCCCACTCCGCTCAGATGCGTCAGGCTGAAGCCGTAGATGCTCTTCTGTTCGTGGACGTAGAAGCCTTCTTCGTTGGTGTCGGGACTCCACTGGATCATGCCAAAGGGCAAGGACGCGCCGGGAAAGGTGTTGCCCCCGCCGGCCGTGCCAATGAATGGATCGACCGCGTCGTAGAGGCTCCCCGACTGTGCAGAAGATGAGACTCCCCAAAAACCGCCAACAACCAAGGCCAACAGGCAATACAAGTGCGATAGCTTCATCATTTCTCCGAACGCGGATTTCGATCGCAGGCAAACGCCGCCCAACGAGCTTCCGTTGGTTCCCGTCCTGCCCGCTTCCAACCGCTCCGGATCATCTTACTAACTGAGGAAGTGGACTGTCCCGCGTCCCTTCCATGCAAAAGATAGGACGCCCCAGCGACAGGTCTTTGTCGCTGGGGCAAAGAGATAAATCGTGGGATGGGGAACTGTCCTCCATAGCCAAAGCAACTTACCTACCCCGGCCTCAGACGTTAGTTCCCTACTCCCTGCTTTTTTACATTTCATCCGCTGACGGCCCGTACGTCCCCGGCAGCGGCTGGTCGAGAAGGCGCACATAAACGCCCAATTGGGCGCGGTGGTGAATCATGTGATCGAGCACCCAATCGCGGAAGACCTGGTATTTCGACTCATCAATCCAGGCCTGGCCGCCGGCCACGAACTTCCAATTCTGATCCCACTTCTGGGGCGCAAAGTCGTTCAGCACAACTTTCGCCTCGGCCGTCTCCTTGTCGAAGCGCTCCAGCAATGCTTCTTTGCTCGCTGGAATGTAAGGCTCAAACTTGTGATCGGCCGGGAATTCCAGCTTGTCCAGCGCCAGTGCGCTGGTGGCCCACTGGCCGGCAGTCTCCACAATGTGCCCGGCCAACCGGCCCAGGCTCATGGACTTGGGGTGCGGTTTGTAGGTGAAATCTGCGTCGGCCGGAATCGCTTCAAGAATCTTGCGCGTCTTGCCGGTTTCGCGGTCATATTCAGCAATCAGTTCCTGTTGAAAGTCCATCGGGCAACCTCCCTTGTTGCGAAGCCAGCATAAATGAACTCCACGCAAAAAGCGAAGAAAAAGCGATAAATTTCTCCGCGGACGACAGTCTCCCTGCGCAAAATTAGGCCCCATGCGCGCATGATCTTGTGAGCAGGGATGTCATCCGGAGCATCCTGACTCCCTCGGGCCCGATTCGGCTGGAATGAACTGCCGCCAACCCGCCAACTCGCCATTTCCGCGAAGCGGAAGCCAACTTGCTGATTTTGTGGACAAAACTCTTCATTCAACTTCTTTGTTCATAGGATGAAGAGCGAGGTCGAACCACCTCCAGCTCCTCTTGCTTTTCTGCGCATCCATCCATTAGCGCCGGGTCGATAAACGCGTTTGCAGATCAATTGACCACTCGCGCGCACAATCAAGATAAATGGCCCAATCCCCGACTCGCCATGTCAGGGATGTCGCCGGTCCGTACCCCGCCAAAAGAGGGGTACCCCCTGGGGGGTACGTTCACCTTTTGTTCGCTTTAAATGAAGATAAATAGACCTATCTATGCACTTTTAAACGACTTATAAACGCGCCGATCCGCCGAAGCCCTCAGATTTCCACAGGCTTTCGATTTGCTAAGCCCAATAGAATCAACACGCAGGTTGTGGATTTCGGGGGAAAATGCCCCGCATTTCGCCCATTTCCGGCCTCTTTCACAGGAAAATCAGAACAATTTCACCGATCTCCAGGCCTTATTTTGCCGGGCAAAAACGGGAACCACAGACCTTCTTCCAGGTCGAACCATCCTGGAAGTACAAGGCTCCAGAGCGGGATCACATCCAACAAAAACGCCGACCTTCTCGATCGAGGAGTTCGGCGTTTCGTCGCTCAAATGTAATTCGTCTCTACGTCCCGTTGCCTATTTCCCGCTCGGTTCGTCCTCTGGCTTCTTCTCCAGAAACCGCTCCATGAAACCGGTGTCGAACTGCCCGGCGCGGAAGCCGGGATCGGCAAAGATCCGCTGGTGCAGTGGGATCGAGGTGTAAATTCCCTGCACCACAAACTGGCTCAGCGCCCGCTCCATCTTGGCGATGGCCTCGGCGCGGTCCTTGCCGTGCACAATCAGCTTGGCGATCAACGAGTCGTAGTAGGGCGGCACCACGCTTTCCGCGTACTGCGCCGTATCCACGCGCACGCCGTTGCCGCCGGGCACGTTGAACGCTGTAATCTTGCCCGCCGACGGCGTGAACTTCTCCGGATGCTCGGCATTGATGCGGCATTCGATTGCATGGCCGCGCAGTTCCATCTTGGCGGGCAAAATCGCGTCCAGCCGCTCTCCGGCAGCGATGCGCAGTTGCGCCTTCACAATGTCCACGCCCGTGATGGCCTCGGTAATCGGGTGCTCCACCTGCACGCGGGTATTCATCTCGATGAAGTAAAGCTGCCGGTCCTCGTCCATCAGGAACTCGACCGTACCGGCGTTCTGGTAGCCAATCTCGCTCAGGCAACGGCACACCGTGCGGCTCAGCTCTTCCCGCAGCTTGGGCGTCACCTGCAGTGACGGCGCCTCTTCAATCAGCTTCTGATGGCGGCGCTGAATCGAGCACTCGCGCTCAAAGAGCGTGGTCACATTGCCATGCTCATCGGCCAGCACCTGGAACTCGATGTGGCGCGGGTTCTCGACGAACTTCTCCATGTACAGCTCGCCGTTGCCGAAGGCATTGGCCGCTTCGCTGGAGGCCGCGTGAAACAGATTGGGCAGTTCCTCTGGCGTGCGCACGATTCGCATCCCGCGCCCGCCGCCGCCGGCCTTGGCCTTCAGAATGACCGGATAGCCCACCTTCTTGGCCCAGCCCAAAGCCTCTTCGGCCGTGGCAATAATTCCGTCCGAACCGGGAAGGATGGGCACTCTGGCCCGCTTCATCGCCTGACGGGCCTTTTCCTTCTCGCCCATCAGCCGCGTAACCTCCGGCGGAGGTCCGATAAACTTGATGTTGGAAGCCCGGCAAACTTCGGCGAAGTTGGCGTTCTCGCTCAACAGCCCATATCCAGGATGAATCGCGTCCACATTGGCGATCTCGGCCGCGGAGATAACTGCCGGTACATTCAGGTAGCTCTCCGCCAGACGCGGAGGACCAATGCAGATTGCTTCATCCGCATAGCGCACATGCAAAGAGTCGCGGTCGGCCTCACTATAGATGGCGACCGTGCGGATGCCGAGTTCACGGCAGGCATTCAAAACGCGCAGCGCAATTTCGCCGCGATTGGCAATTAGAACCTTACGAAACATTCATGACCCTTTAAGCACAGTTGGCAAAATAAGCGGTATTCGCGCAGTGAGCGGAGCAAGCAGGGCGGCCTCGAGGCGGGAGGAGATCTGTTCTGCATCCCGCTCGACTTTGGCGAACAAGCACCAAGCTAGCCTCGCTAACTCCACTGTTCTTGCTAGCTCCGCTGTCTTCCTATCCCAGCCGGATGGTAAAGAGGGACTGCCCAAACTCGATGGGCTGGCCGTTGGAAACCAGGCACTTGACAAGCTCTCCGGAGGCATCCGATTCAATCTCGTTCATCAGCTTCATCGCCTCGACAATGGCGATGACCTGTCCCTTCTCGACGTGATCGCCAGGCGAGACAAAAGGCCCGGAGCCGGGCGAAGGCGAGCCGTAAAAGGTGCCGACAATCGGCGACTTGACCACGTGCAGCCCGGCATCCGGGTCGACTTCCGCTGCCGCCGGCACCGTCGCCTGGACAGCCGCAGCCGCCACTGCAGGAGGAGCCGAAGCCAGTAGGCGGGCCAAATCGCCCACTCCCGACGGCAAGCCCTCGGGCTGGCTGAACTTCAGACGAATCTTTACGTCGCCCCGGTCCAGGTCGAACTCGGCAACCTGATTGCTCTTCAGAAATTCAATCAATTGTTTCAGATCTTCGATATCTTCTGGTTTCATTCGTTCCTTGACCCTCCCAGCAAGGGAGGCACAGTTAAATCACAGTTCAATCAGAGCCTTGGGCGCCGGAGTCAATACCTGCCCTCCGGTTCGGGTGACCGCCACCATGTCTTCGATGCGAATCCCGAACTGCCCCGCCAGGTAGACTCCCGGCTCGATGGTGACAACCATTCCCGGAAGCAGCCTGGTTGTTTGTCCGGCGCCAAGCCGCGGCGCCTCGTGAATCTCCAACCCGACGCCGTGCCCGGTGGAGTGCGTAAACGCTTCAGCCAGTCCTGCCCTGCGCAACACACCGCGGGCTGCTTCGTCCACTTCCCCGCAGCTCACGCCTGAGGCCACCGCTGCCACCCCGGCTTCCTGCGCTTCCAGCACCGCTTCATACGCATTCCGCTCGTCGGCTTTTGGTTTTCCCAGGTAGACGGTACGCGTCATATCCGAGCAATAACCTTTGAGGATAACACCGAAGTCGAGGGTCAGGAATCCGCGGCGCGGCAACCGCGCCTCAGTGGCGCGCCCATGAGGAAGAGCCGACCGTACCCCGGAGGCAACGATCGTCTCGAACGACATTCCTTCCGCCCCTAACAGTCGTGCCTTGTGCTCCAGTTCGGCGGCGACTTCAAACTCTGCCAGGCCGGGACGGATGAATCCCAAAATCTGCTCGAAGAGCTTGCAACCCACGAGCGCGGCCTCCACAAGCAGGGCCAGTTCGTCCTCGTCCTTGACCATGCGCAATGGCTCGACCAGTGGTGCGGGGATGATGGAGAGAAAGCTGCGGCGAAGCCGGGACGGCAGCGCGGCCCTCCAGCGAGCCAAATCAGCCACCGTGGTGCAGGCCGGGTCAAAACCGGCAAAGTCGACTCCGGGTTGGGCGGCCAGCCACTGTACGGCAGAAACGGCCGGAGAGCCGGAGACAATCTCGACCTCTGCGGCCGCAACTTCTTCGGCGGCCTGCGCCGTATACCGGCCATCCGTAAACAGCCGGGCAGCCCGGCGGCTGATCGCCAAAGCGGCGTTCGAGCCTGTAAATCCACAGAGATAGCGAAGATCGGGAAGATGGGTGACCAGCAGCCCCGGAAGGCCGGCTTTGGTCAATCGGCGGCGCAAAAGGCCAGTGCGGCGAAAGTGGTCCACTCGGTCGGTTATATCACGTTGGGGCAGGAGAATGGAGGGGGAGGGGCCGAGGGGTCAGCTTTCAGTAAACATCACCGTGCATTGGCTTTCGCGAAAGCACGACCCGGATTCCAAGGGACACTGCCAGCATCCGTGTGCATGCTGCGCGCCAACCGGCAACAGAAACCCGGCCCCCGGGGTGGTCCTTCACAGCACAGGCCGCACCGGCTTCTTCTGCTGCGGATCCATCTCGGCTTCTCCGGCCTGCAGGTCAGACTGCCGGTCCATCCATTCATCCAGGCGCGAACGCTTGAAGCGCCAGCGGTTGCCCAGTTTGAAGGCGGGGACAAAGCTCTCCGATGCGTACTTGTAGAGCGTGTCGGGCGAGATGCCAAGGTAGTCCGAAGCCTGCCGAATATCCATGACTTCGCGCACCTCCGGAACCAGCAGGTTGGAGCGAGCCGCAGCGTTGCGCATGATTGCCTCTTTCGAAGGAGAAGTGGCCAGACGTGGTTCCGGCACTCCTGCCGGTAGTCTTGTATATAGCGCGGTTTCACCCGCCAATTCAAGGATCTTTAGGTGTTTGCAGGATATTTATCTGCTGTCTTCTTCCCGCTTTGGCAACTGGATACTGGGTGCACAGCACCCTATCCCAGCCGCTTGGGCCTCCTTCTCTGCCTGCCCCAAGGACTTGGGTCGTTGAAGCGGATGGTGCGCCGCTCCGGAATTCTGGCCCGGGCACAACTGACCGGCTTGTCCGCAAGATTGGCCTCTTCGAGAAGCGAACCGAAAGGCGAGCTATATGGCCTTGCGCCACCACACGGTTGGCTCGATGCTCAGGAATTTGGTCTTCTCGCCACGGGAAAGGTAAAAATCGAGCACATCGCCCTTTTGAAAGGTCGAGCAATCGGGCCAGGTCGGATCCTTCTCCAGGTGTGTAGCCTTCTGATGAGGATCCACGAGAGTGATCTCGTCAGGAGAGCACTGCACCACCTGTTGCGCCTTCAACGAGAAGGCCGATCCCGTTGGGGGGTCGGGGGGCATCTGGTTGGCGATTTTGGTGAGCAGCAGGATGAAGGCGAATACAGCCGCAAAGATAACGATCTTCTTCATAATGGGTCGGCGACCTTGGAGGGCACGGCTCAATCGCTTGGCCGTCAAGCCTTCAGGACTCTCCAGCGGTCGCGCAAGGCCCTATGCCTCTCCGCAACCCATGTATAGCGCAGAGCGGATACACAAGACAACCCCCCAATCGGGTTATCCTGCGCCACCGATTGTCTTGAGTCGCTCACAGGGTTCCACAATTGCTGTACACCGGAACCACCTCCGCTGAGTGGCCTGTTTCTCAAGAAAAGGCCACCCTGCAATGAACTCGTGAGGGCACGTGCGTTGCGGAACCGCTCTGGAAAGCTCTTTGCAAGGCCGCATTTACTCCGGCTCTGCCCTGGAAAACAAAACCTTCGACGCCAGCTGCCTTTTTGCAGATCATTGCCTCCGTCCCGCGCACAATCAAGATAAGCGGTTCAAGATGTCAGGGATGAGATCGGTCCGAACCCCCTCGAAGGGGCATCCGCCCGACTCTTTTTTTTGGGGGAACTTCACTTTTTCTTCGCTTTTAGTTTTACAATGCACTGAAAAAAATCGCCTTACGTAAACGCGATTGAAAGATTTCCACAGCGAAGAGCCTCGCAAAGCACCACTTTTGGTGCAGAATGAGGCCAGAAACGCGTAGAATTGGCCCGAAAATGGATCAAAATCGAACTTTTGACCCATTTTGGCGCTTCGTGAAGCGCAAGCTGAACTTAAATTCTGCACCTTGGCGAAGCCGAAGAGGGCGAACTTTTCCGCCGACTTGTCCCTTCACCAACTTCAAACTCACCACTGAGGAGACGCGAGTTGCCTCAATTCTGATCGTCGCGGCGATGCAGAGTTGGCTTGTCGTCGGAACTCGAAGTGCTGTCTCCAGTCTGGCTCGACGGACTCGACGAAGGACTCGTCGGGTCGCCTGACCCAGTGCTGGCCCGGCGAAGCGAGGGCTTCTTCGTATCCTTCGAATCGGTCAGACGGCGCTTGTTTTCAATGCGCGCCAGCCGCGCCTTTACGTCGTCGAACTCCGAGGTCGTCACCGTGTACTGATCCCTGGGAGGCAGGATGCGGGCAATCTCCTCCTGGGAGTGCAGGATGCGGTCCGGGGTCTGGGGGTGGTCGGCGAAGACCTTCGCGACAGCGCCTGGTTTGCGCTTCTCCAGAGCCTGCACCTTCTCAAAGAAGCTGATGAAGGCCTGCGGGTCATAGCCGGCGCGATACATGTACTGCACGCCCAGGTAGTCTGCCTGCGCCTCGAATTCGCGGGAAAACTTCATGAAGGTGATCGGCACACCGATTGAAGCTGCTTCATAGATGCCGTAACCCGTCCAGCCCCCGATGAAGATCAGCGGGATGGTTCCCAGTTGGGCGTAATTCATCCGCGTCTGCTCGCGGACTGCGTGATGTGCGCAGACGTGCGCGGTCTCGTGCGCCATCACTCCAGCCAGTTCCGCTTCTTCGTCGGCGTTCAGAATGAGCCCTGAATTCACATAGAAGAAGCCGCCGGGGAGCGCCATGGCGTTGATCTCGTCGGAATCGATGACCTTGATCGTGAACGGAACCTTGCAATCGGAGTTCTTCACGATGTTCTGGCCGATGCGGTTCACGTATTCGGTTACCACCGGGTCGTTGATGAACTTGGTGCTCTTCTCGATCTCCATGGAGTACATTTTGCCCATCTTGATCTCGGTGTCGGTCGAGTACCAGTTCCCCATCCCGCGGCCGCCGATGTCGCGGTTGCCCACGGCATTCACATCGTCGATCGAGCCTGATTTCACGTTTACCTTCTGGCTTCCGGGTTCAATCACCTTGTCGGGATTGACTGCAGTCGCCGGAGTATCGCCTCCGACCGGTGTCGTTCCCGGCGCTGGCGCCTTCGTGGGCGTGTCGGAAGGCACATCCCCGCCTACAGGCTTGGTTCCGGGATCCGGCTGGGCAGTTGGGGTGTTGGGCGGAGGCGTGCTCGCCGGGCTCGACTGGGGAGTCGTCTGCGCCCAGAGCGTGGTTGCCACCGTCAGCGCCAATCCTGCCAGCAACCTCGCCGTGTATCCGTTGTAAGCTGCCCTCATGACCTCACCTCCGCAGCGGACGCACCCTCACGGGCCTCCACTTCGTTCCATTGGTTAGACGCTAGTATCTGCCTGTTTGGCAACAGTCCCAACGATTATTTCATTCGGCTGCACGAACCCGTCTCGCGTGCCTGCCATTCTCTTTTTCTATCGTGTTTGCCCCGGGCATCCGGTGGGTCCCTCTTGGAGCCTGCATCCGTCTGAATTAGAGTGGAGAACACGCAGCACGGAGGGTAGTCAACTTGCGCCGAATTATTTTGGGGATGGCAATTCTGTTCTGGGGCGGGGCGATGCAACTCGTTGCCCAGCAACCGCATCCTCATCATCCGTTGGACGAGGCATCACGGTCGCATGGTCATTTGCCGCCCGCTCCGCCCCTGGTCCCGCGTTCGCTCGTGGTACCTTTCGACGCGAGCAGCCTGGGATCTCCGGTGACGCTCGACAAGAACTGGCGGGTCGGGGTGAGCGGCAACCCGGCAGCGGCCTCGCCTGACTTTGACGACTCATCGTGGGCGGTTCGCGATGCGCAGGGGACTTTCCCCGACGTCAACGACGAAGATCGTGGGGATGGCGCCCGCACGCCGCCAGACGATGCCGACCCCCCGAAAGGCCAGCAGAGGCCCTTTGCCTGGTTTCGGCTGCACGTCAAGCTGGCCCCCAACCACGGGCCTGTCTCCATGCTGATGCTGCTTCCGGTCTCACTCAACACCTCCATGAACCCTGCTGCGCAAGTGCTCAGCGTGGACGTTTTTGCCAACGGCAAGCCGATCCAGCCACAGGGACCCAACGCCGACGATCCCGAGCGATTTCAACAGATCTCGCGCATCTACAATCTCGACATTCCCCCGTCTCAAACTTCACTCACCCTGGTGGTTCGTACCATCTTTGTGCCCTTTGGCCTGGCGGCCTATACGAATTTCTTCTCCAATCGCACGTTGCGCTTCGGCAATCCTGACGATCTGAGCCGGGAGTTGGAGCTTTGGTCGAACCAGACGATCTTTGAACGGCTCCCCCGGCTGGTGAACGCGATTCTGCTGACGGTGCTGGCCATCTTTTTGTTGGCGCTTTATTTCTCCCAAAAGGGCCACATCGAGTACCTGTGGCTGGCCTTTTATGAACTGCTGCAGGCGCCGATCGGCTTTGTCGATCTGGCCGGCAGTTCTGCCCGGTTGGACCGCTGGTGGTATCTGGCCATCATTGTCCAATTGGTGGTGATTTCGGCCTACCTTTACTTTGAATTCCTGGTCTCGTTTCTTGCGCTTCGCAGGCGCTGGTACATCCGGCTGCTGCGCAATACCGCCCCGATTCTGGCCGCCCTCGGGCCTGCCCTGCTGCTGCTAGGCCACAGCCGCGTCATGGGCCTGGTGCTCGTCGCGGTTTCCCTGCTCAGCCTGCTATGGATTCTCGGGTGGCTCCTGTTTATCTTCGCCACTCTGATTGCGGCCACGTGGCGCAGAAATTTTGAAGCCGGGCTGCTGCTGATTCCGCTGGTGCTGAGCCTTATCGGATGGATTGAGCCGGTGCTCACAGGCGGAATGAGCGACTGGGAAGGCCACCCCTACCGTTCGCCGCTCACCTTGCAAATCGGGCCCGTTCCCATTCACTTTGCCGCGATCGCCGACTTTGCCGGGCTGCTGGTGATCGTGCTCATTATTTTTGTCCGGTTCCTGCGCATTCACCGCGACCAGGAGAGAGCGTCCAGCGAACTGGCAGCGGCGCGCAGCGTGCAGGAGTTGATGATTCCTCACGAGAGGCTGGAAACTCCGGGTTTTGAAGTGGACTCGGTTTACAATCCGGCGACCGAAGTGGGCGGCGACTTCTATCACGTACAGCCGACCGAAGACGGGGGATTGCTGGTGGTGATCGGCGACGTGGCCGGCAAGGGACTGAAGGCGGCCATGAACGTCTCCATGCTGATGGGAGCGCTGCGCAGGACGCCGGAACGCAGCCCGGCGAGGATTCTGGAGTCGCTCAACCGGGTTCTGACCGGGAGCGAGAGCTTCACGACCTGCCAGGCCGCGTGGTTCGGGCCCGGCGGCGAGCTGGTGCTAGCCAACGCAGGTCATCTGCCGCCTTACCTGAACAGTCAGGAGATCCGTGTTCCCGGCAGCCTACCGCTTGGCGTACTGCCCGATACGCACTATGAGGAAATTCGCCTTTACCTGCACCCGGGCGACCGGATCTTGCTGCTCTCGGACGGTGTTGTGGAGGCGCGGCAGCCTTCAGGAGAGCTCTTCGGCTTTGACCGCGTGCACAACCTGAGCAACCAGACCGCCTTCTACATTGCCGACGCCGCCAAGGAGTTTGGGCAGGAAGACGACATTACCGTGCTGACGGTGAGAAGACTCGCGGAGGCGATGGCCTCCTGAGCGCCCGCCGATCAGGCGCGCAGGAGGTTCCGGCAGGCTATTTCTTTCTCATTTTCTGCCGGAAATGGGCTGATTCTGCACTTGGTGGGAGGGCTGGCAGAGGCGGATTGAGAACTGAGGTTTCCGACCCTTTTCGCGATGAGACTGCGAAATGGATGGACTCCCAGGCAGTGGAGGGACAGGGCGGACGCCGGCCGATGGGGACTTATGGGAGTCATCTCTGACGGATGAGTCTCTTGAGCTTTCCCATACCGAGGTCTGTGCTCTCCCAGTTGCCCAAATGCGAGGCACCTGGGGCACCCATCTTCAGAGGTCGCTTTCACTTCTCCCGGTACCGGGCCACCCGCCGCCAGAAAAAAGGCGCGGGAATGAAATGGTGGGAGGTCCGGCTAAGGCTGATTGAGGGCTGAGGTTTCCCACTCTTTTCGCGATGAGACTGCGAAAAGAATGGGGCACCCGGTTTCAGTGGTGAGGAAAGGGTAGGCCACCCGCCAGTAAGCATATGCATTCCTACTGATCTCCGGGATTGGTAAAGGTGTATCTTGTTTAGCATGAGCGAAATCGCTGTAACATCGCCCGATCAACCTGACACTGCTACTGGCTCGGAATTTCAATTGGCTTATGATGGACTTTCTGTTGCGAATGGGACGATGGATGTTCGTGACCTTGCCCCCGCCTTGGCAGCACTGGGGGATTTGCTGCACAGATCAAACGAACTACTTAATGGAGAATCGTCTGCGGTAACTCTTCGTGTCGTGGCTGGTTTTGATAAAGGCTCCTTCGACATAAATCTACTGCTGGACCAATGGGTTCGTGAACCGGCACACGCCATGCTTCCGGCCCTGAGTTCGCTCTCTGCTCATCAGATTCTCGATGCAACATTTGGCACTTTCAACAAAGCGAAAGGCGTCATCACTGGGGCTGCAAGAATCTACAAAGCTGTAAAAGGTGCACGCCCTACCGAGACAAAACAAGGTAACACTGCGAACACAACATTCCTTGTCTTTGGCAACAACAATACCATCATCACCGATGCCGGAAGCGCACGACTCTACAACGACGAGTTGGTAAGGAACTCGATCACGAAAGCCGCAGAACCACTTCTAAAAGACGGCCTCGACAATCTAAAGGTTAAGCGTCAAAACCAACTGATTGAAACCTTGGAAAGAACAGATGTAGGCCAGGTTTCTGGTGCTGATCTCGCGCTGTCTTCGAGATCTGAGACGTCAAATCCACCTCGGGATCTTTGGGTTAGAGTGGTTAAACCCAATTTTGACGGCGGAAGATGGAGTTTCCATGATGGATCAGCTAAGTTTGGGGCAGAGTTAGAGGATAGAGACTTTCAAGCACGCGTTAACAGTAGAGAGCAAGGATTCTTCAATGGCGACAAATTCCTTATAAGAATGCGAAGTGACCAACACATCGACAAAAGGGGCAACCTGACTACACGAAATATTGTTGAAAAGGTGCTAGAACGAATAGAGGCTCCTAGGGAGCGTCAGCTCGGTCTTCAAGGCGAGTGAAGAGGCGAAACACCTACCGACTCAGCAGGGTCAGCAGGAGCTTATCATCGCGCTCGAGTACCAGATTCGTCCCGAAATTGGAAATGCCGGTCAGAAAGTGCGACGAATGAAAAAGGGAGGGTACGCATTTTGCGCACCCCCCATGATGGTGGATCAATACTAGTCTAGTGAGCCAGAAGTTCGTTGAAGAACAACTGCAGATCCTTCGACTTCGTTGGTCGCAAAAAGCGCGACCAACTCCGCTCAGGATGACAGATCAGTTACGATAACAGGTCCGTTACGATAGCAGGCCAGTTGCGACGACAGGTCAGTTATGTGGTGAATTAATGATTCACCACACTAGAAAGCGTATTGCCTAGACCTTGGCTTCGAGGTCGGCGATGACGTCGAAGAAGCGCTGGTCGAGGCGGCGGTTGGAGGCGATGGCTTCCTTGATGGTGATGTCGGTGATGTCGAGGCCCTTGAGGACGGCGATGCGGCCCCACTTCTGGTCGTGGACCATATCGATGGCATGGAGGCCGTAGCGCTGGCCGAGGGTGCGATCGTAGGCTGTGGGAACGCCGCCGCGCTGGGTGTGGCCCAGGTTGACGGAGCGGGTCTCAAAGCCGGTCTTCTTTTCGATCAGGCTGGCAAGGGCTTCGCCGATGCCGGAGAGGCGGGCATGACCGAAGGAGTCGAGCTGGGTGGACTCGTCGACCACCTGGCCAACCTCGGGGAGATGGCAGCCCTCGGCGACGACGACAACGCCGTAATGCTTGCCGTGGTCGTAGTTGTACTTGAGCAGGGCGCAGACGTGGTCGATGTCGATGTCCTTTTCGGGGACGAGGATGACGTGGGCGCCACCGGCGACGCCGGAAGCATAGGCGATCCAACCGGCATCGCGGCCCATCACTTCAACGACGATGACGCGGTTGTGCGAGTCGGCGGTGGTGTGGATGCGGTCAATGGCCTCGGTGGCGATGGAAACTGCGGTGTCAAAACCGAAGGTGGTGTCGGTGCCGTTGATGTCGTTGTCGATGGTCTTGGGAACGCCCACGCTGGGGACGCCGTTCTCGCTGAGGAAGAGGGTGACAGATTGGGTGTCGTCGCCGCCGAGGGCGATGAGGGCGTCAATCTTGTTGGCCTTGAGAACCGCCTGCACCTTTTCGATGCCGCCGGGGATCTTCTTGACGTTGGTGCGGGAAGAGTGGAGGATGGTGCCGCCCTTCAACTGGATGCCGTCGATGCTCTCCAGGGTGAGGGGAATGAAGTTGTTTTCCAGCACGCCCTTCCAGCCGTTCAGAAAGCCGATGAACTCATCGCCGTAGTGGTTGATACCCTTCCGCACAGCCGCATAAATCACCGCATTCAGTCCGGGGCAATCGCCGCCGCCGGTCAACAAAGCAACTCGCATAGTAAGAATCTCCTGATCGAATTTGCGCGGCCGCTTGAGCCGAGCCGGGACTTTGTCCCTGAACTATGCGTTGAAAACGGAGAAATTTCCGCTTTCAACGCCTGCTTCAGTTTACTCTGCGAAACGAAAGTGGGGGCGTGACCACGCTCACGGCCGTCCCAGGTCAATTCGGTTGGTCGAAGACCGCTCCCTAATGATTCAATAGGGTATGCCCGGAACTGGAGCACTTTTGCTGCTGGCCTTTGCCAGCATGGTTGCCATTCTCTTGCTCGTCTTGTTGCAATTGACCCGATTGGGATTTTTGGTGCGAACCACGATTCCCGACCGGCCGCGGCGGCGGCTGTTCATCGCTTCGGTTTCGTTCCTGTTCACATTTGTGGGAGTGCGGGTTCTGGTACGGCTGATTGTGAACGACAAAGGGCCGTTCCAGTGGGTGATGGTGCGGGGACACCACGTTCACCACCTGGTGTGGGGGATTCTGATCCTGCTGCTGGTGGGTTATGGGTGGCTGCTGGACCTGGGACGGTCGCACTCGCCGCTTTCGATTTTTCTGAGCCGGCTGATGTCGATTGGGTATGGGGTGGGAGCGGCGCTGACGCTGGACGAGTTTGCGCTTTGGCTGGACTTGGAGCCGGAGGCCTACTGGTCCGACACCGGGCGCCTGTCGATCGACGCGGTGATTCTATTTGGCAGCTTGTTGGCGGTGGGAGCGGGGGGCGCGCCTTTTTTCCGCGGTCTGCACCGCATGTGGGAAAAGCGCGCCCTGTTTCGGCATGAACTGGGCCGTGGACTGACCTTCCCTATTCGCCGTGTGAGGTCGCTTCGTCCGCGTAAAGGTCGTCGATTACCGCCGCGTATCGTTCCATAAGCGCGCGGCGCTTGAGCTTCATGGACGGAGTGAGTTCGCCGCTTTCCTGGGTCCACTCCTCCGCAACCAGACGGAAGCGCTTGAGGGACTCGAAGTTGGCGAGGCTGCCGTTGACTTCGCGCACGATCTCAGCATAGAGGGCGACGACGCGGGGGTTGGCGACCAGGTCTTCGTGCGATTGGAAGTGGACTGCCTGCTGACGGGCCCAATCTTCGAGGGCCGGAAAGTTGGGACAGATCAGCACGGAAACGAACTTGTGGCGATCACCCACCAAGGCCGCCTGAGCCACCAGGAGGTGGGCCTTGAGCTTGTTTTCGATGGGCTGGGGAGCGACCAGCTTGCCGCCCGAGGTTTTGAGCAGTTCCTTCTTGCGGTCGGTAATGAGAAGAAAGCCGTCCGCATCGAATTTGGCGATATCGCCGGTGCGGAACCAGCCGTCGGGGTCGAAGGCCTGGGCGTTGGCCTCGGGCTTTTGCCAATAGCCATGGAAGACCGATGGGCCGCGCGCCAGCAGTTCGCCATCTTCGGCCAGTTTCAGTTCAATATTGGCCATGGGTTTGCCCACGGTGCCCATGCGGTGGGTGAGGGGCGTATTCAGGCCGAGCAGAGGTGAGGTTTCGGTGAGGCCGTAGCCTTCCCAGAGCGCAATGCCCATGGAGGCGAACCAACTGGCTGTATCCATGCCCAAGGGAGCTCCGCCGGAGACAAAGATCCGGACGCGTCCGCCAAAGGCCTCGCGCACCTTGGAATAGGCGAGCTTGTCAGCCAGCTTCCAAAGCAGGGACGAAGGGCGGCGGCCGTCGTAGACGGTATCCTGGTAAGCCTTGCCAAGGTTGGCAGCCCACGCGAGGAGGGGTTTCCTCACGGCCGATCCGGCGACACGGCGCTCGACTTCCTGGCGAATCTTCTCAAAGACGCGGGGCACGCCGACAAAGACGGTGGGCCTGATCTCGCGCATGGCTTCCGGCAGTTTGTCGAACTTGGAGCAATAGGCCACCTGCACGCCATTGGTGTACATCACGTAATCGAGAGCGCGGGCGGTGACGTGCGAGAGGGGCAGGAAGGAGATCAGGGCATCGGTCTCGTCGAAATGGAAATCCACCGCGGCAAAATTCTGATTGGCGGCGATGTTGCCGTGGGTCAGCATGACGCCCTTGGGCTCGCCTGTGGTTCCGGAGGTGTAAATCAGCGTGGCGACGTCTTTGGGTTCCACGGTACGCGTCAGGGCATCGAAGACCGGATCGTGCTGGGTGCCGCGTTCGTCGGCTCCGGCGAGAATCTTGCTGAAGGCGATGGCCCCATCGGGCGGCGCGCTGGAGTCCATGATGAGGACCCGCTCCAACTGCGTGTGACTGCGGACGGCGTTCAGCTTGTCGAACTGCTGGCGGGTGGAGACCACCGCGATTTTGCAGCCGGCATCGTCGATCAGGGCTGCCATCTGTTCGCCGGTCAGGGTTGGGTAAATGGGCACATCGGCGGCGCCAATGGCGAGGGTTGCGAAGTCCGTGACGGCCCACTCCCAGCGATTCTCGCTGACCAGCGCGATACGGTCGCCCTTTTGCACGCCCCAGTCGAGAAAGGCCGCAGCCAGCGCGCGAACGCGCTGGTAGATCTGGTCCGAAGAAATGGGCTGCCACAGGCCGAACTCATCCTGCCAAAGTACAGCGCGCGGATTACCCGCCGCGGCAACGCGACGGAAAAGGTCATTGAGAGTGATAAGCGGAGTGTTTTGTGTCATTTTTATAGGAGTGGGGCATTCGGGGATAGCTTCACCGAGGCCAGTTGAGAGTGTAACAGCGCTGAGTGGAGATGGCGAAGACAGAAAAGCGGAGGAAGGGTCTGTTTTGGGACGAGCCAGAGACTCGCGGTTGCGGTTCGCACACCGGTTGCTCCCTGTTGCCCGGCTCTGAGAGAATGCCGGCAGGCGAGTTCATTTGGTCTGCGTTTTTCACGGTGCCTGTTTTTCTGATAGAGGGCGCAAGGACCCGGATTTCGCGGGCTAGTGTGGGAGACAGAAGTCCTTGGAGAAGAACCGCAGGCCCTTCGGCTGTGTTTCGCGCAAAAGGCGATCTAAACCCGCTCCAGATGAACAAAAAGGTCGAGTGCAGAGTTTTATAAACAGAATCAGCAAGTTAGCTTCCGCTTCGCGGAAATCGCGAGTTAGCGAGTTGGCGGCAGTTCATTCCGGCCGTAACTCGGGCCATGAGTCAAGCTGCTCAGGATGACAGGTCAGCTATGTGGTGTATGAACGGTTCATCACATCAGCGGTGTCGCGGAGGCCGGCAGGTTAAATTATGCGCACAAGTGGCCGGCAGAGTTGCATAGTTATACATATCCATCGTATATTTATACAAGCGCGGTCGCACCCTGCGAACCGCGCTTTCACTTTGTCCGAGAACGGTCTATGAAAACCCAGCGACACAATGCGATTCGCGAACTTGTGGCGGGCTCCCTGGTAGCCAACCAGGATGAGATGCGCCGCAAACTCCAGCGTCGCGGCATCGAAGTGACCCAGGCCACGCTTTCGCGCGACATTCACGAGTTGCGGCTCTCCAAGGGGCCCGGCGGCTATTCCCTTCCCCCGGGCAATGGACCGCAGGTGGAGGATGACAGCCCACCCTCGCTGGCCGAAATGGTGGAGAACTTCGCCCTGCGCGCGCGCCAGGCAATGAACCAGGTGGTGGTGCGCACGGTGGCCGGCGGAGCTCAGCCGATGGCCACGGCGCTGGATCACGAAGGCTGGAACGATATCGTCGGCACGATCGCCGGCGACGACACCGTGCTGGTGATCTGTCCGGACACGCGCAGGGCGGTTGAAGTGGAATCCCGTTTGAAGAAAATGCTGGAGTCATGAACGATACGGTGCAAACAGCAGTTGTGGGAGTTACAGGGTACGCGGGCGCCGAGTTGGCGCGCCTGTTGCTGCGGCATCCGCGTCTGAAGGGCGCGCCCCCGGTGTTTGCGGGGCGTGTGGATGAAAAAGACGCGGCGCGCGGCGGGGTGCCGCTGGGCGAGATCCATCCGCAACTGGCCGATAGCCGAGGGAGTGGCGCGCTGAAGCTTGAGCCGTTTTCGTGGGAACTGCTGGCGGCTCGTGGAGTCGAGGTTCTGTTCCTCGCCACGCCGCATGAGCAGTCGCGGGAGTGGGTTCCCGAGGCGCTTGCGCGGGGCTTGCGGGTGATCGATTTGAGCGGAGCCTGGCGGTTGACAGAGGCTGCCAACCGCGCTGTTTATGCCTTCAAGGATGACGGCACGGAACTGGCCGCAGCGACCCAGGCGCAGGCTGTGTACGGGATGCCGGAGCTGCACCGGTCGCAGATTGCCGATGCCCGCCTGGTGGCCAATCCAGGGTGCTACGCGACCTCCGTGATCCTGCCTCTTAAACCGCTGGTCGATGCGGGACTGGTCGATTTGAGCCACGGGATCGTGGCGGACGCGAAGAGCGGGGTAAGCGGCGCGGGCAAGGTGCCCACCGCCAAGACACATTTCATGTACGCGGCCGACAATCTCTCGGCGTATGGCGTTTTTACGCATCGCCATACCGGCGAATTGCTGGAGCAGATCGGTGTGGGCGGGAACGACATCACGTTCACTCCGCACCTGCTGCCGATTCCGCGCGGGATTCTCTCTACGATCTACGTGCGCTTCCGCGAGGCACAGACCAAGCCCAGCGTCGCCGAGGTTTACCGCAAGTTTTTCGCCACCAGTCCGATGGTGCGGCTCTACGAAAAGGCGCTTCCGCAGATTCAGTATTCGGTCAGGACCTGCTACGCCGATATCGGTTTTCAACTTGCCGCAGACGGCAAGCGCGCGGTGATCGTGAGTTGCCTTGACAACCTGTTGAAGGGCGCGTCGGGACAGGCCGTGCAGAATTTGAACGTCATGCTGGGCTGGGGTGAAGCGGAGGGGCTGGAATGAAGTACGTGGTCAAATTGGGTGGGGCTGGCCTGGAAACTCCGTCGCTTCTGCAGGGATGCACGCGCGCCATTGCCGATCTGGTGCGGGACGGCCATCAGGTGGCCGTGGTGCACGGCGGTGGCGTGCAACTGACGCGCATGCTCAAGGCCCTGGGCAAGCAAAGCGAGTTTGTCGACGGCCTGCGCATTACCGACGCCGAGACGCGCGACGTGGCGCTGATGGTTCTGGCCGGCAAGGTGAACAAGGGCCTGGTGGCTGCGTTGGGCGCGCTCGGCATTCCGGCCATGGGTCTTTCCGGCGGCGACGGGCTGCTGTTCCGCGCCCGCAAGAAGCGCACGACACCCGATCTCGGCTTCGTGGGCGAGATCGTATCCAGCGACCCGCGCTGGCTCGAAGCCATCTGGCAGTTGAGCGGCGTGCCGGTGATCTCGTCGATGGCTCTCGGTTTCGACGGAGAGTATTACAACATCAACGCCGACGAGATGGCCGCGGCATGCGCTGTTGCCTGCGGCGCCGATGCACTGGTTTTCCTGACCGATGTGCCCGGCGTGAAGGGCGCAACCGGCGAGGTGCTGCGCTGGCTCTCCATCGATCAGATTGCCGAGATGGCCAAGAGCGCCGTCATCACGGGCGGTATGTTACCCAAGCTCAGCGCCTGCCGCGAAGCACTTCTGAACGGCGTAAAGCGCGTAAGGATTTTGCCCGCCGAGGCTGCCAGTTCGCTACCCGACCTGTGCAGTTCCCGCGTAGCCCACGGCACCGAAGTGATGGTTGCCTGAGGAGAAGAGGAATTGACGAAACTGGACCAAATCCGCGCAGCCGAGTCCCGGCTGCTGATTCCCACCTACGACCGCAACCCCATCCTGTTTGTGCGGGGCGAGGGCGTGTACATCATCGACGAGCATGGCGGCCATTATCTGGACCTGCTGAGCGGCATCGGCGTGAACGCGCTGGGCTACGGCAATGCGGTGATTGAAGAGACCATCGCTCGCCAAAGCCGCGCGCTGATCCACACCTCGAATCTCTATTATCACGAGGGGCAGGCGAACCTGGCGTTGCGCCTGACCGAACTGACGGGCCTGGACCGCGCGTTCTTCTGCAACTCCGGAACAGAAGCGTGGGAATGCGCCATGAAGCTGGCGCGCGCGCACGCCGGGCTTCTGCGCGAGCAAGGCAAGCAGATCGGCACCAAGTTTCTGGCGCTCGATCAGAGCTTCCACGGCCGCACGTTTGGCGCCGTCTCGACCACGCACAAGGCCAAGTATCGCGAGCCGTTCGGCCCGGTGGTTCCAGGCGTCGAGTTTGTAAACTTCAACAGCGTTGCGGACCTTCGCAGCAAGTTTTCGAATGAAGTGTGCGCCATTCTCGTCGAAGCCATTCAGGGTGAAGGCGGAGTACGGCCGATCTCGCAGGAGTTTCTGGCCGAAGCACGTGCACTGGCTACATCGACGGGCGCGTTGCTGATTGTGGATGAGATTCAGTCCGGCATGGGCCGCACCGGCAAGTGGTGCGCCTATCAGCACTACGGCATCCAGCCCGATGTGACCACGCTGGCAAAGCCGCTGGCTGGCGGCATTCCCATGGGCGCGGTTCTCTGCACCGAAGAGGTTTCGCACGCATTCCACGCAGGGATGCACGGCACGACTTTCGGCGGAGGTCCGCTGGCCTGCGCGGTTGCCTGCGCGGTGATCGACACAATTGAGCAGGACAATCTTCTGGCCAACGTTACCGACGTGGGCGATTACTTCCAGGAGCAGCTTCGCGCTTTGGCCCAGCGCCATGAGGCCATCGTGGATGTGCGGGGAATTGGGCTGATGGTGGCTGCCGAACTGGACTCTGCCGAATCGGCCAAGCTCACCGTCGCCGAGATGCTGAAGCGGAAAATACTGATCAATTGCACCAGCGACACGGTTCTGCGCTTCCTGCCGCCGTTCATTCTGAAGCGCGGGCACGTGGACACCGCCATCCAGGCGTTGGACGAAATCTTTACCGAATATGCCGCCACTGTGAGCGGCGCACAAGCTACAGGAGGTGAAAGCCGTGGCTAGCAAAGCAACTATTGAAAAGGAACCCACCGTTCCGGTCCAGAAAGATCCCGATATTCTTGCCGCCGCCGCACGGATGGCGGGCGAGGATTTGTGTTCCATCGCCGACCTCTCGAGCGCCGAGGTCCGCGCCATTCTCAAACTCGGCCATGATGTGAAGCGCAATCCGCGCACGTACCGTCACGCCCTGGACGCCAAGCAGATGGTGCTGATGTTCGAGAAGGCGAGCCTGCGCACGCGTCTGGCTTTCGAGACCGGCATCAATACGATGGGGGGCAACGCCATCTTTGTGGATCAGACCAACTCGCCGCTGGGCGAGCGCGAATCGATTGCCGACGTGGCGCGGAATGTGGAGCGGTGGGTGGATGTGATCGTGCTGCGCACCTATGCGCACGACACCGTGACCGAGATGGCCGCCAATGCGCGCGTGCCGGTGATCAATGCGCTCTCCGACTTCGAGCATCCCTGCCAGGCGCTGGCGGACTTCATGACCATCGAAGAGCATTTTGGCACGGCGGCTGGAGTCAACTTTACGTATGTCGGCGACGGCAACAACGTTTGTCACTCGCTGATGCTGACGGGCGCGCAATTGGGCGCGAACGTCACGATCGCTACGCCGCGAGGGTACTCGCCGGACATTGAGATCGTGACCATTGCGCGGGAGATTGCCGAGGCCAACGGCTGCGAGCTTCGTTTGCTGCAGGATCCGCAAGCCGCTGTGGAAGGCGCCGATGCCGTGTACACCGATGTTTGCGTGAGCATGGGCTTCGAGCACGAATCCACCAAGCGCGCACCGATCTTCCGGCCGTTCCAGGTAAATGAAGCGCTGATGGCCAAAGCCAAGCCAAGCGCGGTCTTCATGCATTGCCTGCCTGCGCGCCGCAACGAAGAGGTGACGGACGCGGTCATCGACAGCCCACTGTCGATTGTTTTCGACCAGGCAGAAAATCGCATGCACGCGCAGAAGGCGCTGCTGTTGCTGCTGCTGGGCGGGTTGGCGAATGTGGAGAGCTTTCAGTAGCACAGTTTCGGGCGCCCATATCTCAGAATTGAGACCTGGGCGCCTGGCTATGAAAGGCAGTGATTCTTGGGGAAGGCAACCATGACCGTTCCGTCCAATACGAGCGTCAACGTCAAGCAGGCAGTGCCCTTTTTCGGCGTGACCGACATGGAGGCCTCGCTGAAGTTCTATGTGGATGGGCTCGGATTCAAGATCAAGAACAAGTGGATTCCGGATGCGAATGAAGACTATCCTGCGGACGGGAAAATTCGCTGGTGCTGGCTTGAGCTTGGTGGTGCCGCCATCATGCTTCAGGAGTTCCTGCCGGAGCGCAAGCCGAAGGAGACGCTTGGCACCGGAAGCTCGGTATGCTTCATGTGCGAGGACGCACTGGCGCTGTATCGCGAATTCAAATCGCGCGGCATCGAGCCGCGGAATCGCCCAACTGTAGGAAACAGCCTGTGGGTCGTCGCACTCCTCGATCCGGACGGCTACCGCATCGATTTCGAAAGCCCGACCGACGCGCCAGAAGAAAGCGAATGGGAAGAATAGACTTGTTGAAAGCTTCCCCAGCCAGAAGTCAGATACTCTCCGAGGTTTCCAAGCATGTCCGTAATTCTTGAATCCCTGCCCGTCGGCCAGAAGGTCGGCATTGCCTTCTCCGGAGGGCTCGACACTTCTGCCGCGCTGCACTGGATGAAGCAGAAGGGAGCCATCCCGTACGCCTACACGGCGAACCTGGGCCAGCCCGACGAAGCCGATTACGACGAGATTCCGCGCAAGGCCCTGGAATACGGAGCAGAAAAGGCACGCCTGATTGACTGTCGAGGGCCGCTGGTGCGCGAAGGCATCGCCGCGCTGCAGGCCGGGGCATTTCATATCACCACGGCCGGAGTGCCCTATTTCAACACCACGCCGATTGGCCGCGCCGTGACCGGCACCATGCTGGTGGCTGCGATGAAGGAGGACGACGTCCACATCTGGGGCGACGGCTCGACCTTCAAGGGCAATGACATCGAGCGCTTCTACCGTTACGGGCTGCTGGTGAATCCCGATCTCAAGGTCTACAAACCCTGGCTCGACGCGGCTTTCATTGACGAACTCGGCGGGCGCGCCGAAATGTCAGCGTATATACAGCGCCAGGGCTTCGCTTACAAGATGTCCTCCGAGAAGGCGTACTCCACCGACTCCAACCTGCTGGGCGCAACCCATGAAGCAAAGGACCTGGAGCAGCTTTCTTCGTCCGTAAAAATCGTCGTTCCCATCATGGGCAAGGCCTTCTGGCGCGACGATGTCGAAATTCAGCGCGAAGAGGTCACGGTACGCTTTGAAGAGGGCTTTCCCGTCGCAGTCGACGGCCGCGAGTTCTCGGACCCCGTCGAACTTCTTCTCGAAGCCAATCGCATTGGCGGACGCCATGGGCTCGGCATGAGCGACCAGATTGAGAACAGAATCATCGAGGCCAAGAGCCGCGGCATCTACGAGGCGCCTGGCCTCGCCTTGCTGTTCATCGCCTACGAACGGCTCGTCACCGGCATTCATAATGAGGACACCATCGACCAGTACCGCGACCATGGCCGCAAGCTTGGGCGTCTGCTCTACCAGGGGCGCTGGTTCGACTCACAGGCAATCATGCTGCGTGAATCCGCGCAGCGCTGGGTGGCCAAGCCCATCACGGGCGAAGTCACCGTGGAACTGCGGCGCGGGAATGACTATTCCATTCTCAATACCGAATCGCCGAACCTCACGTTTCATCCTGAGCGCCTCAGCATGGAGAAGACCGAATCCACCTTTTCCCCACGAGACCGCATCGGCCAACTCACGATGCGCAATCTCGATATCACCGACACGCGCAGCAAGCTGCTTACCTACGCAGCGGCTGGCCTGCTGACTCTTAGCAAAGGCAGCGAAATGCCCAAGCTGAATAGCGCCAAAGAGAAGGAATAGCGGAAGGTACGCCTCGATCAATGTCAAATGAACAACATTCCGTGAAAATGTGGTCGGGCCGCTTCCGTGAGCCGCTGGATGCGGAGTTTGAAGCGTGGCAACGCTCCATCGTTTTTGACTGGCAGCTTCTGGAGCAAGAGGTTGCCGCCAGCAAGGCGCATGCGTCCGCCCTGATTGCAGCCAAGATCCTCACCAAAGAGGAAGGCGCAAAGGTTAGGACGGCGCTCGATGACCTTGCTGCCGCGCACGCATCCGATGCGGGCAAAGAGCAGGTGCGCAACCACCCGACGGCCGAGGACATTCATCATTTCGTTGAGTTGTCGCTGGTGGAACGGATCGGCTCGCTGGGTCTGAAGCTCCATACCGGGCGCAGCCGCAACGAGCAGATTGCCACGGACCTGAGGCTCTACGTGCGCAAGCAGATCGGACTGGTGGTCGAGTCTCTGGCAGAATGGGCGAATGCGCTGGTGGCAAAGGCACGCGCTGCAGGCGATGCGGTGATGCCCAGCTACACGCACATGCAGCGCGCCGAGCCGGTGCTGGTGGCCCACTGGCTGCTGGCGTATGTAGAGATGATTCTGCGCGATGCAGCGCGACTCCGCGATTGCTCCGTGCGTCTGAACTTTTGTCCGTTGGGCTCGGGCGCGGTGGCCGGCGCTACGCTGGCTCTCGACCGCAACCTGGTCGCGCAGGAATTGGGATTCACGGCTCCGACGTCGAATTCCATCGACGCCACAAGCGACCGGGACTTCGTTCTGGAATATCTGCAGGCGCTAACTTTTGTTGGATTGCATCTGAGCCGTTTCGCCGAGGAGATTACGCTTTTTGCCACGGCTGAATTCGGTTTTGTTGTGCTGCCGGAGGCCTTTTCGACAGGCTCGAGCGCGATGCCGCAGAAGAAGAATCCCGACTTGACCGAGCTGATTCGCGCCAAGGTGGGACGCATTCATGGCGCTGCAGAGGCAGTGACGCTGCAACTCAAGGGGCTGCCCTTGGCCTACAATAAAGACATGCAGGAGACCCAGGAGCCGGCCTTTTCAGCCGGGTTTGTGCCTCAGATGATCGGACTGGTGGCGCGCTTTACAGCAGCTTTGCAGTTCAATCGCGAGCGCATGAGTGAAGCCGCGCAATCGGGCTACCTGAACGCCATGGCTGCGGCCACTTATCTGGTCCATAAAGGCGTTCCCTTCCGCACGGCGCACGAGAAAATCGGCAATGCCGTCCGCTTCGCGCTGGAGAAGGGTGTGGAACTGGGCGAGCTGAGCCTCGAGGAACTGCACACGTTTGGTGAGGAATTCGACGCGGACTTCTATGCCGCTGTCTCCCTTACGGCCACACTCGATTGCCACAATGTGACCGGAGGGACAGCGCGCGAGCGCGTGCATCAAGCCCTTACCGCAGCCTCCGAACGCATCGCGGCGCTCCATGGGGAGGTTGTCCATGCTGGTGCGTAAGGCCCGGCTCCAGGATGCCTCCAACGTTTACGACCTGGTGAATTCGCTCTCGGGCGACGGGACGCTGCTGAAGCGCGCCTTCTCCGAGATCTGCGAGAATATCCGCGACTTCACCGTCGCCGAGTCGGATGGCGGTGTGTTTCTGGGCTGCGGAGCGCTGCACCTTTACGGTCCGCATCTCTGCGAAGTCCGCTCCATCGTGGTGAAACCTGAAGCCAAGGGACAGGGCGCGGGCGGGCGCATTCTGGGCGCACTGATCGAGGAGGCGGAAGAGCATGGCATCCAGTCCGTCTGCCTGTTCACGCGCATTCCGGATTTCTTTTTCAAGTATGGATTTCGCGCCATTGAAGACAAGGCCGAGCTGCCCGACAAGGTCTTCAAGGACTGCCAGATGTGCCCGCGGCTGCACCGCTGCGATGAAACCACCATGGTGCGCGGACGGATTCCGCGGATTTCGATTCTTGGACCGCGCGAAGAAGCACATCAGTTGGTTCATCTGGCCGATTAGGGGTGTTCTCCTGAAGGCGTGAAGTGTGCGTGGACCGGGAGATCCACGCTACAGCCGGCCGGGAGGCCGGCGTTACTCCCGTAATCGGCGCTAGGTGCGGTGGCTCAGACGAGTAGCAGCCACTGCTACCTGGCCATAGCTCAGGCCGCCATCTCCGGGACTGACGACGCGATGCTGAAAGACTTCGAAGCCTGCCGCCTCTAAGTGTGCTCGTAACAAGCGCGCCAATCTGCGGTTGTGCATGCAGCCGCCACTGAGAGCGACCTGTGTTGCTCCGGTTGCAGTTCGCGCGTGCACGGCTGCGGCCACGAATCCCTGCGCTACTCCGGCATGAAAGCGCGCTGCGATGTGCGGCTTGGGAACTCCAGTTTTCAAATCATCGACTAGAGAACGCCACAACGGTGCTGCACTCAAGCGAGAGGGTTCGCGGCGCTGCCAGTCTCCTGGCAACAATTCCATCGGATAGGCGGGCTCTTCGTCGGTCTCGTCGACAGCGATGCCTTCCAACTCAATGGCAGCCTGCGCTTCGTAATCCACCACACGCCGTTGGAGCACAACGGCAGCAACCGCGTCGAAGAGGCGGCCCAGGCTCGAGGTGAGCGGCGCGTTGATACCACGCTCGATCATGCGCGCGAGGACACGGGAGTCCTTCTCCGTTGCGCCGACAAGGGCCAAGGTTTCAGACGAGGTTGGGTCAAAGCCTGCCGTCTGCAGAGCACCCAGAGCCATGCGCCACGGCTCGCGGATGGCCTTTTCGCCGCCGGGCATGGGCACGTATTCGAGGTGCGCAAAGCGCTCGAAGGTGTCCAGGGTCGATAGCAGCACTTCCCCGCCCCAGATGCAGCCATCCGTTCCGTAACCTGTGCCGTCCAGAGCCAGGCCGATCACCGGCCCTTCGAGTTCGTGCTCCGCCATGCAGGCGGCGATGTGCGCGTGGTGGTGTTGCACGGCGATCAACTGCAGGCCGCGCTCGCCGGCCCATTCCTTGGCCGAGGCGGTTGAGAGGTAGCCTGGATGGAGGTCGTGGACAACAGTTTGCGGCTCAATTTCAAAGGTGCGCATCAGGTGGTCGAGCGACTCCTTGAAGAAATCCAAACCGGCCAGGTTCTCCAAATCTCCAAGGTGCTGACTCTGGTAAGCAAAGCGGCCGCGGGCCAAGGCGAAGACATTCTTGAGGTGCCCGCCCACGGCCAACAGGGGCGGCGCGTCCAGAGGCAACCGAACGGCGAGGGGAACAAAGCCGCGCGCACGACGGAGCAGTTGCGGGGCGCCATCGACGACGGCTGCCACCGAGTCGTCGCAACGCTGCAGGATTTCGCGGTCGTGCATCAGGAAAGCATCGGCGATGGACCCGAGGCGCGTGCGAGCTTCCTGGTTGTCGATAGCGATGGGCTCTTCGCTGAGGTTGGCCGAGGTCATGACCAGGGCACGCACACGTTGGTCGGCCAAGAGCAGGTGCTGGAGGGGCGCATAAGGTAGAAACACACCGAGCCACGGAATCCCAGGCGCAATGTTTTCGGCAATTCCGCTGCCCACGCGCAGGCGGGCGAGCACGATGGGCCGCGCCGGAGTCGTCAGCAGGGCTTCTTCGTCCGCTGTAAGAACGCACACGGCGCGCGCTGCTTCCAGGTCGCGGACCATCACGGCCAGAGGCTTGCCGTAGCGGTGCTTGCGCTCCCTGAGACGCATAACAGCCGCTTCGTTTGTCGCATCCACGCTGAGGTGGAAGCCGCCAATCCCTTTGATGGCCATGATCTGGCCCGCTAACAGCCGGTCGATGGTCGTGGCGACCGGTTCGTCCGCTTCAATCTTGGTTCCGTCTGCTGTTTCCAGCCAGACCTTCGGCCCGCAGTCGGCGCAGGCGTTGGGCTGCGCATGGAATCGGCGGTTGAGCGGATCGTCGTACTCGCGCTGGCAGGCCGGGCACATGGGAAATGTCGCCATGGAGGTTTGCGGACGGTCGTAAGGAATCTGGCGCGTGATGGTGAAGCGCGGGCCGCAGTTGGTGCAGTTCAAAAACGGATAGCGATAGCGGCGGTCCTGGGGGTCAAGCAGCTCGCGCACGCAGTCGGGACAGGTGGCGGCATCGGCGGGAATTCCGGTGCTGACACGACCCCTTACCTCGCTCGAAACAATGCGAAACTCGGCCTGCCCGGTAAGGACCAGTTCGTGTGTGGCAACCGAGTCGATGCGCGAGAGGGGCGGGGCTTCCAGGCGCAGGCGGGAGAGAAAGGCTCGTACATGCGTTTCCGGGCCCTCAATTTCAATCGTTACCCCGTCGGTGTCGTTGCCAATTTGGCCGGCGAGACCTTCGTCCAGCGCCAACCGGTAGACGAACGGGCGAAAACCCACTCCCTGCACCACTCCGCGCACTTCGATGGCGCACCGTGTCCTTTGGGTTCCGTCCTTCACCAAGTTCTCCCGTAGCCCACCAGCATAGCGTATCGAAATTCGCGTTCTGCCGCTCACCGGCGTCGATTCATGCAATCGATTATCCTTGAGGTGCAAGTTGAAGCGAGGAATCACGGCAGAATGAATCTTCGAGACCTCAGTTCGGCACCCACTCTGGCTGCCCTCTTTCTATTCTCAGCGCTGGGCGTACTGGCGCAGCCTGCCCAGCCGATTGACCCGCTCTCCGTGGTGCATGGTATCGATGCATCGGTCCAGGCGCGCATCGACCATGTGGCCGGGTACACGGTGACCGAGCATTATGCGGTTTTCCGCGACGGCGACGAGACCCATCCCGCCGCGGAGATGACCGTCAAAACCGACTACCGCAAAGAGCAGGGGAAGAGCTACACCATTCTCTCCCAAAGCGGTTCAGGCCTGCTGCGGAGCGAGTTACTGGGCAAAGTGCTGGACCGCGAGAAGGAGATGAGTCAACCCGGAATGCGCGAGACAGTTCTGGTGAATTCGGCGAATTACGAAATGAGGCTGAAGTCCGCAAGTTCCGAGATGGTGGATGGGCACGAATGCCTGGTTCTGAGCCTGACGCCCAAGCGCAACAGCCCTTCGCTTTTCAAGGGGACATTGTGGGTGGACGCTGCGGACTACTCCATTGTGCAACTGGAGGGGACGGCGGCGAAGAGCGCTTCGTTTCTGACGGGCGCCGCGCAGGTGATGCGGCAATACGCCAAGTTCGATGGGTTTCCGATGGCCACACACGCCAGCGCGGTTTCAAAGAGTTCGTTGCTTGGCAAAACGGTGGTGAAGATCGACTATAGCGCCTACCAGATCCAGCTTCGCGCAGGACAATAGGCGTCGAAGCTGCACGGGGCTTGCGCGTCACTCAAAGAGACTTTGGATACACGCGCTTTGAAGGAGACTTAAGCTAGTACTACAGTTGCATTTCGTTCAAGTTGTCGGAATGGGGCGCATGCCCGGGCCTAAAGGCCCACAGTTTTTGCCCATTTTCAGGGGGTTAAAACCCCCTGCTCCCTCCGGAATCGCCTATCTACAACTGTACTGTACTAGATTCTGTTTGCGCAATATGAGACAGCCGTGGATGCGCACTCTTATTCTCTTCATTGAAGTGGCGAGGCAGTACAGAAATCTGCAGGGGAAAGAAAGCCAAGATGAACCAGGCATTGGAAATGTTGAAGGAACGGCGCAGCATTCGCGCCTATACCAGCCAGCCAGTGGCGCGCGAAGTGCTGGAAGACATTGTGGATTTCGGACGGTTGGCCGCAACCTGCCAGAACGAGCAGCCTTGGGAGTTTGTGGTGGTGACGGACAAGGCGATGCTGAGCCGGCTGCCCGAACTGACCGGGCACGCACAGTTCATTGCCTCCGCAGCGGCGTGCATTCTGGTGGTCTGCCAACCGACCGTACACTTTGTGGAAGACGGCTCGGCGGCAAGCGAACACATTCTGCTGGCGGCACATGCGCATGGTTTGGGCGCTTGCTGGGTGGCGGGTGAAAAGGAAGGCTATGCCGACTCGATTCGCGCAATGGTGGGAGCTCCGGAGGGCTACAAGCTGCTGTGTCTGATTCCGGTCGGATATCCGGCCGAGACGATCACGATCGAAAAGCGCTCTTTGCAAGAGGTTTTGCATTGGGAAAAATTCTGACGATTTCTCCATCGTTACGGAGCGCATGAATTCCCGCGATTCGCAACGATGAAGAAGCGGCGAACTGCGCACATTCAGATTGAGTGCGACGCCGCGCGATTTTCGATCTATCTTCTCTCGGAAACCACTTTCAATGTGGCCATTTGAGAGCCTATAAGACCATCTACGATCGCCATCTTAGAGTCCCTCGATGCGGTACGGAAACAATAGAAACGGCTGCCATTTAGCCTCCTCGTGACGACCATCACCGACTGCCCCCCCGGCGAACTTCTCTAATAGCTTTGCCGTCGGAAGGGCGCTGAGATACGCGTTCCTGTCCGTGCACGGCGTCGTGCATTGCACTCATTTCAGCCCCTGCCGTAGTCGTCAGTCTTTCATTGACTGTGCAACAGCAAGATGGTGAGAATGGTGTGTCAGCCGAATCAGGAGGAATTGTGCCAGCATTCACCCCCCCGCCGCTGCCCAGCGACGACAAACGTTGGAAGATCGTGAACGGCACCATGCGCAAGAATGGATTCGCCCGTCACGCACTCATTGAGACACTCCACACCGTGCAGTCTTCGTTCGGGTACCTGGACGACGACGCCATTCGTTTTGTGGCCCATTCCTTGCGCGTACCGCTGAGCCAGGCCTATGGCGTAGTTACCTTCTATCACTACTTCAGCCTCAAGCCGCCGGGCAAGCACACCATGACGATCTGCACCGGAACGGCCTGCTACATCAAGGGCACCGACAAGCTGGTCGCCTCTGCCGAGAAGCATCTCGGAATTCCCCATGGACAGACCACCAAGGACGGCAAGATCAGCCTCATGACAGCCCGCTGCGTGGGCGCCTGCGGCCGCGCTCCGGTGGTGCTGACCGACGGTGAACTGTTCGGCCAGATGACCGGTGAGCAGATGATCGATCAACTGGAAAGGTGGGCTGTCGAATGACAATCGAAGAACTAGATCAGATCGCCAAGTCGGAACGGGCGGAGTACGCCAAGTTCGACCACGAGATCAATGTCTGTATGGGCACCGGTTGTATGAGTCAGCACTCCGACAAGCTGAAGGATGCGCTGGCCAAGGCGGTGGAGACGCAGGGCAGCAACACCTTCGTGCGCCGCACCGGCTGCATGGGATTGTGCGCCGCCGGACCGCTGGTGCTGGTGGACCCCGAAGAGACTCTTTATCAACATGTGAACGCAAGCAACGCGGAAACCATTGTGAACCATCTGGGCGGCGAGCCCGTGAAGGAACTGCAATGCGATCTGCGCGAGCACTTCGATCAGCAGGTGCATGTGGTGCTGGAGAACTCCGGCCACATCGACCCTGAAAAGATCGACGACTACATTGCGCGCGACGGCTATCTGGCTCTGCTGACTGCCTTGAACGACATGACGCCGCACGGCGTGATTCGGCAGATCACCGAGAGCGGATTGCGCGGCCGTGGAGGCGGCGGTTACCCCACCGGCCTGAAGTGGTCGATGGTCGCCAAGGCCACCGGCGACGTGAAGTATGTGATCTGCAACGGCGACGAGGGCGACCCCGGCGCGTTCATGGACCGCAGCGTTCTGGAAAGCGATCCGCATCGCGTGCTGGAAGGCATGGCGATTGCGGCCTATGCGGTGGGCGCGAGCAAGGGCTACGTGTATGTACGTGCCGAGTATCCGCTGGCAGTGAGCCGCTTGACCACTTGCCTGCGCGATGCGCGCCGGCGCGGTTTGCTGGGCAATAACATCGCCGGCACGGACTTCAGCTTCGACGTGGAAATCCGCCTCGGCGCCGGAGCGTTTGTCTGCGGCGAAGAGACGGCCTTGATTGCCTCGATCGAAGGCAGGCGCGGCACTCCGAAGCCCAGGCCTCCGTACCCCGCAAATAGCGGCATTTATGGCAAGCCCACGTTGATCAACAATGTGGAGACCTTTGCCAACATCGCTCCGATCATCCGCAAGGGCGGCCGCTGGTTTGCCGCCATGGGTTCGGAAAGAAGCAAAGGAACCAAGGTCTTTGCCATTACCGGCAAGATCACGAACACCGGCCTCGTTGAAGTGCCTATGGGAATTTCCCTGCGCAAGATCATCGAGGAAATCGGTGGCGGCGTACCGGACGGACACAAGTTCAAAGCGGTACAGACCGGCGGACCTTCGGGCGGCTGTTTGCCCGCCGAGATGCTGGATATTGGCGTCAGCTACGATGCACTGCTGAAGGTCGGCTCGATTATGGGCTCCGGCGGCATGATCGTGATGGACGACACCTCCTGCATGGTCAATGTGGCCAAGTTCTTCCTCGAGTTCACCATGACCGAGTCCTGCGGCAAGTGCATTCCCTGCCGCGCGGGCACGGCACAGATGCACACCTTGCTGACGCGCATCTGCGCGGGCGAAGCAACAATGGAAGACCTGGATCTGCTGGTCGACCTGTGCGACACCGTCAAGAACGCCAGCCTGTGCGGCCTGGGCCAGACATCGCCCAATCCCGTGCTCAGTACCCTGAAATATTTCAGGGACGAATACATCGAGCACATTGTGCACAAGCGTTGTCCGGCCGGCGTCTGTAACATTCAAGCTCCCGTGGAGGTGCTGGCATGAGTGACCCCGTGGAAATCAAAACACTAATCATCGACGAGCAGGAAGTCAGCGCCCGTCGCGGCCAGACCATTCTGGAAGTGGCACGGGAAAACGACATCAACATTCCCACGCTCTGCCACCTGGACGGCCTGAGCGACGTAGGCGCGTGCCGCCTTTGTCTTGTCGAGATCAAGGGCAGCAACAAGCTCCTTCCCGCTTGTGTGGCGACTGTGTATGAGGGCATGGAGGTGATGACCAACACCGAAAAGCTCCAGAAACACCGTCGCACGATTCTCGAAATGCTCTTTGCCGAGCGCAACCACATCTGTTCGGTTTGCGTATCCAATGGCAATTGCGAACTGCAAGCCCTGGGGCAGTCGCAGGGACTGACGCATGTCCGGTTGCCCTATCGCAACCCTGAACTGCCGGTGGATGCCTCGCACGAGCGCTTCACAGCAGACCACAATCGCTGCATTCTGTGCACGCGCTGCGTGCGTGTCTGCGCCGAGGTGGAAGGCGCGCATGTCTGGGATGTGATGGGTCGCGGCATCGACTCGCTCATCATTACCGATCTTCACGAGGATTGGGGAAGCTCCTCCTGCACACGCTGCGGCAAATGCGTGCAGGTTTGCCCGACCGGAGCCCTCACCGACAAGAGCAAGATCGGCACCGATCATCCCAAGAACCCAGATTTTCTGCCTTACCTGAACCTCATGAGGGAAGCGCAATGAGCAAACTGAAACTGGCAACAGTGTGGCTGGACGGATGTTCCGGCTGCCACATGTCGTTCCTCGACATGGATGAACGGCTGATTCAACTGGCGGAACTCGTCGATGTGGTGTATAGCCCCATCGTGGACGCCAAGGAATTCCCCGACATGGTCGATATCGCCCTGGTCGAGGGAGCCGTAGCCTCGGTGGACGACGAGAAGAAGATCAAGAAGATCCGCGCCCACTCCAAACTCCTGGTTGCGATGGGCGACTGCGCGGTGGCCGGCAACGTGCCTTCGATGCGCAATCCCATTGGCCCTGAAGCGATTCTTGACCGGGCCTATATCGAGAACGCCGATCTGCAGCAGCAGATTCCCTGCGTTGTGGTTCCCAAGCTGCTCCGCGTAGTGCGTCCCATCCATGAATTCGTGAAGGTAGATGTGTTTTTGCCCGGCTGTCCGCCATCGGCAGATACCTTTCACACAGCGCTGACCGCGCTGGTAACTGGCGAGCCCCTGGATATTCCAGCCCTCACCCGCTTTGGAGCCTGAGCCATGAGCCAGACCATCACCATCGATCCGGTAACCCGTCTCGAAGGACACGGCAAGATCACCATCCAACTCAACGGCCAGGGGGAAGTAGAAGACGCGCATTTTCACGTCACCCAGGTACGCGGTTTTGAGAAGTTTTCGGAGGGCCGGCCATTTTACGAAATGCCCAGCCTGATGGCCCGCATCTGCGGTATCTGCCCGGTCTCTCACCTCATTGCTTCGGCCAAGGCCTGCGAAGCCATCATGTCGGTACGGATTCCGCATACCGCCGCGCAACTGCGGCGCATGCTGAACCTGGCCCAGATGGTGCAGTCGCATGCACTGAGCCTCTTCTATCTCTCCGCGCCCGATTTGTTGCTGGGCATGGAGTCGGACCCGGCGATGCGCCATATTTTTGGCGTGGTCGCCGCCAAGCCCGAACTAGGGCGCGCCGGCGTAGGTCTGCGCCGCTTCGGCCAGCACATCATCGAGCTTCTGGGCAACAAGCGCATCCATCCCGGATGGGTTGTTCCCGGAGGCGTGACGGAACCTTTGGCTGCTGCGAAGCGCGACGAGATCCTGGGCATGCTGCCTGAGGCCTATGCGAATATCGCGTTGGCTCTCAAGTGGTACAAGCAGGTCGCCGCGAGCTTCCAGCAGGAGATCGACGTCTTTGCCAACTTCCCCTCGCTCTACCTGGGCCTGGTGAACGAGGACGATTCGATCGAGTTCACCGACGGCACGCTGCGGTTGATCGACGCCAAGGGCGCCATCGTGGAAGACGGCATCACCGCCAGCCGCTTTACTGAAGTGATTGGCGAAGCCGTCGAGAACTACAGCTACACCAAGTTTGCCTATTACAAGCCGCTCGGCTATCCCGAGGGCAGCTATCGTGTAGGCCCGCTGGCGCGGCTCAACATTGTGAAGTCTATGGGAACCCCGCGGGCCGAGCAGGAACTGGCCGAGTTCAAGCAGTTGGCTACTGGTCCGGTGCAAAGCGCCTTCTACTACCACCACGCACGCCTGATCGAAGTTCTCTACGGCATCGAGAAGATCGAAGAGATCCTCACCGATCCGCTGATCCTCGACAAGCATATCCGCGCCACCGCCGGTGTGAACCGGTTGGAGGGTGCAGGCCAGGCCGAGGCGCCGCGCGGCACGCTGAACCACCACTACAAGGTGGACGAAGACGGCAAGATCACCTGGGCCAACCTGGTGATTGCCACCGGCCAGAACAACAACGCCATGAACAAGGGCGTTCTGCAAGCCTCCAAGCACTATGTGAAAGACGGCAAGTTCACCGAGGGCATTCTGAACCACGTAGAAGCTGTGGTTCGCGCCTTCGATCCGTGCCTGAGCTGCTCCACGCACGCCTTTGGACAGATGCCCCTGGCTCTCACACTCCTCTCCGCCGACGGCGAGGTTGTGGACCAGGTCATCCGCTAACCTAGGCAAGCAACCATGAGCCTTTCAACGGCCCGATGCCTCATCCTCGCCTGCGGCAATACGCTGCGTGGGGATGACGGAATCGGGCCGTGGCTCGCTGAGTGGGCAGAAGAAAGATTTTCCGGTCAAAGCGACGTTCGCGTGATCTCAAGGCAGCAATGGACTCCCGAGTTGGCCGAGGAGATTGCCGGTGCGGAATCTGTTCTGTTTGTCGATTGCTCGGTGGAGTCAGCGGCTGGAACGGTAAAGACGATTAACGTTGAGCCAGCCAATCCCGAAGAAGGACTGGCGACGCACCACATTGGAGCTCCGCAATTGCTGCAGCTCGCAAAGGAGCTTTACGGTTCCCTGCCCCGTACTTCCCTGCTGCTAACGGTCGGGGCGGGATCGATTGAGTTGAGCGAGGAATTCAGCGCGGAAGTGACGGCCTCGCAACCCGAAGCGTGCCGACAGATTGAGGAATTTGTCCTCGGTTTTCTTAAGAATCCTCGGCAAGTTACAGCGACTTCGCAAAACAATCTATAGCTCGGGACACTTCGCGTTGTTATCCGGACTCTGCGGGAGGCGGGAAGAATTCGCTTGCCCCGATAGTCGGAGGGGACTGGAAGCATTCATGTAGCCTGCTTCCAATTCGTAGTCCTCCGGATCAAGCGCATTGCAGCATTCTCTGAGGAGCGCCCGATGGCGAATTTGCAAAAGCAGGTGCGCGGCGGCGATTCCTATCGCTGCAAATATAAAATGCTGGACGCTTTTCTCAATCCACACTTCACATAAGACCGAGAGCCAGATCACGACGGAAATGCGCACGATGTAAGTGAGAACGGTGGCGGCAAGACTCGACTGCTCGCGTGCCCCTCCGCCTGTGAGGCGGAGAGTTGTCACATTGAGGAAGAAGAAGTCCGCAAGCAGCAAACACGCCCCGGAGCCCACAAGCAACTGACATCCAGTAACTTGCCAAGCACGAAATTCAGGGGGCGTGGCGAGGTAAAACGCGAAACAGGCTCCCAAGGTGACGATGAGTCCCCACAGTAACACCCAGCGTTTGGCGGTGGACAACATATCCCTTGCGACGGCAAAGCGCGGGTGTGGTCCGTGGACCGCGCGAAATACCCAACTCGAGTTCTGATTGCCCGGAGAATCGAGCGCCGTGCACAGTCCGGCAATCGTCCAGAACGATACGATCCCAATGGCAGAACGGATGCCGTCTGCAGAACTTTTGACCACGACCAGATGATTGACCACCGTCACGCGGAAGATCGTGGCAATCACGACTGAAACGCCGACTCCTCCATAGAGAACGAGATAGATGCGATAGCGCGTGACCCGCGCTATGGTCTGGCTGATGAGATGGAAGACTGCACGCTGGATGGGAAGCCGGATCAAAGTGACGTGAAGGAGCCTATTCAACGACAAGCCAAACCAGTTGCGAGTGTGTCGCGTGCCGGGTCCCTCGACCAATTGGCGAACCCCGCGGAAATAGGCAACTGGATACAAGAGCGCAGCAGAAGCGGCTGTAAGCAGGAGGGCCATGCCTCCAATTTGCGCGAGTTGAGAGTAAATCGGCAGTGCGGACGGGCCCTCCAGCAGGCGCTGGTAAATTCCCAGAAACCAGAAAGGTGGAAAGTAAAGTGCATAGGAACTTCCCGACTGCAGGAAGAAAGGAACTGCACCGGAGAGGGTCGGGAAGAGCAATAACAACATCAAGAAGACTGTAATCAAGAGACCTTGTACGGTCAGAATGACTTTGCGCAGAAGCCGCTCTCCAAGAGTCGCAAGAAGAGCTGCTTCCAACGCGAGGACAAAGGTTGCTGCGAACATACCGCTACCAGCCACTGCCAGCAACTGACCGGTTACAGCGCCTACAAAGCTAGGCGGGTCGATAACTATAGGCAAGACAAGCAGACCTAGAATATTTGCGTCGAACAAGAAGCCGACGATGAAGATTGAAATTGCGGTAACCCGTGCCAGGAACAGCCTGCGATCCGGCACCGGGAGTGCGGTGAAAACATGAACGTCAAGCAGATCGGGAAAGAACAAATCCCATTCGAAGATGGTGATGATTCCCATTGCGACGAAGGAGAAGAGCACAAAGAACAGGTGATGGTTGACCTGCAGCCAATAGGGAGGTGCGCTCGCATCGAGGGGACGGCCGGGCGGCCAGGCGATGAAGGGATGATACACGGGCCATAGGTACATCGCGACCATCAGTCCGGGCAGCCCGGTCGTGAAAGCAAGCAGAATCAGCCGGGATTTGGCATCGCCATCGGGCGAAGCAGACTCGTGATTGAAGAATCGCTCAAGAAAATGGCGGACCAACAGCGAGAATTGACTGCGTTCCGGTTGGGGTGAGGGGCCTTGCGCTGCCAGCAGAGTGATGGACAGCGGCTGCGCGTCGGACATGGTGATGAAATCTTGGAATGCACTAGGCATGGCTGATCTGCATCACCTCGATAACCTGCTGGGCAGTTTCCATTGTGTCTTGCTGCTGAACCAATTGCGCGAAAGCGCTTTCGAGGCTGGGGAGGCTCATCAGACTCTTTAACTCGGAGGGGCGAGCGTCGGCTACGATGCTTCCATTCGCGATGACGACAACGCGGTTGCAGAGCTGCTCGACCGTTTCCAGTACATGCGTGATGTAGAGGACGGCCTTGCCTTGTGCGGCCATCAACGTCAAGAGATCCTTGAACAATCGCACGGAATCTACATCGAGTCCCGAAAGAGGTTCATCGAAAATGAGCAGTTTGGGATCGTGCAGCAGTGCCGCAGCGATGAGCACACGCTGCCTCATGCCTTTCGAGTAAGAAGAAATGGGCGAATATTGCCAGGACTCCAGATGCAGGAGCTTCAGCAGGCGCGTTGCTTTCATCTCGATGAGTGCTTCACCAAGTCCGCGAATTCTGCCGACCAGTTGCAAATATTCCAATCCGGAAAGATAGGTGTAGAGGTGGGGCTCCTCGGGAACATAACCAAAAGCGGCACGGAAACTGACCATGTCGTCTGTGACATCTCTGCCGTTGAAGAGAACTTTGCCCTCGTCTGGATGCAACATCCCGGTGATGATCTTGACGGTGGTCGATTTTCCTGCGCCGTTCGGACCTAAAAAGCCGACCACCTCACCCGCTGCCACCTTGAAACTGATGTCCTTGATGGCAGGTATGCCGCGATAGCTCTTAATTAGACCCTGAAGCTCAAGCATATTACTACTCCTGTCCTTCATCGTTGGACGAAGTCACGCAGACACAGACCCCACTTGTCAGCCTCAGAATCCAACAAAGACCGATGCGCGAATTGTATACCCAGAGCGCGCTCGAAACTTCGGCCGCCATAACGGCCGGAGCGAATGTATAGTCCGGCGAGAGACCCAGCTTTCCCCGCCCAGTTCCTTTGCTGCAGGACCTATTCGTGGCCGCCGTACTTGATGATCAGCGCCTCTATCTTGTGATCAAAGTCGCTGATTTGCTTCGCGTAAGTCAAGGGCATGAAGTTCCCTACTTTGCGGTTGGGATCTGCTCCGCTGGCCAACAGAAGCTCCACCATGTCCGTGTGGTGTCCTAGCATCGCGAAATACAGAGGCGGATTGCCCGCCACGAAATCATTCATGTTTGCGTCGTTCGCTATCAGAATCTTTGCGTCGTCAATACTGCCCTGTTGAGCAGCATAGATCAGAGCCGTCATGCCCGATCGATCAGAGAGATTGACGTCGGCGCCACTGGCCAGCAACAGACGCACCATCTTGTCGTGCTTGTAAACCGCCAGGGCCTCAAGCAGGGGCGTCTGCTGGTCTGGGTCGCGGGCGTTGACGTCGGCGCCGTTGGCCAACAGCAGCTCTGCGATCTCCGGCTTGTTGTGAATGACCGCCAGTTGAAGCGGAGTCCGTCCCAGATTGTTCCTGGTTTCGAGTTGTCCGGGATGATCCTTCAGTAGCGCCACCACTCTGCTCAGATTACCTTTGATGATGGCCTTGTGAATCTCTGCGCTCTGGGCCGGGAAATTTCCGACCAGCGCCAGGAGAAGGCAAAGGATCAGGCGACCGGCGCAAGAATTGCTGCCTGCTTTGCAGGTTCTCGAAGCTAGAAAAGCAAACACTCTGCAAACTCCTTTGCAGTGATTTCTATTCGTGGCCGCCGTACTTTTTGAGCAGAGCTTCGATCTTGGGATCAGAGATTTGGTTGGACTCATAGTACATCTGCTGCGCGAAATGCAGGGGTGTGAAGCCCCCCACTTTGTGGTTGGGATCCGCTCCGTTGGCCAGCAGAAGCTCCACCATCTCGGTATGGGTTCCCATCACCGCGAGTAACAACGGCGTATTGCCCGAGACGAAATTGATGTTCGCGTCGTTCGCGATCAGGATTTTGGCGTCGTCGACCTTCCCCTCCTGTGCGGCATGGGCCAGAGCGGTCATGCTCCATTGATCGGAGAGATCGACGTCGGCTCCCGAGGCCAACAGCAGGCGCATCATCTTGTCGTGGTTGTAAACCCAGAGGGCCGAAATCAGCGGCGTATGCTGGTGAGGGTCACGGGCGTTCACGTCGGCACCGTTGGCCAGCAAGAGGGCTGCGATCTCCAACTGGTTGTGCTTGACCGCCAGATGCAGAGGCGTCAGTCCCATCTTGTCTTTGCTCTCGAGCAGTTCGGGATGGTCCTTCAACAACGCAACCACTCCGTTCAGATTGCCCTTGAGGACGGCCTTATGAATCTCGTCGCCCTGTGCTGAAGAGCCTCCGAGCAACGCCAGCAGAAGGAAAAGAAGAAGGTGGCCGAGGCGAAATCCGCTTCGCGGGCTCAGCTTGTGCACTTTAACGGTCTCACCTGCCGCCGGAATCTGGATCACTTTTTGTTCTCCTTGGGCGGCGCGGGCGTGCCGTCGCTGTCGCCGAGGATGCGCGTTGTGGAGCCGAGACGGTGGTAGTCAGTAAAGTTGGTCTGGTTGAGCATCAGGATGGGCTGGGCCAGCTTCGGGTTGTGATGCTTGGCGGAACAAGCGTTGGATTCTTCCACCATGGTCGCCAGGCTGCGCACGGGGCAAATGTAACTGCGCTCGCCAATGTCCATGGGACTGTACTCAATGATCGAGGAGACGTGGCTGATGGGGTCGTTGGGCTGGCCTTCTGCCTCGAGCGTGATGCGCATCAGCGCGCCGGTGGCAGGATCGATGGAGAACGAGCCGTGATAGGCCGGATTGTCTTGAAAGGGCTCGTTGGTGGGGCACTTGTAGTGGACTTCGTAGTGGGAGCCGATCCTGGGCACCGAGTAGTGAAAGACCGCAACGACACCGGTGGACGTCTTCTCCCAATGATGGAAGCTGGTGGTGTTCTGGGCGGCGTCCATCAGGATCATGACCGGCTCGGGGCCGAATTCGCCCCAGCTTTCGAGGCCCGCCTCGATATCGGGTTCGGCAGGCTTGGACTTCATGGGGTCTGACACTTCCTCGCCATCGCGAAAGGTGATTTCACGAGTGGAAGAGCCCTCGCGGAAGAGGCCCACGCGCATGAGAAGCTGGTTCTGGTTCATGTCCGCTGGAACTCCCGAATATTGCAGAGTGGCGCGGGTGGCAAAGAAGTTGGGCAGGCGCTTCAGGTTGCGAAGGACATTGGCGCGCGCCGTGGTGATCATGCGCATCTGAGCTTCAGCATCGGGCGGAGGAAGTGTGGGCAATTCGTCGGCCGGAGGATCGAAAAATGCAGATCGGTACGCGAGGATCTGCAAGGCCTGTTTGCACAGGCGGCCGGGCTCCAACTTCTGAACGATGCGATTCAGGCGAGGGTCGCTCAATCGCTCGGTGAGGGTGAAGTTGCCCACCAGTTGGGATAGTTGGAGATCCCGCAGGGCCTGCGTCGGCTTGTCGGCGCTGGGAGGCTGCTGGGCAGCCAGTTTCTGTTCCAACTGCGCCACGGTGAGTTGCTCCACCGCGTACGCGGGTAACGCAACGACAAACAACAAGACCCATAGAAGCGAGATTCGCATCGAGTTACCGTCCGGGCGGAACGAAATTACTTCGAAAACGGGAACCACGCAGAATACCACGCATTTGCGCGCGACTTAGGTCTTACGGGAACTGGCCCAACCGTGACCTATAATTGGGGCGCCATCCTACTGAAGAATTTTTGGAAGTTCTGCCAAGGAGCCTTCGCCATTCTTATGAAGCATTCTTTTCTGCTGATCGCTTTGCTGCTGACGGCAGCATCTTCGCTTGCACAAACTGGCGCCCCGCTTTCGCCCTATGACGCCGTGAACCCATTTATCGGAACGCAGGGATTCTCCGACCGCTTCCCAGGGAATACTTCGCCCGCTGCCACGCTGCCGTTTGCCATGATCTCCTGGGCTCCGGACACCGTGAAGGAGGGCTGGTACAACTACGACGACAAGACGATCCGCGGATTCAGTCTGACCCATCTAAGCGGCGTCGGCTGCGCGACCTATGCGGATGTGCCGATCCTGCCCTGGACGGGGCAATTGCCTAGCGGCAATCCGGCTGATCTGGCAGCGGCGTTTTCACACGACAAGGAGCAGGCTCACCCCGGCTCCTACGTGGTTCAATTCGACAATGGCGTGAGGTCCGAGCTGACAACCGCAACGCGGGCCGGGATTGGCCGGTTCACCTTTCCCAATGGAGCGATGCGCACCTTCCTCATCAAGGCAGGCGACAGCGCAGCGGCCGCGGTGCGCAAGGATGACGTGAGCACCGTGGAGATTCGCGGCAATGACACAGTAGCCGGAACCGTGCACAGCGGCGGCTTCTGCAACGGCGACAACAAATACGTTCTCTATTTCGTAGCTAAATTCTCCAAGCCCTTCGCTTCGTCGGCGACCTGGGCCGATGGTGCGAATCCCGGAGAAGCTTCGATCACCGGACACCGGGCAGGCGCATCCATCAGCTTTCCGGCAGGGAAAGAGCCGCTTCTGCTGAAGGTCGGAATCTCCTTTGTGAGCCTGGAGAATGCGCAGGCGAACTTGGCGGCTGAAATTCCCGGCTGGAAGTTCGACGAAGTGCGCGGCGTCGCGGTGGAGACGTGGAAGCAGATTCTCTCGCGCATTGAGGCCGAAGGCGGAACGGCGGACGAACGCACCATCTTCTACACCGGCTTTTACCACATGCTGCAGACGCCCACCCTCTTCAACGACGAGAACGGGGATTACATCGGCTTCGACGGCAAGGTCCGGCAACTTGTGAAGGGCGAAGCGCAGTACGCCAACTACTCCGATTGGGACATCTATCGCGATGCGGTGCAGTTCTATTCCCTGCTCTTTCCGCATGAGACAGGGCAGATGATGCAATCGCTGGTGCGCGACGCCGACCAGAGCGGATGGCTGCCGAAGTGGCCGGTGGCCAACGATGTGACCTACGTGATGGGCGGCGATTCGCCCGCCATTCTGCTCTCGGAAGCTTATGCGTTCGGGGCCCGGGAATTCGACACGAGGGCGGCGCTGAAGTTCATGCTGAAGGGCGCCACCCAGCCGGGAATGGGTCCGCACGGAAAGGCGGAGCGGCCGTGGCTCGATGAGTATTTGATCAAAGGCTATATCGCCGTTGGCGACGAGTCGGCGGCGTCCGTCACCCTGGAGTACGCGAACGCAGATTTCGCTGTCTCGCGGTATGCGGAGGCTCTTGGCGATCATGAAAGCGCCGCGCGACTGCTGCGTTCGGCGCACAATTGGCGGAATCTCTTCGATCCGGAGACTGGCTTCCTTCGGCCCCGCACACCCGATGGCAAGTTCATGGCAGGATTCGACCCGGATACCATGACGCCCCACCATACCAATTGGGACAAGAAGAATCAGCTTGGATTCGAAGAGGGGTCGACCTGGCAGTACACTTGGATGATTCCCTACGACTATGCGGACCTGTTTCAGGCAATGGGCGGCAACGACAAGGTTCTGCCGAAGCTGGACAAGTTCTTTACCAAGCTGACCGGTTGGGGCGTGCCGACCTTCACGGTCGACAACCAGCCGGATTTCTGCGCACCCTATGCCTACGTGTGGGCGGGTAATCCATGGAAGACGCAGGAAGTGATCGACCGCACGCGCAAAGATGCCTTCAGCGCGCGTCCCAACGGCCTGCCCGGCAACGACGACCTTGGCTCGACCTCGGGCGTGTACGTGTGGAATGCGCTGGGAATGTATCCGGTGATTCCCGGGCTGGGCGGAATGGTGCTGGGAACGCCGCTCTTTCCGCGGGTCGTGGTGCATTTAGGCGACGGCAGGACGCTGGAGGTTCTCTCCAAGGGCGAGGGAATCTATGTGCAATCAGTGAAGCTGAACGGCACTGCGCGGAACACCGCGTGGTTGCCAGTGGAGCTGCTTTCAGGGAAGAACAATCGCCTGGAGTTCACCCTGGCGAAGCTGCCCAGCAGGACGTGGGCCACGCAGCCGGCGGACTTCCCGCCGTCGTTTGACGCGAGCGGGACGATCAAGCAGTAAGCACCTGTGCAGAAACACCAACGGCGGCCGCACCGAAGTGCGGCCGCCGTTGGTGTTCAGGAAATACCCCTTTTGATGACTTCAGAGTTAGAACGCGGCTACGGTCTGACGCAGGCTGTAAGAGCTGAGCGTCTTGATGTAGTTACCGCGATCGAACGGCGAAGTATCCGGTACCGAGCGACGGCTGAGGCAGCCCCGCGTCTCCCAGAGAGAGGCGTATTCACGCTTCTCCAGCCAGTAACGCAGGTCGGCCAGAACGCGGCCGATGTGCTCGATGCCGTGGATGTGGAGCGCGGAGGCCATCATGGTGACGCCGGCTCCGGCCATAATGCCCTTGAGCACGTCCTCGGCCGAATGAACGCCGCCCGAAATTGCCAGGTCAATGTTCATGTGACCATAAAGGATGGCTGCCCAGTGCAGGCGCGGGAGCAACTCCGAAGGCGTTGAGAAGTGCAGCGTGGGCCGCACCTCCAACGTCTCGATATCGAAGTCGGGTTGATAGAAACGGTTGAACAATACCACGCCACGGGCACCCGCATCCTCCAGGCGCGCCACAAGATGCGGCACGCTGGTGAAGGACTGCGAGAGTTTGACGGCCACAGGAATCTTGACCGCGCCGGCGACGGCGGAGACGAGTTCGAGCAACTGCAGCTCGAGCTCAGCGGAGGTCTGGCTGCGATCGGTGGCCAACGCATATGTATTCAGCTCGATGGCATCCGCCCCGGCGTCTTCCATATCTTTGGCAAACCGTACCCAGCCGCCCACCGTCGCTCCATTGAGGCTGGCCATGATGGGAATTCCTGCCGCTTGCTTGGCTTTCCGCAGGTAGTCGAGGTAAACCTCGTGGGTCATGCGGTAGTCCGTCAAGTCAGGCAGATAGTCGAGAGACTCGGCGAAGGACTCCGTCCCGCGCGAGAGGTCCTCATCGAGAGCCCGCGATTCGAGGAGCAATTGCTCCTCGAACAGCGAGGTCAAGACGATGGCCGAAGCCCCGGCATCCTCCATCCGCTTGAGATTGTCGAGGGACTCGGAAAGTGGGGTAGAAGAAACCACGATCGGGCCGTTCAGTTTCAACCCCAGGTATTGTGTAGAAAAATCGATCATTTTGGTCCTCCGGCGGGCGCGGCTGCCAACTTCTCTTCCGGCTTTTCCTCGGGAGCGATGTGAGGCGTCTCACCGCGGCCTGGCATCCCAGCCCTTGCGGAGTATACACGCCACTGCCGTTCCACGTCGTCCTGCGCTTCAACGAGCAGTTTGGCGGCCAGATCCGGATTGCTGCGTACCAGCATGGTGTAACGCGCCTCGCGATAGATGTAGTCCTTGAGGCGGATGGCGGGAGCCTTCGAATCGAGCTGGAAGGGATTCTTGCCCGTATCGCGGAGTCCCGGGTTGTAGCGCATCAGCGGCCAGTAACCGGACTGAACGGCAAGTTTCTGCTGTTCGAGGCCGTGGACCAGATCGTAACCGTGAGCGATACAGCTGGAGTAGGCGATGATGATGGACGGACCGTCATGCGCTTCGGCCTCCTGGAAGGCCTTGACCACATGGCTGTCGTTGCCGCCCAAAGCCACACGAGCAACATAGACCGAACCATAGCTGACTGCTTCCATGGCCAGATCCTTCTTGCTGTTGCCCTTGCCGCTGGCGGCAAACTTGGCCACCGCGCCGCGGGGAGTGGACTTGGACATCTGTCCGCCGGTGTTCGAGTAGACCTCGGTATCGAGGACCAGGACATTCACGTTCTTGCCGGAGCCGAGCACGTGGTCGAGGCCGCCGAAGCCGATGTCATACGCCCATCCGTCTCCACCCAGAATCCAAACGCTCTTGCGAACGAGGGAGTCGCCGATGGCCAACAGGTTGTGAGCATCGGAGGAAGAGTCAGAAGCCAGCTTGGCGCGCAGAGCCAGAACGCGCTCGCGCTGCTGACCGATCTCGGTTTCCGTGGTCTGCGGAGAGGTGAGAAGAGCCGTCGCCAGCTCGTCACCGATCACAGAGGCCATACGCTTGACCAGAAGCTCAGCGAATTCCTTCTGCTGATCGAGGGCGATGCGCATGCCGAAGCCGAACTCGGCGTTGTCTTCAAAGAGGGAGTTGGCCCACGTCGGTCCACGGCCCGCCTTGTTGGTGGCGTAGGGGGTGGTGGGCAGGTTGCCGCCATAGATGGACGAGCAGCCAGTGGCGTTGGCGATGTAGAGGCGGTCGCCGAACAACTGGGTCAGCAGCTTGACGTACGCTGTTTCACCGCAGCCTGCGCAGGCGCCAGAGAACTCAAAGAGCGGCTGCAGGAGCTGCAGATCCTTGACCTGGGTGTGAGACAGCTTGGAGCGATCGACCTCAGGAAGATTGAGGAAGAAGTCCCAGTTGTCGCGCTCGGCTTCGCGCAGAGGCGGCTGAGGAGCCATGTTGATGGCCTTCTTGCTGGCGTCGCTCTTGTTCTTGACGGGGCAGACATCCACGCAAACGGCGCAACCGGTGCAATCTTCGGGGGCTACCTGGAGGGTGTAGCGTTCGTCCTCCATGCTCTTCCACTTGGGCTTGGCCCACTGGAAGGTCGCGGGAGCCTTTTCCGCCAGATCGGCCGGGTAGATCTTGGCGCGAATGACAGCGTGCGGGCAAACCATGACGCACTTGCCGCACTGGATGCAGAGGTCCTTGTCCCAGACGGGAATGAACTGCGCGATGTTGCGCTTCTCATACTGGGCAGTGGCCGTGGGGAATGCGCCGCCGGCGGGAATGGCGCTGACCGGCAGCAGGTCGCCCTGGCCGCCAGCGATCTTGCCGAGCACGTTGTGGACGAACTCAGGAGGATTGCCGGTGATGGCGCCGACGATGTCGAATTCGGAATTGGCTTCGGTGGGCACCGCGACCTTTTCAAGGTGCGCGAGAGCCGCATCGACGGCCGCGAAGTTCTTGGCGACAACCGCCTCGCCGCGCTTGCCGTAGGTCTTCTTGATGGACTTCTTGATCTGCTCGATCGCTTCATCCTTCGGCAATACGCCGCTGATGGCGAAGAAGCAGGTCTGCATGATGGTGTTGATGCGCGAACCCATACCGGCTTCACGCGCCACCTTGTAGCCGTCGATCACATAGAACTCGATTTTCTTGCGGATGATTTCGCGCTGCGCGGTCTTGGGCAGATGATCCCAGACTTCGGCAGCCGAGTAAATCGAATTCAGGAGGAAGACTGCGCCGGGCATGGCTGCTTCCACCGCGTCCATCTTCTCAAGGAAGCTGAAGTTGTGGCAGGCGACGAAGCTGGCGCGCGTGATGAGATAGGACGAGCGGATGGGGTTGGGCCCGAAACGCAGGTGCGAGGTGGTCATGGAGCCGGACTTCTTCGAGTCGTACACGAAGTAGCCCTGGGCGTAGTTTGGCGTCTCGCTGCCGATGATCTTGATGGAGTTCTTGTTGGCGCCCACGGTGCCGTCGGAACCGAGACCGTAGAAGAGAGCGCGCACCGTCTTGGGATCCTCAGTGGAGAAGGTGGGATCGTAGGTGAGGCTGGTGTGGTTCACATCGTCGTCGATGCCGATGGTGAAGTGGTTCTTTGGAGCGGACTTGGTCAGCTCGTCGAAGATCCCCTTGATCATGGCAGGCGTGAATTCCTTGGAGGAGAGGCCATAACGGCCGCCGACCACCGTGGGCTTGGCGGCAAAGGGCAGAGTGTCGGCATTCTCGGCCAGGACGGTCACGATGTCCTGATAGAGAGGCTCGCCGGCGCTGCCGGGCTCCTTACAGCGGTCCAGAACCGAAATGGACTTGACGGTGGCGGGGAGTGCCTTGAGGAAGGCGCTGGCGTCGAAGGGCCGATACAAGCGGACCTTGACCATGCCAACCTTCTCGCCCTGCTTGACCATGGCGTCCACGGCTTCTTCGGCAGCTTCAGCGCCGGAGCCCATGAGCACGATCACGCGCTCGGCATCAGGCGCACCGTAGTAATCGAACAGGTGATAGGCGCGACCGGTCTGATCGGCAAAGCGATTCATCACCGACTGCACGATTCCCGGAACGGCATCGTGGAAGGGACTGCAGGCTTCGCGGGCCTGGAAGAAGACGTCGGGATTCTGTGCCGTGCCGCGAATGATGGGATGATCCGAGCTGAGAGCACGCTGACGGTAGTCGATGATGAACTTGTCGTCAACCAGCGCGCGGATGGTCTCGTCGGCGATGGGGAAGATCTTGCCGACTTCGTGCGAGGTGCGGAAGCCGTCGAAGAAATGGATGAACGGGATGCGAGATTCAAGGGTAGCAATCTGCGCCACGAGGGCCATATCTGCGCATTCCTGCACCGAGTTCGAACAGAGCATTGCCCAGCCGGTGGACCGACAAGCCATGACATCGGAGTGATCACCGAAGATCGAAAGCGCGTGGGTGGCCAAGGTGCGGGCGGTGACGTGCATGGTCGCCGGGGTGAGTTCACCGGCAATCTTGAACATGTTTGGAATCATCAGAAGAAGGCCCTGAGAGGCCGTGAAGGTGGTACCGAATGCTCCAGCCTGCAATGCTCCGTGCAACGCGCCTGCCGCGCCGCCCTCGCTCTGAAGTTCTTCCACGATGGGCACAGCGCCCCAAATGTTTTTCTTTCCCTCAGAACGCCACTGATCAGACCACTCTGCCATCGGGGACGACGGGGTAATGGGGTAGATGGCGACTACTTCGGAGAGCCGGTAGGCAACCGAGGCAGCTGCCTCGTTCCCATCCACAATAACCATTTTCTTTTCACTCATTCGCTTAGCCTCATAGTGCGGCCGGGCGCGACACAACCGCAATGCAAGTCTCGCCTGTTAGGGGGGTAGAGCCGCTGTGATGCCAGACACATTGCGGCCCCCTGATCTCATATTGCGAATTTATCTTCGCATAATGGGACACTCCCCGCACGGCAAATCAGAGCGAGGCATCGCGCTTTTCACTTGATGCACGGCTGCCTCAGGCGAGCAGGGCCGTCACCTTCGGCATCCACTCGCCGATGGGGATGTGCTGCGGGCAGAGTTCGAGGCAAACGCCGCAATCGGCGCAGCAGTTGGAACGCTGGCCTTCGGTGAGAAAGACCTGATACTTGAAGCGTGCACCGGCTACATCGTCGAAGAAGTGGGCGTAATTGAAGAACTCGAAGTTGCCGGGAATGTTGACGCCATTGGGACAAGGCATGCAGTAGCTGCACTTGGTGCACGGAATCACGGTGCGGGCGCTGTATTTCGTCCGCGCCGCCGCAATCAGCGCCTGCTCTGCCGGGCCAAAGCTCTGTATGCGCGAAGCTTCTGCCGAGCGGAGATTCTGTTCGACCTGGGCCATGGTGCTCATGCCGCTGAGGATGACTGAAACTTCGGGCTGATCCCAGAGCCATTGCAAAGCCCAATCGGCGGGGGTTCGCTTGGTGGGGAACCGGTCCATGATTGCGCGAATGTCTGTGGGCGGATCGGCCAGACGCCCTCCGAGCAGGGGTTCCATCACCACCACCGCAAGGCCTTTGCTTGCCGCAAACTTGAGTCCGCGCGTGCCGGCCTGGTTCTCCGTGTCCATGTAGTTGTATTGGATCTGGCAGAAGCTCCACAGATCGCTGCCGGCAACGATCTCCTCGAAGCAGGCGTAATCGTCGTGCATTGAGAAGCCCAGGTGGCGGATGCGACCATCGGCGAGCGCCTCCGCAGCCTTGGCCAGCAGATTGTGTTTGACCACCACTTCCCGCCAGCGGCTCAGGTTCAGCGAATGCAGCAGATAGAAGTCGATGTGGTCGGTCTGGAGTTTCTTGAGCTGCTCATCGAGGAGACGGTCGAAATCCTCCGGTGCGCTGACCATCCAGACGGGCAACTTGGTGGCCAGGTTGACCTTCTCGCGATAGCCGCCGGCGAGCACCTTGCCCACCACGACTTCACTTTGCCCGCCGTGATAGGGATAGGCGGTGTCTACGTAGTTGACTCCATTGTCGATGGCGTGGCGCAACATGCGAATGGCTTCCGGCTCGTCAATGTTGGGGCTGGTTTGGACGCCATCCAGCGTGGGAAAGCGCATGCAGCCAAAACCAAGCGCCGAAACTTGCTCATCGAGTTTTCCAAAGCGGCGAAATTGCATCGTGATTCTTTCTCCCCTGTGATTCAAAACGAAATCTTACACTTGGTCCGGTTCATTCAGCACACGACGGTGCAACGCCAGCTTGCAACGGATATGGGAAGCTGAGCATTTGGACGTTTGGATTGAGCGGGCCGGAGCGCTCTGTTACTTTTCGGTCAATTTTCCGGTTAGATCTTCAACCAGGGCCAACCACTCGTCCTCCAGCGTGGCGCGCTGAAAGTCGTTTCCGGCGCGCTCATACCAGAACCTTGCATTGGAAGCGGCACCTTCCTTGCGGTGCAGGTAGGCATGAACCGCCATGCCGGCGCGCGTTTCCAGATCGTCGACCAGCGCGTGCGCCCGGGTCCATTCTCCTTTTGCATCCCACCACAGGGCCGCCAGAGGAGCCGGCAGCCCATCGGGCGGACTGAAATGAGCGAGAGATGCTCTGAATTCCTGCGCGTCCATGGAATCGATATACCACGATTCCCGATGCTCGAGCGGACTAAAAGCGCAAAAGGTAGCTGAATTTGACGAAGACCTGGCGGTCCGTCGAAGTTCCGGGGAGGTTGGTCACGGTATAGGCCGGGGTCGGCGTTGCGCTGTAGTCCATGTTCTGAAAGGTATCCGCATAGCCGACGTAGACGGCGGTGCCTGGATGCGGCAGATAGGTAAATAGCAGTGTCGTGTCGGCCTGCTTGGCGTATGCGTTGGTGACCAGCGCCGCGCTGGGCAGCAAGGAGTTGTAATCCATGATGGCGTTGAAGGCGTAGTCGCGCGTGAACTGGTAATTCAGCTTGGACCGGATCAGGTGGTTGGTAAAAACGTCGCCCGTGGGCAGGGTGGAAGCCGAAGCGACGTCTGGGTCGGTGGCCAGGCGCGAGTAGTAGTAGATCTCGTCAAGCCGCAAGTGCGGTTGCGGGCGAACAGTCAACGTGGCCGAAGCGTTGTTGAAACTGCCCAGAAAGGGCTGGAGCCCGGCGGGCGGATAATAGTTTGGGCCCAATCCCTGGGTGTAGCCGGCGCTCATAGAGAGCCACTTGTACCAGGAAGTTCCGCCATAGAAGCTGGTATACCGCTCGCGGAAGCCGATACCTTCATACAGTTCATACGACTCGCCATGGCCCACCGAGAGATAAGTCTGGCCTGCCAGCGTCATCGAGAAGCCAGGGGAAAAGGACCAATTCTCCAGGCGCTGTTCGTGGTCGTAGTTGACCAGAGCGTCCATGTTCGGGCCGAAGGCCATCAGGCAGTGTCCGGCGGAGGGCTTCCACTGGTAGCCGGAATAAGTCTCCCAGTTGCGAATGTCCACACGGTTCAGATAGCCGAGAGTAGCCACCATGCCCGGACTGCGATCGGTGTAGTAGCTCGAGAAAGCGATGTGCGGATCGTATTTGCTAGCCCCCAGCACGTAGCCGGGACCCGCTTGATGACCGCCGTGCCCGTCGTTGGTCTGGGTGGTAGTGGCCTGTCCGGTCACCGTCCAATTGTGCGGGATGAGGTAACGGAGATCGAGCGACCCGACGCGGTTCGAGGACGACTCGAAGCTGGTGTCGCTGAGCAACAGGCCGACGTGGGATTGATGGTCGAACTCGCGTTCTCCGCGGAAGACCCCATTGACTGCGCGGTCGCCGTGGCCGGTGACGCCCAGGGCCAGGACTTCACCGGGGGCGCGATCGTCAGCGGCCAGCGCGCCCAGGTTCCAGCGGCCCACGGCGCCGGTAAGCTTGGCGCCAAATTGGGGATCGACGATTTGCCGCGAAAAGAACAGTTGCTCCGGCGTCGAGAAGACCGACGCGTTTTCAAGAAAGAAAGGGCGACGCTCGGGATAAATGACGGTATAGCGCTGATTGGCGGTCACTTTGGGATCGTCCGAGCCGATTTCGCTAAAGTCCGGATTGGCGGTGACATCGAGCGTGAGGGCATCGTGCAGAACCATCTTGGCGTCCAGGCCCGGATGGTGCTCATTCTGCTGGACGAATCCGGCGGTCGCGTCCAAATAACGGTCTTTGGAGATGAGGCCGTAGGGAATGAGTTGGACATTGCGGCCCGCCGATATGTCGTCATCGATCTCGATGGGGGCGAACTGGCCGACCCACTGGGGATCGTGCTGGTGGCTCATGTAGGGCCACAGGGACATCTCGTTGTTGCGTTGAATGAGCCGACCCAGGCAGATGTACCAGATCTGCTTTTGCGCATGGGGAAAGCGCAGGCTGCGAAATGGAATGGTCTCAAGGACCGCGTAGCCATCGGAGGTAATGCGTCCCTCGGTGTACCAGAGCGCCTCCCAGCTTGGATCGTCGCCGATGCCGTCGGTGGTGCGCCCATCGTGTTGAATGCCATAGGGGTTCACGTCGAACCAGTAGGCGTGCTTGTGATCCTGGAAGGTATCGATATTGATGGTCACGCGATCGTCTGCGGTGATTTGCTTGCGGGGCGCCACAGTGGCGCGAATCTTGGCCGGGTCATCCTTGCAAATCCATCCCACATACAGGTTTTTGCTGTCGTAGGAGAGATACGCCTCTGTGGGCTGGCTGACTGGATCGCCATCGTGTGGGTCGAGTTGCCGGAAAACCTTGATCACGGCTTCGGCCTCACGCGGGGTTCCATTGATAAAGTCGGCGAGCTTGGGCGGCCGACTTACGCGCGGAATGCGCAACGGAGCGACTTCCGCGCTAGCCACGCAAGTGGCGAAACAAGCGAACAGCAGGAATCCAGCGACGCCTCTACGCGGGCGTAAAAAAGACAAGGAAGCCATGAAACCTCAGAAGAATGATGAAGAGATTGGCAGTTGCCTGCCGGCGACAGCAACCGCCGAAATTGAAAGGATGAACTCAGTCTAACAAGAGCGGGCGGCCCCGCTGCCGCGCCTGCCATGGGACTAAGCCGGAAAACAATTGTGCACGTAGCGCACCGGTCCAAAGGGCTTATCGGCATTCTGAGCAGGGCTTGCTATGCCGTGTGATTCAGATCACATTCGCAGGGCTCTTTCGCTGCTAGAAATGAATCATCAATCGAATCAATAGAGAGAAAAAGGGCTCCGTCCGGAGGGCTTGGGGAGGCTACTCCGGGCGGAAGCTCAGCCGTGCCTTTCCGGGATTGGAATGAGTTCGTTGCCGGGCGCGGGCCAATGGGAATTCAGGGTTTGCGATGCGAGCACGAATGGTCGTATACTGGAACTACGACCAATCCGGTCGTAGTTTATAAACTCTGCCCTTCCGGCAGCCCATCGGAGTCCGGGACTTGAGCATTTTGAGCGATTTGAAGATCGGTGAAACTGGGGTTCTGGTAGCCCTTGACCTTCCCGATTCCGTCCAGAACCATTTGATGCATATGGGCTTTGTCCCCGATGCGCTGGTCACGGCGTTGCGCCGTGCGCCGGCCGGCGATCCCACCGTCTACGGAGTGGACGGCATGGAGATTGCGCTGCGCCATGAGACCGCGGACGCCATTCGTGTGCGGGTTGCCGAGTCTGAAGACTCAGAAACTGCAGATAACAAGGAATTTCCGGAGTTGATTGAGGCCGCGCGATGAGCGAGTGCTGCGCGCCCCCGGCCTTTCAACCTCCTGTCGCGGTGCATGAACCCGGAGTTTTGAAGACGGTTGTACTCATTGGCCCGCCGAATGCGGGCAAGTCTACCCTTTTCAATCGGTTGACCGGGCTTCGTCAGAAAGTGGCCAATTATCCGGGCGTGACCGTAGAGCAACGCATGGGCCTGATGGCCGGCGTGGGCCGCGACGACCTGACCCTGATTGACCTGCCCGGCATCTACTCGCTCTCTCCCTATTCAGAAGACGCGCGAGTTTCGATCGATGTGCTGCGCGGCATGATGCCGGGCACGCCGAAGCCGGACGCCGTGCTGCTGGTTCTGGATTCCCTGCACCTTACCCGGCAATTGATGCTGGCGGCACCGGTGCTGGCGCTGGGATTGCCGACGCTGGTGCTGCTGAACATGAGCGACCTGATGGAAGCCCGCGGCGGGCAGATCGACGTGCTCAAGCTGGCTCGTGAACTGGGCGCTCCGGTGGCCCAGATCAGCGCCGTGCACGGCACCGGGCTGGATGCGGTGCCTCTGTTCCTGCATCAACACACCGAGCGCGAAGCCGCTCATCCGCTTTCACTGCCGGTGCTGGGCAATGCCGCCAGCGCTCACACTTGGGCCGCTCAGGTGAGCCGGCGAACCGGGTATCACGCTCCTCTGTCGGTACAGGGCAGCCGCAAAATCGACGACGTGCTGCTGCACCGCTTTTGGGGACCGCTGCTGTTTCTGGTGGTGGTGGTGGGTGTCTTTGAGGTGGTTTTTTCCATCGGACAGCCGCTTTCCGACGGTCTCGGCGACATTCTGGTCCAGATTGGCAATGTGGCCCGCCCGCTGATTCCTTCCGGCTGGCTGCAATCCCTGCTTCTGGATGGAGCATGGAAGGGAATCTCGTCGGTTCTGGTGTTTCTGCCGCAGATTCTTCTGCTCTTTCTGTTTATTGGCGTTCTGGAGGACTCGGGGTACCTTTCGCGCGCTGCGCTGATCGCAGACCGGGTGATGCGCTCCATCGGGCTGAACGGCAAGGCGTTTATTCCCCTGCTCTCGGCCTATGCATGCGCGGTTCCGGCCATCATGGCGACGCGCACCATCGAGAACAAGCGCGACCGGTTGGCCACGATTCTGGTGACGCCCTTCATGACCTGCTCGGCGCGGCTGCCGGTGTACATGCTGCTGATTGCGGCGTTCATTCCCAGCAAGACTTATCTGCACGGCTTCCTGGGACTGCAGACCATTGTGATGCTGGGGCTTTACCTGGCCGGGTTTGTGGCGGCCATGACCACGGCGCGGCTGTTGAAGAGTTCCATCCTGAAATCGAGCGACGCGCCCTTCATTCTGGAATTGCCGCAGTACCGGATGCCTACGCTGCGCTCGCTGACCTTGCGGGTGGTGGACCGGGCACGCATCTTCCTGCGCAATGCCGGCAAGGTGATTCTGGGCGTGACGCTGGCGTTGTGGGTGCTGGCGCATTTGCCGGTGATGCATGTGGCGGGCGGCGCCATTGCTGCGCCGGAACTGGCCGATAGCATTATTGGGCGGCTGGGGCACTTTATCGAGCCCGCCATTGCGCCCTTGGGATTCAACTGGAAGATCGGCATCGGATTACTGTCGAGCGTGCTGGCCCGCGAGGTGATGGTGAGCACGATGGGCACACTCTACGGAGCGGACCCAACCACGCAGTCCCTGAGTTTGCAAAGCGCCCTGCACCACGACATGACGCTGGGCGGTGCGCTGGCGCTGATGATTTTCTTCGCCTTTGCCATGCAATGCACGTCGACCATTGCCGTGGTGCGCAGGGAAACCAACAGTTGGAAGTGGCCGGCCATTCAGTTCCTTTACATGCTGGTGCTGGCGTACGTTTCGGCATTCGCGATCAACCACATTGTGACGGCGTTCGGCGGGTAGTCCGCGTCCATCAATTTGTACTGCCGCGTTCTTATCGGGGCAGTACAAAGGACAACGGCGTTGACCGGGCAAGCCACAGAACCCCACTTATGAGAAACTAGAAGAGCAGACGTCCCGAGGGGCTGTGCGCGTGCGCGCGCCCCAAACCAAGAGCCAACCCCAGATTCATCCGGCCCGCGCAGCCGTCGCCCCGTTGCGGCCCGCATATAGGAACCAGAACAAGAATGATTAGTGTAAGCAATGTATCGATGCGCTTCGGCGCGAAAGTGCTGTTTGAAGATGTGAGCGTGACCTTTGTTCCCGGCCGGCGCTACGGCCTTACCGGCCCCAACGGCGCGGGCAAGTCCACGTTCATGAAGGTTCTGACCGGCGAGATCGACGCCCAGAAGGGGACGGTGGTGCGTCCGCGCAAGTACGGCGTGTTGCGCCAGGACCAGTTCGCCTTCGACGACTACCGGGTGATCGATACGGTGATCATGGGCAACAAGGGCCTGTGGGCAGCTCTCGAAGAGCGGGACCGCATCTACGAGAAGCCGGAGATCTCCGACGCCGACGGCATGAGGCTGGGCGAGTTGGAAGGGACCATCGGCGACGAAGATGGCTACACCGCCGAGAGCGACGCCGCCGTGCTGCTGCAGGGACTGGATCTACCCGACGAGATCCACGAGCGCAAGATGGGCGAGTTGCAGGGCGGGCAGAAGATGCGCGTGCTGCTGGCGCAGGCGCTGTTTGGCAAGCCCGAAGCGCTGCTGCTGGACGAGCCGACGAACTACCTCGATCTGGAGTCGATTCACTGGCTGTCGGACTTTCTGAACAACTACGACGGCACCCTGATCGTGATTTCACACGATCGTCACTTTCTGAACAGCGTCACCACGCACACCGCCGACATCGACTATCAGACCATCATCACGTATACCGGCGGCTACGACGACATGGTGATGGCCAAGACGCAGGTGCGGTCCACACTGGAGTCGCAGAACGCGCAGCGCGAGAAGAAGATTGCACAGCTCAACGATTTCATCGCGCGCTTTGCCGCCGGAACGCGGTCTTCGCAGGTAACCAGCCGGCGCAAGGAAGTGGAGCGGCTGCAAACCAACGACCTGGCGCGGTCCAACATCGCGCGGCCCTACATTCGCTTCGACCAGGTGCGACCGAGCGGCAAGCACATTCTGGAATTCAAGAGCCTGACCAAGTCCTACGGCGACCACAAGGTTCTGGAAGGCTTTACGGGGAGCGTGCTGCGCGGCGAGAGAATCTGCCTGATGGGCCGCAACGGCGCGGGCAAGACCACGCTGCTGAAGAGCCTTCTGTCCAACTATCCGGGGCTCGCCGACAAGGAATTCGATCTGGACAACGGCACGGTCTTCTGGGGTCATGAGGCGCAGATCGGCTACTTTCCCCAGGACGTGGGCGCGACCATCGAGCACGGTCTTACCGTGGCCGAGTGGCTGCACCGCTGGAATCCCGCGGCGCACTCCGAAGAGATCAGGGGCATTCTGGGGCAGATGTTGTTCAGCGGCGAAGAAGGCGAAAAGCAGACCAAGGCTCTCAGCGGCGGCGAACAGGCGCGGCTGGCCTTCTGCAAGCTGATCTTGACCAAGCCCAACATTCTGATTTTCGACGAGCCCACCAACCACCTGGATTTGGAAGCCATTAACGCACTGAACATCGCCCTGCAGCGCTATGAGGGCACGGTGCTGCTGGTGACCCACGATCACGATTTGATCGACGAAGTGGCCACGCGGCTATGGAACTTCACGGAGAGCGGGATCGAGGACTTCCAGGGGCCGTACGAGGAGTGGAAGGGCAAGCACAACTAAAGTTTCCTGCTTTCTTAATGCTGCGCGCATTCCAGGCCTGGTGATCCGGGCCTGGAATGCATGAAAATTCCGTTGCAAACGAAGAATCTACCTGATTCGCGCCGCGTCGCGGTTTTCCATATTTGCGGCCCGGAGCGGCCGAATGAAGGACGGTGTTCTGTGCCTGTCCCTTCGGCTGATTCGCCGCACATCTGTATCTTGCTTAAAATCTGTATATTATTGGAAATTGATCTACAAACGAGGGCTCCCGTCTCCATAGCAGATAGATCTACGCGGCGTCTCGCAATGGAAGACTCACGCGTGAGCGCCATCACATCGCCCAAATAGCAGATCGGTCCTAACATTGGGGAATGACAGCTGCATCGCTGGTTCTGATTGCGCCAAGCTCACTTTTGCTGGGCGCTGCGCTCCAGATTCTTGTAGCGCGGCTATGCTCCGCACGGGCGAAGGGAGTTCTCGCCACTCTCACCTGCCTGCCGGCGGTGCTTGCGGTTGGCGCACTTGTACCTCTGGTGAGGGCAGGCCAGGCCATCGACGTGAATCTGCTGGGCTGGGACGGCCCGCTGGCACTGGTTCTGCACGTGGACGCGCTAAGTGTGCTCTTTGCCCTGATGGGCGCGGGACTGGGCGGATTCGTGCTGCTCTATTCCGTCGGCTACATGGCGCGCGACCGCGCAGCCAGCCGCTTTTACGCCTCGATGCTGATCTTCATCGGCGGCTTCGTAGGACTGGTGTTCAGCGCCAACCTCTTTCTTTTCTATCTCTGCTGGGAGGTGGTCGGCCTCTGCTCGTTCACCCTGGTGGGCTTCTGGTACACCAACCGCGAGGCGGTGAACGGCGCGCGCAAAGTGCTGCTGATGACGCACATTGCCGGGTACGGGCTGCTGGCGGCGATTCTGGTGATCTATTTCCGCACTGGAAGCGCTCTCTGGACCGATCCCAATGTGGCGCACAGCTTTACCGGCAGCGTCTTTGTGCTGATGCTGGTGGCGCTGGTGGCCAAGTCGGTACAGTTCCCGCTGCACACGTGGATTCCCGAAGCCATGGCCGCGCCCACGCCGGTGAGTGCCCTGCTGCATGCGGCCTGCTATGTGAAGGCAGGCGTCTATCTGGCGGCCCGCATGCACAGCTTTGGGGCATGGCCGTTCGCCTGGGGCGCAACGCTGATCTGGGTAGGGACGGTCACCATGGCGGTGGGCGTGATGTACGCCATGGTACAGACCGATTTGAAGCGCATGCTGGCCTTCTCAACTGTGAGCCAGATTGGCTACATGATGATGGGTCTGGGCATCGGGACGCCGCTGGCAATTACGGCCGGGCTGCTGCATTGCCTGAATCACGGATTCTTCAAGGGCGGCCTGTTCCTGACGGCCGGCTCGGTGCAGCACGCCACCGGCACGCGCAACATGAATGAACTGGGCGGGCTTGCGACGCGCATGCCGCACACCACGCTCTCATGGCTGATCGGTGTAGGCAGCATGATGGGCGTTCCGTTGATGAGCGGCTTCGCCAGCAAATGGATGCTCTATGCCGCGGCTCTGCAGGCGGGATGGACGGTGCCGGTGGTGATTGCCTGGGCTGCGAGCCTGGGCACGGTTTTCCTGGGCGCCAAGGCTACCAGCGCCGTCTTCCTGGGGCCGCTGACCGATGCAACGCGCGACGCGCACGAGGCTCCGCCGACGATGCAGTGGGGAATGGGGTTGATGGCCGCGGGCAGCATCGTGCTGGGCGTGGCGCCGCAACTGGCCGTCAATTACCTGCTCAATCCCATCCTCGGTGCGCTCTCGCTGGGCGCGGGCGTGCACGTGACGTGGCTGGGAATGTCCGCCGATGCGGGCAGTTTCTCAAGCGTGGGAGGCCTGGTGCTGGCGCTGGTTGCGATTGTTCTGGGCGGCGCCATCTATGCGATTGCGTACGTGGCGCGGCCGGCAACCGCCTCTGGCGGAGCGGCACTGGCCGGCGCTGGAGGGGGAATCTTTACCGGCGGAGAACCGCTTTCCGACCAGGGACGACTTACGGCCGGCGATTTCTCCGACATCTTCATGGAGAATTGGCATTCCTTCTTCCGCTGGACCAATGTCGACCAGGTCTATCTCGAAACATGGAAGGGACTCCAAGCCGCATCGCGCGGATTGGGCACTGTTGTCTCCTGGATGGAAAGGCGGTCTGCGGTTCTGGTGCTAGTGCTGGCCGCGGCTGTGTTTGCCGGGGTTAGGTGGCTGGTTCCTGGTACCGCCTCCAGCCTGTCTCCCGGCGTGATGCTTCCGCCGCAACAAACGCCGCTGCTACTGGTAGCCGCCTGCACAGTGGCTGGAGTGGCGCTGATTCTGGTTGCGCTGGCTAACTTCCCGATGCGCCGGTTTGTACCGGCGATGTTTCTTGTCACCGCGTCCACGATTGCGGGACTTATCGTTGTCGATGCGCGGCTGCGCGTGGGCCTGCTGGAACTGGGCGCGCTGCTGACCATCCTGCTGGTGTGGCAGAGCGCAAAGACGCAGGCCGCCAAGCTGGCATATCTCGTGGTGGTGGTGATCTCCGCGGGGTCGATGGTGGCGACCGTACTGCTGATGGGCGCGCAAGAACAGGGCTGGTCGCGGGCGCTGATCCTGACCAGCGTCTGCGTCAAACTGGCCGCTGTGCCGCTTTTCTTCTGGCTTTTGCGGCTGGCCGATGAACTGCCCGTGTTGATTCTGGGCCTGATTATTGCCGTCGTCGATATGGCGGCTTTTGCCGAATTCGCCATCGGTGCACAGGAGATTCCCAGCGCGCTGACACCCTCGGCACTTCTTCTGGCCGTGGCCGCGGTCACCTCGCTGCTTGCCGCGCTACTTATGCTCTCGCAGCGAAGTTTGAAGCGACTGCTGGTTCTCTCCACAATTGAAGACGTGGGTTTCCTGCTGCTCGGGCTCGCCTCCCTTTCGACGCTAGGACTCGACGGGGCGCTGATCGCGGTTGCCTCTCATTCCCTGGCGAAGGCTCTGTTGTTTGCCTGCGTCAGCGCTCCGGAAGCCGACGGTGCGTTGGAGGGCGAGCACACTGGACTAGCCGCACGCTATCCGCTGAGCGCCTTCGGATTTCTGTTTGGAATGCTGGCCATGCTGGGCGTGCCCCCGACACTCGGTTACATTGGACGCTGGAGACTCTACGAGACTGCCTTGCGCATTCACCCGTTACTGCTGGCGGTTTTCATCCTCTCGTCTGTCTTTGCGCTGATTGCGTACGTGCTGGCGTTGACCCGCACCTGGTGGGGACCGCCGCATAGCCCGCAGGTTCTGCGCACCAAGGAGCCGTTGCTGATGCAGGCCACGATCGTAGTGCTGGTGGCGCTGATTCTGGTTGCCGGCGCATGGCCGGATTCGCTGACGATGCTGCTGGGAGGCAGGCCATGAAGCTCTGGAATCGATTGATGTGCCACTGCCGACGCCGCAGCCCATGGATCTTCCATATGAATGCCGGCAGTTGCAACGGTTGCGACATCGAATTGGTGGCCAGTCTGACTCCGCGCTACGACGCCGAGCAACTGGGCGTGCGGCTAGAAGGCAGCCCTCGGCACGCCGATATTCTTTGCGTTACAGGGCCGGTGACCCGCAACGCGGTGGGAGCGATCAAGACCGTCTACGGACAAGTGCTGGGACCCAAGGCTGTGGTGGCCATCGGTTCCTGCCCGGCTACGACCAACGTGTTTATCGACAGCCGCACACTGGACGGACCGCTGAACCGGCACATCCCCGTCGATGTGTTTGTGCCCGGCTGTCCGCCGCGGCCCGACGCAATTGTTCAGGGGATTGCGAAAGCCGCAGAAATTCTGGCCGAAAGGGGCAGGAAGCAGCCGCCTATGCCCATTGCGCCTGCAACCGGAGAGGAGCAGCCATGAATCTGATTACCGCGCTTGCGCGCCTGCTCATTTTTCCGGGGCTGCTCTTCGCCGTGCCGGCTGCGTGGTTCTTTCTTTGGGTGGAGCGCAAGTCGGTCGCGCTGATGCAGGGGCGGATCGGGCCTCCGTTCATGCAGCCGTTTTACGATTTCATCAAGCTGCTGGGCAAGGACATGCCGGAGCGTAGCGGAGTGGGCGGACTGCTGATGAAAGCCTGGCCACTGCTTGCAGTTTCATCGGCCGCGGGCGCGGTGGCGCTGCTGCCGGTGCTGCCCGCCTCAGGAGGCTTCCAGGGCGACCTGATTTTGCTGCTGGCGCTGCTGGAAGTGCCGTCGATGTGCATCATTGCCGCGGGCTTCTCTTCGCGCTCCATCTTCGGTGAAATCGGCTCGGCGCGCGAAGCCGTACTGAGCGTCTCCTACAACGTCGTCTTTCTGCTCGCCATCGTCTCCATCGCCGCCTCGCAGCACACTTTCCGGCTGGAGGCGCTGGCTCAACTACCGCCCTCTTTCTTGCGGTATCTTGGCGTGGCGGCGATCCTGATTTGCCTGCCCGCAAAGTTGCATTTGAACCCGTTCTCCCTGCCCAACGCGGAGCAGGAGATCTATTCCGGCCCCATGACTGAATACGCGGGACCGGAACTGGCGATGTGGGAGCTGTCACACGGATTGGAATGGGTTGCGGGCACGGGACTCGTTGCTACGCTGGCTGCTCCCCACGTTACGCTGGCGTGGCTCGCCATTTTGCTTTTCATTGCTATCTCCATCGCCATCGTGCTGCTTTTGTCCACGCTGGCTTCGGCCACGGCGCGGCTGGCCATCGATACGACGGTGCGGTTCTACTGGCAATGCACGATGATTTTCGCGGTTCTGGCCATCTCATCTGCGGTCTTCATGGGGCTTAAATCATGAACATTCTCGCCATGCTCTGGAAGAACCTGTGGGGCGGCGCCCGCACCTTGCGCTTTCCCGTGCGGCCCAAGGTGACTCCGCGCTACCGCGGATTGGTGCGGTTCGATCCAGAGCTTTGCATCGGCTGCGCCATCTGCAGATTCCGCTGCACGGCGCGTGCCATTGAGTTCAAGGCTGGCAAGGGCGAGTTCACGTGGAGTTACGATCCTGGGCATTGCACTTTCTGCGGCCGTTGCGTAGAAGGCTGCAAAGAGCACGCCATCAGCCAGGATGAGGCATGCCCGCCGATCTATCTCAACATTGGCGAGTTGAAGAACTCCTACACTCTGACCCGCAAGCCGCCCTCTGCCAAGTCCGCGCCGGTTTCCCCTACGGCCCCAAGCGACCAAAAAACTGACCCAGCCGCTGGAGGCGCGCAATGACTTCACTCGAATCCATCTCTGCAACACTCGGCATCGATGAGGCCTGGATCGAGAAGGGCGGCGTGCATTGGCTTGCCCCGGGCAACCTGACTGTTCGCGAACTGGCTAAGGCAATGAACGAGCTTCATGCGCGCTTTGTGACCATAACCGCCTATGAGCTTCCCAAGGACCAGGGCTTGCGGCTGGAGTATCACTGGGACCTGGATGGGCAGTTGCTCGGGTTTCCTTTTCAGCTTGAAGGCAAATCCATGGAGAGCATTTACGACCTCTGCGAAGCGGTGGACTGGATTGAGCGCGAGATTCACGAGGGCTTTGCGATCGACTTTGTGGGGCGCGCGTACGAACCTCTGCTGCTGCGCGAAGGACAAACGGCCGGAGTGAACCTGCGCGAGGAGGTCAAATGAGCTACAAGATTCCCATGGGGCCCTACCATCCGGGTCTGGAAGAGCCCTACAAGCTGGAGATGATCTGCACAGGCGAGACGGTGACCGACGCCAAGCTGAGCATCGGGTTCAATTTCCGCGGCATCGAACACCTGGCCGAATCGCGCAACTACATTCAGGTGATCGCGCTGATGGAGCGGGTCTGCGGCATCTGCTCGAACATTCACACGCTCACGCTTTGTCAGGCGATGGAAGGCTTGACCGGATTGACTCCGCCGCCGCGCGCCCAATACATTCGCGTGATTGTGGCGGAGCTGGAGCGGCTGCACTCGCACACGTTGTGGGCCGGGATCGCCGCCAAGCTGATGGGCTTTAAGACCATGTTCATGACCTGTTTCGAACTGCGCGAGAAGGTGATGGATGTGCTGCAGGCGATCTCCGGCAACCGCGTGAACTATTCTATGAACCGCATTGGCGGGGTCAATCGGGACATCGAGGATTCGGATGCGATTCTCAAAATGGTGGAGGCCATCGAAGCGGAAATGGCGCGGACCGTGATTCCCATCTTCACCACCAGTTCAACGGCCCGCTCGCGCTGCGCGGGCATCGGTGTGCTCACGCGCGAGAAGGCCGCTTCCTGCGGGGTTGTGGGGCCCACAGCGCGCGCCTCCGGCGTGGCGCAGGATCTACGTCACGCTGCGCCCTACGCGGCCTACGCGGAAATGGAATTCAACTCACCCGTGGAACAGGGCGGCGACGTGCGCGCCCGGCTGATGGTGCGCGCGCTGGAAATCATGGAAAGCTGCCGCATTCTTCGCCAGGCACTGAGCAAGCTGCCGCCGGGCGAACTGCACACGGGCGACGACAAGTTCAATTTCATCACCGGAACCGCTACGAGCCGCGTGGAGGCTCCGCGCGGCGAGGTGATGTACTCGGTCTCATGGAAAGAGGGCTCACGCAATCCGGCAAGAATCCATGTGCGTACGCCCACCTTTGCCAACATGCCGGCGATCCGCTGGATGGTGCTTGGCGCGCGGCTGGCGGACACGCCGCTGATCCAGGCTTCCATCGATCCGTGCTACTCCTGCACCGACCGGTAGAGGGTTACAGCGATACCGATCTTGACAGCCAGGACTGCGCGGTCGTGTAATCAAATCGAAGGTTGTGGTGAAGGAGTTCACCCTTAACTGCTGTCCCCTCCCCATAGGCCGGACAGATGATGACTCCTGACAGGGGTTCCTGTCGCGGAGTCATACCCGGCGCGATCCCTGAGTACAACATTGGAGTGTGAGTCCAGAGCAGGCAGAGGACTCGCCCGGCCTCTGCGGCTTTCTGCGCGAGGCTGCTACCTTCCTTGCTGTATAACCTGAAGGAGGAGATTGGGATTGCAGAAATATCTGCTCATCGCCGCTGGCGGCGCGCTTGGTTCCATCGCCCGGTACTGGGTTGGATCCACGATTGCCGGACGCATGGGGTCGAAGTTCCCTTACGGCACCTTCGTGATCAACCTGACGGCCTGCGTCATCATTGGCTTTTCGCTGACCTATCTGGGCAAGCACATTGAATTGAGTCCGGCGTGGCGCTTTCTGGTGCCGATCGGCTTTATCGGCGCCTACAGTACCTTCTCCACGTATGAGTGGGAGACGCTCTCTACGTTGCGCTCCGGAGCTTTCGCGCTGGCGGCGCTCTACGCGGTGGGCAGTCTCATCGCCGGACTGGCCGCCGTCTGGTGCGGAGCGGTGCTGGCCGAAACCATCTCCTGAGCCAGCAGGCTTGCACGTGGCCCACGACTTGGGCAAGATGCACTAGAATCCTCAGTTGCTATCGGGAGACCGTATGTTGCAGCCTGGAAAAGCCGTCAAAGTGACCATCTACCTGAGCGATGGAGCCACCCATCACGGGGTTCCTGTCTACTCCAGCATTCTCGATTTCCTGTTTTATCGAGGTGTTGCCGGCGCCACGGTCACCAAGGGCATTGCCGGCTTCGGCGCCGATCACCACATGCACTCGGCGAACATGGTGGAGATCTCCGACCGCCTGCCGCTCAAAATCGAGTTCATCGAGTGCCGGGAGAAGGTGGACGCGCTGCTGGGCAAGCTGGAGGAACTGGCCGGGACCGGGCTGATCGAGATGCAGGAAACCACCGTGGCCAAGCCGGCCCAGGTCTCCAAGCCCGCCAAGCCGCTGTCGCCCACCCACCTCAAGATCGAAGGCAAGGCGCAGATGATGCGCATTTACCTGAGCGAGGAAGACCAGTGGATGGATAAGCCGCTCTACAAGGCGCTGGTTGAGGCGATGAGGGCCAACGACATTGCCGGAGTGACGGTCTACCGCGGCATTCTGGGCTATGGGGCGCATCGACGCCTGCACAAGGACAAGCCGCTGCTGCCTTCGCACCACGGCTCCCTGATGCTCTCGGCCATCGACACCGCCGAGAAGTTGCGCGCGTTTCTGCCGCTGGTGGATCAAATGCTGGAACAGGGGCTGGTGGTTTTTTCCGATGTGGACATTGTGAAGTTCGCTTATCGCCCGCTGGACACCGAAGGTGCACAGGCGGCGACCCCTCAAACGGCACCGAATGAGTGAGAATCCGGCCATGAAAGAAGAGTTTTCCGCGCGCATGTTGCGCATCCATTTCGGCGAGGACGACCGCTGGCAAGGCAAGCCGCTGCACGAGGCAATCCTGGCCAAGTGCATTGAACTGGGCATCGCGGAAGCCATCGTCTTCCGCGGGATCGAGGGCTATGGGTCGGGCAGCCGCATCCGCCGGTCCGGCCATTGGAGCTTCTCAAAGGACGCGCCCATCCAGTTGAGCATTATCGACACCGAGGAGAGGGTCGCCAAGCTGATTCCCTTCCTCGACGCGATGATCGAGGAGGGGCTGGTGGCGACCTCTACGGTGGAAGTGATCCGCTATACGCGGGCGGCCGAAAAGGTAACAGAGAAGCCGTAAGCTGCGCTGTTACTCAGCCGAGGTGAAGGGCGAAGCCGGGAGCCCGTCACCGTTGAACAGGTTACACTGCGGGCTGTTCGCCCAGCCGTAGCGCACATAGACAGGCTCGGCTACCGAGGGGCTTGTTGCCAGCACGGTTGTACCCTCCACTGTCGCCGTGGCAGGCACAAACTTCCCGTCCTTGCCTGCAACTTCAAAGCTGGTGAGCGCGCCGTCTTTCGCCAGCAATCCCTTGGCGTGGTCGAACCAGACGCGGATCGCGGTGCCTTCCGGCGTGGCCTGGCGGTAGACGGGGCCGGAGTACTCGATGGACTCGCCATAGGTCAATGCACGCGCAGCTCGGGCCAGACGCTGGCCCACATCCACTTTGTCGGCAGGGTGAACGTTGTCGGGGTCGCCGATGTCGATGGTCACGGCCATTGCCGTATTGCGCAGTTCCAGTGTCTTCAACTGCTGGTCGCGGAGCGTCGCCCAATCCTCCGCCGGGGTGGACTTGAAGTTTGAAATCTGCACGTAGAGGAACGGGAAATCTCCTTCGCCCCACTGTCGGCGCCAATCCCCAATCATGGCCCGGAACAGATGGTGATAGAGGCTCGGCTGGCGCTCGATCATGCTGTTGCTCTCCCCCTGGTACCAGATCACTCCGCGGATGGGAAATGGCGTAAGAGGCGCGATCATGCCGTTATAGAGAAGGCTGGGCGCCCACATGGCGAGCATGGGGTGCCACGGAAATTGCGGCTCGGGCTTGCCTTGCGCCTTGGCCTCCTCGCGCTGCTTTTGCCGGTCCTTGTCCTCGAGCAGAGCGTCCGACTCGCGGTCGGTCATGCGGCCGCGCGAAGCAAACACCGGCATGAGCGACGAGTCTTCGGCCAGCGCGGAGAGGCGGGTCCAGGACTCGACCATGGTGCCGCCCCAGGTCGAGTCGATCACGCCCACCGGGACTTTCTCCCGCTGTTCGATGTCGCGGGCAAAGTACCAGGCCACGGCGGAAAAATCCTTAGCGGTCTCCGGCGAGGAAGCTTCCCAGCCGTCGGTTCTGGCGTCATCCTGCGGATACTCCGCGGCGTTCTGCTTGATCATCAGCAGGCGGATGTGGGGATTCGCCGCGTTGGGCAAATCCTGGGCAGCCGTCGCTGCCTGGTGCATCCGGAACTCCATGTTCGATTGACCCGAGGCCACCCACACGTCGCCCACCAGGACATCGTCGAGCGTAATGGCTTGCGCAGCACCGGCGGCGCCCTGCACCTTCATCTCAAACGGGCCGCCCGCCGCTCCGGGCTTGAGATAGACGCTCCACCGGCCCAGTGATCCGGCCTTGGCCGCGCGCGTTTCGCCGCGGAAGCTCACCGAGACATCTTCGCCCGGCGCCGACCTTCCCCACACATGCACCGGCAGATCGCGCTGCACCACCATGTGGCTCGTCAGAATTTTAGGCAAAGTCACCTGCGCGCACAGAGTCGCGCCGGGAAGCAGAGCAAGCAGAAGCAGATTGCGCAGATTCAACTGAAGCCTCGCGAAGAACACAGGATGTCCGAAGACCGCGCAGCGCTTGGTGACAGCCGGGTCTTCGGAAATGGAGCGTAACCAGAGTAAACCTTCTCTCCCGGCCATTAGCCCTTCCCCTTCCTACGCAGCGGACCGAGGGCAACTTTTTGGAGCGGTTCGTGTCCAATTCTTGTAGGAGTTGTCCCGGCCGGCGGTTGATTCTCTGCCGTATGCCTCCAGCCGCGAACGCCGGACTCTCTTCAAGCTTGTAGCGGAGATCATCCAAACCATTTTCGGGAAGCAGGAGACACTGAAACCGAGTGGAAAAACCCTGGTGAGAGGGAGAACAATGCCTTTTACGCGAAAACTGCGCACTTGCGCATTTGCTCTCATGGTCCTGGCTGTCGTGGGCTTTTCTTCTCTACGGTCCCCTGCGCAGGCGGCCCTGCTGATGGAGGAACCCTACGGCTTTTTCGGCGCCGTCACTCCCACCGGCCACACGGCCGTCTATTTCGAGCGCATTTGCGCCGAAACGCCTACGCACCTGCGCCGCTGCCAACCCGGCGAAACCGGCGCCGTGGTCGCACGCTACCAGGGAATCGGCAGTCTTGACTGGGTCGCAGTTCCTCTCGTCCCTTATCTCTATTCGGTCGAGAAGACCTCCGACGTGCCGGCGCGCGTGGACCGCGCGACGGTAAGGCGTCTGCGCGACCGCTACCACGAGGCCCATCTGCTGGGCCTGGGAATGAACATCCCGGCAGGAAACTTCGCGCACGGAGGGTGGACGGAACTGGTTGGCGTTTCCTATGAGCGGCGCATCTACGCCTTCCGCTTCGATACAACCGAAGAGCAGGACGATGCGTTCATCGCCCGCATGAACCAGGGCGCAAATCTCTCTCACTTCAACCTGCTGTTCAACAACTGTTCCGATTTCGCGCGGCGCATTCTCAATTTCTACTTTCCGGGGACCTTTCCCCGCAGCATCTTCCCCGATGCGGCCATGACCACACCCAAGCAGATCGCGTACAAGCTGGTGCGTTACGCCCGCAAGCATCCCGATGCGCAACTGGCGGTCTTCGAGATTCCCCAGGTCCCCGGCCTCCGTCGCCAGAGCCACTCCAACAAGAGCATCGCCGAATCGCTGGCCACCACTGTTTACGCGGTCCCGATCGCTCTCACCAACCCTTATCTAGCGGGCGGGCTTTTCGTGGACTACATGGTGCGGGGGCACCACCATCTGATTCCCAAGCACCCGGAACTGCTGGGGCCGAACAACTTATCTGCGTTGACACTTGCGGGCCCAGCCGCGCAGAATCCTGAGAGCGCGAGTTCCCAGGTCCCTGGCGCCGCTGCGAACGGCATGGATGAATCGCTCACGCCCGACCCAGCCAACTCCGGCCTGAAGGAAAGCAAGGCCTCCGATGAGTAACTCTACTGGGCAGAATCTCAAGAATCACGCCCGATTTGACCCGCCCTATCACTTGGTACTACTTGGCGTTCTGGTCCTGAATCTGGGCTTCGCCATCTACCACCTGGTGCGCAATTTCGGCTACTCTTCCGCGTGGCTCGTGGTGCTTTCGCTGGCCGCGTTCATTCTTCTGGTGAAGCTGCGCACCTATCCGCTGAAGGTGCAGGACCGCGTGATCCGCCTGGAAGAGCGGCTGCGCCTGCAAACGCTGGCTCCGACCGAGTGGCACACCCAGATGTGCAATCTCAACGAGGACCAATTGATCGGGCTCCGCTTTGCCGCGGACGATGAAGTTGTGGCGCTGGCCAAGCAGGCTCTGGAAGAGAAACTGACGCGCAAGCAGATCAAGGAGCGCATCAAGGATTGGCGCGCCGACGACTGGCGCATCTGATCGCGTGTGATCAAACGAAAACTGGTGGCGCAGGACCGGAAATCCGGACCTGCGCCACCAGTTTTCGTAGCTTGCCAAATCATGCAGATGTCAGGAACCCGCGAGAGATCCGCCGTTCCCTATTCGTCGGACGGCTCGGGTTTCGGCTTTGCCTCATCCGGAGCTGCTCCGTCCTCGTCCTCGTTCGACTCTGTCGCTGCATCGGCGGCGGCCAGCGCTTCGGTGTCCAACGGATGCTCGTCGCGATAGCGATGGACCGGCATCTTGCCGTCGTACCAGGCCCAGTTCATCGGATAGACGTCAGGGTCAAGGAAGACCTGGTAGAAATGCCACACTACGATGGCCAGCGTAGCCAGAATCGCCTCGTAGTAGTGGATGGAGGTGGCTACATCCACCCACCAGCGGGCCAGCAGATTGCCGGTGGTGACCTTGGCCCACATCATGATGCCGGTGACTGCCATGAGCACCGTGCCCCAGACAAGAGCCCAGTATTCGGCCTTCTCGGCGTAGCTGAAGCGGCCGAACTTGGGCTTTTCTCCGCCCAGACCGAGGTAATAGCGCATCGTCGCAAACGCGTCGAAGGCGTCTTTCGGTCGCGGCGCAAAGGCGCGAATCAACCGCCGGCCATCCGCGGTCATGGCGAGATAGAAGAGGTGATAGATGCCCGCGCCGATCAGAACCACGCCTGCCACGCGGTGAACGATGCTGCGCAGCTTCTCGCCCATCGCCAAGGCCTCGGCCAGTCCGGAGTACGGGAACTTGAGCGCGAAGCCGGTAATGACCAGCACAATGAAGCTTGAAAGCAAGGCCAGGTGCTGCCAGCGCTGGTTGACCGTCATGCGCTGCATGAACGGATTCTGCATCGCCCGCCGCGCTACGGCCTTGCTCCGCCAGATGATGGCGTTGTGCAAGAACATGGCGCCGATGACGCCGAAGATCAGCACGAGGTAGAACCAGCGCACCCACCGGACCGCACGGGAACCAATGTCCCTGGGGTGCGATCCATCCTCAAGATGCACGCGGGTCAGCGTGAACTTCTGCGTAACTCCCTGGTGGCATTTGCCGCAGGTGACGTCAAGATTGGCGCGGTTGACGGTCGAGCGCGGATCGCTGGAAGGCAGAATATTGTGGACGCCGTGGCAACTGGCGCAATTTGCTACCACCGCCGAACCACCCTCCGCGGCCAGGCCGTGATAACTGTCCATGTAACTGGAAACGCGGTTCCCTGGAACGCCAAATTCCTTGGAGAGCCGCACGCCTTCATGGCAGCGGGCGCAGGTGGTGCGCGCCAGGTTCTGCTCCGAGACCGAGGAGTTGGGGTCGATGTGGGCCTTGATGGTGTGGATTCCGTGGCAATCCGTGCAACTGGGCGCCAAGCCATTGCCGCGCGCGAGGCCCTGGCCGTGAATGCTGGCCATGAAAGTCTGCTGCACCGTGCTGTGGCACTTGCCGCAGGTGGTGGGAACATTAAACTTGTTGATCGGCGATTGGGGATCGTTGGCACGCAGGATCTCGTGGGTCCCATGGCAATCGCTGCAAACCGCGGCTTTCTTCGAGCCCTTCTCAGTGGCCAACCCGTGCACGCTTTGCTGATAGGAAACAAAGGCCTGCGCGCTTTCGCCGTTCGACTCCATGAGGAACTTCTGGCCGTGGCAGCGTCCGCAGGTGGCGGGGATGTTGCTGTGGTTCACCGGCGATTTCGGGTCGTCAGCCGCAAGGATCTCGTGCGGAGCGCCGTGGCAGTCAATGCAGGTGGCCGCCGGCGCGGTGCCACCCTTGGCCGGCTTGGAGTGCAGACCGCGCTCATAGGCGGCCTGTTCGTCGGCGTGGCAGTCTGCGCATTCGGGCTTGCGGCGCTTGTTCTTGTCCTTCGGGTCGTTGGCCAGCTTGTGGCAATCCACGCAGGTGAAAAGGCTGCCGTGGATGGACTGCATCAGCTTGTTTTCATCCACATACAGGCTCACCTTTTTGCCGCCCGAATCCTTCGCCATGGCGGGATTGGAGTGGCATTTCATGCAGTCGCTGTTCGTCGCCTTGTCCACGGCATGCACCGCCGGGGCCCAGGCAAACAGGAAGACAGCAACGGCAAAAGTGAGGAACTTTTCTGCGGGGTTCACACTTCGAGAAGAGTCTTTGCTTAAGATTCCCGCTGTGACTGGAATCACACTCTCGAAGAAGGCGTTCTACGGCGTTCTTTTAGCACCACATAGCTCGGTGCTGCGAAAAGTGGACAGGGCTGGCCCGCCTCCGGAACCGATGCACGGCTCGGTCGAGGGAGGCGGAATCGTGTGTCCAGACCGGTTTTCTACCGGCCGCCGTGCGCGATAGGTCCCGGGGCGGCGCGCAGCATCTGAATGGCCTGCACGTAGCTGAGGCCGACCGGCAAGGGCGCATACTGGGTCATTTCTTCCACGGTATCGAAGCTTTTGTTCTTGAAAAGCACGCGGAGGCTCATCTGCATCCTGAGGCGCACGATGCGCCACTGGCGGTTGCCCACGTCAGCCTGTTCAAGCACCAGCCAGCCGCCCTTGTTCAGTTTGCCCAGAACGCCCCAACCGTAGTCTGTGTCCTGCTGGAGATGGCCCTCCAGGCGCGCCACGCGCTCCTGGGCCGCGTCGATCCATATTTCGCCGGTCATGGAGGTCAGCGCCTGGGTCTCGATGTCGGGAGGGTCAAAGCTGGGGTTTGGTTTGAAGGTGAATTTCTCCACCGTTCCCGAAGCTCCCGCGCCCCTGCCGGCATACTGATAAACGAACGCCTTGGGCAGCATGCGCAGCAGCTTGAAGACGATGCCGGCGTCCTCTTCCTCGTTCTGTTTGCGATGGCGCTGACGGCTGGGATCGCCGAGCAGAGCATCCAGGCGGGCCTGTTCCCTCTGCTCGTCGACCGCGCTGAGAGGCTTGTCGAAGACGGCCACCAGGCGGGCCACATCGCCGTCTCTGGTCTCCAGGATTTCTTTGGTCGTAGTCAGCCGGGGGCTGGATTTGCGCAGCCGGTAACGCATGGGGTGGCTGGTATCCTGTGCGGCGCGCAACTCGGTGGAAAGCGCGCGATGGACCAGGGCCTGGGCCTGGACGGGCGACGGAACCGCCTGGCCGTGGGATAGAACGGCCCACGGCAGCACGAGAACGAAGGTCAAGAGGCGGCGCACACAGTCCAGTCTAACGAGCATTCGAACGCTTCTCCAATCCACACGATTTCACCACCCTTACGAAAGGCGAAGCAGCTTTCCTCTGCATCGGCAGAACCCTCCGCTGTTTGCAGATTTCCTTACTATGGGATGAGGCTCACCTCTGGTTAGACGCAATGCTTCTGGTCCGGTGGCGCGATTGAATCGGGAGGGCCGGGTTGCGTATAGTTCGGGAAGGGCTAACTGTATGCTCGAATCTCCCGTAGACTGAAATGGAGCGGCCAACGCAATCTTCGAATGCGTTGAGCAGGGCCCCCCGGAAGGAACCAGACCATGGCAGTTGAAAATACTCCCGCGCGCATCGGCAAGACAGTGGTGATTCGCGGTGAAGTGAAGGGCAATGAGGACCTGATTGTGGATGGGCGCGTGGAAGGTACCGTGAATCTGGCGGAGAGCCGGTTGACGATCGGCCCCAACGCCAACGTAGCCGCCGACCTCTTAGCCAAAGACGTTCTGATCCTGGGCCAGGTTCAGGGCAACATCATCGCCAGCGGCCGTGTGGAACTGCGCGCCGGCTGCCAAGTAGTGGGCGATATTCGCGCACTCCGGCTGGCGGTTGAAGATAATGCGATTTTCCGCGGCAAGGTGGATCTGACGCAGGGAGCTCAAAAGCAGCTCGATGCGGTCGGCGGTCCGCAGGCCGGCGGCGCGCATTGAGCCGTAAAGATTCACGGCGCCGGCAGGTTCAAACCGGCCGGGCCGCAAGGGGATGTCAGGGTGTTTAGTCGCTGGTTCAGCAAGAAGCAGGACAGCGGTCCTGCCGCTCCGGTCCAGGGCCTTACGGGGCCCCGGACGCTGCGCCACTCCGGCGCTTGGTCGGCGCTGCGCAAGCGCCTGCAGGCGGAGCCAGGTCTGCGCGTTATCGACACTGGCTACACCTCGCCCGCCAACATCAACTACCTGACGAGCCTGGGCCAGAGTGTCTACATGGCCGACCCGGTCCACGATGCCTGGACGGGAGACTGGCAAACGGGCACGGATGAAGACGGCAAACCGATCTGGAATGTGCAGGGCTATCTCGACCAATCTTTCAAGTTCACAGGGCGCATGTTTGACGTAGTGCTGCTGTGGACGGCGCTGGACTATTTGCCCGAAGCGCTGGTTGCGCCCTTGGTCAACCACCTGTCGATGGCCATGAATCCAGGCGGCGAGGTGTTAGCCTTCTTCCATAATCGGCTTCGCGGCGAAGAGGGAGTTTGCTATCGCTATCATTTGACGCCGGGCGATGACATCGAGGTCCAGATGGCCGAACAGTTCCCTATTCAGCGCACGTTTACCAATCGGAGCATCGAGCGTCTGTTTGTCGGCTGGTCGGGCCACCGCCAGTTTCTGGCCAAGGACAGCGTCTCCGAGGTCATCATGACGCGGTAACACAACTCTGGGCCTGCGCACTGACAAGGAGGATATGATGACTTCATTGAAGGAAACGCGCATCACCTGGCTGGGACATGCGACCGTGCTGGTCCAGTCCGCCAAGGGCACCAACATCCTGATCGATCCATTCATCCAGAACAATCCGAAGTATCCCAAGGATTATTCCCTTCCCGCCAGGATCGATTACATTCTGCTGACACACGGGCACGGGGATCATATCTCCGATGTGGTGCCGGTGGCTGCCAGGCACGGCTCCACGGTGGTGGCGATTTACGAGTTGGCGGACTATGTCGCGACCAAGGGTGTGGCGAACACGATCGGGATGAACCTGGGCGGAACCGTCCAACTGAACGATGTAGCGGTCACCATGGTGGAGGCCAAACACTCGGCAGGGGCCCAGGACGACAAAGGGACACACTATACCGGAGTCGCGGCAGGCTACGTGCTGACTGTTGCAGATGGTCCGGTGCTTTACCACGCCGGAGATACAGCCGTCTTTGGAGACATGAAACTGATACAGGAGCTATACCGGCCCGAGGTTGCCATGCTTCCCATTGGAGGGCATTACACCATGGGGCCGCGCGAAGCCGCACTGGCGGTGCGCCTGCTGGCCCCAAAGATGGTGCTTCCGTTGCACTTTGGCACCTTTCCGCCGCTTACAGGGACACCGGACCAACTGGCTGCCCTGGTCGATGACGGCGTGGAGGTAGTACGCTGGACGGCTGGGGAATGCATCGAGGTTTCTGCGTACGTGCGGACCTAGTACCGCGCGTACCTCTTTACCGGCCTTCCGTTCTGTGCCGATGAAAGACAAAAAGACGGGCTGGCACTGGGCCAGCCCGTCTTTTTGTCTTTTCCGCTTACTTGCCGGAAGTGGCTTTCTTCTGTTCGGCCCAGCGGCGCTTGACGGCCTCGGCAATGCGCTTGCGGCCTTCGGGGGTAAGATTCCTCTTTTTCTTGAGAGGCTTCTTCGCGGCAGGCGCGGCCGCAGCCTTCTTAGGGGCTATGGCGGCTCCGCCTGCCAGGAGTGCGCGAGCTTGCTGCAATTGCGCAATCTCGCGGTCGATCTGCACCAGAATGTCTGAAACTCCCACGATTCCTCCTGTTAGGTACTCATAAGTGATTCAGTTCCCGATCAGGCTAACTGAAAAGGTCTTATCGGGCCAACCACTCGTCCTGTGAAACACAATACGCAACTGTAGACTCTTTTACAAACAAAAAATGAAAAGACGCGGCGCAGAATCAATAAAGATGCTCACACTGTTCTTCCCAAGGAAAAGCGATTGAGTCACTGGCACAGAAAACAAGCTACCCACAGCGATGACTGAATCGAAGCTAAGGAATTGACCTTGGGAAGGGTTTCAGCGGAGTGAGTATGGCCAGGAAGTGTTCTTCCATCCCAGGTTCTATGCAGATGTGTAATCCACCCCAAGCGGTGCAATGGAGAGAGGATGGTGAAGGAATCGAGCGCGGGCGCTCGAGCTTCTTGCCTCAAATGAAACGCACAAGAAGAAACGCACGCGCCTTATTGGTCCGGCCCTTTTGTATTGCTACGGGCGGAGTGGAAGCAACCGCAGATCCTTCGACTTCGCTGCGCTTCGCTCAGGATGACAACTCTGTGGTCATGCAATTATTTGGAGCCGGATCAAATAAGGGGGCGTGCCTTCGGTGAATTGCATTCCATTAAAGGTGTGTGGATTTGCTCGGGGGCAGGCTGCGGTCAATGGTAGCGGCCGGAGAAGGAAAGCCGGAGATACCGTGCGCGCCCAGTCGCAGGGTAGATGGGGCCTGGATACTGCTATAGTTGCGCAAGTCGCGCAGTATCTCCACATTTTCACGAGCGTACTGGCCAGCCAGGCGAGTCAGGGCATAGGTAATGATGTCGCTGTGGTGGAGGTCCTGCATGGAGGGATCGCGGCGCATGTTCAGCCACAAACGATGGACCAGTTGAACATCGTCCGGACCCAGCGTAGGCGCATGCGGTCCGATGTAGAAGACCTTGGTTTCGCCATTGGGGCTGATGACATAGAAATTGAATTGCCGCTTGGGTTCCGGCAGCGCTTCCCAGGCCTGGCCCAGGTGGAAGGCTTGATCTTCGGCAGTCATCGAGTTGGAAACGCCGGAGACGATCGAGTCCACTTCCAATGAGTTTGCGCCCTGCACCAGCGCGGCAAAGACATCGCCTGCGGGAACCACGAGCAGCGAGACCTTCTTGCCAAAGCTTTCGGCCACGGAGACGGCTTTTGTGAAAAGCATCTGCTCGTGCTCACTGAAACTCTGCTGCTCGGCGCTGAGATACTCCGGTCCGCCAACGCCCATCATGCGCACGCTGATGACGACCACGTCCTGCTCGTCAGTGCTGGTGTGGGCCAGGGTCCACTTAAGCGCGTAAGGATTGGCTGCGTCGCGCATGGAGACCATCACGCCGCCGGCACGGATGGCCGCTGATTCCCTACTCACGGTGTCCTGGTGTTCGAGCTGGAAGTAATCACGCATCTGTCTAGCAGTCTGTGCGTGCTTACGCAGGTTGGCGCGCTCCGAAACACTGAAGATCACAAAGAAGGCTGCGGCAAAAACCAGGCCACTTACAGTAGCTACCGACTTAGTAAAGAGATTGACAATGGCTGTTGAGAGCAACACCAGAAAGACCGAGAACAGCCCGACAGGAACATTGTATTTACCAATTCGGATGTTGGGCGGAACCTTCCAGCCCCGTTCGCCCTTGTATTTCCAGCGCAAGACCAGCATGGCGAGGCTATTGAAGGTGAAAGACCAGATGACGCCGAAGGCATAGGCCTCGCCCAGGGTGATGACATTGCCGCGGCTGGCGAGAATGGTAAACATCTGGAGGACAAAGACCAGATTGACGATGCGATGACTGGTGCCGAACCTGGGATGCGGCTTACGGAACCAGTCAGTCAGCACGCCGTCTTCTGCTACGCGCATCAGCACGCCGGTCGAGCCGATCATCGAGGTATTGATGGCGCCGGAGAGAATCAGGAAGCCAACCAGGACGACGAAGATGCGGAAAGCTATGCGCCAGAAGACGGGCCCCACCATATACATGGCCAGGCCGGCGATGAGGTTGTCCTGGTAGATGTGCGTCCGTTCCCAAGCGGGAATCAGCATGGACGCCAGCAGGGTAGCTCCGCCGGTGAAGATCAGGCTATAGATAGCAATAACAACTGCCGCTCGCTTGATATTCTTCAGCTTCGGGTGTTCGATCTCGCGGCTGACCTGGGCAAGACTCTCCTCGCCGCTCATGGCCAGAATGGAGTGACCGAAGGCCATAAGTATGCCGAAGAGGCCGAAGATCGGGAGGCCGGACTTCTTCAGGAATCCCAGCGCATCGTCGCTGAACTTGAGATTCGAGGGGATCGGGGCTGGGGGCAAATGGGCGCCGCGCACATACACCGAGTACACGCCCCAGGCGAGCAGAATGATAACCATGACGGTGGTAATCTGCATCACCCGCATTGCTTTGTCGCTGGACTCTTCGATTCCCTTGATGTTTTGCCACCAGTAGAAGATGGTCACCGCGGCGGCAAAGACGGCGGCGGTGGAATTCATATTGAACTGGAAGGGATTGTTGTGGGCGTCCATCAGAGCCGGGGGCAGCCAGTGACTATTGTTGGCAACCACCAGAAGCTCGTTCATCATGCCTGTAATGTATTGTCCGGCAGAGACGCCGGAGATAGGGCCTGTAAGGATGTAATCGAACATCAGGGCCGAAACGCTCAGCTTGGCAAAGGTGCCACCCAAGGCCTCCTTGACCACGCGGTAGACACCGCCGCGGGTAAACATCGAACAGCTCTCGACGTAAACAGCGCGGACCGCAAAACTGAACAGCATGATGCCGAGGATGAACCACGGCGCGGCTGCGCCCACAGCCTGCTCGGCAATGCCGCCGGCATAAAAAGCCGACGAACCAAGGTCGTTCAGAACGATGGCAGCGGCGCGCCAAAAGGAGATAAACGTGAGCATCACGGAGGATGCCACGATGAGGCGTACGCGGTCGGAAGGAGGAGCTACGGTCGTTCGATTAGATGCCATCACAAATGTGCCGGCGCGAAGGCCGGCTTTCTTGAGTTGAGAGAGCTTTTATTCCTGCCCGCCCTGCGGTGAGTGTATGTCCGAACGACAGGGCAGTCAACAGAATAACGTTTGAACGAGTTTTCGCGGGCGGCAGCACAACGGTCAATCCTTGCCAAAGAGCTCCTTCGCATCCTCGAAGAAGCTGATGAGCACAACAACGCTCGACCCGACCAGGCCGACAAAAAACATCACTTCCAGTACGCGAAGTGCAGAGCTAGCGAATGCCATTGCTAAATTGTAGCTGGTTTCCTTTCCGGCGACAGTGTTTTTAGCGCAAGTTCCGCTCTGCGGGCTCAGCCTCAGAATTCCGGTGCTTTCAAGCCGGCGCAGTATGTGCTGCGCTCCACTGCCTTTCCGCCGCCCGATGCTATAAACTCGGCCCTGTATGCACCCTACATCGTGGAAGTCGCAGGCGAAGTTGTGGGCCGCGGCGGGACTCACAGCCGGTTTGCTGGAGTTGCCGTTTCCCGTGGCCGGACCGCTGCCCGTCTGGCGCGCCATCTTTGCATGGTTCGGACTGGTCCCGCTTTTGAGCGCGATTCTGTCGCCGCATTGCGCGGAGGGTCCGCGACCGCTGCGTCGCGCCTTTCTGCTCTCCTACGTATGCGGCGTCCTTTGGTACGGCGGCAACTGCTACTGGATCTACGACACCATGCTGATTCATGGCGGCCTGCCGCCAGTGGTCTCGGGGCTGTTGCTGGCGGGATTCAGCCTGGTGCTGGGACTCTACTTCGGTCTTTTCGGCTTGGGCGTCGCGCTGGTGCGCAGGGCTTCGGGCAGCACCCGGCTGGCCTTGGCCGTTGCGCCGATTCTGTGGACGGCGCTGGAACTGGCAGCTTCGCGCATTACTTCCGTACCGTGGGACCAGCTCGGTTACTCGCAGGTGGACAATGCGCTGGTTAACCAACTAGCTCCATGGACCGGCGTCTACGGGATCAGCTTTCTGCTGGTTGCGGTGAACGCGGTGCTCGCGGGCGGTCTGCTGATGGAACGGCATCCAAGGAGTGTTTTTGTTGATCGGCGCCTTTGGGGAACTGTTGGAGTGGCTCTGCTGGTGTGCGGCGGGGCGGGAGTTCTGGTTGCGCCACCACGGCCCGCCGCCACCGCGACGGCGGTGCTGGTGCAACCCAATCTGGATGTGTCTGCCGACAATACTTGGGCCGGTGCGGAGTGGGACAGCCACATTGCGGAATTCAAGCGGCTGGCCTCCGAGCAGTGCAAGAGTTACATTGCCGGAATTCCGCAGACCGGCGCTCCGACGGGCGAGATCGTTTGTCCTCCGTATCCCACGCATCCTGAGTTGATTGCCTGGCCGGAATCACCGGCGCCGTTCGTCGAAGAGGACGGACGCTTTCAGCAGACCCTGGCCGGCATGGCGCGCAGCAACGGCGCACCCCTGGTGGTGGGCAATGTGGGCATGGAGTACTCGCAGCAAGATCAGGCCTGGCACGACTATAACTCTGCGCTGATTGTGGGTTCGGATGGCGCGCGTGTGGGCCGCTACGACAAGATTCACCTGGTCCCCTACGGCGAATACATCCCTTACAAGGAGCTGTTCTCCTTTGCCCACAAGCTTACCGGCAAAGTTTCGGAATTTACGCGCGGCGATGAGCGCAAGGTTTTCCGCCTGAATGGGCACCGCTACGGAGTCTTCATCTGCTATGAGTCAGTATTTGCGGACGAAGTGCGGGAGTTTTCCCGGCTGGGCGCCGAGGTGCTGGTGAACATCAGCGACGACGGCTGGTACGGCGACACCAGCGCCCCCTGGCAGCACCTGAACATGGCGCGCATGCGGGCCATTGAGAACCGCCGCTGGATTCTGCGCGATACCAATAACGGCATTACCGCGGCCATCGACCCTTACGGCCGGGTGCGCCAGAGCATTCCCCGCCACCAGGCGGACGCGCTGCCTGCCGGGTTTGGCTTCCGCGACGACTTAACCTTCTATACCGTGCACGGAGACGTTTTTGGCTGGGTGTGTGCCATACTGGCTTTAGGCATTGTGATCGGGTCCGCGAGGGTCTGTCTCAAGCGCATTCTTCAAAATCAAGTCAGGTCATAAGAGCAAAGCCATGGCGTTGAACGATCTGGAATTCGCTTACGCTCCCGTGCGGAATCAAGTCCGCGACCTGCGGGAGTATCTTTGACCCCGCCCGCATCCGCAGGGAATTAACCACCATAGAAACCAAGCTGGCCGATCCGGCTCTCTGGTCCGATCCCAACGCCACCAAGCCGTTGATGCGCGACAAAAAGCGCCTGGAGTCGCAGGTGGCCGCCGATGAGGAACTGGTGCGCCGCACGGGCGACATCGACGCCTACATTGAGTTGGCCCGCGAGGGCGAGGACGTGCTTGCCGATCTGGAGCGCGATATCAAGGACCTGGCCGTCTTTGCCGAGGATCTGGAAGCGCGGACGATGCTGAATGGCGAAGTCGATGCCATGAACGCCATCGTTACCGTTCATCCCGGCGCCGGCGGCACGGAGAGCCAGGACTGGGCCGAGATGTTACTGCGCATGTACTTGCGCTGGGCCGAGCAGCAGGGCTTCAAGACGGAAATGAACGACTACCAGGACGGCGAAGAGGCGGGCATCAAGTCAGCCACCTTCACCATCATGGGCGAGTATGCCTTTGGCATGTTGGCCGGAGAAAGCGGCGTGCACCGGCTGGTGCGCATTTCGCCCTTCGACTCTGCCAAGCGGCGCCACACCTCTTTTGCATCGGTCTACGTTTCGCCGGAAATCGATGAGACCATCCACGTGGATGTGAAAGTGGAAGACCTGCGCATCGACACCTACCGCTCCGGCGGCAAGGGCGGACAGCATGTGAACACCACGGACTCGGCAGTGCGCATGACTCACCTGCCGACGGGCATCGTGGTCTGCTGCCAGAACGAGCGTTCGCAGCACAAGAACCGCGAAAAGGCGATGAAGATTTTGCGTTCGCGGATCTATGAGTACGAGTTGGACAAGAAGCGCGCGGTGACCAAGAAGCTGGAAGACTCGAAGCTGGAGATCAACTTCGGCTCGCAGATCCGCTCCTATGTGTTGCAGCCCTACCGCATGGCTAAAGACCACCGCACCAAGGTGGAAGTGGGCGACGTGGACAAGGTGCTGGACGGTTATCTGGAGCCTTTTCTGCGCGGCTATCTGCTGGCCAGGCGCCGGGGCACGGCGGTCGCCGTCGAGGCCGACGACGATCTCGACATTTAGCGGGAGTTTGCGGCTTCCGCAGAGCCGTCGAATTTATCGTCTAACCCACAAAAATCATTGTCTTGAGCCTCAGCGCGCCCACACTGTGTGCGCGCCAAGGTGATACAGGTCACGGTCGATTCCCTGCCCTGTCAAAGAC